>Ga0209602_1000023_pt1 | contig 118508 bp, 134 predicted proteins | sample COGITO_mtgs_1205_3_FD_184810 | JGI IMG/M metagenome (GOLD analysis project Ga0209602, IMG submission 184810) | Pelagic marine microbial communities from North Sea - COGITO_mtgs_120524 (SPAdes) (version 2) | ecosystem: Environmental > Aquatic > Marine > Epipelagic ...
ATAGTCATTGGAAAACAACTAACACAGGTTTTTATAAAGGGCATGAGTATGAATATGTAAAAATTGATATTGCTGATAACACTATAGATATATCTATGCCTTTTTATCATCAAAGTAAAACATATTTTAATAATAACACAGGATTATTATTAACTAATAATCATTGCTTCTACAATAATAACTCACCTTGCAGTATAGATCATTTTAAATACGACGGTGAATCTCATTTCACTGAATCAATTATTCCTGATTTTAAATTTAAAGATGTAACATTTGAATCAGCCGCAAATATAATAGAGGAAAAAATAGCAGAAAGAATATCATCTGCTTGTTCTAAATATAATAAATCTTTATTGTTTTTTAGCGGAGGGTTAGATACAGCAGTAGTCCTAGCAATTATCAAAAAATATAAATTTCCTATACCTATAAATTATTCTACAAGTGGATTAGAAATACCTGACCTTGTTAAAATACACACAAAAAATTATAGAACACCATTGTATAATGAGTACTTAAACAAATATATTGCCTATAAAGAATGTTTAGTTGGTGAACCTTTTACAGCAATGCTAACAGGATTTGCAGGAGGCATTGAAACATTGAGGTTTCCGCACCATGCTAGTTCTATAATGAATTGCTTTGGTTTAGACTATCATGAAGAATTAAATAAACATTCTGGCTCCTACCTGTATAATTTTCATATCAGCGAAACTATACCTGACGACTTTCCTATATACGAAGGTACAGATTTAATTGAAGCAAAGAAATTTGTACTTAATCAAATATTACACAACAAAGAAATACTTTCTATAGACTATCACAATATAATATCACCATGGCGAGTGCCAGAAATACCACAATTAATGTTAGGTCTATCTGTTAATGACTTGACGCAACAAACATTTCATAGTACAATACACAAAGTTATTATAGAAAACACTTTTCCTGATATCATCAAAATGGTACCAGATCAAAAATATGAATCTATAAATAACTACAAAGCATTCCCGCCAAACAAAAGAAGGTGGGGAGATATTAACTAGGAGCAACAATGAATTTTATACCTTATGTAGTAGAGAAAGTAGCAGGCGGAGAGCGTAGTTACGATATCTACAGCAGACTTTTAAAAGAAAGAATTGTATTTTTAAACGGCGAAGTAAACGACCAAGTATCAAATAGCATTTGTGCTCAGTTACTATTCTTAGAAGCAGAAGACAGCAGTGAAGATATTAATTTTTATATCAACTCTCCAGGCGGAGTAGTTACAAGTGGTATGGCAATGTACGACACAATGCAATACATTAAATCAGATGTATCAACTATTGTGATGGGCCAGGCATGTAGTATGGGCAGTTTACTTGCAACAGCAGGAGCACCTGGTAAAAGATATATGCTACCAAAAGCAAGACATATGATACATCAACCAAGTGGTGGTGCAAGAGGACAGCAAACAGACATCGAAATTGCGGCACAAGAAATACGCAGAATGCGAACAGAATTAACAGAGATTTATGTAAAGCATAATAGTAAAGGTAAAACGTTTGATGAAGTTAATAAGGATATTGAACGTGATAACTTTATGACTGCCACTGAGGCATTAGAGTATGGGTTGATAGACGAGATTGTTGACAAACGTCCATAGTAAAACAGATAAATATCTGTATGGACCAATTAAAAGAATTTCAACCAAAAATCTATACACCTAAGAAAGTAAACAAAGAAGGCTACGACGAAGACGGTGTGCTCCATGCCTTATGCGGAACACCAGAATGTTGCCAGTCTTGCGATACTGCTGAGGAGCAGGACAATGACAAAACCATCGATTGATCTAACATTCTTAAAATATAAAAATTCAATACAAGATCCTGACATATTTGACAACTTTTTATCACTAGGCTTTAGACAAGCAAACGAAAGTTTGGAAGATATATCATCTTGGCATACCGCTGGTGGCGTAATACTGCATGTAAAAACAGTTATAAATGAAAGCAGTGGTATATATGGATTAGGATTTTACAGTGATGAACCCGATGGGTTCCAAGAATTAGAAGATCCAAATGGTTTTTCATTAACAGTTGCCGGCGAACATGCAATGGAATCATATCTTAATGACTCCTTCGATAGAAAAAATGTTCGTCAAGTTACTCCAAGTGAACTAATTAATTTTTATGGTCTAGTGTATCATACAAATAATATGGAAGAAACTATAAACTTTTATATGTCTAATTGGGAATGGCAAATCCAGGAACAAGAGGAAAAATACACCCTTTTAACAAGTCCTAACAACAGAAGCATTATTAAGTTCGTAGAGGCAGATTATAATGCGTTACAGACGGCGTATGTAGGCGTAAGGGACATTAAACACCTTAGGTCACAACTGTCTTTTGAAGACTATAACATAGTCAATCCAGGTAGATCAAAGTTAAATAATTACAAATTACCTGCAGGATTTACAGAAAGTATTATTAATAATTACCAACTATCTATAGGAGGCCGGAATCAAAATTTTGCTATTGAGTTTTGTGTTAAGAATGCCTTACCAAACTTAGACATGATCTTTAGCCAACGTTTTGCATTTAATACATTGAGTCAAACTAACTATGACAAATTTTACGAAACAACTGAGTCAAGTTTACTCTGACGAAGAAAGCAATATTATCTTTGGTAAATTAGATGCTACACTTGAAGAGCGTACCGCTGGAATGATATCACTATGGGAGTCCTTTGAGTACAAGGCCCCCATAAATAGTAATGAACACAAACATTTATCAAGAGAGTTTTGTAAAAAAGAAAAGTTAAAGATATATAATGTAATGATTAGAGGAAGACAAATAGGTTTTAAGAACAAAAAAGATTACTACAAGTATCTACTAAAGGTAAAGAATGTTTAACGATTTTAGTAACTACGATGACGAAGCACTTCTTAACCATATTGATACGTTGTCTAAGAAGTTGCTAACTGCAAATCCAAACTATCCTGCATTTAGGCAATTAGAAGAATATATTAACGAAGCAAATTTTGAATATAGAGAACGTATGCAATTAGCAATGGCTAAAAAAGATATTGAAGAAGGTGTTGGTGTGTACGAAATAGGCGAAGGTGAAATGCAAGTGCAACCTGATCCTGTACCAGAAGAAGTTAAAGAAGAATTAAGACAAACAGCAATTACAAAATTATTAGCACAACATTATGTATATAACAACAAGAAATAATTACACCACAATAACAAAAGATATCTATATGATAAAAGTAATATCTAACGCAGAAGATACTATGTACTCTTTAGATATAATACCATATACGATCAATATAGAATTTACATCAATACCAGAAGAAGGGTTCAAAGAAAAAGAAGTTTCATTCTATCATTCACTAAACTTTCACAAAATGAACTTTATGCTAGAAGCAGTATTTGATAATGCAATAGTGTTTGATCCTAATGGTGCTAATTTTGTATTAAAGAATTGCATGGATGTTGATAATCCATTAGTATATGTGCCTAGCACAGGTGATGCATGTCTAAATGTAATTTTGCACTCTAAGTTTAATGCAATTACAGAACATTGTTACATAGGTAATGTAGAAATCATTGACTTAAGAACAAAAACCAGTTATACTTATACAGATGATGAATTAAATTATGAGTATTTGCCTGGTATTGATACAATGATAGATGGTATAAAGTTTAATGAAATAGCATGGTGGTTTAGAAATGATATATCCACATATGATGGTAGTGCAAAAGACCAGGAAGAGTATGACGACTTTATGGCAAACCATTTTGAAAATACACAGCATCATGTAACAGAGCCATTTGAAACTATAGCAAACAAAGTTAGAACAATACTTGATCCAGAATCCAGAGACACAGGCGAAATTATTAATTTAGACGAATACAAAAAGAAAGCATGGAAACCAAAGATAGTTTAGATAAATTTAGTAGAAGTCAAAACTGCGAAAACACTGGCATTGAGTTGCTATATAATAACAAAGTGTTGGATGGTATAGACTTTATATCTACCAATGACATAAACACTTTTAATAGTAATTGCAATGAACTAGGAATAGATGCATTGCAACTATTAGCCAACATGGGCATTGATGTAGATACATACCATAGCAGTATGCAATCTCAATGGATGATACCAGATCACTACAAAGACATAGACATTGATGAGTATGTGGTCCACGAACTACCACCTGAGCCTACCCAAGAACAAATAAATAGAGTAGTAGAAGAATTAGAACAATATAGGTCCAGGAACCTATATCCCATTCTAAGGGCGTTGATATATATTATTGATACCATGCGAAAGCATAAAATAGTCTGGGGTGTTGGTAGAGGCAGTAGTGTAGCAAGTTATGTATTATACTTACTTGGTGTACACAAGGTTGATAGCCTTAAATACAATTTAGATATTAAGGAATTTTTAAAAGATGAGTAAACATTTAACAAGTAAAGGCAAAGTCATAGACATGGAATCTATTATCGCTCAACAAGGCGATGCTCCTGCTATTGGCAATATGTCTGTGAACGGTAAAGGAGACCTCATTGGCCCTGGTGGTCAAATAATAAAGACTGCCGATCAAAGAGCAAGAGATCATTATAAAAATGCTAATGGTTCCGAATCAGGGCAAGTCAGCATTAAAAACGCACAACCATCATTTAGTGGCGTAAATGCAGAACCATCTGATTTATCACCAGAAGTAAAGACTGCCGCCACAGGCAAGTCAGAGGCTAAAGTACAGCCAGACCCAGTAGTTAAAAAAGAACCTGTAGAACCAATTAAGATGCAAGAAGAAAAAGATGTAGAAGAACTTACTAAAACACAGGTTGCAAAATCAAAAGCACAAGCACAAAGTAAAGAACCAATAGGGTATAAGGAGGTGGAATTGCCCAATGGAGATATAGAAATGGTGCCGTTATTTGAAGACGACTGGGAAGAAGATGACTAGATTAAAAGCAATAGGTGACAACCTTTTATGTATAAATGGCGACTTCGGAGAGAAGAAACTAGCCAGTGGTATTATTATACCAAACGATGACAGCAAGGAATCAGGTGTGAGAAGCAGATGGTTCCAGGTGTTTAGTGTAGGAACAACTATCAGAGAAAAGTTTGGAGACGAACTCAAGCCGGGTTACTGGGTAGTAGTTAAACACGGTAGATGGACACCTAATATACAATTACCAATTGATGAATATCGAGAGCAACTCTCAGAAACAATTGGTGTGATGCCTGAAGATGTAGACAAACATGTTTCTTCAGGAGCCAGATACAATGATAAATTTATGTTTTGGAAAGTAGACTATCATGACGGTGTACTTGGGTATTTCCCAGGAAGTGTACTGCCAACAGAATACTATGAAAGCCAGCAAGTCACATCTTCATTAAGAGATGATCAAAGAGTGTTTACTGCTAAACAGACTGCCAAACAAGAAATTTACACTGAATCTGGTGAAGTGTGAGCATAGATACACAATCATTAAAAGAGTCAGTAGGCGATACAGCAATAGCATTAGTTATTAACTTTCCGCTAAACATGTTGTTATTATATATTGCCAATAGAACATTCATACCTAATTTAGAAAGTGAAGGAGACATTATCTTTTGGACTTCTGTGTTCTTAACATTTTGGTTCACACTGGTTGCTATTACAAGAAAATATTTTGTAAGAGTTTGGTTTAAAAATAAAGAATTAAGAAAAGCACATGCCGTACATTGAAAAAACAGGTAACAAAGCAATAGCAGAACAACTATGGCAATGGGAAGGTGTTATGCATGATCCAAACATTGATGGATACAACGGTTGGGGTTGTAAGAAAAAGATCTATCAAGTATACTGGCAAGCCAAAAAAGCATTAGAGAATGCGCCTACTTATGTAGATGAAGATAAATTCTTACACGAACACAACAAAAAAGAAATAGAACAAAAACTTAAAAGAAAAAACAAATAATGGAAATTATTGTTAGCAATAAGGATTATCCTAATCCTTTCATTTTTATCAAAGCAAGAAGATGCGGTAGTAATAGTCTTGATGCATGGCTAGATGATAATGTAGGCAAAGATAACTATGTTCTTATAGCAGGTGATAACTGGTGTAACAACTACAGTCTATTCAATATTGTCGAAGACGATATACTTGCAGGAACTAAAGTAACTTTTTGTCGTAACCCTTACTCCAGACTAATAGCAAGTTACCATGTAGATATATGGCATCTGGCTAGAGACTTACCAGCCAACCCAAGTGATCTTACACACCCTAATCAACCAGAACCAATGAATCCTGAGAAATCAATTGACCATTCAGCATATAAGATTACTGAAGATAAAGAAATTCACATAGAAAACTTTACATTCTTTTTAGATACACTTATGGAATATAATCAAAGGGTAGACTCTACAAAGTCTGATTCCTATGTGTACACACCTAACAACTACTGGTGGCAGAATACAAGTGTTACATTGCCTTTGTTCCATACAGTACTAGATAATGACAAAGACAATGTGCAATTCTTTGATCATATAATCAAGCAAGAAGAAATAGCAACAACCTTTCCAGCAATAAGCAATAAGATATTAGGCAAGGAAGTACCATTAAATAATGTAAACACATTCAATGACAGGCATCAAAATACAAAGACAAAAATAGATTTTAGTTATGTGTTAGACTATAATAATAACAAAGAGAAGATTGCAGACTGTTGGAGCAATGACTTTGAATGTTTTGGATATGAAAAATAATGGAAATTTTAATTGGTAAAAAACAAGCACATCCGTTTGTGTTTGTTAAAGGTAGACGTTGCGGATCAAACTCCTTAAACTTATGGCTTCAAACATACATAGGTAGAGAAAACTATCTGGACTTGTCAGGCGACAATTGGTCTATAAACTATGATTTGTTTGACGTAGTAGAAAATGATATACTAGATGCACCTAAAGTAACATTTTGTCGTAACCCATACACAAGAGTAGTAGCAGGATATCTAGCAGACATTTGGCATTATGCTCCTGCATTTCCTGTAAATGTAAGTGATCCGGATCACCCTAATCAGCCACCACCTAATGCAGATCATTCTACTCAAATAGATATGTCTATGTATAAAATGACTGACGATATGGACAAGCACATAGACGCATTTACATTTTTCTTAGATGAAATGTGTGATTACTTAGGAGGTAACCAGGCAAAACATTGGTGGCAAGTTACATTGGTCAACGAACCTTTGATCCACACAGTCTTAGACAATGACCCGTCTAACATAGAATTCTTTGATTTTGTTTTAAAACAAGAAGAACTTGTAGAACGTTGGCCGGAAGTATCAAAGTTAATTATAGGCAAGGAAACACAAATATATAGAGCAAATAATTTTCATGCTAGACATCCAAGTGATAATAGAACAACAGCAGATTTTATGCAATTACTAGATCATAATAACAATAGAGAAAAAATTGCAGAATATTGGAAACAAGACTTTGAGTGCTTTGGATACGAAAAATAGTTGACTTCTCTCCACAAATAGTTTATAATACACAAAAGGAATGCATATGAAACAAGGTAACTTATTTGACGAACTGTACGATGCACAGGAAACTGATGACTATACAGATGACTCTAATCATGCAAATGCAAACGGATTATATCCTATAGCAAGTAAAGATGTGATTAAGCAAGAGTTAGTTACATATTATAGAGTTGAAGGTGCTGTTAAGAAAGTAACAAAGTCACGCAACTTTCTTTTAAATGATCATAACGACACAACAACTATTGAGGTTTTTAAATGAAAGAATTATGGGTAGAGAAATATAGACCTAACACCGTAGACGGCTATGTGTTTAGAGATGTTAATCAACGTAAGCAAATAGAAGGCTGGATTAGTGACGGAGCATTGCCTCACTTACTGTTTAGCGGAGCACCTGGTACAGGTAAAACAACATTAGCAAAACTATTGCTACACAGTTTAAAAGTAGATCAATTTGATGTACTTGAAATTAATGCTAGTAACGAAAACGGCATTGATGTTATTAGAGATAGAATCACAAACTTTGTGAGTACTATGCCGTTTGGTGAGTTTAAGTATGTATTGCTAGATGAAGCAGATTACATTACTCCCAATGGGCAGGCGGCGTTACGTGGTATGATGGAAATGTATCACACAACTGCTAGGTTCATACTAACATGTAACTACCCACAAAGAATTATCCCGGCCCTTCATAGTAGGTCCCAAGGTTTCCATATTGAGAAACTAGACGTAAATGAATTTACGGCCAGGATAGCAACTATCTGTGTAGAGGAGGACGTACAGATAGATTTAGAAACTCTCGACACTTATGTACAAGCAAGTTATCCAGATCTTCGTAAGAGCATCAACTTGGTACAGCAAAATGTGGTAGACGGAGTTTTACAAAGTCCTCAGGACGGCGATGCCGCACAAAGCGACTGGATGCTGTCCATGGTAGACTTGTTTAAAGCAGGCAAGTACAAAGAAGCAAGAACACTTATTTGCGATCAGGCAAGACCAGAAGAGTATGAAGATGTGTTTAAGTTTTTGTATAGGAACTTAGAACTTTGGGGTACTGATCCATTGAAGCAAGATCAAAGTATTGTTATCATTAGAGATGGTATGGTTAAAAGTGTATCATGTGCTGACCCAGAGATTAACCTTAGTGCAACATTAGTCGAATTAGAAATGAATGCGATGAGTTAATAAATATTAGCATGAAAAACAAAGCCGTTGTTATATCTGAATCTAACAAACAAAAACCAAGAATATCTAAAGAAATAATTCGTTCTACATTCCCAGCAAATTACAGATCGTTGGGTGCCCATGTTATTAAACATGAGTTTGAAAAGTTAGGTGTAGAGGCAACTGTTATAGATTATTGTTTTCATTTTGATAAAGAAGATTTAATCAAAGGTATAATAAATTATTTTCGTAACTCAGAAGTACAGTTTATATGTATAAGTGCTACACTATCTATGGGTTTAGAAAAAGAGTATATTCAACTTGCTCGACAAATTAAAAGCAAACTACCTAATGCAAAAATATTATATGGAGGCAATAGAAGAGTACAACGCAATGACATGGACTATATGAAATACTGTGATGGTGTTTTCTTAGGTAGATGTACTGAAATGCTAACAGATTTTGTTGCTGGAAAAGACATGTCAAGGTTTGTACAAAATCCAGAGTTTACAAACATTTTTGCTAACCATAATTATAATTATGATATAGAGAAACCCATAACATATGGTTTATTCAAAGAAGACGACTTCTTAGAATCCACTGATGTGATAGGATTTGAAGTTGCACTAGGCTGTAAATTTAATTGTAGTTTTTGCAATTATCCTTTACGAGCATCTAAGACTCTTTATATGAATTGCGAAGAGCAACTTTATTACACAATGCAACATGCATACGATACATACGGAATTACACATTTCTATGCCGCAGATGATACACTTAATGAATCAGATGAAAAACTAGAGTTACTTGCTAAAGTTGTTAATAGATTAAGTTTTAAACCTAGAATAACATCTTTTGCTAGACTTGATGTTATGGCAAAAAGACCTCACCAGATAGATTTGTATAAAGAAATTGGAATGAATGGTGCTAACTTTGGTATAGAAAGTTTTGGTAATACCGCAATAAAAGCCACAAGAAAGAAAAGCACAATAGAAGATCTTGTGTATGTTTCTCAAAGGTTAAGAAAAGAAATAGATGACTTTTGGATTAGTTCAGGTTTTATATTTGGATTAGCAAACGACAGTTACGCAGAGTTTGAAAAAAATTTAAGATACTGTGAAGACAATTTACTTGTTGATAATGCTGGTACAATAACATTAATAATTGAGCCTAAAAAGAATCATCCTGGCTACAAGGACTTTGGTGGAGAATGGTTAGCATGGGACGAAGGTGCCTTTGCTGATATAGATATATACCCAGAAAGATTTGGTTACACCATAGACGAAAATACATTAGAATGGTCAAACGAATACACTAACAAATCAGAAGCAAAAGAACGCACTGACATATTCTCAAAAGCAATACAAAAAAGAAATGTTATAACAAATCACATTGAAGCATTTACTTGGCAAAGTGTTATGTCACAAGGCATAGCCTCATCAAGAAACGACTGGTATGAGCAAAAAGAAACTCTGTCAGGATTAGGTCTAGTTCAAAAAGCAACTTTTATTACAGATCAAACAGTAAATAGATATGTAAATAAAAAATTAAATTGGTTACTTAATGAAGTATAGTATAGGAATAATAGGCAAAGGTTTTGTAGGAAGTGCTGTCAGCGATGGCTTTTCCAAAATAGAACAGTACGTGGTGGATCCTAAAATTTCAGAGGACAACACAATTGATAAACTTGTCAATGACTTTGATCCACCACTTACTTTCGTTTGTGTTCCAACGCCACCCAACGAAGATGGGAGTGTTAATGTAGACATTGTTACTAACGTTCTGCAGGAATTAAACGATCGTGAGTACAAAGGTATAGTTGTTGTTAAAAGCACAATTATACCTGACTACTTACATGTATTCAAAAAGAGTTATAAATTAAAAATAGTTTATAACCCAGAGTTTCTTACTGAAGCAAATGCATCACAAGACTTTGTGAATCCAAACATGCAAGTACTCGGAGGGAAATGGAAAGACTGTGACACAGTTGAAAAAGCCTACAATAGGTATAGCAACGTGAGAGTGGTTCCGACATTCAAAGTAGACCTGAGTACTGCAAGTTTGATCAAGTACACTATTAATAGTTGGTTAGCAACTAAGGTTGTTTTCTTTAATGAACTGTACAACCTACAACAAGCAAGTAGTAGTATGGTAAGTTGGGACCAGTTTACAGATATGCTAACTAGAGATCCACGCATGGGCAACAGTCATATGAAAGTGCCCGGTACTGATGGCGAGCATGGTTTTGGTGGCCATTGTTTTCCTAAGGATACAGAAGCATTGATTAATTATGCACAAGGTAAAAATATCAAACTATCTCTGTTAGAAAAAGCAGTTAGCAAAAATAAGAAGTTAAGATGATAGCAACAATAGAACCAATCGTAGAAACACTAGAAGCACTAGAAACTGATTTAGATCGTTATGAATACTTAATTGAATTAGGAGACGACTTAGCAGGTATAGGCGTAGAAGAAATGTTCAATGAAGAAAACTATGTTGCAGGTTGCCAAAGTGATGTGTGGTTAACACATATACTAGACGAAAACAATACATTGCAGTTCTATGCACACTCAGACAGTAAACTTGTTAAAGGTTTATTACATATTTTAGTAGAGGCATTCAGTGGTTACCAGCCAAATGATATGCTAAATTTTAACTCGTCTTCTGTACAAAAGATACCGTTAGGTGCTCAACTTAGTATGCAAAGACAAATTGGTATGATGAGCGTTTTTAATAAAATGAAATACATATCAAAACAATATACAGCATCAGCATGATTACAATACCCGATATAATAGGATTCACAGGTGTGGCATTACTAATAGTCACATACGCATTACTACAATTAGAACGCATAGACCCTAAAGGTTTTTGGTACAGTTTCAATAACTTAATTGTAGCAATACTCGTTACAGTTAGTTTGGTTTACACACCTAACCTAGCAAGTTTAGTAATAGAATTCTTTTGGTTTATTATTAGTGCCTTTGGAATTTATATGTATTTCAAAAGGAAGAACAGTTGAAAATAGCATTGATGATTTTTTTAATGCTTGGTGATGAGGTGCAAGATACTCAACTATTGAAAGGATTTGATAACACAAAACAATGTGAAAGTTTTATGAAAGAACTAGATTCATTTCAGAGTATGGATATCTACATGCAATACTACAGAAAAAACAGAGAGACCATCACTAAACAACACAAACTTACACTGAAATGTGTGAAATTGCCTGTGGAGAATTTAGCATGAAAATAGCAATTACAGGTCATAGCAAAGGCATAGGTAAAGCATGTTTTGATTTACTTAGTAAAGAGCATGATGTCGTTGGTATGAGTAGAAGTAATGGATTTGATATAAATGAAATTAAACCTATTATAATGACAGCCAACTCATGCGATGTGTTTATTAATAATGCATACTCAGGTACTAAGCAATCAGAATTATTTGATCAATTGTTTAACTTGTGGAGAACAGATGATACTAAAACTATTGTAAATATAAACAGCAGAAGCAAGTACGACGGTGTTAGAACATCACTTTACGGAGCAGACAAAAAGCATTTAGATCACATAGCACAATCAAATGTGTTTAGTGATATGAATAAAAGGGTCAGAGTAATTAATATAAATCCAGGCTATGTAGATACAGATATGGTGCCTCCACGTGCCAAGGACTATAATAAACTATCGCCTGAAACTGTAGCAGAAACAATTAAGTGGTGTTTAGATAAGCCACAAGAAATAGAAATCAATGAGTTATCAATATGGTCGACCTGGTTACAGTAGCAGAAGAAATGATGCGTTTCGAACCCGAATTTAAAGAAGGTGGGTTTGTCCACACACATATCAAGCAAAACAAAAGTGATCCTTTGGTTGCTATTAAAAGTGCAGTAGATAGAATGACCGACTTGTATGATTTAGAACATAGCCAAGTCGGCCAAGTAAGTGAAATTATCTTAAAAAAATTAGTTTAAATCATCATATACACCGAGTACTTCTGCTACAGCAGGATGTCTTTCAATATCCTTGCTAGTAAACTCGACTGTTCTAATAAATTCGTAATCTTTGTCTTGTAATCTCTCTAAGAAATCCTTTAATCCATTGTCACCAAAGCCTCTATCATGCTGACGTAAGTCACCAGTAATAACCATTTTACTGCCTACGCCTATTCTAGTTAAAAGCATTTTCATTTGTTCAATAGTTGCATTTTGCATTTCATCAGCAATAATAAAAGAGTTTTTAAATGTTCTACCTCTCATATACGCCAATGGCGCAATCTCAATAATATTTGCATCTATCATGTTTTCAATGTGACTGGTTGTAAAGTGTTCCTCAAAAATATCTATAATTGGCCTAGTCCATGGAGCCATCTTATCCTGTAATGTACCAGGTAAGAAGCCGTGTTGCTCATCGACACTGATCGCTGGCCTTGTAATAACTATTTTTGACACCATACCAGATGATAACGACTGAATGGCTTTCTTTGTAGCAATATACGTTTTACCCGTACCTGCTGGTCCTACAGCAAATGTAATAGACGTATTAGTATGCTCTAGCGATGCAAGTAAATTGTCTTGGGTTATGTTTCTAGGTACTACTGTACAATTAGCCGTCTTAGTGTTATATCTGTTATCAAGTTTCAATATTAAATCCTCCGTTTGTAATTGGCGTATGCTCGCCTTGAATTCTCGTTCTTTGCGTTTCTTTCTTGACATGGTATCTCCTTTTTGTGAAGCCATAAAAAAACCGTGCATGGATTCATGAACGGTTGGGTCCTGTATATGTTGTCTACAACTTTTTGAATGGTTGTTAATCATCATGTAATATTATTTAGTATTTAACGTCAATGTTAAAACAACTCATTTAATAACTTTGATAAATACTTGTATGTCAAAATATACTTCAGAAGATATCAATAATACCATAAAGGCTATTAACCAAGATAGAACACTTCTTGATATGCTACTAGAACTAGACGGACTCTTTGAGCACCTAGGTATTTATGCATTTAAGAACTGGAAAAAGGGTAAGATAGTTGAAGTAGGCCGTCCTAGTAAATACTGGATTGACCTAACACTAATGTACGACAAAGCAGAAATGCCAGATCCAGAAGGTGCATTGCGATTAACTAACAAAAAATGTCAAGTTAAGTTCAATGAAGATGTATTTGAATATCCTAAAAAGATTATGAGTCCAGACGATATAGAAGTTGAAATCACACGCAATAGGGTCTACAGAAAAACTAAAACAGAAAGCGATCCTGTATGGTTAGTTGAATTACGAGTGCCAAGAAAGTATTTAGAGCATTATGATGAAGCAGAAACTAAAATGAACGACGAAGTAATATCTACACAGGATGCCGAAGCAGGTGCAATGTTGCAACAAGGAGTTGATCCAACTGCACCAATGCCAGCAGATCCACTAGGAGGCGTCGTATAATGAAACATCACGACCTTGTTGATCTAGTTATTCCTAAAATCAGTTTAGATGAATTTTCACCAAAGACAGGTGATAATAAAGATGTAATTGTAGTGGGGTTTTATGTAGACGATTTGGCTCCTGCTAAAGACTTATCAAACTTTGTAGAGTCAGGTGCATATGAAACATTAGATTGCGAGGCTTCCCCAGCCGCAAACGATGACGGACACTACATGGTGTTTGTAGAAATGAAAAGAGACAACCAAGTCTTTGAAAAAATAGATAAAATTTTACATGATGTAGAGAACTTGTCTGGTAAACTAGCATGGACTGTAAAGCCATACTATGCAGATGAAGACTTTAAACTACACGAAGATACATGGAAAAGTTTTGTAATAGTGGACCCAGATATGTATGTAGATAAAAAAACATTTCAACAAAATAAAGTTGAAGCACAAGAAAGCGAGTATAAAGAAAACTTAGGAAACTTTTTAATTGACAGTTTGATGTCAAACGTTAATTTAGATAAAGACACAGATAAAGATAGAATACAATTTCAAAGAGGCAAGAGAGTATTTGAATTTGAATTAGTCAACTTTGGTCAAAAAGATATATTAGAAGACATTTCGTCAGAACCTATTAGAAGTATGTTAAGTGATGACTTGGCATTTGCTGATGCAATTGGCAAATCATATGTAGTCAACAATTTTAGCGAAGGTAGATTTACACTTTCTAAAGAAGGTAGCGATGATGTTTTATTATTGAGGAAAATATGAGAGTAGAAATCTTAGAAGTATTAGAATCACATTTTGGTAAAGACAAAAGCATTACACAAGATAGTCATATGATGGACGACTTAGGTGGTGACGAATTTGATATAGTCGACGTGTTTGTTCAAATAGAATCCAAACTAGGTATTTCCATACCAGAAGAAGAAACATTTGATATTATGACTGTGTCTGCACTATGTGAAGTAGTAGAGAGACATGTTGGGTCAAATTAAACTAGTTTTCTTTTTTATGTTGTTATCAGGAGCCGCTGGAGGCTTGTGGTATGTGCAACATCTAAAAGCAGAAAACGAAATCCTTACACTTAACAATGAGAAACTAAATGGTGCTGTAGAACAACAGCAGGCACTCATACAGCAACAGTTAAGAGATATAGAGTCTAAGACCGCAATCAATAAAGTATTAAGTGAAAATAATGCTAAACTAACAGCAGACTTAAACTTAGCAAATGAAAAGTTTAACAAAGTAAATGCATCAGGTGAAAGAAGAGACGTAGGTAACTTGGCTCTAAGTAAACCTAAAAGCATAGAAAGAATAGAACGTAAAAGAGAGCAACAAAGAGCAAGGTGTTTTGAAATAGCACAAGGCTCGCCACTAACGGAGGAGGAATTAAATGCAACCAAGAAGTCACAGATCAATGCTGAATGTACTAATATTGCCAATCCTAACTATACTCCTTATTAGTGGATGTAGTACAACTAAATCATTAGAAATTTTTACTAAAGAAGTAGAGAGAATGCCTCTTAACTTAGAACTACCACCAGTAGAAACATTAGAGCAAGTAAATGTTATTATTGTAACAAGCAAGAACCAAGAAGAAGTGTTTGCTAAAATGAAAGAAGCAAATATTGATCCTGTGGTATTTGGTTACAGTGATGAAGATTGGGAACTTGTAACTAAAAACAATGTAAGAATGCGTAACCAAATTGTAAAACTTAGAGCAATTATAGAAGCATACAAAGAATATTACGAACCTGAAGAGCAAGAAGGCAAGAGTAATATGTTTAAAGACTTTGGCACTGACAAAGAGTTTGCACCAAAAACGTTTAATAAAGACGAATAGCACTTGACATTCCTGTCAAATACTGTATAATAAAACAATGGATCACTACCAAACATTGGGGGTAGGCCGCGATGCTGACGCCTCCACTATCAAAAAAGCATATCGCAAATTAGCAAGTAAGCATCATCCTGACAAAGGTGGTAATCCAGAGGAATTCAAAAGAGTACAAGAAGCATACGATACACTTAGTGATCCAAACAAACGTAATCAGTATGATAATCCTAATCCTTTTGAAGGTTTTGGACAAGGCTTTGGCGGAGCCAGTCCTTTTGGAGACATATTTAGAGATATATTTGGACAAAGAGGACAACAACGCAGAGAGCAAAATTTTGATGCACAAACTGATATACTATTATCATTAGAAGATGTATATAACGGTTCCACACAACGAATCAATGTAGGCACTGGTATGTTAGATTTAAAAATACCAAAAGGTGTACAAGAAGGTACACGGTTTACTGTACACGGCAAAGGTCCACAGCAAGACCCGAACCTGCCGCCAGGTGATTTATTTATAAGAGTAAGATATCGACCACATCCAGAATTTGCAAAAAACGGAAATGATCTTATTGGTATTATACAAATAGATTACCTTGATGCATTAACTGGTGCAACTATAGATGTTAGGCACATTAGCGGAAGAATGTTGGCAGTTCATATACCGCCACTTACTGAACCAAATAGCAGACTGAAACTTAGAGGGGAAGGATTTACAGATCCTCGCAGTAGCATAGTTGGTAACTTTTTATTACAAGTAGAAGTTATGCCACCTGATTCATTGAGTCATGAGCATGTTCATCTTATACAAAGAATTAAACAAGAACGCAGGAGAAACAATTAAATACTATTATGAATGTTGAAGGAATTATAGAAAAGGCTTACGAAATATCTAATCAATTTAGTCATGAGTATATGACTCTTGAACATGTTGCATTAGCACTTATTAACGATAGAGAAATCAAAAAAGTGCTAGGTGAATGCAATGTTGATATTAAGCAACTAGAAGCAGATATTGTTACATATTTAAATGACGACGAATTTAATAATTTAAAGTCAGAAGGAGGCAACACAGGCAAACCTAAAAAAACAGTAGCAGTTGAAAGAGTATTTCAAAGAGCATTTGCACAAAGTATTTTTAATGGCAGAGACAAAATATCTGCTATAGATTTACTAGTAAGTATCACCAATGAAGATAACTCGCATAGTGCATACTTTCTAGCAGTAAACGGATGCCATAGAGAAAACTTATTAGATGTATTAGGCGACGTACACGAAGGCGAATTAGTAGAAGAGTCAGCAGATTACATTAAAAACTTAAACGAAGAAGCAATGAATGGTAGCATAGATCCACTTATTGGTAGAAGCGAAGAAGTAAATGATGTTGTCGAAATACTTGCAAGGCGTAAAAAGAATAACGTATGTTTAGTTGGCGAGCCTGGTGTAGGTAAAACTGCTATTGCAGAAGGCATGGCATGGAAGATTATTAACAAGCAAGTTCCTAAAACATTAGAAGATAAAATTGTGTATCAAATAGACGTTGGTACAATGTTAGCAGGTACAAAATTTAGAGGAGACTTTGAAGAGCGTCTTAAAACGGTATTAGATCAAATTGAAAAAGATGACAAGGCTATTTTGTTTATTGATGAAATACATATGATCATGGGAGCCGGTAGTGCTGGTAGCAGTCAAGTAGATGCGGCAAACATGTTAAAGCCATTGTTAGGTAAAGGTAAACTATTGTGTATTGGTGCAACTACACCAGATGAATTTGCAAGTACATTTGAAAAAGACAGAGCATTGATGCGTAGATTTGCTAGACTTGATATAGAAGAAACCACACTTAAAGATACAATTAAGATATGCGAAGGCCTACAACCATACTACGAAGAATTTCACAAAGTCAAGTATGAAAAAGGTGCTATAGAAAAAGCATGTGAACTGGCAGATAGATATATTAAAAACAAATACTTTCCTGACAAGGCATTAGACATTGTGGATGCCGCAGGTGCAGTTTCTAAAGTACTAGGAAAAAAAGTTGTAAATCTTGATTCAGTAGTAACACAGGTATCAAAGATTGCTAAGATTAAAAAAGATGTAGTTGACGTTAAAGACACAAAAGGCTTTAGTAAATTAGATAGAAAGATTAAAAAGAAAGTGTTTGGTCAAGACGAAGCAGTAGATAAACTTGTAGAAAGTATTCTTGTTAGTAAAGCAGGACTTAGAGAGCCTAATAAACCAATTGGTACATTCCTATTTGTAGGACCAACAGGTGTAGGTAAAACAGAAACAGCAAGAGCATTAGCAGACGAATTAGATATTAAACTAGTTAAGTTTGACATGTCAGAGTATATGGAAAGACATAGTGTCAGCAAACTTATTGGTGCTCCTCCAGGTTACGTTGGACACGCAGAAGGAGAACTAGGACAAGGCATGTTGCTATCTGAAATAGATAAGAATCCTAATTGTGTATTGCTACTAGACGAAGTAGAGAAAGCCGCACCAGAAGTATTACAAGTATTGTTACAAGTAATGGATGATGGCAGGCTTACAGGTGCTACAGGTAAAACTGTAGACTTTAGTAATGTTACACTTATAATGACAAGTAACTTAGGTGCCGCAAAGTCAGAAACAAGTAAAATTGGTTTTGGCGAAACAACACACACTGATACAGATATCAAAGCAGTTAAAAGTTTCTTCACACCAGAGTTTAGAAATAGAATAGACTCTTATGTTAAGTTTAATAAACTTGGCATGAAAGAAGTTAATCTTATCATTGACAAAATTGTTAAAGAAACAAATGAATTACTACTAAGTAATGACAGCAAAATTAGTATAGAACTAACCAAAGCGGCTAAGAAGTATATTGCAGACAATGGATTTGAACCTAGCATGGGAGCAAGGCCGTTGAAAAGACTGTTTGAAGATGTAGTTAAAAAACCTATCAGTAAAAAAATACTGTTTGATAAAATAGAAGAAGGCGTTGTACTTGTAGATTATATTGAGCAGTTTGAATTTACAGTTAAATGAATTTAGGAAATACAGTAGCAGGATTGGTTATACAACCATCTTTAAAGGTATGGTGGAACAAATACCATATCAAAATATCAGTTAAAGGCAATTGGTTAATACACGATGCTATGGTATTAAACGATATCTATAATTTTCAAAATATGTACTGCTGGGACACAATGAAGTTTGCATGGCATAAGGACTTTACTATATATTTCTCAGACAGCAAAGTTGCTAAAAAATTTATAAAACAATTTAAAGATAGTATTATTAAGATAGAAGGTATACGCTCACATAAAGAATTAGCAGTTATACAATCAACTGACAAAATACTACGACATAGACTGTTTTTTAATAAATATAGGTACGTTACATATAAGTATAATCCAGGTAGTAGTTGGATTGACAAAGTAAATAGTTTAAGTATGAATGCAAAAATAAATACTACACCCGATAGGTGGAAGAGCACAATATACTTAGATAATAAAAAAGATGTTGCCAAGTTACAATTATCACTTGGTAAAAACGAAATTTATAAAGTAGTTACACTAGAGGAATTATAATGGGATTATTTGGAAGAGACACAAAGTTAGATAGAGATGCTGTATTTGAGCAACTCAAAATAGATGAAGGAGTAGTCAATGAAGTTTACCTCGACCACCTGGGATACCCGACTTTCGGAGTGGGCCATTTGGTCCTCGACACCGATCCAGAGCATGGAGCGGAGGTTGGCACACCAGTATCAGAAGAACGTGTTAAAGAATGTTTTGAAAGAGACCTCGACACAGCAATATCTGAGTGTGAGTTGCTATACGAAGCAGGGGTATTTGGAGACTTACCAGACGAAGTCCAGCAAATCTTGGTTAATATGATGTTTAATATGGGTAGAACTAGGTTAAGCAAGTTTAAAAAGATGCATGCCGCAATCATTAAAGAAGATTGGAAAACTGCCGCAGTAGAAGGTAGAGATTCAAGATGGCATAAACAAGTTACTAACCGTGCTGAACGTTTAATGGAAAGATTAGAACAAGTTTAGCAACATTCTCATAACAGCCTTATTGAGATAAATACAATTGAGGCTACTTATGAGAAGAACATTAGAAATGCTAGGAAACTCCGATAATAATATGGGGTTAACCGGCAACAAAATCAAAGCAGATAGTTATTTCGGTTATACGGACGGAATTCACTCCGTTAGTGTGAAGTTAAATGCTTTTGTAGGCAAGATTAAACTACAAGGCACACTATCATTAACACCTGAATCAGCCGATTGGGGTGATATAAAACTAATTGAAAAATCATCTGCAACTACAGGCACAGAAATTCACACATTTAAAGGTAATTATGTATACCTAAGAGCCGTTCTTGATAGAGCAGGAGTTGGCGATGGCAGTACATATGACTTATCATACGGTAGTATCTCACAAATTTTATTAAGCAATTAAATCAACTTTGTTGATAAATACATTATAATTGCAAATTAGAATAGGAATACTATGCCAAATGTAACAGGAGATAATTTAACTTTTAATATAGACGGGATCACCGATAATCAGATCCTAGTTTACGATTCTACGCAAGGAATTTTTGTAGCACAAGATAGTGTTTCTGCAGATGCAAACGCCGCCGTTACAGGTGGTAGCAATGTAGGTGCTTCTGGAATAGGCTTATTCTCAGCAAAAGACGGTTCACAATTAAACTTTAAAAAGATACAAGGCTCAGGTGCAACTACTGTAACTGAATCTGCAAACGTTATTACTGTTTCCTCAACAGCATATACAATACCAACACCATTAAGCATTCACAATGTGAATGGCAATACAAATATCTTCTCAGGTAGAAACTTTGGTGATAATGCTAATATCACAGCATACGCAGGTATATTAAATAACGCAAACTATCCTACACACAGTCAAAGTGCAGGATTTGATTCTAAAACAAGATTTGTTATTAGTTCAAACGATGCCGCAGATGTAGAACTTAGTTCACAACATAGTTTAATATTAGCAACAAAAAGCACAGATGGACATATAGAAGTTAGAAGTGCAAACAGTACTGTATTTTATGTAGGTAGTGCAAGTAGCACAACACCAGCATTAAAAATAAATTCAAACAGAAGTACAACATTTGCTAATGCATTTACATTACCAACATCAGATGGTACAAATGGACAAGTACTTGTAACAAATGGTTCAGGTGGTGTTAGTTGGACAACATTACAAACTGGTGGTTTAACTGCTAGTCAACTAACTGCCAACTTAGCAAATTATATACCTAAAAATGCTACTAGTATGCCAGATACCACAATGTCATATGACATTGGAAACAGCAATTACAAATATTTAAATATATTTGCAAACAGATTTAGAGGAACAGCAGATGCGGCCATTAGATTAGAAGATGGCGCAACTATTATTACAGCGGCAACATTAGCAAATGCAGTTATTAAAACAAATAATTTAAGTGACTTACCAAATGCCGCAACAGCAAGAACAAATTTAGGTGTTTACAGCAAAGCAGAAGTTGATGCCAATATTTCATCAGCACAATTACAAAATGCTATAAGCACAGTTACTAGTGTTGGTTCAGCAAACACAATCAGTGCCACAAGTGCCACCCACGCAATTAGATTTGAGGGTGGAACAGGCATTGGTATAAATCAATATACTGCTAACAATACTATACAGATTTCAAAAACAGATGCTATCACAGGCGTATTTAAAAACGTTAGTGCAGATGGTATACTTATTATTGCAGACAATAATAATGATACACTTAATTTAGTTAGCGGTAGCAATGTAAGTTTTACTGCTAACCCAGGAACAGATACAATTACAATAGATGCTACACTAGACGACAGTAGCATTGACAAGTATACTAAAGCAGAAGTTAATACAGCAATTAGTTCCAATGTATCTGCATTAAGATATTATAAGAGTTTTACAGGCGATTCAGGTTCTACTGATGCTAGTGCAAAAGACGATACATTTAATATTGTTGGTGGCACAGGAATAACAACAGTAGTCACTGGCGATACAGTAACAATTAATAATACACAATTAAATGACGGTATATTTAAAAATATCAGTGTTGCTGGTCAAGATTTAATTATTGCAGACAACAATCAAGATACATTAAATTTTGTAGCAGGTAGTGGCATTTCAATTACTGCTGATGCAAGTACTGATACTATTACAATTAATAACACAGGCGGTGGCGGAGGCGGTGGAGCCGGCGAAGCATTTAAAACAGTAAGTGTACAAGGTGGTAATAGTGTAGTAGCAAATGTAGCCGCAGACCAATTAACATTTATCGCAGGTGCAAATGCAACAATATCAGCAGATAGTAATGCACAAACAATTACAATCGATGCTACCGGGGGCGGTGGTGCAGGAGTTAAAGGTGATACTGGAGCAACTGGACCTGCAGGTAGTGACGGAGCAAAAGGACAAAAAGGTGAATTAGGAGATACTGGCGCAACAGGAGCCACTGGACCACAAGGTGCTATAGGTAACACTGGTCCAGCAGGAGCAAACGGAGACAAAGGTTCAAAAGGTGACCAAGGAGCACAAGGTGTTGCTGGTAATACTGGAGATAAAGGTGCTCAAGGCAATACAGGTGCCACAGGACCTCAAGGTGCAACTGGACCAGCAGGTAACGATGGAGCAAAAGGCGAAATTGGACCACAAGGACCAGCAGGTAACGATGGATCAAAAGGCGAAGTTGGAGCAACTGGACCACAAGGTAATGTAGGACCAACAGGTCCACAAGGTCCAACCGGAACCAAAGGTGAAGTTGGAGCAACAGGACCACAAGGACAAAAAGGTGAAATTGGTGCTGGTACTAACCAAACACTAAGCATATCAGGTAATGTTATTTCTATTAGTGGCGGTGTTAGTAGTGTTGATATAAGTTCGGCACTGGATAGTGTTGATGCTTCTGTAACAGTTGCAAATACATCACCAAGCGGTAGTATAGTAGAAGGCGACTTATGGTGGGCAAGTGACTCAGGTGAACTATATGTTTATTATGATAGTTCATGGGTAGCGGCCTCCCCAGCAGGAGACAAAGGTCAGAAAGGTGACGATGGACTAAAAGGCGAACAAGGTGTTACAGGTGCTCAAGGTACAACTGGTGCACAAGGTGTAGCAGGACCAACAGGACCTCAGGGTTCTAAAGGCGATACAGGTCCACAAGGTCCAACTGGTGCTCAAGGTGCCACAGGTCCACAAGGTGCTCAAGGACAAAAAGGAGCCACTGGTGCAGATAGCACAGTAGCAGGACCACAAGGAAATACAGGACCAACAGGTCCACAAGGTACCAAAGGAGATACAGGTGCTACTGGTAATAACGGTAGTGACGGTAGTGACGGAGCAAAAGGACAAAAAGGTGAATTAGGACCTCAAGGTGCTACTGGACCACAAGGTGGACAGGGTACTAAGGGTGAAGTAGGACCACAAGGAACAGTTGGAGCAACTGGACCAACAGGACCTCAAGGAAATGTAGGTGGTACTGGTCCAACAGGAAGTAAGGGCGACAAAGGTGAATTAGGTGGCCCAACAGGACCCACAGGTGATAAAGGCGAAAAAGGTCAAACTGGAGCACAAGGTGCCGCAGGTGCAGATGGTTCTACAGGATCAGATGGTGCACAAGGACCAGCAGGTGATAAAGGACAAAAAGGTGAAGCAAGTACAGTAGCAGGTCCAACAGGACCAGCAGGTGCAACTGGACCAACAGGACCAGCAGGTAGTGGTAGTGCTATTACTGTACAAGACGAAGGTTCATCATTAGCAACAGCGGCTTCAACTCTTAATTTTGTAGGTTCGGGTGTTGTTGCATCTGGATCAGGTACAACTAAAACAATTACAATTAGTGGCGGAGGCGGTGGCGGCTCTGTAACACGTGGTAACACATACGAAAGATTAAAATTAAATTATAACACATCAGGCGAATTAACAAGTATATCAAATGTCACAGCAGGCATTAATGCTACAACAATTACAAGTGCCGCAGGTGCTGAATTAGAAGTTCAATTCACAGGATTTGATTATCCGCCAGTAGCAATTATGGCTCATGGTTATCAGTATGCTTCAAACAAGTATAGCATGAACGCAGTAAGCGGAGACTGGACTACTAGAACTGTAGACGGTGGTGGAAGTAGCGGATCACCAACAGCATTTGGTAGTTTCTCTACAGATGCTAATGTTGACTTAAAAGTATCAGAAGCCATTACAGGAGCAAGTAGATCGTTTGGAACAAGCACCCATGCTTGGATAACGTTTGTGATGGCGGAGTAATACTATGTCTTATAAGACTAGTCAAATAGAACTCAATGTACCCAACAAAGTTTTAGGTGTTAATGTAACAAGTATTACTGGTAAGACACTATGGGCACACGCAAATGGCTCAGCAGACAGATGGTACTCAGGTGGTTCATCACCAAAAAATTATCAATGGACTATTACATTTACTGTTACATCACAAGCACATGGTTCTCACTTAACAAGAAAAGACAGAGAGTTTAACGGACTTGATGTTACTGTCGGCGACTGGATAGCAGGAGCAACATCTGGACAATGTCTTAAAATTATTTCAGTAACTTCTAAAAGTTCTACAAGTGTTACATGCGAAGTAGAAGATGTTGCACGTTATAACACATTTAAAAGTAATACAGGTAACGGTATATTTAATACTGGTAGTTGTGTTATATTCACATTAAACGAAAGTGGACATCCAATGTTAGATCCACTACCAAGTGGCATAGTTAGTTCAGACTTCTATGCTAACGTTAATAGCAGATTTCAATACTTAAACCCACAATTAAATTACTTACTAGAAAAAACCGCACATGGTTTTTCTATAGGTGATGTTATTGCTGTTAGTAATACCGGTTCATTTGTTAAGGCTAATGCCGCTCTTGTTAGTAAGAGTTTTGGTGTTGTAGTTGAAAGCGGACCGGGTCCAGATGCGTTTATGGTATCACCTAACAATAGAATTATAGACTTTGTACCAGCAATACCTGGTAACGCAGGAGACTTTATTTACGCAGATACGGATGGAGATTTAACTACATCCGATACAGGTAAAATAATGTTCTTAAAGATTGCTAATGCTGTTGAAACAAGTACAATTGGTACAGCAATCAATCCAACAGTACCAGACGGTACAGTAGTTAAATTTAATGGTGTCAGTCATACATTTAATGGTGCAGGATTTAGTAGTACATTAGCAGAAACTGTTAGCCAAATTAATGGACTAAGTGGAACAAGTATAGTAGCAAGTGACTCACCAGCACCAACAACAGTAAGTTCAAGTGCGTCAGGTACAGCATACGGATTAGTTGGTGGATATACTACTTTTAGTGCAATCTTTAATGGTGGCAGTGGTAATACTACTGTAAACTTTACAACCAATGCCGCAGGGCAGGCCGCTTACGGTATAGCAGTTGCTATTCCAGAAGACATGGCAACAGATATAAATGCCGCAAGTATTCCTAATTTAAGTGCATCATTTACTAGTACAACATTAACACTGAGTGAAGCAAACGGTAATGCTATTAACATATATAATAATTCAAATGATGTTAACGGTAATCCTTATGTGGGTTCAAGTAATGTGTCAGGACTGCCTTCATTTACATCAGCAAGTACAGGTAGCAAATTAAAACTTACTAGGACAGATGGTGGCCCAATTGATATATTTGATAGCACAGGTAATTTTGAAAACAACGCAGGTATATTCAGTGTACACAATGGTATGTTTCCATTAGCAATGAATGTTGAACAAGGTATTAGAAGTGCTAGTGTTACAGTTGTTTCTGACATAAGTTCAAGAAATTCATTATCACCTACAACAGGTGACCAAGCATACGTTATTGATAACGGTGTAGGTGAATGGGCATTGTATTTATGGGATGGTAGTGCCTGGACTAAGGTAAGTGATCAGGATAGTGCTAATACCGACGCACAGACGCTCACATACAATGTAACAGCACCTGTAGGAGGATTTGGTAACAGTACAAATTATGACTTAGGTAATGTATCACCCGGTGGTAAAATACAAAGTGTTAGTGTAGAAGTACACACAGCATTTACAGGTGGTTCACAAGAAACCACAATGGAAGTTGGTACCACAGTAGATACAGATTTCCTACATGGACAGGACGACAATGATCCTGGCTCAGCAGGTGGATACATAACAAATCCAGAGTATGTATGGCCTTCTTCTAATACAGATGAATTAGAAGTAAACTTCAGAATCAATCATTACGGTGCAACAGCCGGTAATGCCACCGTAAAAGTCACATATATTTAATCTATTCTAATACGATTTTTGCCACTTATTCTGGCAGAAAGATAAATACTATTACAAAACACATCAGTACACATTATTCCGGAACAATGTAAAAATTGAAAGAGGGAGTTGAATACCCTCAAAAAAACTCTCAGGGAGAATACAAAATGGCAGATGTAAAGAATTTTGGTCTAAAAGGTATTTCCAATGACGTTCAACTTGGTAAAGGTGGCGGAAGATTTAAGTGGGTGAGTGCGAGTGATCGTTACGAATTTACTGGATCAGACGGGTCAACACTGAAGGCTATTAGAGCCGCCAACGTAGACGTACAAGGATCATTACTTTCCAATGATATTACAGCGACAACCGTTAATGTTAACGGTGACGCCGTTATTACTGGTGACTTAACAGTCAACGGTAGTACAACTACTGTTAGTTCAACGAACACAACTATTGCTGACTCATTGCTAGAACTAGCAACGGGTACAACTGGTACACCATCAAACGATGTCGGTTTAATTATCGAACGTGGTGACAGCAATAACGTATTCATTGGATGGGACGAATCAGAAGATAAAGTTGTAGCAGGAACAGGAACCTTCACAGGTTCTAGTACTGGTGCATTAACTATCACAGCGGCAGACTTTAAAGCGGCGGCGATTGATGGTACAGACATTACTGGCACAGGCACAGTACAGTTTGGATCTTTATCAGATGGTACAGTAACAATAACAGATATTGCTGATGAAGACAATATGGCTTCAGATAGTGCTACTAAACTAGCAACACAACAAAGTATTAAGGCTTTTGTTGATGGTGAAGTATCAACACTAAATTCAGCAATTACAACAGCAAATAGCAACATGTTAACCTACGTTAATACTGCAAACACTGAAATGAAAGCATACGTCGATGGCTTAGACAGAGACGATGACTTAGGTATAGCAGGTGACAGTGGAACTGGAACAGTAGATTTAGACACTCAGTCTATTACTATTTCAGGTGACACAGGTATTACTACTACAGCATCAGGACAAACAATTAGTGTTGATCTTGATGATACAGCAGTAACTCCAGGTGCATATGGTAGTTCTACAGCAGTTCCAACTTTTACAGTTGATCAACAAGGTAGAATTACAGCGGCAAGTACAGCAAGTATTTCAACATCATTAACAATTCAGTCTGATGACGCGGCAGATAACGTCGTAGCATTAGCATCTGATAAGTTAAAACTATTAGGTGGATTAAACATTACTTCAAGTAACTCAGCAGATGACGTTACTTTTGCGATGGATACTACACTTACTGGTATGACAGCCGGTACATTTAGTGGTCAAGTACAAGCAGGTACATTAACAGACGGAACTGCTTCTATCAGTTCAGGTAGTGCTACTGGATTAGTAAATGTCACAGCATCAGGAATTGTATCATTTGGTACATTAACTGACAGTGGTGAAAGCATTGCAATCACTAAGTTTGTTGACGAAGCAGATGGAATTGGCAGTAACGATAACGATACTACTATTCCAACTTCAGCGGCAGTTGTTGACTATGTAGAAAATAACGGTGGTGATGGCCTTACATTAAGAGCAAGTTTCACAGCAAACAGCAGTGACTCAACTTTTGATATAGGTACAGTACCTAACGTTTCAGGAAGAACTTATTACGCAAGTAGAGTTATTCTAAACGTTACTACATTATTATCAGGTGGCTCAGTAGACGGTATGTTAGTTAAAGATAATGCAGGTGCTGGTAATACACTAGCGGCGGCAACTACTAACGATATCGCTGTTGGAACTTATGTTGTTGACTTACCTTTTGCAAGTTCACTAACCAAGAATGCGGCAGTTGAAGTTGCGTTTGTACAAGCAGACGGAACTACAGCGGCTACACCAACTGGTGGTGTTGTAACAGGTGTTGTTGAATACAAATATGTATAATATCATTTGAATAGTTTAGGCTAATCAAAAACAACTTAGAAAAGCGACTTCGGTCGCTTTTCTTTTGACTTGACACAGAGGATAAAAGAATGTATAATACATGTATGAAAAATAAAATTATATTAACAGATTGCGATGGCGTAGTATTGGACTGGGAGTTTGCATTCCATAATTGGATGGAACACAGAGGACACTTTCCAGTAGAAAATCACAGGTTACATTACAGCATTAGAGAAAAGTTTGATCTAAGAAACGACTCTACTGGTGATCAAGTAATTAAAAACTTTAATGAAAGTGCGGCAATAGGATTCCTTCCTCCACTTCGTGATGCTCAATACTTTGTTAAGAAGTTACACGAGCAACATCAATATCAATTTGTAGCAATTACAAGTTTGAGTTTAGACCCTTACGCACAAGAACTTAGAACTAAGAACTTAAATAAACTGTTTGGTGATGACTGTTTTAAAGAAGTTATTTGTTTAGACACAGGCGCAGACAAAGACGAAATATTGTTAGAGTTTGGTAAAAAATATCCAGGAGCATTTTGGATAGAAGACAAACCACAAAATGTTGATTGGGGTATAGATGCTGGATTACAAGGTGTTTTAGTAGAGCATGGACATAATATGCACTACGATGGTCCTGCAAATGTGTGCAAAAATTGGGAAGAAATATACAATTTAATTGTGCAAAAAGGTTGACCTCGACCCTATAATTTGCTATAATATATACATAATTTAGCAAACACAGACGGTAGGAGGTCTTAATGCAAAACTTAAATACAAAAAATCAAAGCAAGGACAAAATTGTTTCCATACCTGGATATCATATTGGTTCTTTTACTTGCTACAATGCCAACGAAGATGATGGCAAATCTGTAAATATACAACTTACTTCGTTAGAAGAAATGTGGTATGGACATGAAGAAAACATTGACCACCCAGAAGGTTCTGAGTATCCTGTAAGTGTTAATGTTCCTCATCTTAAGGTGATGAGAGATAGAGTTATTGATAGTGTTCTTAATAGAACTGGTATTGATATTAGAGAGTTTGATAGCATTTTACATGCTACAACATCTCCTGGTAGAGATGAGAAAGGTAACATCTTAGATTATAGTAATGCAAACATAGTGAGGAACGTATAATGGAACTTTTAGAAATTAAACAAGCAATTAAAAACAGTAACTTTAGTTTATCAGAACTTAACGAGTTATCTGCATTTACTAATTCTGTTAAAACACTTAATGCTAAAGCAAGTCTAAGTGTTGGTGACAATGTATTTGTTGTTCAAAAAACAAAACGCACACCTGGTATTATTACCAAAGTGAATGTTAAGAAGGCCATTGTAGATATGCGAGGTCGTTCATATAGTGTTCCACTTTCAATGATAGAGGCCGCTTAATGAATATACAAAAAGCAAAAACAGGTAAATGGTTTGAGGATCAGTATAGTCTTACTGATCTTCTTTCATTGTCAGTAGCAGTAAACAGAGTAAATGGTGGTTACATCAAAAAGGATGCCAACATCGAAGAAGATGAAAATGGTTATCAAAAGAAATTGCCTAACCTTTTTATAATCAATAACCATCTAGGTATTGAGAAATTTAAAACAAATAGTATTAAAAGCACTTTATCTAAATATTATAAAGATGTCGAAGTTATTGATTCTGATAGTGACAATGTTGCTCACATGATTAAATACTTCAAAGGTCTAAGTCTTAAAGCAATTAAAAGAGATATCAGTGACTTTGAAAGAACCATACTTGGTCTTATTAACAAAGAGTTTGTGCAATATAAAGATATTGGTATTATTGCTAGTTTGCCTAGTGTTTATGAAAATGGGCAGAAACAACGTGCATTTAATAAAATGGAAAAAGAACTTGCACAACACAGTCGGTATGTTGGAACGTTACATGATCGTGAAACATTTAATCTTGAAATACTTCACAAGAAATTTATATGGAGAAGTAACAGTTACTTGTATGTTGCCAAAGAAGGTGATCACAATATTGTAAAATTCTTTTCATCTACTAACGGTCCTGAGGTAGGCGATATTGTATCACTTACAGGGTATGTTAAAGATCATACACAAGGCAAGATGTCACGTGGTAAAGAAACTTACTTGAATAGAGTTAAGTTTTCCTAAGAGTAGCAATTAAATAAACCATAACCCTTTGCATAGTATCTGGCTCTACTGTTAGGTCCGGACAACTATGCCAACCTTTACTGCTTCTTGGTAATATGTATGCCCTATTAGGTATGTAAGGCATTTGGTGCCCCATTCGTACTAATTTACTATCCTCTCCAAAGGTAGGATCTAATCCTTCATCGATTGCCCGATCATACGCACAATCAACCTCCCAAAACATTGTACCAGTATGTGCAAATTCATCGTTGTCTGCTAATGAATGCTGAACTGTATAATAATAGGAAGGGTGGTCTACATGCACATCATGAACAGAATTTTTGTTTGTGTCCATCCACATAAAAGGTTGATTAATGTTTACATTACTTGACATATTCATAACATTACCTATTGCATCTAAAACCTCTTGGTTATTATATACATATTCTGTGGCTATTTGTAATGCTTCTTGCGATTCATCTGGACTAATATGATAGCCGTGTCTGCCTGGTAATTCTTCGTTTTGCCAATTATTCCATGGTATGCAATTTTGTACCTGTGCGTACAAATCTGGATGCATAAAGTTATCAACATCCATTACATGTAGTTTGTCTGTTTCTATTGGTGCTGTATCAAGTATCCTATCTACAGTCCATTTAGTATATTCTGTACTCATACATATATTTATAAAAAAGATAAATATAGTTAAGTCCTAATAGGATTTGACTACATGTTTACATGTAGACTAGCAGAATGCTAGACAAGTACATATTGGAGAGCAGTAACGAATGGCAATCATAATGAATGCCAAAGGTACCTCGCAAAGCAGTTTTAGAATCGGAAAACGCGGTTCTAGAATATACGGGACATCTGACGCACCCAGTGACGTCAATCATATCTCGACAGGTGATCTTTGGTTCGATTCTAGTAATACATTACTTAAAATAGCAACCGTTTCAGACGGTAGTGTAGCATGGAGCAAACTCACTGTAGGTGATGCAGACACATTAGATACTATTAATAGTACAAGTTTTGCCAGAGTTGATACAGATAATACCTTTGCAAATGATGTTACCATAACAGGTAATTTAATTGTAAACGGTACACAATCTATAATCAATACCGAGACTCTCAATATTGCTGACAATGAAATAGTTTTAAACAGCGACCTTCCTTCAAACCAACCCGCAACTGCTAACGCAGGAATATTAATTAATCGTGGTAACGAAAGTAACGTTTACATTCGTTGGGACGAAGAAGAAGGCGAATGGACAGTTAATGGTCAAACATTTAGTGCTGGTGCTTTTGTTGGTAACCTAAGTGGTAATGTAACAGGAAGTATAGCACCAAACGGTGCACCTAATGTTGTTAAAGCAAATACATTAATTGTTAATGGTGTTTACACAATGCCAACAGCAGATGGTAGTGCTAACCAAGTATTAACAACAGATGGTAGTGGTACAGTAAGTTTTGCAAATGTAGATGCCACCCCAGCAGGTAGTAATACAAATGTACAATATAATGACAGTGGTTCATTAGGTGGTTCAACTGCATTTACATATAATGAAGCAGAAGCAAAACTATCAGTAGGTGGTACTGTTTCATCAATTTTATTTGAAACCGTAAGTGATTACGGTGCAATTACAGCCTCAGCAACAGACAGTTTAGACTATGGTAATTTAACAGATTCAGTAGTTGCACTGGTCAACAGTGACTATGGCGTAGTTGAAACAAGTGGAGGACCAGTTGAGTTTCCACGATATGCAGTTTTATCAGTACCTGATGCATCTGCATACATTGGGCATATGATTTATGTAACCAATGACACAGGGGGTCCAGTAATGGCATTTAGTGATGGCACTAACTGGAGAAGAGTAACAGACAGAGCAGTCATAAGTTAGTAGGAGAACATAAATGGCAGACGAAAGTAATACAGCAATACATCATCCGGCTGATACAAATGGAGATGGAAAGGTTTCAAAACAAGAAGAGCAAATGTTCCTAGAGTTCAAAAGAAAAGAACTGGAAGATTTAGATGCAATGAGAGATGCTCAACGTAGCATGGCTTGGTTCGCACTAAGTGGTATGCTTTTATATCCATTTGCTGTAGTAATTGCAGTATTGGCTGGACTAAATCAAGCAAGTGAGATACTAGGCGATATGGCCGCTACATACTTTGTAGCAGTAGCAGGTATTGTTGCCGCCTTCTTTGGTGCTCAAGCATTTAGTAAAGGTAAGTAATTACTATGGTAGATAAGGTAAGAAAACACTTTGTAAGAATAGTCGTAGAGGATGAAATATCACGTGATGATATTGTAGACTTCTTTGACATAGTACAAAGTGTTGTTCCAACCAAAGTATTTTCATCATTTGATGGCAGTGGCAACAAAGTAAAAGCAGAAGTTGTACATTACGAATCAGATGATGTTCAAGTATATGAGGTATTAACACAAGATGACATTAGTGCAGAAGAAGGTACGCAGATTGCGAAAATTCTTGCAGAGGAATTAGATGTACCTGATTGGGACTTTGAGGCCAGTACTGAATATTAGTACTTGACCACATTACTTATTTCTAGTATAATACTTTAGATAATTATTAACATACACACAGGATTTATATGGCGTTCAACAAAACATTCAATCAAGAAGAAGTCGCAAGACTTAAAAAACTAGTTCAGGAAGGAGACCAAGTCCTTTATGAAGTAGAATCACTCCAAGTTGGTTTAAGAGAAACCGTTAAGGCAATAGCAGAAGAAATGGATATTAAACCAGCAGTCCTTATGAAAGCAGTTAAAGTTGCTCATAAGGCATCATTTACCGATGAAACAGATAAGTTTGATGCACTAGAAACTATTCTAGCCGCAGTTGGTAAAGACCACTTATAAAACAGGACCAATAAACTAAAAACAGGTTGACAATATAGTTCTATCTGTTATACTACTAATATGAGTCTGACTATAGAAAAGGTATATTTATTTGACATGCAATGGACAGATGATGCTGACTATGAGCACATCTTTGAAGATAGGTTGCATGACACAATGATTCCTTTCTTTGCATTTGGTGAAGAAGCAACCTTTTCTAAAGAAGTAGACTTTGAAAGCAGTTATAAACCAGTTGCAAAAGTATATGCAAAGTTTATAACAGAGGCAAGCAAATATAAATTTATGTTAAAATATTCGGACAAATTAAATGAGTTACGTTGACGCAGTTTTTGAACAGAACAAAGGCATAGTAAGAGTAGTCGAGCGAACAAAAGAAGGCGAACGTAAGATCATTGATCACCCTATGCGGTACTACTTTTATGTAGATGATCCAAAAGGCAAACAGCATAGTGTATTCGGTGACCCAGTTAGCAAGATTACAGCAAACAACTGGAAAGACTTTAAACGCAATGTAGCACTATATCAAAACAAACAAACATACGAAAGCGACCTAAAGCCTGTTAATAGAGTATTAGCAGATCATTACTTGGGTGTTGATGCACCAGACTTACACAAATGCTTTTTTGATATTGAGGTAGACTTTGACCCTGAAAGAGGTTATAGTTCTCCTGAAGATGCATTTATGCCTATCACTAGTATCAGTGTTTACTTAGACTGGATGGATAAAATAGTATGTTTAGCAGTTCCACCTAAAACACTTAATTGGGAACAAGCACAAAAGATTGCAGATAATGTAGGCGATACAATACTATTTGGTGGCGAGAAAGCAATGTTAGATGCTTTCCTTAGCCTCATTGATGATGCTGATATACTAAGTGGTTGGAACAGTGAAGGTTATGATATTCCTTATACCGTAAACAGAATTATCAAAGTACTAGGTAAAAGCGAAACAAGGCGTCTGTGTTTACTTGATAAGAATATTGTTAAAAGAGAATACATCAATCACGGTAGAGAAACACAAACATATGATCTAGTAGGTCGTGTGCATTTAGACTATATGCAACTGTATAGAAAATACAACTACGAAGAACGCCATAGTTATAGACTAGACTACATTGGCGAAATGGAAGTAGGTGAAAAGAAGGTTGTATATGATGGTTCGCTTGATAGACTTTACAATCATGACTTTGAATTGTTTTTAGAATACAATATTCAAGACACAATGCTACTTAAAAAGTTAGACGACAAGTTACAATTTATTAGTCTTGCTAGTGAGATTGCTCATCAGAATACAGTATTACTTCCAGTAACAATGGGAGCGGTACAAACAATTGACTCTGCTATTATCAATGAAGCACACAGACGCGGTATGGTTATACCAGATAGAAAGCGAAACAAAGATTCTGAGAATCCATGGGGGAATACAGTTGCAGGTGCCTATGTGGCATTTCCTAAGAAAGGTATGCATGAATGGGTAGGATCAATGGATATAAACAGTCTGTATCCAAGTGTTATTAGAGCATTGAATATGGCTCCTGAAACTATTGTTGGGCAACTAAGACAAGAGTACACAGACAAAGAAATTACAGAAAAAATGCAAATTGAGAAGAAGTCATTTGCAGATGCCTGGGCAGGTAAGTTCGGTACAAATGAATATGAAATGGTAATGGCTAAAGATATTGATAAGCCACTTATATTAGATTTAGAAGATAAAAGAGAAGTTAGTGTCAAAGGTGCTGATGTATATAACATGCTGTTTAACAGTGATGAGCCTTGGTGCATTAGTGCAAATGGTACTATATACAGAACAGATGTACAAGGTATTATACCAGGACTATTGGAGAGATGGTATGCAGAAAGACAAGAGTTACAGGCTAAAAAGAAAAAAGCAACAACGCCAGAAGACATAGCATTTTGGGATAAGCGACAGTTAGTCAGAAAGATTCTACTTAACAGTACATATGGTGCTATTTGTAATCCAGGTAGTAGGTTCTTTGACCACAGGATAGGTCAAAGTACTACACTTACTGGTCGTGCAATCACTAGACACATGGGAGCAGAGACAAACAAAATGCTCACAGGCGAGTATGATCATACTGGAGATACAATAGTATATGGTGATACTGACTCAGTGTATTTTAGTGCTCATGAGATTAGTAAAAAGCAAGACATTGAATTAGACATGGATAGTGCAATTAAATTATATGATACTATATCAGATACCGTTAGTGATTCTTTCCCTTTATTTGCAAAAAATTCATTTAACATTTCAACTAGCCAAGGTAATATACTTAAAGCCGGCAGAGAAGTAGTTGGTAGAGCCGGCATCTTTATTACAAAGAAAAGATATGCTATTAATGTATTAGATTTAGAAGGGTATCAACCCGAAGGTGGTAAACTCAAAGTAATGGGGTTAGACCTTAAGAGGTCAGATACTCCAGAGTTTGTGCAAGACTTTTTATCAGACATATTAGGGCAAACACTAAATGGCGATGGTGAAACAAAGGTTTTAGCAAATGTTAGAGAGTTTAAGAAAGAGTTTAAAGCAATGGACCCTTGGCGTAAAGGTATGCCAAAACGTGTAAACAACTTAACATACTACACAGAAGCATATAATAAAGCATTTAGTATGAACAAAAGTGCTAGTTTATACAAGTTAGAAAAACTCAAAGACGAAAAGAAAATAATGATCCCCGGGCATGTTAGAGCAAGTATTAATTGGAATAATATGCTAAAAGCAAATAGCGATCAATACAGTATGCAAATAACAGATGGTATGAAAGTTATTGTATGCAGGCTTAAAAGTAATGCCATGGGATATACTAGTATTGCATATCCAACAGATGAAATGCATATACCAGAATGGTTTAAACAACTACCCTTTGATGAAGATTCAATGGAAGAAGCAGTTGTTGATAAGAAAGTAGAAAACTTATTGAATGTACTTAAATGGGATTTGTCAGCAACAGATACCAGCAATACATTCCATAGTTTATTTAATTTTAATGATTAACTTGGTCGTTAGGTATCAAACGGCCAGGATTTATAAACTTTTTAGGTGTAAAGGCCTAAATAATAACTTTAATGTAAGAGGTGACAACATATGATAAAAGATATATTTAAAGACATTCTAAGGCACACCCACGCCTTAGGCTTTATTGAACAGGTTAAAATTAGTGGTACTGCTGAAAGTACAACTATAGAGGCCATGGATGCAGACAAAACTGTTATCCTGCAAGGTAAACTACACAATCCTGTAGCAGACTTTGTAGACCAAACAGTAGGTCTTAGTAGAATGAGTGTACTAGATGGATACTTAAAGTTTCCAGGATTTGTAGATGAAGGTTCTACTGTAAATGTAGAAACACAAAGCAGGAATGGAGACGATATTCCTGTACAGATTAGTTTCACAAGTGCAGAAGGACACACAGGTAGTTATAGATTTATGTTAGCAGATGTTATTAATCAGCAACTAAAATCTGTTACAATGAAAGAGATACCATGGGACGTTACTATTACACCGTCACAGAAGAACTTAAAAGACTTAGGTTACTTCAATGGTGTGTTAGGTGGCTTTGAACCAGTGTTTTCTCCAAGTACAGAAGATGGTGCTTTATATTTTAGCATTGGTGAAGGTGCCGGTGATAAAGGTAAACTTCCTATTAATAATAATGTTGAAGGCGAACTGTCTGGCAACTGGAAATGGGAAATAGACAAAACATTAAGTATTCTAAGACTAAGCGATAGTGCAAATTGTACTGTTAGTTTTGCTAACGCAGGAGCAATGCAAATTGTGATTGACAGTGGCTTAGGCGAATACAAATATATATTACCTGCTAAGAGTTAAACATGACAGAAGATTTAGGAAAGAAGCACCAGGATTGGGCAGTTTACCTGCCCGCCATTAGTGGGTTCTATGTAACGCAATTACAGAAAATGGATGCTAATCCAAGTGAATGGAGATGCCCTGAAGGCTTTGAAAAAGGCACACAAGGTATGAACTTCCTTGATCCTGAGAACAGTTATTATCATTACCCATGGGGTCTTTACTCAGGTGGACATGCTCACTTAGATCCTGTTAAAAGCGATGAACGTGAGCCAATGATACAAGGTAGAGATCGTAGTAAAACTATGATACTAGGAGACTCAGGTGGTTTCCAACTTGCCACAGGTGTTATTAAAATGGATTGGAGCAATGCTAAAGATCCTAATGATCCTGTAAGAACAGCATTTTGTAATAAGATACTTACATGGTTAGAGCATACAGCAGACTGGAGTATGACATTAGATGTTCCTGCTTTTGCGGCAGTTGGTAAACTAAGCGAAAGGACAGGACTTACAGAATTTCAAGACACACTAGATATCAGTCTACTTAATTTAGACTATTTTATGAGGAACAGAACACCAGGTGCTACTAAGTTTTTAAATGTGTTAAGTGGTAGTAACGAAGAGAATAGCAAAACATGGTATGATGCAGTAAAGCATTTTTCCAATAAAAGTTTTGTGCAAGAAGCATACGGTGATGAGAATAGAACCTTAGAGGGTTACGCATTCGCTGGTATCAATATGAAGCACATGTATAGTGTGCTAAGTAGATTGTTGGATCTTAGAGAAGACGGTTTACTTGAAGGCAAGGATTGGATACACTTCTTAGGTACTGGACGCCTTAATTGGGCATGTCACCTCACTAGTATCCAAAGACAGTTGAGAAAGCACGACAATCCTAATATAACACTTTCATTTGATGCGGCATCGCCTTTTGTTAATACAGCATATGGCCAGACTTACACACATAATGAGTACAGAGCCAAGCGATTTGGATACTTTATGGATAGAGCATTCGATAACAAAGACATGAAAGGATCAAAGATGCCTATGCCTTTTGCACATTCCCCTATAATGAGTAGACTAACTGTTGGTGATATCTGTGTTTTAGGACATGGAGATACAAACAGGAATGGTAAAGAATGCACAACTAGTTGGGACACACTAAGTTATGCTCTTTACATGGGTCATAGTGTTTATAATCATATTACAGCAACGCAAGAAGCAAATAGACTTGCTGATATGGAAAAATATAGAACACCTACACATTGGAAGAACTGGAAGAAGGTAAAAGGTAGTAGTGTAAGCAATGAAACTTCACCTTATGTACCTGGTACTATTTTAATGTTTGATAGTTTTGCAGAAGAAGTGTTAGATCCTAATAACACAAATGCAAGGCAAATGTTAGAAGATAACAAAGAGTTTTTAAAAGAGATTAGTTTCTCAGATGGTAGTGCGGAACAATCTACATTTGGTGCTTTATTTGAAACTGACGAATACGAGTCAGGTGACAGTGAAGCAGATATGCAAGAAGACATAATGAGGGCAGATTTCGATGGCGAATAAAGCATACAGTGGCACATACACATACGAAGGACATGATGTACAATTTCATATACTAGAGAATGGTGCTGAAATGGAAATACTAGAGACTAAAGATGGTAAAACTACACCTACTAAAGTTGTAAACATTGATGAAGGTGTAGATTATCAAGATCAATTAATTAAGTGGGGTTATACGAGTTACTAATGAATAGAGAAGGTCACGAGGATACAAAGTTTTTTATAGGCACTGAAGTAGAGCATACGCCTGCTTATGGTCAAAAGACTTTGTTTGTAGTTGGGTATCAACCAAAAGAGGAAATACTTGCTAGGGCACTTAATAGCGGTTGTCCGCACATTTATATAGGTGCTAACCAAAGTTTTAATCCACCAACTGAAAAAGATTGGCAGGGTTGGGACGAACTAGTTACAAGTCTTTTAAAAGATGATATTTGGATTACACTAGACTTTGACGTAACTTTAGCAGAACAAGTATTAGAATGTGGTTGGACTGAGTATAGTACATTTATACCAATGATAAGTGTTAAGTTGCCTTACATTAATCAATTCAATTACAATGCGACACTCAAACTAGATGACAAAGACTTTAAAGCAACTAATCCAGGTGTGTGGTGTCATAGTTTACATGAACTACAAGACAGGAAGACTTTCACAGACTGGACCAAATATACCAAAGACGAGGTGATAGATTGAGGTTGACATTGGCCATAAAATATGATATAATTAACATTATGGAGAATCTATATGAGTGATGGAGTTTATGATATAAACATGCGTAAACTGTTCTACATGGGACTAGAGTCTTATGAAGCAAGGTATACATTACAATTACAAGAATGGAACGAGCGTGTTTTTAAAGAGCATGGCATTGACTATGAAATTATCAAAGGCGAAGAACTAGATAACAGTAAAGCAATCGTTACAGGTAGTGTGTTAGACGCACATGGTAGAAGTTATTACAGTCTAAGTCAAACAATGAACTTAGTACAGAAAATGAAGAACGGTGAAATTACTAGCGATGATGTTATCTTTTATGAAGATATGTTTACACCAGGCTTAGAATGTTTGCCTTACATAATGGATCAATCCCCACCTGAATACAGACCTAAAGTATTCTTAAGATTCTTAGCACAAACAACAGACCCAGATGACTTCCTTATTAGAGAAGGCATGTTTGATTGGATGCGTAGATATGAACAAATGGTAGATGAATTTGTTACAGGTATATGTGTAGCAAGTGAAGAATTTGTTGCACACTTAAGAACAGCAGGATTTAAAAAGCCTATATATGTAACAGGTTTGCCGTTTGGTAAAAGCGAAGTACAAGAGCGGGTTCCTAATCCTAAGCCGTTAAAAGAAAGAACAAAGAGAGTTGGTTTTGCGGCACGTTGGGATGATGAGAAGCAACCACACTTTTATATGGACTTAGCAGAAGCCTATTACAAAATAGATCCTGCTACAGAGTTTGCTATATTTTGTGGACACCCAGAACTAAAAAGTTCAGATCAAGAGTATGTTGATAGAGCATTAGAATTACAAGCAGGCAATACTGCTAACTTTAAGATCTACACAGGCTTAAAGAAAAACGATTACTATAACTTACTAGCAGACAGTCAAGTATTATTTAATTGTGCCTTGCAAGACTGGGTAAGCAATACAGTAAGCGAAGCAGATACATTAGGTACACTTACATTATATCCAGCATATAGAAGTTTCCCAGAAGTGTTTGCTAACAATGGCAGACACTTGTACGTTCCTTGGAGCATGGAAGACTGTATTAGTAAACTGTCTAATATGTTTGATGATATTAATACAGATAACCTAAGCGAATATAGTTTAGGTAAGATAAGCGATTATCAAAATGGTACAATAGAAAGAACACTTAAAGTAATATCTGGTTTAGGTCTAGAGCAACAAAGAGACAGACAGCATTACAGAAGACAAGTAGCAAAGGCAAAATATGATTGAGATTATCCAGATAGCATTTGGTATAGTATTTCTTTGCTTCATGGCATATGGCTGTTGGATTAGTAGTGTTATGTTAAGTGAAAGAAGTATTCTAAGAAAGTATACTGGTGAATATTATGACTTTGATATAGATGAAAAATTAAAAGAAATGGGTACTACTAGACAAGAAGTATTAAGAAAGGATTCACAATGAGTAACATTAAAAAGGCTGTATTATTTTTTATTTTAGCAATAGGATTATTGCTGATAACGTTACCAGCAAATGCAACAGGCAATGCCAAGTTTGGTTGGACACAGATTAATAGTGATACAACTACATTAAAATTCAGTGTAGATCACGAGTGGGATAATCCTATTATTGACTATGTAGTTGAAACTGACTATGTTTACAAAGAACAAGAAGATGTAGTTAAAATGGATAAGTTTAGCATAATTGGTAAAGCAAATAAAGACATCACATCTAAGTATTATGCATTCAGTGTAACAAGTTATGACAGTGATAAATTAAGAGCATCTGGAGATAGAATAGTAACTGGTGGTGGCCTTGGTATAAAAGTTTTTAGAAATGACAATTGGAAAATAAGTCACGAAACGTCAGTTGCATACTTAACTACTGATGAAGTGGACGAAGCAATACTTAGAAATAGTTTATGGATATTTTATAAACTAAATGACAGTTTAAATATTACCAACAAACTACTTAATGAAACTGGAACAGATACATATTTGCGTAATGAAACAGCAATCAATTACAGTTTAAATGATAAAGTGTCGCTGGGATTTAGTAATACATACACTGAAGACCCGGTTAACAATAATGTATTAAGTGTTACAATAGGTGTTAAGTGGTAATAATAGTAATTAAAGAACATAGTCCAATTGGACATGTAGTTTTGAAGGAAGTACCTTTAGAATTAAACAACGAAGGTAATACTTCATAACGAGGAAGAAAGAATGGCGACAGGAAAAGTAAAATGGTTTGATACCAGCAAAGGTTTTGGATTTATCACACCAGACGACGGCAGTAAAGATGTGTTTGCACATCATACAGCAATACAAGGTGAGGGATATAAATCTCTATCAGAGAACCAAGAAGTAACATTTGATGTTGAGCAAGGTGCGAAAGGACCACAAGCAAGTAACATCAGATAAGTGAGAGTGAGGATAATATGAGAAGTATTTGGGTAACATTTAGTAAAGAAGGTATACATAAGTATCCTGCGGCATTAGAAGATCCTAATCTAGCAACAGGCGATGAGTATGATGTTAGTTTTTTAGGCTATCCTCACAGACACATCTTCCACTTTAAAGTGTGGATTGAAGTGTTTCATGACGATAGAGATATAGAGTTTATACAGTTTAAAAGATGGTTGGAGAACTTATACAAAGAAGATATAATCCAACTTAATAACAAGTCCTGCGAGATGATAGCAGATGATTTGTTTGAAGCGATCAATGATGAATATCCAGGTCGTTACATAAAGATTTCAGTAGCCGAAGATAACGAAAACGGTTGCGAAATGGAGTATCCAGTTGAAGATATGGATGGTCCATACTTTGGAGATACAGACGCAATAGACGATGTATTTGATAATTTGTTGAAATGAATAGTGTAATTGGTATTAATGGTTCTGTACATCCGCTATACAGCGGTGCTTATATAGAAAATAGAAGTCTTGGTATTTTACATTTACCAAAGAATGCTTCATCGTCAATAAGACGTGCATTAAAACCAATAACTAATAAAACTGAAGTAATCCTAAAGGATTTTAACATAGATAAATTTTGTGTGATACTAAGAGATCCAGTAGAACGATTTATAAGTGCTGTAAATATGTATTTGCATAATAGAAATTTTTCAAGTTATTCTAATTATGTAGATATTAGAAAAGAAGATAACAAGCATAGTATATTTAAAAGCAACAATGCACATTTTTTTTCGCAGAATACTTTTTTAGAAGGATTAGATTATAATAAAATTGATTTCTTTTGGCTAAACAAAGATATAATTGGTGATTTAAATAGTCATTATAATTTAAATATGGAACCTAGTCACGTGAATCAATTCGGTAAAATAGTAACCGGTGTTGATATTAACATTGTTAAAGATGTTTATAAAGAAGATTATGATTTAATTGATTCTGTAAAGTTCATCAATAAGGTAGATAATGGAAACATCAGTTGATAACAAATATACAAACTGTATGCCAGGCGACTGTGTATACAACGCAAAAGAGGACATTGCATTCTTGTTAGTACCTAAGTGTGCTACAAGTATAATTAGAGATCATGAGAAAACAAACAATGATTGGTCTAGAATTACATTATGGGAAGAAAAAAAATGCCCAAGTAGGTTTATAGTGATTTTAAGAGATCCAATAGAAAGATTTATCAGTACTGTTAATATGTACTTAGGTTGGAGAGAGGTAGAGCCTCAAACAAACTATGTTACTTTTAATTTTAGTGATGAAGGATTTTATTTAGAATCTAATGATGCTCATTTTAAGCCACAAAAAAGTTTTTTAATCGATATGTTTGACATTATAAAAAAATATAATGCCAATCCTATCATAGATTATTTTTATTATAACAAAAATATTTATAATCAAATCAATGATGAATATGGTTTCAACATTGACGCAACAAAACGTTTGATGCAATCAATAGATATTGTTAATAACGTTAATGAATCAGTAGTTAGGCAGGCATATAGAGCCGATTACGATTTAATTAAATCTGTACAATTTAAAAACATATAGGAGATAATTATGACAGAGACACATTTAAAAATCAAAGCACTCTTTGAAGAGTATGTAAGTGAAAACGAAAAATTTAAAGAAGGCCAAGGCGTAAAAGCATCGGCAACAAGAGCAAGGAAGGCATTAATGGAAATTACTAAACTAGCGAAAGTTAGAAGAGGTGAGATTCAAGACGCAAAAAATAATGCCTAACATTAAACGTATTCCTTTCACTGAAAAGAGAGGAAACAAGGAAACAGTAATTCAACCTACTAACTCCAAACCAGCAGGATCTTTAACAGATGTTGTTGATGAGGTAGAAGATTGGGGAGGATTACTAGATCCAAAGGAGGAAAATAAAGATGAGTGAAAAACCAACAGTTGTTATTACAGGTGGTCTTGGTTTTATTGGTGCACAGGTAAGTAAAACTTTTGCTAACAATGGATATGACGTAATTGTTATAGATTCCAATACGAGTAGGAAGTGGGCATTACCAGAAGGTGCTACTTTATTTCCACATGAATTTCAGGCTACAACTACGGCAGGCATATTAGAAATGATGAAACCACAAGCGGTTATTCATTTAGCGGCAAGCCATGTTGTTCCTGATAGTATAATTGATCCTGGCAAGTATTATAAAAATAATGTGTCAGGCACTCAAACATTACTAGATATGTGTGTTAAAGCAGGAGTTAAGAACTTTATCTTTAGCGGTTCTAGTAGTGTGTATGGTGAAAGAGAAAGCAGAGAACCATTTGCTGAGACTCTTACACCAATGCCAATGAGTCCGTATGCAATGAGTAAGTACATGACAGAACTTATGTTAGAAGATTACAGCAAAGCATACGGGTTAAATTATATCAGTACAAGATATTTTAATGCCGCTGGTGCAGACCCAGAAGGTAAAAATGGTTATACACAAGAACCAGCAACTCATGTAATGCCTATCATTATTGATAAAATTACAAATGACGAGGTATTTAATATTTGTGGCGATGATTACGATACTAAAGACGGTACTTGCATTAGAGATTACTGTCATATACAAGACATAGCAAATGCTAAACTAAAAGCAGTAGAGCATTTAAGCAATGACGGTGAAAGTGGTATTGTAAACTTAGGCTCTGGTACAGGATTTAGTATTCATGATTTAATAATTTCAGCACAAAACGTTGTTGGAAAAAGTTTAAAATATGAAGTAGGTCCTAGAAGAGCAGGAGACCCATCGTACTTATGTGGAGATATTTCTAAAGCCAAAACATTATTAGATTGGGAACCAACATATTCATTAGATGATATGTTTGCACATTCTAAGTTTTGGGTAGACAATAAAAATAAGGTTATTAAGAATAAATGATAGGAAAACGTAAATCTGTAAATGTTATTAATAGAACAGGCACCCCAGTTATGGCAGTTGTGGGTGCGATCGGTAAAGGCGATGAGTTAAATTTAATTAAAAAGAAATTTCCTATAACCGACAAGGAAATAATAGATGTTATACATTTCTTTTGCAATAACGTAGATTTTGACCAAAGTCATTTATCTGTGTTCAAAGCAGTTGAATTTGATACTGATAAAATATCAGTGCAACTTGACGAGATATCTGCAGAATTTTACTTAAGAATGTTAAACAGATATATTTTTAAATATAAGAAACTAACTGACTTTGATGATATGCTGGCAGACGGTCTTAAAATGACATTTGGTGTTGTTTTAAAACTAAGCAATAAGTTACTTGACGAAACATATAATATATCAGGAGATAGCGATGTGTTAAATCCTGTATTAGATGCTGGTTTCTATAAAGAACTTAAATTGTTTTTAGAGTTTACTAAGAGAAACATAGTTGAAGAAGCCGCTAAAATTAACTTAAATGATTTTGATAAAGTAGAATTTATCCTATTAGAAAATGATTTTGAAAGATAGGTTGACTTCAACCAGAAAAAGTGGTATAATAAAAGCATGGAAAAACTATATTATAGTTGGGACGATTTAAACAGAGATTGTAGAATTATTGTGCGAGAAATGGCACACGAAAGTTACAAGCCTGAAGTTATTATTGGTCCCGGTAGAGGAGCATATCCGTTTGGAGTAATGATGAGTCATTACTTTGAAGTGCCATTCGAAGCATTCAGATGGCAAACAAGAGACGGAGCAATCGAAGATTCAGAGACATTAAGACACATTTTATCTAAATACAATGATAAACGTGTTTTAGTCGTAGATGATATTAATGATACAGGAACAACACTACAAGGTATTGACAATGTTATCAGAAACTATGTAGCAGATAATAGCAACATGATGCAACATGCACATCAAGATATTATGTTTTCTACATTGTTTGATAAAGAATCTAGTAGTTTTAATAACGTTGAATTTACTGCTAATAATGTATTACCAGATCAAGAACGTTGGATAGTGTTTCCGTATGAGGAGTGGTGGAGATGAGAACAGCAGAAATAGTAAACATTGATGGTACTGGTTATATAGTACATCTGTTAAAGAACGGTAATGCATTTGGTAAGATTGATGTTAGAGATAAATCAATTCACTATGCACAAGACGTAGCAGAGAATTGGGAAAATGGAATTTTGAGGGACGACAATGAGTACATTAAAAAGCCTGAGCAATCATCTTAAAGTCTTAGAAACAAGACACAGAGAGTTAGATAAAAAAATTGCTGATGATTACGATCATCATATGGATGATACAGTATTAGCAAACGAAAAGATTGAGAAACTTAATCTTAAAAGAGAAATTGAAGAACTGAAGGAACAAATTAAGGAGTTAGAAGATGGCAGTTAGTGATACAATTAAACAAAGGCTACAGGAAGCCGGCGATAGGTTTTGGGCAGGAGATAATATCTCAGCACATATTAAAGAAGGTGAGAAGCAACAACTGATTGATGAACTTACACCTAAGTTTGAAGCCGTGTTAGATGGTCTAGTTATTGACATTGAGAACGACCCTAACAGTAATAACACAGGCAGACGTCTTGCTAAGATGTATATCAATGAACTGATGAGTGGCAGGTATGAACCTATACCAGCCGCAACGGCTTTCCCTAATGATAGTGACGATAGATACGAAGGCATGTTAGTAGTGCGTAGTGAACTTACAAGTATGTGTTCACATCATCACCAGATTGTTAGAGGTGTAGCATACATTGGTATTATTGCCGCAGACAAACTAATTGGATTAAGCAAGTACACAAGAATTGCACAATGGTGTGCTATGCGTGGAACACTTCAAGAAGAACTTGCTAACGACATTGTTAGAGAAATACAAAAGGCAACTGGTGCCGAGCACTTAGGTGTTTATGTACAAGCCACACACGGTTGTGTAGAGAACAGAGGTGTTAAGGCACATAGCAGTCTTACACAAACAACTGTTCTTAAAGGTGCGTTCAAAGATGACGCAGGTACAAAGAAAGAGTTTATGGACAACATCAAATTACAACAACAATATTCTTGCGATAAGTAATGACATTAAAGTATAGCGAAACATTTTATTCAGCACAAGGGGAAGGCCAGTATGTAGGTATCCCTAGTCTGTGGATGAGATTCTTCCTATGCAATTTACAATGTAATGGTTTTGGTCAAAGCGATCCTACTGATCCTAGCACATATGATTTACCATATGAGAAGTTAGATATCACAGACATTACTAATGTATTTGATTTGCCTGTGTTTGAAAAAGGTTGTGACAGCAGTTATACTTGGAGCAAGAAATATAAGCATTTGATTACTGATAAGACTGTAGACGAGGCTGTAGACGAACTTACAGCACTACTACCGCATGGTAAGTTTGTACACCCAGTTACACAACAAAACGCACACATGGTGTTTACAGGCGGCGAGCCAATGCTTAAAAACACACAACCTGGCATGATGCATGTCATAGAAGAGTTCAAACGCAGAAACAATCAGCCTATGAATGTTACTGTGGAAACAAATGGCACAAAGCCTATCACAGATGAGTTTGCTGAATACATACAACGTGAATATCCAGCATGGGCTAATGGTTCTGAATGGTATTGGAGTTTAAGTCCTAAACTGTGGAGTACTGCTGGTGAGAAGAACAAGAAAGCAATTAAACCTGAGGTAATAGGCAGATATGCTGAAGTAAGTCCAGTAGGTCAATTGAAGTATGTGGTAAATGGCACAGATGAAAGTTGGAGAGAAGTTGAAGAACACACTAAAGCATTTAGAGATGCCGGCTGTAACTTCCCTGTATGGATTATGGGAGTTGGCGGCACCTTTGAAGGCCTAGTACAAACAGAGGCAAGTATAGCCGACGAAGCCATACAACGTGGCTACAATTATACAAGCAGAGTTCACGTACACATATACGGTAACGCAATAGGAAAATAGAATGGAAGAGTTTTTTCACAAACATATTATTAAATTTACAATTCTAGTCACATTACCTTTATGGGTAGCATGGGCAATGGCTGATGATATAGTAGGATACAGTGAACACGGTGTTGCTATTACTAAAGAAGATGTACAAGTCAAAACTATTAATGTAAGACATATTAAAGGTTGGTCATGGAATAGTAAACAAGATCATCTTGTACTAAGAATGAATGGAGGTAGACGAGTTATTATTGAATTTTATAGTAGATGTTGGGACATTAATTTTGCTAATCAACTATTATTTAATTCATTTGGTTCGATGTCTTTTATTTCGATAGGTGACACAGTTACTCCGGTAACATTTGGTAGAAAATCAATGATGCCATGTCGAATAAAAAAATTATATGAAATGGTACCAGCATAATGTATCAGTGTTTTATTTGCAGTGAGATAGTAAACTTTTTAGATATAAAATATCATACTGCTGATAAAACTAAAATATTCTGTGGTGCTAGTTGTAGCCTAACATACCACCAACAATTAAAGGAGAAAGAAGATGGCGAATAAATTTAAAGATATGATGGACCCTAAGTTATGGTTCAAGAGTGAAAAGGATAGGCGTATTGCTATTGCAAATCGTGACCTTACAGGTGGCGAGTTAGAAAAAGAACTAGCAACAATTGACGATAAACCATATGTAAACGTATTACAAATGGATGTCGATCCAATTAATCCTAAAAAAGGCTTTGTTGAACTTGACTTTAACGAGCAATTTGTTACAATGTTACAAACAAACGGATACACTGGTAAAAGCGATGACGACATTGTAAACAGTTGGTTTAACGATTTATGCAGAACTATACTACAACAGGAAATGGCTGATATGGACTTTGGTATGGAACAAGCCGTACCTGGTGCTGATGTTATAACAGTAAGAGACAACGACAAAGAAGCGAAGAAATAATGAAATATATCTTAGTTGACACACTTAACATGTTTTTTAGAGCAAAGCATGTAACTGCTCGTACAAGCGACATTGATATGAAAGTTGGTATGGCAATGCACATTATGTTTAATAGTGTTAAGAAAGTGTGGAGAGAGTTTGACGGTGATCATGTTGTATTTTGCTTAGAAGGCAGAAGTTGGCGTAAAGACTTCTATGAGCCTTATAAGAAGAATAGAAAGGTTACTATGGATCAAAGGTCTCCTAATCAACAAGAAGAAGACGAAATATTCTTTGAAGCATACGAACACTTTATTGAATACTTAAAAACTAAAACTAATTGTACTGTATTAAGACAACCAGAATCAGAAGCAGATGACTTAATTGCAATGTGGACACAAGAACACCCAAATGACGAACATATTATTGTTAGCACAGACAGTGACTTTTATCAACTTATAAGCAATAACATTAGTCAGTATAATGGTGTAACAGATCAAATAGTAAAGATAGATGGCATATACGAAGCAAAGACTATGAAACGTGCTATTGATAAAAAGACACAAGAGCCTAAAGCAGTACCAGATCCTAAATGGTTACTGTTTGAAAAGTGTGTGAGAGGCGATACATCAGATAATATATTTAGTGCATTTCCAGGTGCTAGAAAGAAAGGCAGTAAGAACAAAACAGGTATGTTAGAAGCATTTGCTGATATGGATCGCGGTGGGTTTGATTACAATAACTTTATGTTACAACGATGGGTAGATCACAATGAAGAAGAGCACAGAGTAATTGATGATTTTGAACGCAATAGAATACTTATTGATCTTACACAACAACCAGATGAGATTAAAACTGCTATCAAAGAAGTATTTGTAGAATCAGCAGATAAAGAAAAAGTAGCAAACGTAGGTATTCATTTTATGAAGTTTTGTAACAAATGGAATATGCCTAAACTTACAGATGCCGCAACAGAATTTGGAGAAATACTTAACGCATGTCAGAAACAATAAGAAAGATATGGGATGCCATTAAGTACGGACCAGAAGAGAAGTTGATTACATTTGAATCACCTGATAAAGGTAAAACAGTATTCCAGTGTACTTCAACTACAAATAAAAGAACAGGACGGATAACAAGACAACGAGAGTTGATTAAAGAAGGAGAATGTGATGAATAAGAAAGCAACAATTAAAAAGGTAGATGATGCTAGTTGGTTAGTAATAGATCAGCACCGCGGAAACGTAGGTGTATTGTATCAAAATATACAAGGTGATTACGAATATCTCGCCAGTGATATCAAAGAAAAATTTAAAAGTGATAAAGCAGTAGAAAAATACTTTGGTGCTAGAGTGTTTCAACAGAAAACTGTTGAAAGTGCAATACAACCAGATAAGATGTTTATTGCTGGATTTGAAATACCGTTTCCATCACCAGAACTTATATCACCTGATCACCCTGAGTATACTAGAGATATTCCATTATTCAGTAAAACAGCAAACAGTGATGTATTGTATGCCGCAGGTTGGTATGCTATTAACTTTGAGAAAGGTTGGAAACATGGTTACTGTCCTAAAGCAAGTACATTATTTCAATATGGTTATGAAGGACCATTCAATACCAAAGACGAGTTAAGATTCAGACTCAAAGAACTTAATAAGATCAAGAGAAATGAAATTAAATACTCTGATTGAAAATCTCAAATACTATAAGTCTATTGGAAGTACTCAAGTAACATTAGATATCAGTGATTTACTAGAAGCATTAAATGATGTATCTAAAGTAGACGAAATAAAGCCGAAGAAAAGTTTAACATTAGATGCTGACGGTGGCAAATTTTAAAGGTTATACATTGACTGAGCAACACGGAAAGTCTGGATTTGAAATAGGCCAGTACAATGCCAAGTATAAATACAATTACCAAATGCCAAGTTACGGCATTGGGCATGGACACTTGCAATGGTGCGAGAATAACATACTAAATGGTTATGGTTGGTGGTTTAAACGTACTGTACCGTATGTGACTGAACCACACAAAGACGACAGAGCCTATGTTAGTTTTAAAACCAAAGAGGATCATGCTAAATTTGTATGGTATATGCTTAAACAAGATGAAAATTGATATTTACACAAAAACAACATGTCCTTATAGCACAATGGCTAAACAAGTATTAGAACTTAATGGCTATGAATTCAAAGAAACAGTACTAGATGACAATGATAAACGCACACAATTTTATGAAAGTTGTGGAGAAAACGTTAATACTGTACCACAAATATTTGTAGACGGAGAAAGAATAGGCGGTTTCCAGCATCTTCTGACATCAAATTTAATTAGTTAAAGTATGTTTTAACTGTATTTTTGATAAATAAAAGTACAGGAGACATACATGAGTAGACCAAAACCAAAAGTAATTTTAGAGCATCACGACACTACAAATTATAAAACTGAGCAGGTACTAGCGGCTGGAAATGTTTTTAGTGTGTTCTTTCAAGGTTCACCAATTAATCTAAGAACAATGCATTCTTACTTAGATTACCCTGGACCAAAGTATAAGAAAACTAGTTTTTCTAATCCTGGACATGCATTTAACTTAGCAGAAAGGCTTAATAGACAATTTAACACAGAAGAATTTTGTGTAGTTAAATTAGAAAGTGGACCTATAGTAAGTGAAGATGAAGTCAAAAATGGCAATTCAAAATAGTTTACAATATAAAATAGTAGATAAAATCAAACAAGAATTAGACATTAGTCAGTATTCTGTACTTGACATAATGCCTTTGTTTTTTAAAAATCATAGGATTAGAGGTAATAAGGTTATTGGAGTTAGGCTTACTAAGTATGGTTTAACACTTATGGAAAAGAGTTTTACTTGCTATAACTTTAAACTAGACAACTTTAAACTGTCAAACAAAGCAGTAGTTAAACTAGATCAAACTATGCAATGGCCTTACTTTGTAGACAATAAAAAGTTAGTGTTGTTTAGCGAAAAGGATTCTATTATACTTAAACTAAAAGGGCAGAACTTGGAGAAATGGTTACAAGGTCTCCGCAAACCAAAAAATCTCAATATTGACGACTCTTCTGAGTAAATATTAATGTAACAGAAAGTTACATTACACATACACACACAGGAGAATAAAATGAGTAATAGCAAAAGCGGGTTCGAATTACGAACCGAAATTCTAGGTATGGCAATGGGCATGTTGGAAGAAAACAGGTCACAGACTACCAATCAATTCTACGCACAAACGGATGAACAAAGAGCAGGCACACTTTGCCCTATCATTGAGATCACCCCTGAGCAAGTAATTGGTCAAGCAGAAAAACTTTATGAATTCGTAACTGAAGTTAAGTAAGTTCTGTATAGAAGAAAAAGGGTCCTTAAGGACCCTTTTTTAGTGACTCGAATTTAATAAACTTGATGTAATATGTTTTCCATAGTACCAGATTTCATTAATGAGTCGAATTTTTTAAAGTAGTCAGATGCCGTTCCAATCGTTTGATTAGTGAACCTGGCTACTATTCCTAATGGATTCGCCATAGTATTCTCCTTTTGTAATAACCTAACTGCTAGTAGGTTTGCAATAACTTCATCCCTAATGGGCTCTGTTACAGACTATCAAACTCTATGTTACAATTATGTTACAAATGTATTTATCATTTGTGCGAAAATCATACAATTTTTACGGAAATAGGTTGACCATACCCACAAAATTTAGTATAATATATGCATAATTTGTAAAAAGGTAGGAGTTTTTATGTATAAAGTATTTCAAATCAAGTTAAGTGACGAGGTAACAGACTTCGTTAATTCTAATGACAGAGGACACACAGGTGCCGCTGAAAAATATCCTGAGTACAATGCACACATGGAAGTGATGCATGGTGCCGAAGGTTTCAAGGGAGAAATGTTTAATCATTATACCCAAGTTTGCGAAGTTGCTCAATTTGAAGACAGCAACTTAGAAGAAGTATTCAAAATTTTGAATGGTTACTACTTTGATGATGATACTGGTTTTGATCAGTGGTTTGATACATTTGTTAGTGGCTTCAAGATGAAGACTTTCACTAGAAAAGATGGTGAGGTATGTACATATCGTGACATGCACTCTCTTTCAGTAGGCGACATTGTGTATGATTCAGTAGAAGATTCATATAACATTGTTGATAAATGGGGTTTCAAGGACATCACTTCAGATGTTCTTTCAGGTGTTCAACAAACAGCATAATGGAATACGTTGAGTCTTTGGATTATAAACTTCGCTATTTAGATAAGTTCAGTGCTAGGGCAGGTAAACATAATTGGATATCTGACCCTAAGATCTATTCTGATGGCGATGTATTCCTTAGGTTAGAACAGTTGCAAGAACTAGGCTATTTGGTTGAATTAACTTTTAATTTGAAAAATACTAAAGAAAAGGTTGACCTTGGTCATGATTTTTAGTATAATAGTTGTATATTAAATAATTTCGTAGGAGTAATTATATGTCAGATAACATTCGAACAGTAAAACTAAGCAGGGCAAAGAGCCACATCAAACGTGCTTTTAATAAAAAACGTCCTGTATTTATTTGGGGTCCTCCAGGAGTTGGTAAGTCCGACGTACTGGCTCAGATCGCTGAAGAAGGTAACAACCTTTTAATTGATTTGAGAATGGCTTTGCTAGACCCAACAGATATCAAAGGGTATCCTTACAGAGATGAGGACACTAACAAAATGATGTGGGCGGCACCTGCCGAACTACCATCAGAAGAACTTGCTAGCCAGTATGAGACTGTCTTCTTGTTCTTAGATGAACTTAACTCTGCACCTCCAAGTGTGCAGGCAACTGCTTACCAGTTGATCCTTAACCGTAGGGTTGGACAATATGTATTACCAGATAACGTGGTAATTGCGGCGGCTGGTAACAGAGACACTGATAAAGGTGTTACTTACAGGATGCCAAGTCCTTTAGCAAACAGATTCCTTCACTTAGAAGTTGAAGTTAATCATGACGATTGGCAGTCTTGGGCAGTTGATAACGACATCAATCCAGATGTTGTTGGTTACTTGGCTTTTGCTAAACAAGACCTTTTTGACTTTGATCCAAAAAGTTCAAGTAGGAGTTTTGCTACTCCTAGGTCTTGGGCATTCGTTAGCCAAATGCTAGAAGACAGTGACATGACTCATGAAGAGGAAATGGACATTGTTACTGGTTTGGTTGGTGAAGGCATGGCAATCAAGTTTATGAATCACAAGAAGAATGCTTCTAAACTTCCTAAGCCATCTGAAATCCTTTCAGGTAAGGTCAAAGAGTTGAAGAAGTTAGAAATTTCTTCCAAGTATGCTCTTACTGTAGGTATGAGTTACGAATTAAAAGGTATCCAAGATAATGGTGATGAGAAAGAACTTACAAGTTCATTCAATAACTTCATCAACTTCTTAATGGATAACTTTGAACCTGAGATGTGTGTATTAGGTTGTAAAATTGCATTGAGCGAATACGATATCGATGTCGACTTTGCTGATGTAAAACGTATCGATGAATGGGTTGACAGATACGGAAAATACATGAACATTGACTAGTTAGTTCCTGTGTCGCCAGTTACTCCTACAACCTACATAGCGGCACAGACTAAGGGGGGATCTAATCAGGTCCCCCCACCTTTTTCCCAAAATAATAGGTTGACCACACCCAGTTTTTTTAGTATAATATAAGTATAGTTTGTAGGAGAACACACAATGAACAATTTAGCACAAAAAACAGATCAAGTAGTTAAGGACAGATTAATAACTGCTAGAGTGCAATTACTTCTTAAGAATGGTTTCTTTGGTAACTTAGCAACTAGGTTACAATTACAAGAAGCATCTAGTTGGTGCCCGACTGCCGCAACAGATGGCAGATACTTTTTTTATAATACAGAATTCATCCAGTCATTAGATGATGACGAACTTATCTTTTTAATGGGTCATGAGGTTCTCCATAATGTTTATGATCACATGGATAGACGTGGTAATAGAGATCCTCGTCTTTGGAACATAGCAAATGACTATGTTGTGAACATGGACTTAGTTGAAAATAATATTGGTAAGAGAATTACCAAAGTTAATATCTGTTTTGACTACAAATATCAAAACTGGATTTCAGATGAGATATACGACGACTTGTACGAGAACGCAGAAAAGATTACTGAAGAAACACTTGACATGCATTTAGACTTCAGTAATGAAGATGGTGACGGTCAGGGTGCTAAAGGTAAAGGTGAAGGTGGTGATCAACAAGACGGGCCACCAAAGTATTCTAAAGAAGAAAGACAACAGATCAATGACGAAGTAAAAGAAGCCGTAATGAATGCGGCCAAAGGTGCTGGTAACAAAGATCTTCCTAATGGCGTTAGAAAGATGATTAAGGATCTTACTAATCCTGAGTTAGATTGGAGAGAGTTACTTGCTACCAATATTCAAAGTGTTGTAAAGAATGACTTTACATTTATGAGACCTGCTAGAAAAGGTATTGCTGAACACGTTTACCTTCCTGGTATGGACTACGACACAGACTTAGATGTGTTCTGCTTTATTGATAGTTCCGGTTCTATGTCAGATGAAATGCTTAGAGACCTTCTAAGCGAAGTAAAAGGTTGCATGGAGCAATACACTAACTTCAAACTTAGACTTTGTTTCTTTGACACATCTACATACACTATTCATGAGTTCGATTCTACTAACGTAGATGACATTTATGATATTGAAATTGAAGGCGGTGGTGGTACTGAGTTTGATTGTATGTTTGATAGACTCAAAGAGGAAGACATTGTACCACAGAAGTTAATTGTATTCACAGATGGTTACCCATGGGGTAGTTGGGGCGATGAAACATACTGTGATACATTGTTTATAATTCATGGTTCTGGCTACGGTGGCAGAACTCCAGAAGCACCATACGGTGTATCGGTAAAATATAAAGCATGAAGATTCACGTAAGTAAAAAATTAGGCGCAGGTGAACTAGAAGGTTTAAAAGGTACTCTAACCTATGAGAACCTAATGAAAAACAAAATCTGCATTTATTCTAATACAATGGAAGACGATACTATATTTGATTTAGTATCGCACTTCGATGAGTATGGACAAGGTTTACTCTATATGTCTACACTTGGTAGCGACAATATATGGAGAATTTACTTTGAGAACACCGGTGACATGCTTACATTTATAGAGTTAGCCAGAGCACCCAGCAAAAAACCAGATAATATAGGCACAATTGAGTCAGTAGTAGTAAATACTACACATGACGCAGAATAACATTCTATGGTCCTGTAACGAGTGGGATCCCCTTAAAGAAGTAATAATAGGAACGGCCGTAGACGCCAATATTCCTCATGGTGACCTCTCACATCACGCCACCAATTATGCTAATTTAAGTCCTGAAGAGTATGCACAAATGCCTAAGGGTAGATACCCAGAGCATGTATATACCGAAGCAGAAGAGGATTTAGACGCATTGTGTAACGTTCTAAGCAACGATTTCGGTGTTAAGGTACATAGACCTAACCTAAATGCTGTGGACTTTACAGCAAACGTTAGCAACGGCTTATGGGACACTGACCAATACGAAGCATACTGTCCACGTGATAGTGTTACTGTAATAGGTGATAAAATCATAGAAGGTGCTATGAGTTTGAGGGCAAGGTACCACGAAACATTCTTGTTTAGAGACTTATTCCAAGAGAAGATGATGAGTGGTGCTAATTGGTTACAGATGCCTAAGCCACGTTTACAAGATGACTTATTTAAAATACAGCCAGGCAGAGACCCTAGTGTAAACAATAATGAACCTATACTAGACCCTGCTAACCTCATACGCATGGGTTATGATATACTGTATCTTATATCCAATACAGGCAATGAAATGGGTGCTAAGTGGTTACAGAACGCACTAGGACCCGAATTTAAAGTACACATGATGCATGACTTATATAGTTGGGCTCATGTTGACAGTACCATTATGCCACTGAGACCTGGACTAGTAGTTTTAAATGCTAGTAGGGTTGATAAAGATAAGGTGCCTGCTATATACAAAGATTGGGATAAGATTTGGTACACAGAAGAAATGTGTGTAGGACAACCATGCTTGGAAGACTATGCTCCAGCAAGTGCGTGGATTGGTATGAATGTATTAAGTATAGATCCACAGCATGTACTTGTACCAGATGACGAAATACATTTAATGAAAGCCATGGAAAAACATGGTGTAACACCTGTGCCTGTCCAAATGCGTCATATGAGAACACTAGCAGGTGGTCCACATTGTGTGAGCCAAGACCTAGTTAGAGAAGGCAAGTTAGAAAGTTACTGGAAATAGTCATTGACTTGCACCCTTATTTTTAGTATAATATATGTGTATTAAGTAGTTGAGTAGGAGTTATGGAACTTAATTTAGAAAGTTATAAAGGTATACTTGTAGTGGGCGATGTTCACTCAGTATTCTCTGACTTTGCTACTTCATATTCATATGCTCGTAAACACAATTTATATTACCTGCAATTAGGTGATATATTAGATTACGGTCCAAAGCCTTTAGAAACCATGCTGTTAGCAAAAGAAATAATTGATGCTGGGCACGGTACTATTTTACAAGGTAACCACGATAACAAACTTTTTCGTTGGGCAAAAGGCAATGATGTTAAGTTAGGTAAACCTCAAAGAGATACTCTAGCAAGAGTTGACTTTGGTATAGACTTATTTAGAGATCTTGTATTGTACGTTGGTTCACAACAACCATTTTATGCTAGTTACAAAAACTTTTTCTTTACACATGGTGGGGTACATCCTGAGTTTTGGGAAACCAAAAAAATAACTAAGAAGTCTATGGAAAGTGTATTCTTATACGGGCAAGTAGATAACTCAAAACAAGTCGAGTGGAAGGGTCAAATGTATGCTCATAGAGTATATGATTGGGCAGAAGCAATACCCAAAGGGCAAATTGTATTTGTTGGACACGACAGATCACCGTTAAAAAGTGAACCTGATTTCGAAGACAACTTAAAAATGCCTTTAGTATATTACACCAAGAAAGAAGAAAGAGTAATATTCTTAGATACTGGCAGTGGTAAAGGTGGCACACTAAGTGGTGCCAAAATGACCTTTAATAACTACAATCAACTAGGAATTGAGACCTTTTTATCGTTCACATAAAAACATCAGTTAATAAATAATACTTGTAAATTACCATTGGAGGAAAAAATGGCAGATACAGAAAACACAGAGATTGTAAACGATGAAGTTGAGCAATCAGTAGAAGGGGATGCACCTGAGCAACAACAGGCTTCACTAAGCCTAGAGGAACTCAATGCATTATTACAAATCGTTGATTTAGCAGTAAGCAGAGGAGCATTCAGAGGTGCAGAAGCATCGCAAGTAGGTGCTGTCTTTGATAGGTTAAACAACTTTTTAAACATAGTTGCACAGAGTCAACAAGCAGAGGCTGAAGTGGCCAACAATGCAACAACAGAAGCAGAGGCAGAGGCTCCTGCCGAAGGAGAATAATATGCCAAGTATAACAAAACACGTTGCTAAATGGAACGAAAGAAAGTGTCTAGTGCTATTTAGAGAAGTTCCGGGTGAACCAGAAAATGCTCTATTAATTATGTCAGGCGAACTTAGTGCTACTCAACATGATGAATTAATTTCAGTTGTAGATAGCGATGAAGCACAGACAAATAGCGATTTAGCACAGGTCCTAAACGGCAGAAACTTTAGCGATGGTAGAGTAATGTTACAGGCCTTACACGCAGATGGTATGATTACCAAAGCACCTGTAAGCGAAGTTATAATGTTACCTACTCCAAAAGACGAAGTACCATTAACTGCTCTTAATGATTCAATTGCAACAATCGAAGCAGGTAAAGAAGCAGATAAACCTAATCTTGCTGATACATCTGAGATTGATGCTATTAATCAAGTTGAAAGACCTAGACAATTATCAGAAAGAGAAGCAGAAGAACAATTAGGTATTGCAAAGGGTTTATTGGAACAGGCTAATATGATTGAGCAGGATGTTGAAAGAGTTCAACAGCAAATGATTGCAGATGCTAATAGTAAAAGAGAAGAAGCATACGCAAGAGCACCTGAATTAAGGCCAAAGCCAAAACCAGGCAGACCAAAAAAGTCAGCAATATAGAAGGGAGCAATGAGCAAAAGGAAATTAATCCTTACTCACAATTCCCAACTTAGCAACTTCGACAAATTGTTGAAAGATATCTTTACGACAGAGATACCTAATGTTTTTGTCGACAAGATTGTTTTGACTGATAAGAATGGTAACATAAGTGAGCAAACAGGACAACAGATAAATGGACCAATACCATTAAATCCGAGTGTAGTATCACCTCTCTCAAAAATATGGAACCAAGAAACAACATCTGTAGAAGTTTTTCTTAACATTAAAAAAGTAGAAAAATTTGTTACAGGTGAAACAAAAAAATTATTAGATAGATTTGAAGATTAATGTTTTACCTACCAGAACAAGATTTACTTTTTGTACACATACCTAGGACAGGCGGAACCTCTTATAAAAGGTTTTTAGAAAACTATGGAACTAACACAGACATAGAATTATTTGATAATCATAGTCCTGTACAAACTGCATGTTACTTTTTAGATAATGTAGATGCAAATACAAAATTTTCTATTGTAAGAAATCCTTATAGTAGAGAAGTTAGTTTATGGAGATGGGGCAGAGCAGGAGCATTAGCGGCCTCTGATATGAGTTTTGAATACTGGTGCAAATGGAGATTTGAAGGTACACCAAAAGATGCATCTAACTTATTAACATACCTCGATCCTGTAACTGTAACAAGTTTATGGGGTATGCACAAAACACCTCAGATACTTTACCTAGTAGACGAAAATGCAAATTTAAGAGTAGACTACATAGGATGTTATGAACGTTACGAAGACATTTATAATTTTACTAGAAAGAAGTTTCATGAAGATTATGGTTATGTAAAACATGTTGCTATGCAAAATACTACACCTTGGACTAGAAAACTTAATCAAAGCGAAATGGATTGGCGACTAATTTATGAGCAACAAGATAATACACAAGAAGTATTAGATATGGTGTATAACTTTTATGATTGGGATTTTGAAACATTTGGTTATAATAGAGATTGGATGGTTGAAGATGATTCCCCAAGTCGTAATGTTGGTCATTTACCAAAACCTAGTTCTGATGCCTATATAGATATAATGCAGAACTGGCCACTCAAACAGTTTTATGGCAATAGAAAAATACTACTTGCTGATGCATTAAGTTATAGATTTATGCCAGAAGGCAAAAATAGAGGTGTATTTTTACAAAATACTATTGGTCTTAAAATAGGCGATGTTACTCTAAGAGGCGACTAGTGCCACAAGCCTACGATCCAACCGAACCTAGATATTCACAATGGCATAAAGTATTTGCATGGAAACCACGCAAATTATCTAATGGTAAAACAATATGGTTAAAGTTTTTATATAAAAGAAGCATTACTATAGACTGGATGCCACCTACATATCCTGCTAAAAAGTACTTCAAAACGCAATACACTGACATAGATGGTGTAATAAAAGACAAATTAATCCAGAAAAACCGGTAAAAAAGGTTGACCTTGACCCAGTATTTTAGTATAATAGTTGTATAAATTAAAAAGGTAGGAGAGTTTAATTATGCAAACATTAGTAATACAAACCCAGTACAGAGAAAACTATGCCGCACATGACAGTGGTTATGAGCATGGCGTAAGCGAAGCACACTGGAAGTACAAAGGTGGTTGCACTTATTTCGTAACTGATCTTACTCCTGGGCAAATCAACAAGATTGCTCATAAAGGTATTCCAACTTTAACCAAACTTATTGAAAGCAAAAACGAGGCTTTTGAAGAATATATCCTGGATTGGGAGATCCGTGAACTTGGTAAAAATGGCGACGGCAAGGGTCCAATTTGTGAGCCTTGGGAAACACCCGTAGAGTTCTTTTATAAGGACGGGTGGAAATGTCGTACCCATCACACTCCCAGTCCTGAATATACTCATTTTGCTCCAAGCATTATTGGTAAGGCTGAGCAATGGACACCTGGTTTTGGTAACACTAGGACTGACTATGCATGTCAGTTTAAAACTGCTAATGGCTGGTTTGATCAGAAAGATCCGCAACTGTTAAAACAAGTTCAGGAGGTGGCATAATGATTAAAGATAGAAATACAACTGTTCTTGCTAGTGACTACCAAAGCACAGAGCAACTGAAAAAATTCCTTGTACATTGTACAGGTGCTAAATTAACTCCAGTTGCTAATAACACTGATGCATTTTGGATTACTGGTGACAGCAGAGGAGAATACTACGAGAAGAAATACTTTAAGGTAGTGTTTGGAAATGTCACTGAAGAGTTTAGAGCAGGTAAGCCAACCAAGTCAGGTTATGGATTTGACATTCAAGCAACAGGCGATTACAGAGCATGGGCATTGATGGGTGATTTTCGTAAAATGATCAGTGAAGCAATGGCTAACTACAAGGCCAAAACAACACCAGAAAATGTGGCAAAATAGGTTGACCATTAGTACCGTTTTTAGTATAATAGTTATATAATTAAAAAGGTAGGAGTTTTTATGAAACCATGGAATGTAATACAAGAGTTAGAGAGCAACAATAGTTCTCTATTCAAGCAAGACGTAATCAAAGCAAACATTGATAATCAAGAGTTTATCACTGGTGCTACTATGTGTCTTGATCCTCTTGTAACTTTTGGTGTCAAGCAAGTACCTACAACAGACACAGACGGTCCAGGTGTTAGTTGGGATTTATTTAAGTCATTAGCAGACAAACTAATTGCCAGAGACTTAACTGGACATGCGGCAAGAGATGCCATTCAAACAATAGCAGACCATAGTACAATAGAGCAATGGAACGATTGGTACAGACGAATACTAATCAAAGACTTGCGTTGTGGTACTGGTGCTAAACTGTTTAACAAAGTAGCAAAGGATACTATTCCTTTGTTCGGGTGTATGTTAGCACATGACGGTGCTAAACATCCTAAGAAGATCACAGGAGAATGTTTCATTGAATATAAGTACGACGGTGTGCGTGTTATTGCTATTGTGCAAAATGGCGATGCTACTTTATATAGTAGGAACGGAAAACTATTGGAAAACTTCCCACACATTAACGAAGCACTCAGCAAGTCAGAGTTCGAAGGTCTTGTATTTGATGGCGAGGTAATGAGCGAAGACTTCCAAACACTTATGAAGCAAGTGCATAGGAAAGAAGGTGCTCAAACTGAGGACAGTTACCTAGCAGTATTTGACATGCTCACACTAGATGAGTTCAATGCTGGATGGAGTGGAATAAGTGCCAAAGAGCGAAGAATTAGGCTAACAACAATTAGACCACTATTTAATTATAGAATCCAATTAGTTGCGGCGACACTAATGGACTTAGATACTGAACAAGGACAAGCAGAGTTCAAAGAGATGAACAAAGTTGCGTTAGAAGAAGGCTATGAGGGTCTAATGGTAAAGCCTTCTAATGCTCCGTATCAATGTAAACGTAGTCATGCATGGTTAAAGATTAAGCCATTCATTGAAGTAACTCTCAAAGTGGTAGCACTTGAAGAAGGTACAGGAAAGAATGAGGGTTTGCTAGGCGCACTAGTTGTCGAAGGTGAAGATGACGGTAAGTTCTTCCACCTTAATGTAGGTAGTGGACTTACAGATGAGAACAGAGAACAAATTTGGGCAGACCAGGACAATGTGATTGGTCAGTTAGTTGAGATAAGAGCAGATGCGGCAACTCAAAGCCAAGACGCAGATGAAACATGGAGCCTAAGGTTCCCAAGGTTTAAGACCTTTAGAGGTTTTGAACTAGGAGAGAAATTGTAATGTACGACAAACCAGAAAACAGACAACTGTCTAGAAGGGAAAGGATTTTACTTGACCCGCTTGGTGCTAGTAACAAAAGCGATAAGGCTAAACGAACTAAAGACGAGAAAGAAGGTTCGTTTTATGGCTACAACGAAAAAGCGGATAACTACTACCCAGGACTAGACGACTAATGCCTAATTGGTGTAGTAATCATATTGTAATAGAAGGACCTACAGATAAGGTCGAAGCAATATGGAGTAAAGCAAGTGATGAATCTGATGAAGGATTATTAAGTGCCTTACACCCAATCGGAGAATGGGATTATCATAAAGCAATTGATGAATGGGGTACTAAATGGGACGTACCTATAACTGATAGTAATTTAGAATTAGAAAAAATCAATGACAGCACTTCTGCTATTGTTGGTTACTTTGAAAGTGCCTGGTCCCCACCTTTAAATGCTATCATGCATTACGAACAGGCTAATCCAGATGTTGATATACATTGTATGTATTATGAACCTGCAAATGACTTTGTTGGTTCTAATCACTATGGTGATTTTGAAATATCTAGTCAACCTAGAAGTTTTTGGGAAACAGATTCAGCAGGACAAGATTTAGATGGTACTTTTTATGTATTAGAAATGCTAGACGAGTATCAAGACGAATTAGAAGATGAGCATCTAGATGATGATACACTGGTCGACCCGGAGAAGTTACCAGAATGAAAAAGTGGGAAGAATTTTTAGAAAGTGATACAAGGCATCATTTAGGTGGTCGCCAACGTATATACAAATTTCCAAATGGGTTTGGTGCAAGTGTAATACCAGAATACGAATTCACAGAAGACGACGAGCATGATGAACACCTTGACCCAGAAGATACTAATAAAATGAAACCCGTGAAGGGTTGGTATGAAATTGCTGTTTTAGATTATGATGGTGAATTATGTTATAATACCGAAGTCACAGACGATGTACTTAGACACCAGTGTGATCCAGATGTAGATAACATACTAGGACAAATAAGTAGATTATGAAAAAGGTAGCAGAATGGTTAGAAATATGTAAAGTGCATTGGAAAGAAATCTTTGCACTTTCGTTTATATTGCATTTTGTATTCGATGGTTTTATTTTAATAATAGGTATAATAATAGGAGCAAATCTTAAATGAAAAAACTCAAAAGTCCAGTGAGTACTTTAACACACACCACAAGAGAAGTTGCACTACACTTTTTAAAGTGGAGAGAGCAACAAAAGAAAAATTCTTTAATTGGTCACAATGGTGGCCCTAAAATATAAATATAATTATGGGACAATACGACGAAGTAGTAGAAAGGCAAAGGCAATTACTTGCCGCAGAAGAATGGGCAACAGGTGTTAAGGCCATCCATGCTCATAGTTTAAGTTCTATGTGGTATGACAATCATCCGGAGCATACATCAGAAGGCAAGTATGTAACTGATGTCGAATACAATAACGGAGTAGTTGAAAGACTTCTATCAGATGGTACAAAACACTTATTTGGCAAAGCACTAACAGGTGACGATCTAATACAAGAGTATTCAAGAAACTCAGCATAACATAATACCAACTATCCGAAAAAGCAAAGCAATTCTCTGATAAATATGAGTGTACTAGAAATTAGTACAGAGACATAAACAGGAGAACAAAATGGCCTCAATCGGATTCATTGGGGTAGGCAAGTTAGGACAAGCCTGCGCCGAGATGGTCGCCGAGGTCCATGATGTTGTTGGTTATGATGTCAACCCAGTAGAGCCTGAAAACTTTACAATGGTTGACAATATGGAAGATGCTGTAAAAGGACAAGACATAGTTTTTATTGCAGTACCTACTCCACATGATCCACAGTATGATGGAAAGGCACCTACCAGCCATTTACCAAACAAGGACTTTGATTATACTATAGTTAAAGATATTCTAAGTAAAGTAAATGCGGTCGCGACCCAAGAACAATTAATAGTCCTTATCAGCACAGTACTACCAGGTACTGTTAGACGAGAATTTATTCCAATTATTACTAACACTAGATTTGTATATAATCCATACTTAATTGCTATGGGCACAGTCAAATGGGACATGGTAAATCCAGAGATGGTAATGATTGGTACAGAAAATGGAAGTGAAACAGGTGATGCAAAAGAACTTGTTGACTTCTACAAAACAATCATGCAAAACGACCCTAAGTACATTATAGGTACATGGGACGAATGCGAATGTATAAAAGTATTCTACAACACATTCATATCAGCAAAGGTTAGTTTGGTAAACATGATACAAGACGTTGCAGAAAAGCAAGGCAACATCAATGCAGAAGTTGTTTGTGATGCACTTGCTAATTCAGACAGACGTATTATGGGACCAGGTTATATGAAGCCAGGTATGGGCGATGGTGGTGCATGTCACCCTAGAGATAATATTGCTTTACGTTGGATGGCAGAGAACTTAGACTTAGGCTATGATTTATTTGATGCAGTAATGCTTTCAAGAGAAGTACAAGCAGAAAATATGGCTAAAAGGCTAATAGAGTTAGCAAGTGATTATCATCCTACAAGCAAATCAATGGTTCCTAGTATGCCTATTATCATTGTTGGTAAAGCATACAAGCCATTAGTACCATATGAAACAGGTTCTAGTAGTATGCTAGTAGGTCACTACATTGATAAAGCAGGTTATGATTTACATTACTATGATGAACAAACAGGCGATGTTCCGCCTAGCGACATACTTAGTAATCCTGCAGTTTATTTGTTAGCACATAATCCAGAAGTAACGTACGGTGACCAATTAGATACTGTACCAAATTGGTATGGCGAGCATAATGTTACTGACTGTGATGAAGCATTGAGTGTGAAAACAGGCAATGGTTCAGAACTTAGTTTTGCACCAAACAGTATTGTAGTAGACCCATGGCGTAAGACACCTGACATTGATGGTGTCTCAGTTATACATTACGGAAATACTAGAGGAGCCAAATGAACATAGATCAACAAATACTTGATCACTTATTCCATAAGTGGGGTAGTGACAGTGAAAAACTTGCACTAAACGAGCAGTATCGCTATACCCCTCCCTACCCTACTTTGGCTTTAGATGATTTTATACCTTATAATGTAGCAAAATTACTTTACGAGGAAAGCCAAACCATACCTAAAAAGTATTGGACAACATTTACAAGAGCAGACAGTTATATGGAAGAGTGTAAAGACTTAACTGAGGCTCCTGTAGCACGTGGTGTTGTTAGTGCATTACACAGCAGAGAGTTTTTAACATGGCTCAGCCAAGTGTGTGATGTACAACATCTATTACCAGACCCATACTTAACTGGTGCTGGTTATATGAAAAGTTACAAAGGCGACAGTTTAAAAATACACTCAGACTTTAATTGGAACGAAGAGTGCCAAACACACAGAGCATTAAGTTTAATATTATACTTCACACCAGACTGGGATGAAGCATGGCACGGTGATTTACAGTTTTGGGATTTTGATAAAACAGAAAAAGTAGTAAGTTATCCACCTAAGATGGGCAACGTGGTTGTGTGGAAATATCACAAACGTGGTTTCCATGGACACCCAAATCCAATTGAATGTCCTGAGGATAAATTTAGAGTTGGCTTTAGAACATTTTATTATATAGCAGACAGTAAACACGATTGGAGAGATCCTCCACACAAAAGTTTATACTGGTATGACAAAGAAAAGAATCAACCTTACCATTTAGAAAACGAATACGGACACGGTAAACTGGATGACAACAGTGAAAAATAATTACACTTATCAAGGACCGCTTAATGGCGGTTATGCTATACAGGACAAAGCCATTACATCAGAACTTAGAGACTTTTGTGAAAGCACATACGAGTGGCGAGACTTCTTTGCCGCTGATGGTGTTACAGATCACAGAGAAAAGTTTATTGAGATATTCGGTAGATGGATTCGCAGTAGTGAATTAAATACCATCGACGGATTAGATGCTTTCTCTCATGTTACTCAAACTAATGGTACTAGTGAAGCATTCAGTATGTTTATGCAACGTCATATAGACAAGAACTTTAAATTTTTTAAAGGCGACTTTATGATGCACAAAGTTGCTTGTAATAATATGAATGCTAACTGGGAATGGATTTATAACTATGGACAAATTACAGAAGGTGACGCAGTAATTATTAGTTGTCCTTTTAGTGACACAGGCAGATTAAAAGAAGACATGCACGAGTTGTTAGAGTGGTGCACAATTAATAACGTACCAGTACTAATAGATATGGCGTACTTTGGAATGTGCTATGGAATAGATATAGACGTAGACAAGCCTTGCGTAGAAGAGGTTACTTTTAGTTTAGGAAAAACATTTCCCATGATAGGTGCTAGAGCAGGCATACGTTTACAACGTAAAGAAATAGACGATGCTGTACTGTTTGCTAATCAACACGGTATAGTAAATAACTTTGGCGCAATGATAGGCGAGTTTGCCATGAGTGCTTGGGGACCAGACTATATACCTAACAAGTACATGAAAACACAATGGGTAGTTTGCAATAAATTAAAATTAAAACCAACTAGTTGTGTTATTTTTGCCCAAAGCAATCGCACAGAGCACGACCAGTTTAATAGAGGAAACGATCTTACAAGACTTTGTATATCAAAATTACTAGTAGAGGAATATGAACGAACCAAAGCATTGTAGTTTACTGTGGACACACCTCAGTAACGAACCAGGCGGAACTTGTAGAAGTTGCTGTATTGCTCGTGAAAGAATTTCACGACCAGATGGTTCAGACTACACGTTAGGGGAAGATTCAATAAGGGACATTTTTCATAGTGATTATATGAAAAATTTAAGGCAGGAAATTCGCGAAGGCAAGACGCCGGATAATTGTGCTACATGTTGGATAGATGAAGACAATGGTAAAGAGTCTAAGCGACAGTTATACAACGGATACGCAGAATGGAGATACCCAGATGGAATAGATTACGAGGCTGAACCCGATATGCCGCGGGACTATCAACTTATATTAGGAAACGCATGTAATTTGAAATGTAGAACTTGTAATGCAAATTACAGCAGTAAATGGAGAAAAGAATCTATAGATAGAAACATAGAATTTTGGGAACCGCCCTCTAAGATAGATTTACACGACTTAGAACAATCTCAGTTTTGGCTAGACATAGAGGATTGGTTACCCCATGTTAGAGTTTTAGAAATAATGGGTGGCGAGCCTTTCTATATGAAAGAGTTTCGCAAACTCATTGACAAGTTAGTGGACATGGGAGTAAGCAAAAATATAATGATTACTCTCAGCACTAACGGCACATTCTACAATGACAAACTAATAGATAAAATTGTAGGCAACTTTGAGAACTTAGGGTTCAACATAAGTTTAGATGGCATAGAGCAAAAGTTTGATTATCTACGCCATGGAGATAGTTGGGATAATGTTAAAAGTAATTTAGATAAATTTTATAAATTACACACAGAAAATGATCATGTTAATATTAATGTTACACATACCGTGAGTGTGTGGAACTTTTTCTACTTGAGAGATTTTCATTATTACTTTGAAACAAATTACCCAGAGTTTTTGATCTGGAACAATTTAGTACACTTCCCAGAATGGTGTGAAGCAAATGTTGTTCCAGGTTTAACAAAGTCTGTTATTGCTGACAGAGTAAAACATCCTGAAGATTTTGGATTACCAAAATGGAATGAAGAAAAATACAACAAGGATATTTCACCATTAGTAGAACATGCTTTAACAGATAGCACAAAAGAACATTGGCAAAAATTTATAGAACAAGTCAATGCTGGTGATGTGTATAGGAGCGAAAGTTTTGAAGAAACATTTACAGAACTTTATAATGTAGTAAAGGGAGACATGATAAGTATATAACATGGCAAAGAATAGTAAAAGCAAACCAGAGATAGGAGATCGCATAGAACACACTTGTAGTCTTAATGGCAAATTTGAAGGCAAGGTTGTAGAACTATTAGCAATGCAATTTGTATATGAGACCAAAGAAGGTCATCGTAGATTTTGCTTGTTTAGAGAATTATGGAAAAAGATAGATGAATAAGAAAAAGAAAAAAGAATTTGATATGTCTGACCTGGGCGGTATCAGAGATGAATGGAAAAATGTTAATTGGAATTTAATACAACGTATGCGATTTATGAATGCTGATGCAGAAATAGATCCAGCAGATGGTTACGAATTAAAAAAGAGTGATGAAGACTAGATATTACATATTAGCAGGTATAGTTTACACATTGCTTATAGGCTTTACTGCGAGTGCAATCCAGGGAAGGCTTACAGGTGAAGCAATTAAAGACCAATGTTTTATAGATGGCTGTACAAAAGTATATGAATTCACAGGTGAAGTCGGTGGCGAGGAATGGGAAGAATTAATTGTTATTGCTGAAGAGTATCAAGAAGAAGCAGAGATGTGGAAGGAAGATGCTGAAGCAAAATGGGAAAGTGAAGAAAATCCGTACTACAAAGCAGGCAGTGAATCAGATGCTGACGCATACATAAATTTATTTTTTATGTTATCAGATCCAATCAATTGGGTATTCACATTGATAATTGCTACATTTATAGCAGGTTTCTATCTAGCATTTTACAGTTGTAAACTTTGGATAGAAAGATATTTTAAAGGAAACGATGATGAGTAAAACATACTGCCCATTACCGTTCACGCATTTAGCAACACACCCACATGGCGGGTGTACATTATGCTGTATAAGTGATCACAAAAATGGAGCAAGTAGAAGTAAAAATTACAAAGAAGACGGCGGTAACGAATGGTTAGACTTAAATAATCATAGCATAGGCGACATTATGAATTCTGACTACTACAAAGAAGTTAGATTGCAAATGTTAAACGATGAAGAACCAGCCGCATGTACGAGGTGTTATGATGAAGAAAGAAAAGGTATTACCAGTAAACGTCAGTCAGAGTCCGAGGTATTTACGCACTTCGGCCCCGATAGAGCAAAAGAACTTACTAGAGAAGACGGCCATATTGATTTGGATCTTCGTTTTGTTGAACTTCGTCTTGGTAATCTGTGTAATGTCAGGTGTCGTACTTGCAATCCAGCAAGTTCATCTCAGTGGCGTAATGATTATAAAAAAATTGAAGCAAGCCTGGACTTCGTTACGAAATATGGTAACATAGACAAAGACGAATACAAGTGGCCTGAAGAAGATGCTTTTTGGGACGACTTATTTGATTCAGCACCCAACTTAGAATTGGTATATATAAATGGTGGCGAACCAACACTGATTAAAAAACATTGGGAATATTTAGAAAAATTAATAGCGGCCGATAGAGCAAAGAATATGACTCTATGGTATAATATTAACATGACAAACTTACCAGAGAAAACATTTGATATATGGAAACAGTTTGGCAAGATCCAAGTAAGTGCTAGTATAGATGATTTAGGCGACCGTAATTATTATATTAGACATCCAAGTGATTGGAAAACAGTAACAGGGCACTTAGAACAAATTATGGCTGAGGACTGGATAGAAACCAGTATATGTCAAACAGTCAGTGCCTACAACTATCCTTACTTAGGAGAGTTTCATAATTGGGCATCAAAAGAGTTAGGACTACATGTACATCTAAACTATGTGTATGATCCTACATTTTTAAGTCCTAAAGTAATACACCCAGAAGCAAGAACACAGATACACTCACAGTTTAGAAAAGACTTTGGTAATCATCACGGATTAGGCAATCTGTTATCTATGTTTGATAACGACGAGTGGGACGAGGATGGTTGGAAAAAGTTTAAAATCTATAACGATCAACTCGATAAAATTAGAGAACAAGATTGGCGAAAAGTGTTCCCTAAATTAGTCGAGTTATGCGAATGAAAGTAGCAGTACACCAAAACGATCCTACAAAAGAAATTAACGAAGAGTTACAGCAACACTTCTTTAAAGAAGATTCTGTTTTTATGCAACTATGCTGGAATAGAATTATACATCAACGAACACATAGTTACTTAAAAGAACTTAACGAAGATATGATTACTATGAATGTGTATGATGCAGATACAAAAGGCCTTGTTCCTTTTGAAATAATAGAAGAAAGTGATACTAGCAAGATAAGAGAATATGATGTTTTTGTAATTCATCCAAGTGCATTAGCACGGCTCAACACCAAGGAGATAGAATATTTAGTTAATAGTAAAAAAACTCGTGTAGTGCTAGACTACTTGTTTGAGGCAGAAATAGATACTTATATGCCTCTTATAACAACAATAAAAGACTATATTGGTACACCTGATAACTGGATGTTGCTTGTAGGCGGCGACATTGTGTCTAATGACGAGGATTTACTACTAAGGTTCAAAGAAAAAACTTCAGTAGACTTAGGCTTTTTTAACTACTTTAGAATTAACGAAGCATGTATCGGTAAAGAAAAATTACGTGACGGAAAGTATAGTATTGATACTATACAGAAAAATTTTAGAGCACAAAAAAAATATGATTTTTTATGTTTAAATCTCAAACCAAGATTTCATAGAATAGCATTAATTAAATGGCTAAAAGAAAGAGGAATGACACATCGAAATCTTGTTACTGCTAGATGGGGATATCAACAACCAACAAAACGAGCAGACGAGTTCTATGAAATAAAGAATTCGCATGGATTTTTTCAAGAACTAGAATCAGGCGACTATTCAGAAAGGCTTAGAAGAGAGTGTACATTTTATAACGAAACACCTGAAACATTGTTACAATTTGTTAAAGAAAACACAGAAGAATTAATTATTCCTGTTATGCAAGACATCTATCAGAAAAGCGACGATAGATCATTTATTAATGATGTATATAAAGATACATATTATTCTTTAGTAACCGAAACATATTACGATGATGAATTTATTAATCAGTTACCAGATATGCCAGAGGAATATAATCATAATTTAAAGAGAGCATTCGTTACTGAAAAAACATATAAGCCTCTAATGTATGGTCACCCTTACATGGTAATTGGAAATATAGACACAAATACAGTTCTAAAAAATCAAGGATTTGAAACATTTGATAGTGAGTTCGATATAAGTTACGACACACTCAATGACAAAAACAGATATAACACAATATTAAGTAATGCTATGACATTTGACTATGAAAGATTTGATTACCATACACTAGGTAAAATTGTACATAACTTTCATAACTTTTACGACAATAGAAAATTACTAGAACACATGGATACATTATGGAAAATAATACAGTAAAATTTGTAAACATAACAGGCAATGCAATACTAGAATATAAATCTCAACACCCAGAGGAAATGTATCCACCCACACATATTTTTCCTTTTACAGATCCAGGACCAGAAGCATCATGGAATGAATATCATGATTTTGATTTTGACATACTAACAGGCAACGGTGTTAAGAGATACAAATTAGATTGGCAGAATGCGTATATGATTGACCAATGGGAGTCTCAGCATTTTGCACACGAGCAAGATGGTATATTCAAAGAATTTTTAAAACACAATATGATTGTAGAATCTATTTTAGATAGTTCTTATATTGGAAATATAGAAAATTATATAAATGATCAGGATTGTACATTAATTATAATTTTACATAGATTGTATTCGTATTCTTTGCCCTATAGTTTTTGGCGTAAGTGTCATGATATCGGTATAAAAGTAGCAATAGATAATTCGTTTGAAGCAGAAACATACAGTTTACATAAATTATTCTTTTGGCTCAACAGTTGTTTTGAAGACACAAGTTTTGTTAAATTACTTACATCACAATTTAATAATCAATTGCCAAAGGATCATAAAACTATTAAACAACAGATCAAAGAACACTTTAAAATAGATTTAATAGAAATAGATTTTTTTATTTTACACGAACAAAACAATAAAATAGCATCAACGTCTAAACATAGTAGTCCTTTAGAATATGCTACATTCGAACCAGAAAAAATATATGTAGACAATAAACCTAAAAAGTTTTTATGTATGAATAACTATATGAAAGAGCATCGCTTTTTTATTTTAAATCATTTAGTTAATACATTTGATAACGACGGAAATAGATTAATTGATAATTGTATTGCAAGTGCAAGATTTTCATTAGACCCTAATAAACCATTTTATAATCATGGCGTTGACAGAACCGACTACGAACATTTAAACCACCAATCAGAAATTATATTAGGTGAAAGACTTAACCAAGAAGAATTTGATAAGACAAGCGAATATTTACCTATTATTCTAGATGATGATTTAGAGGATAATAAATATGCTGTCAATCCTGACTTATTTAATAATGACAGTACCTCACAGTACGAATTTAGAGATAGATGGGTTAATTGGAAATGGTATGCTAATACAGAAATAAGTTTAGTTACTGAAAGCAGTTATACTGCAAATTTAGTTTTACAAAAAGGTATATTTCATCAGTACATACCTAAAAGCGATGGTTATCCATACTATGATCAAATACCACAAGAGATAGGATTTATAACAGAAAAAACATTGAAGCCTATTATGTACGGTCACCCGTTCTTATTAATTACACACCCTGGTACACTAAGGCATTTAAGAAGCATAGGATTTGAAACTTTTCCAGAATGGTTTGATGAAAGTTACGACGATATAGAACTTGATGACGAAAGATTTAAGGCTATTAAAAAACAAGTAACACACATTGCTAATACAACATTGCACATAGATGCAATCAAAGACAAGTTAGAACATAATAGACAACTGTTCTTTAATGCAAAAACCTGTGCTAAAATATACGATAAATTAATAGATGACATTTTAAAATAGCATAAATACTGTTATGAACGACTACAAGAAAACACAGAAAGAACTCACAGAACTTAATCATGACGGTAATGAGGATCGAGACGAACACGGTAACGATACTTCGGAACAGTCAAAACTGACAGACAAAGAAAAACTTATACAAAAGAAGTTAGAAGAATTGAGAAAAAGAGACCCTTTTATTTACAGATAATAAAATGCGTATTCTCGGTTTAAGTTTTTTATTTCATGATGCCGCCGCCACCGTTGTAGAAGATGGCGAAATTCTGTATGCTTCACATTCCGAAAGATACAGCAAATTCAAAAACGACCCATACTTAAATCACGATATGATTGCTGACTGCTTAAAGTTTGGCAAGCCAGATGTAATTGTATTACACGAAAAACCATGGGCAAAAAAACTAAGAAATATATATGCAGGTAATTGGAGAGCATTACTAGAACCAACAATGAAATCATGGATCAAAGATTTTTTCCCAGAGTTACATGGCATTCCAATTAAAACTTACTGGCATCACGAAACACATGCCGCCGCTGGTGTATTAACTAGTGACTTTGATGAGTGTGCTGTTATCTGTATCGATGCTATTGGCGAATTCGATACTGCAACTACATGGCAATGGAAGAAAGGTAATCTTAAGAAAATACACAGCACAAAATTTCCTAGCAGTCTAGGATTATTTTATAGTGCTATGACGGCCCATGTTGGTCTGAAACCAATGGAAGACGAATATGTTTTAATGGGCATGGCCGCATACGGTAAACCCATTTATGAAACTGCTATGCATCAAGAATTTTTTGTAGATGCTGATTGTAACGAACCAGCAAATGTTATTGAAATGACAAAAAATTTGCAAAAGGGTGTGCCTGCTAATTATTTAGGCAGAGACAAATGTGCATTAATTGATGAATGGGGACATCACAGTTTAGATTACGACATAGCCGCAAGTGCTCAGGCTGTAGCAGAAAAACGTATATTTGAATATGCCAGACATGCTCTAATAAAAACAAACAGCAAGAATTTAGTATTCATGGGAGGCTGTGCTTTAAATTGTGTTGCTAACGGTAATCTATTTAAGTTATTTGAAAACGTACACATTATGCCTAACCCAGGCGATGCTGGTAGCAGTTTAGGTGCCGCCGCTTTACATTACTATAATGTAACTGGTAATAAAGTAAATTGGACTGGTGCATATTTAGGTAATAGTATTAGAGGCGATTACCCTATTAAGAAATCATTAGCAAGTCTACTTAAAGGTGAAATATTTGGTATTGCTAATGGCCCTGCAGAGTTTGGGCCAAGAGCATTGGGTAACAGAACTTTGTGTGCTGACCCACGTGGTAATAAAATTAAAGACAAAGTAAACAAAATAAAACGTAGACAAGAATTTAGACCTTTTGCACCAATTATATTAGAAGAGCATGTACACGAATATTTTGAAATGCCAGGGCATATTAGTAATGCTCCTTATATGCAATTTGTTGCAAAATGCAAAAAGCCAAAAGAATTTCCAGCAATAGTTCATGCAGATGGTACAAGCAGAGTGCAAACAGTTAATGAATCTGAACACCCAGACTTGTATGAACTAATGACACAATTTTATAACGAGACAGGTTGCCCAATGATACTGAATACTAGTTTAAATATCAAAGGCATGCCTATAGTCAATGATGAGAACGATGCCGCAGACTTCGAAGAAAAATATAACGTCCCAGTCCACACTAAGGACGATTAAGAAAAAGTTACAAGGTAAGTGTACTACCTGTGGTGGAACTTTGCCGGATCATATTGGTGTATGTCCTGTATGGGGCAAACAATTACAAGATCGTTATAACAAAATAAATGCTGAAGTACAGCATATTAGCACATTAGTACAAACAGTAGTAGACAACTTAGAAGCAGAAAGAAATGTATGATATTTTTTACATAGGTGAAAACCAAAGTCTCAAAGATAATTTTCCATTTGCAAGGAAAGTAGATGACATTGACTTAAAAAAGATATCAAAAATTTCTAAAACAAAATTATTTTTTATAGTAGAAAATAACATAGAAGTAACAGACTATGAAGTATTTAGATATGTTCCCTCACACTACACTGAAAACTTTATTCACAAGTGGAAGTGGGACAGTAACAACTATGGTGGTGTATCGCTATATCCAACAAATTATGAAAACACAGATACATCATATATAAACGAAATTGTGTGCAAAAAGAGTTTTGATATTTTATATCAGGCAGAACCAAAAGACTATTTTAATAATAACAATCTTTCATCGCATGTATGGTGTGTTGACCCAGAATATAAACTTAATAACGATATTAACTGGGCACCTGGTAATTTTGAACCAGACTTTATACACAGTTTTCACCTGCGTGGACAATTAGAGCATAAGTACCCTGCTCAAGAAGGAGGCATAAAATTATTTCCTAGAGAATGGTTAACAGCCAATACAAAATATCACAGTTACTTAGATGCTAGTGTTGAATACCCTGTTATCTTTGTTAAAGATATTAATGACTACTCGCAACGTAATACTTTTAAAGAAGACTATGTGTGGCTAGTAGACAGCAAACACAAAGTTAATTTAAAAACATTTGATTGGGTACCAAGTCCGTTTGATGACGACATGATACATACTTTTAGGATGCCGTATCAACTAACAGAAACATATCCATTAGCAATGGGAGGTGTCAGACTGGTACCTCAAAAATGGGAATCAGCAGAAACAAAGATTCATCCTGCATGTCCTATAGAAGACGAACAGTATGATGTGTTTTATATAGATGAAGACGAATTCACTTCTGAAACATATAGCGAATATGCTGAACGTAGTAAAACCGAGTGGTTTTGGATAGTTGATAGAGAATTTGATTTTAATGGTAAGTTATTGTTTGTGCCTGCAGAATATGAACAAGAATATATACATGTTTTCAAAATACCAGGATATTTAGAAGAAAGATACCCTGCAGATTTTGAAGACCCATGGGATAACAGATGCGGCGGTATTAGGCTAGTCCATAAAGATTTTGATATAACTAAACACAAATATCAAAACAACATTTGCCCTATTCGTTACGATGTATTTTACACAAATAACTTAGGCGACTATGAAACTTATGCTCGTAAAAGTAGAACTAAAATGTTCTGGCTTATTGATGATGAGCACGAGGTAGACAATGTGTTTAATTATATTCCGCATAGATATGATCAAAAAACTATACACATTTTTAAGATACCAAATCAATTAACACACAAATATCCTAAAGCAGTAACAAATGTAAGCGACAATAGGTGCGGTGGAGTAAAACTTGTACCGGTAAAATATGATGTTGATAATATAAAATATATCGATCATTCACCTACAGGATATAAGCAATACCCTATTTTGTATGTAGAGGACACATCAGATTATAATATAGTAACCCAAGACTGCTGGATAATAGACAAAGAATATCAATTTGATGACGAAGTAGATTGGACTCCGCCTGACTTTCAAAAGAATATGATTCACACATTTCATTTAAGTAATCAATTAAAGCATAAGTATCCAGAAAAAATGGGTGGTATACGTTGGGTGCCTAAATTATGGAAGGACGCCGAAATAGTTATTCATAACATAGCACCATTTAAAGATTTAGATTTTGAAAAGTTTACCAACGAAGATGAAGGTAGAGAAAAATGCAAGAATAATTGGTTTTGGGTAATTGACCCAGACGTAGATGTAGTAGAAGATTTTGATTTTGATTTTGTGCCTGATACATGGGACGAAGGAAAACAACATGTGTGGCAAAAACTAAATCCTATTACAGGCAAGCAATACGATTATGGCGGTGTAAGTTTATGTCCTAAAGAGCCACAAACAAAAGGCAGACCAAAATATATTAGAAAAATTTGTAGCACACAAAAAGAGTATCCTGTTTACACAATGACATCAAAAGATGTCAAAGACGGCGTAGCAGAGTTTTATAAAAAATGTGCAGAAAAAACACAAACAAAAATGTTTTGGGTAGTAGACTATTGTGTACAAATCTGTGAGTCGTTCGACTTTAGTTACTACCCAACTCAGTGGGATATTAAAAACGTTCATGTGTGGCAAAATGAAAATGGTGATCACACAGATGTTAGATTATGTCCTACTGCTTTATTTTTAGATAACAGTTTTACTGAAAAAGAAATAGTCAACAATACATTTGATGACTTAAAATTAATGCCTAAACAGGCCAGTGAAATGCCAGAATGGAATGTGTACACATTTAATAATACGCCACTTAAACAACAATTAATTGACTTTGCTGAGCAAGATAATAATGCATACTTTTGGACAGTTGACAGTAATGTAGATACATATGATAACTGGAATGCTAAGTTTAAACCTTCTGTAGAGAATGCTGATAAACTACATGTATGGCAAAAACTAAACCCAAGAACAGGCAAGGTACATGCATACGGCGGCGTAAGGCTGTGGCCAAACCCCCTATTAGACGTATTTAAAACGTCTTACAGCAGTGATGATATCAAGTATAGTAAAACATCAAGGGGTAAGTTACAATACGTTAAAGACGCTCTAAGTGTGTCTAAACCATACGATATAGTGTTCCTATCCTACAAAGAAGCGGGGTCTACAACTGCATATGAGCGTCTTACAGCAAGGTTTGATGCAACCTGGGTCAAAGACATTAAAGGCATATTTAATGCACACAAAGAAGCGGCAAATAGGGTTAAAAGCGATATGTTCTGGGTAGTAGATGCTGATGCTGATATTAGTGAGGACTTTGATTTTAGTTATATACCCGATGTTTATGACGAGGAAGTAGTACATGTATGGGCAAGTAAAAATCCTGTAACAGGTGAAGAATACGGTTATGGCGGTGTTAAATTGTTTAACAGGCAACAAATACTAGATGCTACTAGTTGGGGATTAGACTTTACCACAGGACTTAGTAAACGTTTTAAAGCAATGCCTGAAATAAGTTGTACAACTAGATTTAATACAGATGCGTTTAGTACATGGCGTAGTGCTTTTAGAGAATGTGTTAAATTAACACTTAGTAATGATCCTGACAGTGAGAAACGTTTAGAATCTTGGTTACATCCTATACCTGATGCTAACTTTAGACATGATGCCAAACGAGGAGCAGAAGAAGGTAAAGCATTCGCTTTAGCAAATAAGGATAACTTAGAACAATTAAATAATATTAACGATTACGACTGGTTAAATGAACAATACAATAAATCTAAATAGTTGGGAGCAAGTAACAAAGTACATTGATAATGGCTTTTGGAAACCTTCCCCTAGTTGGTTTGAGCATATCATACAGCATCAGGGTGTTTATCCACGTGATGCTTTTAGCAAAGGCCAGTTAGCAAGTAAGACTTGGTTACTAGGTGAACTTTATAAAGTTACTCCATTACCAAGTAATATGACAGTTGCTATTTTAGGTTGCTGGATAGGTACTTTGGTTGAACCATTACATAAGGCATTAACCATAGAACGTATATATGGTATCGACATAGACCCACAAGCAATAGAACTATCAGAAAAACTCAATCAAAGATATGTCGAAAATTCGTGGAAATATAAAGGTGTGGTGGCAGACATGTCGATGCTGTCGACACATAACATGGAATTCACTACAGGCGGAGAACTAATTAGAGTCAAACCCGATTGTATTATTAATACCAGTTGCGAACACATGGATAACGAATGGTTCGACTCGGCAGACGATGATCAATTAATTGTTATGCAAACTAACAATAGCGAAGATTTTGAAGGGCATATTAATATATGCGATAGCATAGACGACATGAAAGCAAAATATCCATTATCAAAAACACATTTTATAGGGCAGTTAATTACACCTGCTTATACAAGATTTATGCAAATAGGTTACAAATAGGTTGACAAACGCCTTAAAATTTACTATAATATAAGAGTAATAAAAATTGTAGGAGATTTTATTTATGTTTGAATTTTTCATTTTTTTACTTATAGGCACATTTTTATACTTTGGCGGTGTTCAAGGTGTTATAGGTCTAATTAGTGGATTATTTAATCTTGTAATTAATATTGCGTATTGGATTCCTGTTATTGTTGGAATACTGTTTTGTTACGGAATTTACTGGATTACTTACATATACTAATCATCGTTGATTGTGTTTAGGGTCCGGCCTATTCCACCAACTCCATAATTCAGGATGTTGGCTGTAAATATCATTTATAGTTAAACGACCATCTTGACCATCTTTTCTTATTGATTGAATAATTTGCTGATATTTACGACCATTAAAGAATTGATCGTTTGCTGTGTCAGGCCATTGCTCTTGGAATGTAGGTGATTCTAGTAATCCTTCTAGTTCGCGTATAAGTGTTTGTTGCTTTTCAGTTACTCTTGGTCTACAGTAATCTAATAAGTCATTTACTATTTCATCGAGTATGTGTCTAGGCCATGCCATGGGCGATAATACTATATCGGCATGAAAGGCAAACATACGTTTTGTTTCTATTTTAACATCAAGTTCTAATGCATAATCTAAAAAGTTTTTAATATCAAATAAACCTGGACCAGTTATAGTTAAGTCCATAATCATTTTATCATGTCCGCCGGGTAGTTCAACACCTTCTCTAAAGTTTCTATCCCACTCTTCCCAATTAAGACCTGTCCTAATAAACTCACCTATAGGTCCAGTGCCGTCTATACTTGCACACATAGTCCAATCTTTTGCTTGTGGTAACCAATCGTACAAGTAATAATCTTTATATCTAACTCTGCTTAGATTACTATTATATCTTAAATGTACTTTGTGTAGATTATTATCTGCTTGTAGTCTATCCATTGACTTCCAGTGTATGTCATACATCAGTGGCTCACCACCAACCCAATATAATTCTTCAACTGTACCTGATTTAATATATTCCCAAAATTCTTCTTCGACTACTTCCTTTTGAAACTTCTCGATAATCTTCTTGTTCTCAGGAACCATAAACGGTTGTTGCTCAGGTGTCCAAAGGTCGTGTTTCCTTTTTTCTGTCTCCCAACTGCTACTGAGTTGTTCGCCACACATACGGCATTTAAAATTGCATAAATTACTATACCTATAATCAAAAGATATAGGTTCCATTGTAGTTCTTCCATCTTCGTCTGTCTCCTCAAAGCATTGGTCTATTTTATCATTGAATAAAAAGCCTGTAAACCATTGACGATATGTGCTGTTACTTAATAAACTGTCGTTGCATACATCACATTGTGGTATTTTTTCTCCTGCCATAAGTTTTTTTCTTATGTCCATCATATATGGTGAGTTCCAATGTTCTTTTAAACTTACAGGGTTGTAGTCAGCAATAGTTCCTGACTCTTTTACTTCTCCGTACTTTTCGTCATTACTAGCATCAATGTATTGCTTTTGGAATTGATGCTCTTCCCTACTAGCACAACACATACGTCTTTCGCTTTGCGGCGAAATATATGTATGAGTCCACGGAGCAGTACAAAACACCTTGTTAGGCGATTCTGGACTTACTGAACCATGCTCCCATATGGGTTTAATTTTACTCATATTCAAATCCTATATGTATTGTATCTCTATGATTTTCTGATGGAAAATTTATTCTGTGTAATTGTCTTGCTCTAAATATTACAGCAGTACCAGGAGTGCCATTATAAAACTTACCAGGTATGTCACTTACACAAGAATATTTATTTTTTATTTCACTATATGACTCATCATTTATGTAAGTTAAATCTTCTTCCATGCATACAGCACCGCTTTCTTTATTTACATTGTTTAAGTATATAATCATTTTAATTCTATTTTCTGGTTGGTAAGTATCAGCATGCCAAAACAATGAAGGCCAGCCGCCTGATAAAAGTTGTTTGTGTTCAGTCTTATCAAATTCAACATCTGGTATTCTTGAGTTCCATAAATAAGAATTTGTCATTTCTCCTATAGGGTGCATTCGCTCTAATCTAAATTCTTTTATATTCATTCCTACCCACTCTGCAATATGTTTATATTCTTCTGTGGATTGCAGTTGACCATCACCACTGTATAAGTCAATCGCTGGTTGGTCATCAAAATATAATTCAGTTGGCAATGTTTGGCTGTGATATATTTTATATAATTGTAGTAAAACAAAAGGCGGAACTTCTTTAACTAATACTTCCCCTTTGTTTGGCACATCAATCATAATAAATCTTTCAAAGGCACAACTACATTTTTTATTTTATCCCCTCGCTCATTTGCATTATCATCTGCCTCTTGTAGCACTTGTTCATATGTGCTAATATTATATCCTGTACTTATACGCATAGCATCTTGTGGATTTGGTGTTGCCCAATGTAGTAAATGTGCAGGCATAAATGTAAAGTGCCCATCAAAATTATCTAAGCCTACTACTTCGTTTATATCTTTATCTGGTTGATAATATGTAGTAGTGCCTGTATCCTTAATTACATAATAACCATGCCAAACACCATAATGTCTGTGTGCAATAATTTGTTGACCTTTAGGCCAAACATTTATCCAACTTTTAAAATAATACTTGTTGTAATCAGTGTCTCCAACCATTTCTAAGCATTCCTTAATATATGGAAATAAAAACTTTAATTGCGGGAAAACTTCTATACAAGTATACTCATGATAACTCGCCCAGTCAAAACTAGGATAATTGTAATCTAATTCGCTAGTGGTATCTGCATGTGGATATATTTCAAAACGTCTAGCAACAATGTCTTGGTAAATTTCTCGTAGGTCACTGGGTATTATTTTACCATCTATTAATACTTCGTTACCTATTGACTTTTTCTCAAGTTGGTAATCTACCGTTCTATTGTCCACCAAGTCCATCACTATCAGTATCCCATCCTATGCTACTACCTGATTTTTTCTTAAAGTCAGGTTCGTCTGCATACTTGTCATCATCATAGTCGTCTTGGCTTTCGCCTGTGTTACGTCTATCTTTTCTGTTGTCAGTTCTATCACGTACATCTATAACCTGTACTACACCGTCCTCATCGACTTCTCTGTGAGCATATATTTCTACTGCACGTTCGCCTTTGGGTTTCTGAATATCTTCTTCCTCAACCTCTAATGGTCTAACTTCTAAACTGTCATACCATTCTACTAAGTTAGGGAATGTTTTTCTAAAATCCTTTCCTCTTCTTACATCATACTGATCATAAAAAACTTTAAAGTCATGTTCTAACTTCCATCTATCAGCAGTATTTCTATGAGGTGTTTTAACAACGTCTAAGTATTCTATTAGTCTACTTAGTTGATCTGCTTCCCAGTCTTGAACTAATGCTCTGCCAGTTCCGTCTAGTTCTTGTTTTTGTTGCACTTTTCTGTGCCATGCTAATAACTGATCATGATATTTTGTTCTTAGGTCATCTGGTAGTGTTAATGCACTTTGGAAACTTGGAAAACGCAATATGTTTACACTAAAACTTGGCTTGTTATGTCCAAATTCTCTTTTGAGTTCTAATACCCAATCTAAAAACTCTACCATACTATCTAAGCATAAAGCATTAATAGTCATCATCATATGGAAGCCTTCGATCTTGCCTTCCCTTAACATTTTTACACAATTTTGACTAAACTGCGGAAAGTCTAACCCGTCTCTGATGTATTCACCTTGGGCACCAAAAGCCTCGCCACTAGTGTATAAATGAAAACGTTCAACATGCTGTGTTGCTTCTGCAAGTTTGGCAATTAGTGTATCTTTAGCACCTAAGTTACTGTTAATTGCATAACGCATGTTTTTTGCGTTAGGATGGCTTTCACCATTTTCTTTGAACCAATCAAATAGGCCCCAAACACTTGCACTCATTGTAGGTTCGCCGCCTGTAATTCTTAATTCATCTAATTCTAAACTTAGTTCAGGCCACCATTCCCAAAATGCTTTCACATAAGGATTTTCTTCGTCTTTCTCAAATGGGTCGGCATACGGGGCATCATCTATAAAGTGACCTCTAGCATCACTTCTAATATTTGAGTATCCACCGTTTGTTCTAATATCTTTTACCCATGTTGTACTAAATGCTGGATTACAATAACTACATGCAAACTGACATGTTCTGTCAAACGCAATTTCTAAAGTTTTTAAGTTTACATCTTCTGCAGGGTCCATTGTAGCAATTCGTTCTAATTCTTTATCACTATAAATATGTGTTTTAAAAGTACGATCACTGACAGGTCTTCCGCCATCTGCATCATGCTCCATATCTTCTATTTTCCAGCAGTATTCACATTCCTTAGGTCGTGTGCCTTCTAACATCATTTGACGCATTTTCTTCTTGTGCCTAGTATTGTGAATAGCACTAGGATTAGTTTTAATTTCTTCTTTGTCTATATTATGTGCAGGGGGATGGTGACAACTTGCTGTGCCTCCGTGTCCTAGCCATATGGTAGCATTGTACCATTTAGCACCACAAAACGAATCTGATATAGGATCAATTACTCTTTTCCTGTAATCATCAAATGATTCATTACCTTGTCTACCTTTGCTCATCTTTTCTCCTTTATAGCAATGCGTCTGCTTCTTTACAAATATCCCACCAGTCTTCCATTTCAGGAAATGTTTCTAAGAAATCTGTGTTTCTTCTGGTATCATGTTGTGTAAAGAATTTGTAAAAGTTTGCTCTTGCTTTTGTTATTTCTTGCTGTGACATTTTTCGGCCTTCTTTCATCCAGGCCAAGTTACGTCTTACTTTGTCTATTTCAAAATCTTTAAATCCTCTATAGTCTATATTTACTTCATCTGCTTGATTTAACTCCATAAAAGCAATACATTCTTCTAGATAGTCTTCGTAATGCTGTGGCATTACTTGTATGCATTGCCATAATGGCGCTCTCAATAAAGGAATATCAAACCATATTCTTTGTTTAGGTCTTATTTCATAATCACAATGTTTATGTCCACCATTGTCTGGTACAGGTATATACTTAATGCCCTGTACGTCTTTGGCATATTGATCTCTAAGTTCTAATATCCATTGTAAATAATCTTTTAAACTTGTCATACTAAGTGAATTAAATGTGTTAATAAATGTTATTGTTGTATTATCTGTTTCGCTTAATATTCTTTGCACGTTATCTTGTAACATGCGAAAATCCATACCGTTACGCATATATTCTGCTTGTTCTCCAAATCCATCGACACTTACAAATACTGCGAAGTTCTTAGTTGCTGGTGCTACATACCAGTTATTCCCTGAGTTCGGATTGAACTTTTCCGGGTCCTCCCATATTTGTATCTCTTCTAATTTCTGTAGCGATTCGATAAACTTATCCATTAACACCGGCTTAGGTGGACACATATTTGATGTTACGCTCATTTCTAGCCAAGCATTTGGATTTTCATACACATAGTCTAATACTTTAAATGTATTACTATCCATTAACGGCTCGCCCCCTGTCATACGAAAAACTTCTAAGTTTTTATATAACTCAGGCCACCATTTCCAAAATGCAGTAACGTATGGATTATCTGCCTGTGATAGTTTAGGCGGCATCAATCCACCTCTATCTAAACTTTCTATGTTGTTGTGTTCTCCATCTACAATTTTGTAAGGGCCATATTCTTTTATTTCTTTTTCCCATGTATTACTTAAATGAGGAGAGCAGTAACTACATTTTAAATTACATGCTTGGTTAAAGTTTACTTCTACATATCTGGGATTAATATTGCCGTCAGCACCTGCTTCTGCTATTTCTTCTCTGGCATTTTGTGCCCAATACTCTCCGCTTCTGTAAACTCTATCACTTCTACCGTCTACATCTTCTATACGCCAACAGTAACTACATCCTTCTGGACGTTCACCTGCTAACATTTGAGCACGTTGCTCTTTCTTTTCTTTTGTGTTATGTAGTGCAGAAGGATTATCAGCAAGTTCTTCTAAATTTATTTTGTGTGTCGGAGGATGATAGCAACTATGTGTCATGCCGTTAGTAAGGTGCATAGAAACTTGCGTCCACTTTGCGTAACACATTGTAGGACTTATTGCGTCTAACTGTTCCTTGGCCTTATCTGCGGCTTGATCGTAATTACTCATTAAGTGTTGCCAATGAGTCCTTTCTCTAATAGATCTTGAATTTGCCTTTCAGTGATCATTGCACCCCATCTTTTTGGGTTTACAAATGTTGCTTTGAAAAATTTACTCATTTGATCGTTGGGTTCGAACAGCATCATGCCTTGCACTTCTTCATTTAATCTATTGCCAATGGCAATAGTTTTTTGTTTTAGATGCTCGTCATTATCTATATAACTTTTTTCTTTTTCAAAGAAGCCTTTGAACCAATCGTAGTCTGATATTTGATTTGTGTCCCAATCACTAAGTACTGTTTTTTCACATCCAAGTCTTGCTCCGTATATTGCCCACCATCCGTTCTCAACGTCTGTGCCAACATTACACCAAACATTTAATCTGTTAAAGTTGCCATACCATATGTCGTCTTGAAACTTATGTGGTTCAACACGTTTACCTTGGTCTAAACTTAGTTTAACACCTTCTCTAAAGCCGGCTCTAAAGGCTTGGAATGGACTAGCAGTTTGATGTACTTCTGAGAATATATCATTCATTTGTATGTAGTTAAGTTTCCAACAAAACTCCATACCTTCACCGTCTGTGGCGGCTTCGTGTGTGTTAATACTTTTTGTATATTCCTTGGGCCAACACTTTAGGCCACCGTTGCCATACACTAAGCCATTTAATAAGTTCTTAGCATTCCAACTGAATATGCTTTCTGATATATCGTTACCGTCATGATCTTTTTCTGGGAATTCTAATTCTTGATTAAAGAATTCATCCATAACAATATTATCACCATCTACTGTGATAAAACGATCTGTTTCTGATTGATTTGCACATTCCTTATGTGCGGCATCAAAGCCTTTGACTCCGTGTACACGTTTTGCCCACGGCACTTTGTTTAGTAAGTCTGCCCAATTTTCTTCGCAGTTGGGTTCATCATAACTAATGTAAAATATGTCTAGTTCTGTGACGTCTATTTTTGCCATATGTGTGTCCTAATAATATACACATATTTATCATGATTTTAAATAGGTACTATGCGACTCTGATATACTTGTCGAATAATTTTCTAGTGTAGATACTTTTGTTGGTTGAATCATTATTTAATTTAAATACTAGTTCATCATTTTTAAATAATTCCAACAAAGGTATTTCTATACTGTCATATAGAAAATGCGGATCGTTAATACTGGTAATATACAAAGCCATACGTTGTTCGCCTTTAAAAGAAAAATTATTAATGTCAATACTATTGGTAATATTAGAACGCAGTTTTTCGCTTAGTGATACAGTTATTGTATCTTTTACTGCTTGAACTTTTACATCAAAGTCTGTGTTTTTGGAAAGTCGTACCTGCGATAACATCTTAGATGCTGACTTAAATTTTTCTAGTTCAACTACTTTATTTACAAAAGAAAATACGCCTTCTTCGTTAGGATTTGTTAATACCAAGAAGTCATTAATTGTTTTATTATTATCTGGGTTTTCAAATATGCTACATTGCTCATATGTAAATACAGCATGATTAGATTCTACATAGTCATCAGACTCTGCCCTGCCATAATAGACAATGTTGCCTTTGTCATCAAAGTAAACATGTCTGTCACTTTGTCGCTGGGCCTTTCTAGCCTTTTCTAAGTCCTCTAATTTCATCTTCTAATGTCTCTATAATATTATTTGTTAACCATTCCTTGTCTACATAATGAAAAGGATAATGTTGTTGAAAGTTCCCTACTTTAAAGTTAGATACACTACTAAAATAAGTAGGTATACTTAATGTCCAACGTTCATCTAGTAATGAGCCGCCTGGCAAATCTTGTATAAAACTTTTCATATGCGTAAACGTGGGCATATCTGTTAAATCATCAACTGTTGTTTCGTTTTCTAGACCTAATAGTTGTATTGCAAGAGCATATACAACATCAGCACTTAACTTATCTGGCTTGCCGTTTGGCATATATTTAAAATAAAACCTTTGCCAATTTTCAAAAATTAATTCAATCATTTTAAAAAGTTCACTTGCTGTTTCTGATTTTTTAAAATAAAAGAATGCTGTATATATGTTTGGCATATTATTTTTTATGAAGTATTCTCTGTAATATTTATTACTAGGATCTGCTGGTTCGCCTCTAAAAGTTTTGATGTTTGTAGTTGCCCATATATCTTTTTCTTTTAGTGAATCCCACCAATGACTTACATCTGATGGAAATATCATGTCAGCATCTAGTATGACTGTTTCGTCATACGGTGTCATATAATAGTATTTCCATTTGTTATCTATCTTCCAAGCAGAATCTTTTGCATCGTCTGTCCATGGAATTTCAATTACTTGATCAAATACTTTTTTGTATTTTTCAGGTACTGTACTTTTATCTTCAACACATACTGCTAAATTACTTACTTTGGATTGTGTAATTTTTAAACTAAGTGCAAGAGCATAAGCCATTCTAAGATAATTTGTATCTTCTGAATTTTGTGCAATTACAATATACCCTTTAGACATCTACTAACTCCGGCTTAACGTGTTCTTCGAAATACATTCTATGACCTATTTCGTTTGGGTGACCTCTATATTCTGCCCACACATCTGGATTAGTTTCTTCATACTTGATTACTTGTTGCCTTATACCTGGTAAGTCAATACTGTTTTCAATATGTGTTGTAAGATGATCGTATAACCATGTATGAGTTGGATTTAAAACTCGTTGTCTGTCGGCCTCGTCCATCCATGTAAACATTACTTTTACATTATTCTTATCACAAAAATATTTAAGTAAACTGTATAACGATAATGTATTTAATATATCTGTATAACTGTTTTGCAAATTAGTGTAATACTCTGTTGATAAATGATGTAAGTCAGGTGTTTCTCTTGCTGTCTCTTGGGTAGTGTGCCATGGTGCTATACTTACCCAGCCATTGTTTTCTTTTGCAGTTGCATTGTAATCTGTAAATGTTCTAGGATAGACCACTCTGTCACCTATAAATAAATTTGGATTTTCGATTAATTGTTCTTCACCAGAAATAAAAGCATATCGATGTATCATGCTCCATTGTACTATACCTAATATATCTTCACCTGCAACACCGTCATTGAGTTTTTGTCGTACAGTATTCATAAAACTATGTGCTATGAATTGATTGCCTGTGCCGCCAATACCGAGTGATATTAATTCACAATCTAAATATTCTGCAACAAAGTTATTCCATAGTTTATGTGGTGTGTTTTGTACATCACTAAAACTGCAACCTGCAGATATAAAATATTTAGGCATTATATATCTCCAATAGTTTGTCAGCATTTCGTTGTAATGCCCATTTATTCATAATGTGTAAGTCAACATCTTTCCATCTTCCAAGTTGAAAGTCTGCATTTGATTTTGGCTTTTCTAAAAACATTGTAATATCGTTTACAGCATTAATTTCATGTATGTCGTCCCAATCAAATGTTTTGTACATTTTTTCTATTGGTAATTGTTCTTGTGCTTCGCTTTTAAAACCATTCATTACATGTGCGGCAACACTAAAACTGTAATCATTTCTGTAAAGCATACCTGGTATCTCATATAAATCCTTATAGTAGTTCCAATTCTCTTTTACATCTTTTACTACATCGAAAAAACTTTCTACATAAGGTGTCTTTTTAAAATAAACAACTGTTGCCCAGTACATAGACACACCAAAATCACTTATTCTTTTATATGATTCTGTTCTAGCAAATTGTATGTCTTGAACATCTCTGTGCATCATCAAATCATTTTTATGACCCCAACATGCATTAAGACTGTCACTCATTACAAGATAGTCAACATCCATTACAATAGTTTCATCATAAGGTGAAATATCATATGCATCGCATCTATTGGCGTTATAAAATGGTAATACTTTTACACTATGATTAGTGTCTCTATAGTTTCTATGATTTTTTGCTTTGAACTCTAGATCTTTCTCAGCAACAATTATGTTATCAATATAATCTTCTACTTTGATATTCTTTGATGTATAATCGTAAGAGTTTTGATCTGTGACTACTGTAATACTATGCTCACCAAGATTGTGTCTTATCATACTTGCCGTTACGCAGGCAATTTTAAGATACTCGATCTCCTCATTGTTATGAGCGTATAATAAAAATCCTTTAGTCGTCATCGAGATCTATGTCTATTAGTTTATGGACTTTGCGAGCCTTCCTTAACTTGACATATTCTGCATGATAATCATTTGTGACCTCAAAGTACCTACTCAGAAGTTCGTCTAAGAATTCTGATAAGTCTTCAATTTGAATAGGGTTTTGGTAATTGTCAATGAGTACACTTTCTGTATACTCTTTTTCAATTAATGTATTGACAAATGTAATTAGTTCTTGTGATACTGTGAATGTACCACCATTTGTAGAAAGGATAAGCCTCGTTTGAGTTTTAGATCTTAACGAGGCTATCTGATTATTTAATGTTTGCCTATAATTGGCGAATTCTAATGCTTTGGTTAGTCGCTCACTCATACAAGTCCTGTGTTGTGTTTATTTACAAACTATTTATTATTATAAATCTGAGTTTGTAGTATAAGTCGGCGTAGCAACTGTAACTGCATAACCATTAGGTAAAGTACCACTATTTGGTCTATACTGTCCAGCAACACTTGTTAAAGTTCCATCAACACTATCAAAGTATCCTCTACCTGTGTGCGAGTCACCAAATGTAATCAAGAATTGAATACTTGAGGCATTTGGAGCCTTTGCTTGTATTGAATAATAGTTAGTTGAGTATGCACCTGAACCTGCTTTGGTATAGATAGTCTGATAACTTGTTGTTAAATCATACATACCAATACTTGTAGTAGTTCCTGAACTTGCTGTAGTCTGAGTAAAATTCATTTTAACTGTGCCAATAGCACTTAACATGTTTGTCCAGTCAGTGTTTTGGTTATTAGTCGATCCACCGCTTCTACTTGCTGTAAAATAAATACTTCCACCTGCATTAAAGAATGAATTCCTGTGTGCTTCATTAGAAAATGCTACAGAGCAATCATGAGTAACTGTAGTACTCCATGCGGCTGTTCTAGTGCTGGTATCTTTTGCTTCTTGCGACAAGTATGAACCTGAAGCAGTTGTTCTGCCATTATACCCATTAGTAATTGTGGATTGAATGTTATTTAAATCAGTATCTTGAATAGTTGCGGCGTTGGCTACATCAGAAACATTGTTACTTACACCTGTGTAAACTGCAATATCCTGAGCGGCATTAATGATATCATTGGTGTTTGTGTCGGTAATTGTTGCACCTGCGGCTGGATTGTAAACACTCCAACTTTGACCCCACCCTTCCTGAGTGCTGTCTTCAGCAGTTCCAGTTATTAATAAAATATTATTTCTTGCAATATCCCAGTCAGACGCAGTTATTGTTGCTCCTGCTGTTCTATTTGTCATGGTTGATAATGCCATTGTTTTTCTCCTAAATCGATTTAGTCGTTATCATGTGATAACAAATTGTACAAATGTATTTATCAAAAATTTTAGATTATGTGTCTTGAGTAAACCTTTTTGTCCACAATGTAAGGCTGTATTTAACGCCTTCTTCTAGCGGTTCACACACATGAGGATGTGTAACTTGCCCAGGCCACATCAGCATTAAACCTCGTGGTATATGCCTGTTTGTAAAATGCTGTCTAGGAAAAGTTAATTCAGCACCTTGATAATCGTCATTTAATTTAACACTACCGCTGACCATACTAGCATCATTATGTAATGCTAATTCTGTTTGTGTATCTAAACTATATCGCATGGCAAAGAAGTCTCTTATACCGTACATGCTCATTGGAGGCCAGTATGCTTCCAACTGCGGCCATATGTTTTTAGTTAAATGATTATCTAAGTACTTGTATAGACTTGGGCATAATGTCTTGATTCTTATTTCTTGTGCCGGATAGGCGTCATCTGGTCTTGACTCCCAACCGCCTCTGGCATCACAGGCACCAATTAAGTCATCGCACATCTGAGGTGTCATGTATTCAAATGCCACAATGTTATCGGCTACTGTCCATATTTTATTGTATCTGGCAATGTTAATTGGAATAACAGCACCCTGATTTAGTATTAAATTTACTAATCTTGTGTATGCTTCTTTGTCTTGATCTCCACCATTACCATGTAGCACACAACTATAACAACCTGTTTCTGAATTGTAAACTTGATTATTATCTGACACACTTAAACTATTTGCACTACCACTTACACATTGAAAAAGATAGTTTTCTACATCTAATCTAATATTGTATTTGCCACTTAAAAATAATTTTTGGTAATAAAGTTGATCGTCATCTTTTTTCTTTATATCGTTTTTGAGCATTTCTTTTATAACAACTGCTCTCCCAATAAATACACCACTGTTTAAATATCTATTTCTTGTGTGTACTTGTGGAAATTGATCTGCAATAGTATTATCAGGCCATATTATTGGCTCTGCGGCAAATACTACATCTGCTCCAAACTGTTTAAATCTTTTTATTAATTCATTTTGATTATCGTTTATAACTACATCATAACCATCTACAAACATTACTATATCATGGTCGTCGACATTACGCAACCTACTTCTTAAATAATGAACTTTGTGTCCGCCTCCGGGACCATCAGCCATTACACCACCTTCCCATGGCTCGCCAACACCTAACATTTCTAATTCTAGACCATGTACTTCACAACTTTTAATTAAGTTTTCTGCTTTAAGACTTTCTGTTGCAACTGTAAGTAATTTAAAATTTTTCCATTCTTTAAATGTAGTTGCGGTTTCTGTGTCGGTTCTGCCAATTTCTGTTTCTCTTTTGTATGGATGAAAAATATTTTCTTTGTATGCTAGACCTTTTAATTTTGGTAATTCTTTAAACTGTGGATACTTGTCTAACAAAGGACTGGTACCTAGCATCATTGGTAAGTATTCATCTGCTGGTATTAAGTTATTTAATCCTACATCATTTAATAACATTTGAGCACCTTGAACACTTAAGGCATATCCGGCTGTCCAATAGCAGTATCCAGGCGTTTCAAATAAATCATCAAAGCCTACCATTTCCATATCCATATTCCACTTAGACAAATAGACTAAATCAAACTCATCAAGTCTTTCTTTTATCTGTGTTAAATTATATTTGTCACTGCTGTGAAATAGATCATCTTCTAAAACAACACCTGGCTCGCCGCTCTTAACTATTCTAGACCATGCTACTATGTGACTAAGAATACAACCAACTTCTCCTGTAGTAAGCGGTCTGTCTTCTAATGGGTCTAACCAATTTTTGCATACTTGCATACCGCTTTTGAGTACTTTGCTATAATCGACTAAATTACCGTCTACTGCTTCAATTCTTTCATAATCTGTTATTTCAAGTTTAGCAAACAAATCAATCATGTTTTGATTACGCTCAGGTCTTCTTTTTAAATTTATATAATAATGTTTCATCGCCAATGTGGTCCTTCTACCCAAGTTACTAAACTGTGTCGTAATCCGCTGGTTACTGGAGTTACTCTATGCCTGTGAAAACTAGGAAATACAATTACGGAACCTTTATTGAATGCTCCATCTGGTAATGCCGGCAACGTATTATCAAATTCAAACTTACCACCCTTGTATTCACTAGGGTCTGTTAATTGAAATATTATACTAAGTTTTCTATGAAATGCTCTGCTTTCGGCCCAGTCTACATCATGGTGCCAATCATACTTACCTGGATTGTCTGGGTCGCCAATATACTTTGTAAACTGTATATCGTTTACATATCGTAAATCTAAATCAAATGAATCTCTGTTTGCCTGGTTGGCGTAGTGCCAAATTTCTTTGGTTATTGCTTCTTCTGTTTTTGGATTGAGCCAACGTATTTCGCTTTTGCGATACGTTTCGTCATGTGTTGCATTTTCAAAACCAATAACTGCATCACGTGGTTCATAGTTTTCTAAAGCATAATTAACAATGTAATCACACCAATCAGAACTTAATGCTGAATCAAAAAATAGCCAATAGTCTCCTTTCATACTATTAGTTATCTTAACCTAGGGGGAATTTAAAAATTATTTGACGCCGATTACTACTTCGACTACATCATCATCAAAAGTGTCTTTGTCTTGTAGTGCTCTACCAATAACACATCTCATGTCGTATTCGTTTTTCATTAATGCTTTTGCATAGCCTGGTTTAGTACCACTTACAAGTCTTTCACCTTTCTTTATACGACCTTCAACTTTAACAGGTACTCTACCTGTTAGTGCTACTGCAACACCTTCTGCTTCACTGTTCATTAGATAAGCAGGGTTAGTACTCACTACACCAAATACTTCTGGGTCGTTAAATGAAGTTGTTTGTGTAACTTCTGCACTACCGCCTAGTTTTACAACTGTACCTGGTTCGTAGTCTGCGTCTGCAGAATATATCTCAGCCAAGTCAGCATATTGAGCCGTAGTTGCTGTACCTTCAAAATAATTACCAATAACATTTGCACTGGTTGTTATATTTTCGCCTACAAATAATCTTTTCTCTATTACTGCACCACCGGTTGTGTAAAATGATGCACTTGTATCTGACGCACTTGTTGGATTAGCAAGATCTTTTAATTTTAATTTCCATAGTTCTGCGTCTCTGCCATCAATAGTTTCGCCTACATATAATTTTTTCTCAATTACTGCACCACCATCTAGATATAATGGGGCACTTACATCTGAGTTACTGCTTGGATTTGCTGTACTTGTGAGTCTAAGTAGACCAGCAAAGGTCATATTACCAGAAGCATTAATTGTATTAATATATAAATTATTCCAATAATTTGTACTGGAACCTAAGTTATATGTTGTTGTTGCATCTGGTATTAAATGTGATTTTAGTTGACCATTTATTGTAATATCGTCGGTGTTATTATCACCAAGTATCACCGAGCCGTTTAGTGTTGTTAAACCTGAGTTTGTTATACTTCCAAATGAACCATTACCTGTAAATATTGCAGTAGTACCTTTAAAAATAGTTCCGTCAATATTACCTGTTATTGCCGCTCCACCTGATACTGCTAAACTGCTTGATGTGATAGAACCAGTAGCAATAACATTACCAATGTTAATATTACCTGAGCCACCTTGATAATTTGTAACTCTGATTGTGTTTACTGTGGCATCGCTGATATTTGATGTTGTAATAGGAAATGCTGTTGTACCAATTTTTGTTGTAACGTTGGCGGCAGTTGATCTAACTTCTGCTGTGCCACCTGTTTGACCTAAAGAAAGTATACCATTTACATAAACATTTTGCCATCTATTTGTGCTACTACCTAAATCAAATGTATCACCTGAGTCAGGAATAATATCACTTGATGATGTAACAATAGATGTAATGCCAACATTACTAGCACCTATAACTAAATTACCTGTAATGCCGTCTGCTCTATAGGCTCTGTCTGCTAATGCTATAGATGTATTAGCATACTCCTGCCTTAAGTTCATACCAGGACTGATTTCAATACCAATACCGTCTGCTTCTGCTAATTGATCATACCAATTATATGCATCACCATGAGATGAACCTGCGACATCCTTAACAGTGAATGCTGTGTGATCACTAAATATAGCCATGATAGTTTCACCACCTGGCCTTGTGCTACTAGTTTCACCGTCATTAACATATACTAATGCACTAACGGCTCTTGGAATATCACCGTTGTCTTTTAAGAATATATTTCTTAATTTAGTACCATAAGAACTTGGTGTATTTAAATTATTTACATTAGTGTATTCATTTGATATTTCACCAGCATAACTACTGTCAACATAAGCAACACCGTTGTGTATTTTTAATTTATCATCTGTTGTGTCAAAATACATTGCTCCGGCACTTGCACCGTCTGATGGTGCACTAGATGATATAACTGGTGATGTTCTTACCCATGTTGATGTATTATCTTTATAAACTCTTAAAACTTTTTCTGTGGTATCGTACCAAACTTGACCTACTAATGTTGTATTTGGTGTAGGTGCTAAAGGACTTGCAAAATTTTCTAAATGTCTTAAACTGTTTTCTGCAAATACCTGGCCATAGTTAGTAACATTCTTACCAACTAATTTTAGGCTAAAAATATTATTAATTGTACCGTCTTCTACAGTATAACTGACTCCTGTACTTGATGTAATTGTATATGCCATTATTTAACTAGAGCCTCCACTGTTCCAGCACCTTCGTCTGTTTTTTCCGTAATTGCTATACCTATGCAACTAGGTCCATTAACGTTCATGTTGTTGACTGCCGCTTCGGCATGGCCTGGGTTAGCACTATGTACTAGCACATCACCTTTTGATACTGCTCCTACTACTTTGACCGGTACCCTACCTTTAAGTGCAACCGCTGTTACATGGTCGCCTTGTAATTCTGAATTCATTAAATATGCAGGATTATGTGATACTACTCCTGCTATTGACGGACTTGCTTTTACATCAGAAGTTGTTACTTCTGCTTCGCCGCCAAATACTAAAATTGTTCCTTCTTCATATTCAGCATCTGCCAAATACATTTCTGCCAAGTCAGCATATTGAGCCGAACTTGCTGTTCCACTAAACGTGTTTGCATACATAGTACCAAACTTAACACTACTCGAACCTACATTGTAAGTTCCAGTTGGGCCTGTTGCATATATATTTTGTGTTGTAATATCACTACTTGAAATTGCATTTACAACTCTGGCATCTGTGAAGTATAAATTTGTGCCTTCACTTAAATTTGTTGTGCTAAATGCACTCATGTTTACTGCAATATCGTTTGCATTTACAGTAATACCTGTTCCTGCGCCTACATTAAGTGTGACTGCACCTGAAGTGCCACCACCTGTAAGACCATTTCCAGCACCTACGCTCTCAATATCCCCTGCATCATTAGTGAAACTAAATGTACCAGTTGAACTGTCATAACTTAGATCACCGCCTGCACTAAACATACCTCTAATTTCTGATGTATCACCTGTAATGGCACCAGTTCCACTATTATAATTAACACCACTGCTACCGCTTAAATGTGCTCTTACTTCACTGGCACTTGGTCCGGTATATGTAAATACGCCATTACTATATGATAGGCTTCCGTCTCCGCCACTGTCGGTTACTGAAAACTTGCCCCTAATAGTTGCATCGGATATACTAAACTGTCCACCCGAATATGTTGTGTTAGTACCTGCTGAAAAATGTGCTCTTACTTCACTGGTACTTGGACCTGTATATGTAAATACTCCAGCACCATTGTACGCAAATGATCCGTCACCACCTGCATCTGTGGCACTAAAAAATCCTTCTATTTCTGATTCTGTATAAATTTTTTCGTAAGTTGAGCCGTCTCTTGTTACTTCCCAGTAATCTCCGCTTTCGTTCCATCTTAATTGAACGTTAGTCGATGTACCTCTTTCAACTTCTATACCTGCATTTGCACTTGGAGTACCTGCTTCGTTGTTGTTAAGAACAATTAAGTTATCATCAACTGTTAATGTTTCAGTGTTAAGAACTGTTTGCGTACCGTTAACTGTTAAGTCACCGTCAACTACTAAATTGTTAAATTGAACATTGGATGTAGTTTCTACTGCTTGTCCTATAGCAATTTCTCCAGTGCTACTATTATAAGTTACACCAGTACCGCCTGAAAACTTACTTCTAATAGTTGCATCTGATATTACTAAGTCTATTGCGGCATCATTGGCGTCATCATATGTAGCAGTTATGTTTGTGTGAGTGCCATTTGTTACTAATTGGGCGGCTGTAATGTCTTGAATATATTCTGTGCCTATTACATTTACCCATGCAGTACCATTATAAATTTTTAAATTTAACTCACCATTGATAGTGCTATAATAAAGTTCGCCAGTTTGTACGTTGTTAGATGGCTCAGTTCCAGTTACTTTAGGTACATACGCCAATTGAGTAAAACCTCTGTCACTGTTTTTACCTCTATAAACTGTTAAATGTTCATCAGCAGTATTGTACCAAAGTTGCCCATTTAATTTAATTGTTGCAACAGGTTCACTAGGACCAGCAAAGTTTTCTAATTGCCTAATTGTATTTTGTGCAATAATTTGGCCGTAGTTAGTAACATTTTTACCTAGTAATGTTAACGAATATGTAGACTGATCTAACTGATTGTCATTTACAGTTATTGCAGTTCCTTGCGTATTTGAAAATGTGTAAGCCATATGTTCCTATTAAGTCATTTGTATTCTTAAAGTATAAACTACTTCAATTATTCTGTTTGCACTCTTTTGCACAGGGTGAAATACCACATGAGTTAATAGTTCTGAACTACTACTTGCTGTGGTGGCATTATCGCCTGCCGTATAAGTCATCAATCCTAGTTCGTCAAATATAAAGTCTCCTTCATTATTTGAACTAGTATCAAAGTTATCTTGTCCTGCAGGTTCACCTAAACCTAATGTACAAGTAACTTTTAAATCTGTAAATCCAGCACCTTCTATAATTTCAATTTTATTATTTGGTTTTTCAGCATCTGGATTGGCATCTGTATTACTGACTACTTTTGCATAAGTTTTTCTATACAATGTTGCATCAGTTTCTCTTGTTTCGCTGGTATTAGTACTTTTATAAAGTACTCTACCTGTGCTGTCAACACTAGAAGCACCGTTTCCAAATGCCATAAAATGTACATAGTCATTTGTTTCTACACCGCCACCTGTGCCTTTTCCTATAGAATTCGCAATCAGATATCCAAGATTTCCATAATGGATAGCATTTCTTTTGTTTACAATTTCTTCACCAGATTCTTTATCTCTAATAAGAATGTGTCCAGATATGTTAAAACCAACTGTGGTATCAACTTGTTCTGTTTGTGGCTTATTTTCGTTTGTTGCGTTTTCTTCTTTCATATAGGTATTTATCTCTTTTTTAAACTACTGCTATAATTACTAGCCAAAGTATGACCCTGGACTTGCTTGTAGGAATCTTGCTATAGATGTATTAGCATTTGATAGTGGTAATGAAGCACCTCCGCTATCAACATTCCATAAAGTTATCTCTGGATCTGCATTGGCCCCGTATGCAAATGCACTAGTATTAATGTTATTTGATTCAGTTGCATCGTATACTGACTCTCCTACTGTATGAGGTTCTGCCGATGTACCGTTTGTTCCTCTTGTTACACCTGTTAAGGTATTGCCTTCAATTCCTTCAAATGTTATTCTTTCGTCTCCAATAAAGACTGCTGTTGCTGGACTTCCTGTATATGGTGGTGTAATAGTACTTGCATCTGTAATTTGTATTGTCAAACTCTTAGCAGTAATATTTGCCGCTAGTGTTGTTTTATTACTGTCGCTTAGTCTAACATACTCAGTATTACCGCTCATTCCAACAAATATTTTGTATGAAACATTAGCATTACCGTATGTACCTGCTAATTGTGTAGCACCAGATTTAGGTCTGAATATGCCATCTTGATTACCAACTACTGTACCGTCATTATCATATGCTGTCATATTTGATTGAACATTAATCTGCAAACCTTCTAATGGTTTAAATAATGCATGTTCTGGTGGTATACTAGGTCCTGTTAAACCTGTAAAGAATGTGCTACTATCAAATCCTTGATATGTTAGTGTATCTCTAATTAATTGACTTTGTACTGCGGCATTAACTGTGTAATTGTTTACACTTTGCTTAGAATCAAAACCTGAACTATCAAAACCAAACAAGTCGTATCCAAGTCCTGTAGACATTATCTCTTTACCAATAGAATCATAATATGCTTTTGCAAAAACATTAGCATCTAGTTCTTCACCAAAGAAGTCTGCGTATGCTAGTGTTCTTAATGTTGCATCTCTTGTTGCAATAAATCCTGCAATAATATCACTTGAGTATATGCTTGTATTAGCAATTTTCTTAGTTAAATCTGTGACAACTGTATTATGCTTAAACACTCTTTCAATGTGATTTATAGGCGTTGCATTACTACTTGCATTGGCTAATTGTTCCATCCTAATAGCACTTGTATTAGATTGTGGCTGTTTATATTTTGATGCCAATTGCACAGTCATTATGCCATTTTTATCTGTATGATCATAAATTGGCGATATCTCATCATCTATTCTGTCAATGAATATTTTTTCTGTTATAGTTCTAATCTTTGTACTATTATTACTATAATTATTTGACCAGTTGACATATTCGGTATTATTTGTTAAAATACTAACATCTGCAGAATTATTGTCATCAAGTATCTTGGCAGTAGTTGATAAGTCTGGCTGATAAGGCGGTCTATCAAAATCTGTTGCAAATGATTTCAGTGAATCAATACTAATCTTTCTATCTTCAAAATCTCTTAATTTACTTGTATACGGTTTGTTTTCTTTAATACTTTTAACAACACTATCAAATGTATCTATTTTAGTTGACGGTGTTTGTATTAAATTTTCTGCACTTTGACGAACATTGAAGTATGTTGTTTTGAAACACCAGTCTGTTTGATATTGTTCGGTTAATACATAATTTAGCATTGAGAAATATAATCTATTTTCTAAATTAGTGTTCTTAAATATATTATCGCGTATAGCAAATAATAGTTTTCTAAGTTCAGATGCAAGTCCCGGATTTATTGTACCAAAAACACTATCCTTCAGTTTTATTGTACCGCCTACAATTTTAACTAAATCATAATCATCTTTTACAGAATCGTATATGTAGAATTTATCTGGATTTGTACCAGTACCGACTAACCTTACAAATGCTCCATCTGGAATATTTGTCAAGCCTCTCATTTGTTTTATTGATTTAACACTGGCTCTGGATTTAATAGTATTTGTATCATAACCTGTTTCTACCCAATCTATAAATTCATAAAAAGCACTGGTTGTTAATGTTGAATTCCATCCTGTATATAAATCATCTGTAAGTTTGATATTTTTCATTATGCTGTTAATAAAGTATACTAACTCTCTTCTAGCATTTTTTGGATTAACAAACATTGTTTGTCTTGGCCTGATAGATATACCGTATTTTTCAAATTTGTTTAAATATGGATCTGGAACAACCTTTCCTAATCTGTCTTCTTCAACTAAACTATCAACTAGTTTTTGGAAAAATTCGTCAGGTATCTTACCTGCAATATTATCTTCGCCTAATAGTATATAAGATTCATGTTTGTTTTTATATTTGGTTTCAGTTCTTTTGAAGTTTATTTGGAATACACTTTCATCATCTGTTAAGTAAGATTTTACATTATTAAGAACTATACTGTTGTTGGATATTGCACCAAATGTTGGTATATTTTCTAACTTAGGTGATGCTATTAGTGAAGCAACACTTGAAGCACTTGCTGTCCTACCTTTTACTTGCGGCACTTCTGTTATATCTTTAACCCAATAATAATATAGATTCGTAAATATGCCTGTACTAGACATATATTTTTGATCTATTAAATATTTTTCTATGTCTAATGGGGTGCCTTCTCCACTATATTCTATCGGTGTTTCTGTTGATTCTATCCATTCATATACATCAACCTTTGAGCCGTCTACATATGACCCCCAGTATTGCCTTCTATAATCATCATCAGATTGTTCATACCATCGTACACGCATATTTGATGTATTCCACCAAAGTTCGCCTACATTTTTACTGTTAAAGTTACTACTATCGTCTGCATAATAAACAGGGTCACTTTCTGAAATATAAGTTAAGTTTCTTTCTACTTCAGGCATGTGTACATTTTTAAATGGATCATTTAAATATACATCGGAAATTCTTTCACCTGTAATATTATCGTAAATTAATGCAGATTTAATTTTACTACTATCAACTAATGCGTCTTTTCTGTAAATAACTTTGCCATTCTCTAAATATGCCCAGCCATTTACATCATAGTTGTCCACCCATGCCTTAGGCATAAGCGACTTCAATTCATATCTACTTCTGACTCTTGCAGATTTTAAATACAATACATCAACTTCTGATTGTAATTTTTCTGTAATTAATTGTCCACCATTAACTCTATTAATATCGTAACTATAAACATTACCAAAATTTGAACTACTTAAACCATCAAATTCTGGAGGTGTTGATGCATTATACAATATCAAACTATCAGGGTCACCTTTGTCAAAAGGATTATCTTTTCTAATTCCACTGTCGTTTAGGCCAAACCCGTTTCCGCCATCGCCTACTTCTGCACTAAATCCAAAAGCATTTGGACCGTAATCACCTGCTGGAATACCTAATGCATCGAGTGTTCCCGGCACTATGTCACTTAATTCAAACCCATCGGCATCTGTTTTTATTGACAATGTATGCACTGATGGGTTAATTGGATATGAACTTAATGTAATGCCTCCGTCTAATCCTGTGGCAGTATTAATTGCATCCGCCAGTATTTCAGTTGGTGTAGCAGGTCTAGATGGCCCTGCATTTCTATCAACAATGCCTGGTGGTTGTTGGCAATTTATAACACTTCTTGATGAGCATTGTACTCTAGCACCATAACCTTCGCCAGCCGGTCTTGTCTGCATACCTGGGCTCGCCATATCGCCATCAAGATATTTAAGTGCTACACCTCTTTCAAATTCTGCTGGGAATACTTCGTATACTCCTCTGTCTAATATTCTAAGTTTTGTAACACTACCTGATTGGTTGATTTTTAATACTTCAAATACTGCTGTTTGACTCTTGAGTTCTGGATTATCTTCCCCTACTAATTTACCTTTTTTCAGGAATGCCTGTGCTTCGAATCCACTACCACTACTGCCTTTTGCTACTACAGTATATCTTCGAGTTGCAAACTCAGGCTGGAAACCACCTTTTTGTATAATGGTAACATCGCCAATGCTCTCTTTGTCGGCTGTATCGTATGCTGGGTTTTCACTAGCAGATGTGTATTTAATTTTTATGTTCGGTGTGCGTATTTTAGTTTTTTTATTACCTGCTTGTTCAGGATCATAATTCGAATCTATAATTCTACCAGGTCTAGACCATTCAAGGAACCAAGTACCTTTACCTAATATACCTCTGATATTTCCGTCGGTCTCCCTTAAGAATTTTCTAAGAACATTTTCTGCAGAGTTATAATTTATTCCATATTGACTTGCTAAAATATCATCTCCATATGGACTACCTAATATTTTAGAAATATCACCGTTTGCTCTATTATAATCTTGTCCATTGTTTTCTGCATGTCTAGTTGGCATACCTATTGAAGGTTTAACTTTATTACTATAAAGAAGATTAACGCCTCCATATTTTATAGCCTCAGCACTCTGGTTAGATGTTAATGTAAAATCAAATTGTTGTAATAAACCAGAATTGTGATAATCATAACCATCAAGGAAACCAAGTTGGTCGTGTTGGCCTGCTGTGCCAAACTTACCTAAAGTTTGCAATATAGGTATTCTTCGGCCTTCTGGTGATGTTAACCACATCATATCAAAGTCACCTGGTGCATAACTGTCAAACCTTATATCAATATCTATATCATTAACTTTGGCATCATCAGGCAAATTACTAAAATCAAATTTGTAAATAATTGCTTGTGACTCTTGTAATTCGTTAACTGGTTGTACTACTGGTCTATAAACAGTACTGTAATTTAGTTTAGACATATTAGTTGCTAAAGTAGTACCTGTAATATCAAATTCACCACCATGAGTATTTGCTGGAATAGTAAAATGTATTGTTGCAGGTATTCTAAGATACCCTACATCAACCCCGTCTTGGAATATGAATATGTCAAACTGTTGCATTGTGGCATCAGGATTTGTACCTAATCGTTTTGCTTTTACTTTAAGACCGTGTACAGCATCTTTTGAATCCATTCTAAATGTTGCTGTACCAGATGCTGTTACATTACTAGAAATACTAGTATCATTTTCTATAGTTATTTCGTAGTTATCTGCAAAAGTAGATGTGGTGTCAGTGCTAAATTCATTTAATGCATTAATTGGATAGAATCTTGCAAACATGTTTGTAAAATCTGGTGTACCTATAGATCTGCCTGCTGATGTATCTAAATCATATGGATTCATAACTTGGAAGTAAACTCTATCATTTGCAAGTTTTAAGAACTTAACAATTCGACCATTTGTTTCTTTTATATTATCGCTTAAAAAGTGATTAAAGTTATCTCTTGTTAAAGGTCCAAATGCTTCTGCATCAAAGTATGATTTCATTATACCAACTGTGCCTGTTGTTAAGTTACTAAAATTATCATGTGCATTTGTAGAATTAAATTTATTTTGTATGTTAGGAATATTCCAGCACATGATCCACGCACCATTTAAATTATTTCTTTCGCTTTCACTGAAAGAACTTGTAAAGTTACTTTGTCCTCTGTCATTGATACCTGTTGTACTATTCTCTTCAAAATTGAACATCATGAATTCGCCAAAGTTTTCATACTTTCTTGTACCAATAAATGCTTTATATGTTGTGCCTAATTCCATAGCAGTTGTGGCTGATAAGGCAACTGTTTCTTCATAGTATGTATTCAGTGAATCTATACCAATGTCGACACGTCTAGCATCTAGTGTTATTCCATTAATAGAATTACCTGCTCTATCAATAAATGCTGTATTAGTATCTAAGTCATTTAACCAATTTGTTTCTCTACAGCCTTTGTAGCCTACATAAGTTTTGTAAGGTAGTATAGCAGATGATATTGCAGTTCTTCCTGTATTTTTTGTTACAGGAGTAACAGCATCATCTCTTGGTTGGAATACTGGATTAATCTGTACTCCAGGTAGAATAGTTCCTAATTCTGCATCAACGATTTCTAATCTTGTTGTTGATGAATTATATCCAGCACCTGGGTTTGTTACAATAATATCACTAAGATAATAAGCATCTTCGTCGATTGTTTTTGGTCTTCCTCCTACTATGGTTAATTTATCACCAACCATGTAGTTGAAACCTGTGCTGTCTTCAACCATACCAGTTTGCACAACACCAACATTAGCATTTGCTATTTGGCCATCTCTAGTACCTTCACCTGATCTTGGATTAACAGGATAGCCATCTATCCTAATATAGTCGGATGTCATAAACGGATTACTTGTATCCGGAGCACCCATAATATCTACAATAGTAACTTCTTGTCCAGGTAAACCGCCTGATATAACTTTTGGAGTGAATACTGAAGTAGTATCGCCACCTAACTCATTGTATTGCTCAGGTGTAAGTGCGTTTGCTATTGTTAAGTTAGCACTTGAATTTATTACTTTTTCTCTGTAAGGTTGGAAGTCACCTACTTCAGTAAACGGACTTCTAGCACATCCTGTTCCTAAACTAAACGGCACAGCACTCTTGATTCTTACTATTGGATTAAGTTGTGGTATATTGGCATCTTCGGCACTAGTACACCCTTGTACACGTCTTTGCTGTTTAGCATGATATTGCCATAAATCTTGGAACCAGCCGCCTGTTCTGTCTTTCCACTTATCACCGGCTTGTACCCGTTCTCCGTAGCCTGTTATTTTTGTAAACTTAAATCCTCTATCGTCTTGCTCTTCTGTTGTAGTAATTGCATTGCTTCTTGTATCTTCATCTGTTCTGCTACCAAATCCTCCTAAATATAAATCATCAATAACTGTGAAGTTAAATAAGTCTCCTAGGTATTTGTGCTGACTTGATCCATTTTGTGGTAATCTGTATAAAATACCTCTTCCTTTTGTAGCATAATCATAACCGCTTCTGTTTAATTTACTCACGTAAACTGAAATAGTATCTTTATTAATACCTCGATGCATATCGCCTTTAGTATATTGAATGGTTTGCAGTTGCTGGCCTTCGTCAAACACTGAGCCTGATGCTGGTGCGTACACGATTGCAAATGGATGTCTCCTTATATTATTAAACTCGCCTTTGATTCCTGAACCAGTATTTGTTATTCTGCTTGTAGGATTCTTCCAATGTACTAACTCACCTGTTTGATCGTTGTTTGTTGTACTTCTTAGCACAATTGATTTGTATGAGTTTGGGTCAAGGCCTTTTTCTTCTAATTGTAACTTAATAGTTTTTAACAAATTTGGACCGTCTATGCTAACCATCATTCTCGCATCATCGTGTCTTGAACCAAATAATACTGTTGGTACACCATCTTTTCTACCTTCAAGTAATTTATAGTTGTCGTCTCTTTGCCCAACATAAACCATTGACTGACCTTTGTTATTGCCGAGTTTAATAATTTTATCAACACCTCTAAAGTCTGTGGTTCCCCACGCCTGCCTGCCGCCTTTTATAATACAAGACTTAGGTTCGCGTTTATCTTCTGCTGGTACACATTCTGCTCTAAAGTTTGGTGATTGAGCATTTATGGAATCTGCTAATGAACAAGGATCACATCCTTCAGGTAAGTTTACTGCTGAACCACCTAAATGTAATACTTCACCGCTTGAAGTACATGTGTTGCCACTTATATCTTTAATATGTAGATCTTGTAATTCACATAAATCAACATCTATTTGATTATATGGAATTTTAGTATAATTTTCTCCTATGCCTTCAATATATGAAAGTACAGTTGTCCAGTCTGCACCAGTACCGCCTGCTTCTATAAATTGGTTCTGGTAACCTGAAATATTCTGATATTCAGAATCTATGTATTGCTGTACAATATCAAACAGGCCGTCATCAAATTCGTATGTTGTTCCTTCTTCACCAGAATTAGTATCGTATAATGTTATTCTAAACTTACCACAAGTTTCTTGTACTGGTGGATCTTGTACTGGTGGATCTTGTGGTGGTGTATTACCTGGACCGCCTCCGCCTCCGGAAATACCGCCACCGCCGCCATAGCCGTTAAGTTGTCGACGTACTCCATCATAATGATCATAAAAATTAAACCCAGGAACGCCGCTATAATATCCTGTATATCCTGTATATGGCCATACATTTAATTTAGGAGAACCAAATGGTGGTTCTGCCTTGTTTTTAATTGTTCTCAATGTTGGATCTAAATACATATTACTTAGATTGTTTTCATAGTCTTTGACTAATTGCTTATCTGATGTTATTTTTCCATCTAGTACTTTATATGCTGGTGCGCCATGTGGTCGTTTTGTTCTTTCTTCGTTTAATGTTCCATAATATACTTGTTCTTCGAGTCCTTGCATATCAATAATATACTTTCCTGATAATTTACTAGGTGCTCTTCTTTCTGCAATAGTCTCATTTAATTTAATTGGTGAATATTTATTTACACCGCCTTTGAGTGCATTACCACCGGGTGCTCCAATATATTCATATGAATAAACCTGATCTAGTCCTGTGACATCTGCTGGCCTTTGAATATATTTTTGATTAAAGTCTGGTGCTGATCTATTATCACTTCTTGGATCTCTATAACCAAACAAGAAGCCAACTTCTATTTTCTTTTCTTTATCAATTGCACCTGCTTTGAAGTCAGATACAAAATTTATACTATCTGCCACTTGTTCAACTGTGTCTTGCATTGGCAAGTATGTTTTGTTATCATTAACTTCTACAACATTATGATCTGTTAAACTATAAGAAACATTTTTATCTGTAAATTCTAGTGCTACATTTGAATTAGTAAATCCAAATACTTGAATTTGATTTTTATTTAAACGGCGTTGATCTAATCCTATTGGTGCCATTTTGTAAGTTGCATTATAGTTTCTTATTGGTGAATTTTTAATAGCAATATGATTATGTGATGGTTTAAGATTTATTTCATTTTGAAAATCGGTTGTACCTGTAATCAACATTGTGTCAGAAACCCAATGCCCATTTGTAATTGCATTTCCTGTGTAAACAGTATTAACTACAAATGAATCTTTATCTGCCATAAATGGTGTAGCAAATCCATCATAATTTTTAGTTTTACTAATTTTAATTGATCTGTTTTGCGATGGTATGTAGTTATCATATGATACTGAGAATACATTTGCTGTTGCTGTGGCACCAGGTGCCTCAATAGTAATATATTGTTCACTACCGCCTTCTATGTTATCTACTATATTAACAAAATCTTTTACAACAAAACTATTACCAGATAATACATGTCCAGTCTGACTGTGCGAGAATGTAACATTTGCGCCGACTGATATTCCTCTAAGACCATTTGGCAATTCAATATTTACTAAACCTTCGCTACTTGCATTAGTAGAAGATACTACTAATTGATTATCATCAACTTTTCCAATTTTATGATCTTTACTGTAGAACCTTGTTGCTTCGTAGATGTCTAGCATGTATTCGTCATCATTAAATGATGTGCCTAAATCTTTTTCAAAATACATTACTGGCTTACTATCAGTAGTAGTGAAATTTTTATCAAAATCTAAATCTGTTATTTTGTTTAAGGTAACAGTAGTATTACTACCAAGTGAATAATTATTTTCAGGGTCATATATACTTCCTGTGACCCCAGGTATAGCATATCCTCTAGGTAGTGTTACAATATGTAAATTTGCATTTCCTGTGAGTGATGCTGTTAAATTTGTTGTTAAACTTGTAGGAGCAGTAGCATGATTGATCATTATTGCATTTTCAAGTACAGCACTTACAATATACGTTTGACCATTTACACTTGCTGTATCTACTGCACCAGTATTTAATGTAATGTTGTCACCAGGCTCAAATACATGTATATTTGCAGGTACGTGAATTGTTCTTGTAGTTACTGTGCTTGTCGATGCAGTTCCTTGTATGATTGGTGACCCGTATGTCAAATACTTCATACTGCTTAATTCTGCTGTAGGTATTACATTAGTATTTGCTAATTTAATTGTAAATGTATTTTCTGTAACTTCTCTAATTCTAAATTCAGTATTGTTTATTCCGTTAGCCGAACCGCTAGTATTTACAAAAATTGTATCGTTTACACTTAATAAATTATTTGGCTTATTTAACACCAGATGCGGTCCATAAGCAGACGACACAATTATACCTAAACTATTTTTTTGAGTTTCATTGATTGCAAAATTTCCAACATTATTAGATATACCTTTTGGAATAATTGCATAATTTGTTTGAGTATTTGCTACAAGTATATTACCTGTTAATATAGAATTTGCACCGTGTACAGTATCAGCAAATCGTAAAATACTATTATTAACTGCTTCTGTGTCCATAAACATTTTATGCTGTGGCTCAATTACATGTACATCTATTGCAACATTGACATTAGTCACGTCAATTTGTTTAGAAGTTACACCAGTGTGATTCAGCGGTAAGTAATCTAATGCAATATCTAAGTTACTTCCAAAAATAGAATCTAACGATATATTTGCTGAATTATTAATGCCCACATAGAATGTGCCTGCTGAACCTATTTGTGTAGGTAATGTGCTAATGTAACCTAATGTATTTCCGTTACTTAACGAACTTAATGCATTCTTTGGTTGCAATAGTACTGCTGAATAACCATTATCAGTAGTAGATTTTTCTACTGGCGAACCATAGTCATTTGCTAATACTTGTTTGTTTTTATTTTCATCTACTTGATAAATTATTGCATTTAAATTATTTGTTGTGTCATTAGTTGTAAATGTATTATCACTATTATCAATTGTGATACTAGACTGTCCTACTGAAGTAATTTTTCTATCTACTACTTGCGATATATTACCAGTGTCATCTTTGATAGCAACTCTTAAATTTAATAATTCGTTTTTAGTTGTAGGAGCAAGTGTATATTTAAATTTTGCTCCATGTACTATTACTAATGGTACTGCAATATCAAAATTATTATTACCAGGATATGTTGTTAATCCATTTTCAAATCCTAAATTTAATATAATTTTATTGTCTGCACCCTGAGATAAAACATTCTTTACATCTTCGCTCCACCATTCAAATGGATAATGCCCACCATTTACATGACTAGGTTTAAGTTTGTTTGTTTGTAACGAACTCCTTATTTTCATAGGTTGCGAAGGATGTACCTGTATTATATTTCCATTAGGGTCAGTCCAAATTAAATCATTTTGTTTTTTATCTATTACTGATATTACTTTTGTAAATGACATAGGATGTAGATCAGAGAAATCAAGTTTTAATTTGTGCTTATTATTTTTATCAAGCAGTCTTGATGCTACAGTGGAAATTGTTAATCCTTTTTCTACTTCACCTGTTATATTAAATGCCTCGTGTTCTCCTATATGTCTTGGTATAAGATCTAACTTGCTTGTGACATTATTTCCGTTTCTGGCTTGTAATTCAATATACATACCATCCAATGAAGGATTGTCACTTGTATATGTAAAGTTTTCTATCCACCATGCTGAGTCAAAATTTTCTGTTTTGGATAACATTTCGTATGCATTATTAACAAATTCTACTGAACTTGTATCTGTCGTTACTAGTTTTCCTTTAATGCCAGTTTGTCTTAATAGTTCTAGTAAGCCTTGTTCTGTTACATATCTAAATTCTAGGTCTAACTCTACTCCATCAATTGATCTTAACGATTCTGGTATACCTGTAAAGTCAGTTTCTAATGATAGTTGATTTCGACTTATTGGTAATCCTAAGCCTAGGTAAACTGGTTTATTATTATAATTAAATAGTTTACTCGGATCGTTACTTAGTAACTGTTGTTCTTCTGGTGTTTTTTCACTGTCATTAAACAATACTCTGGCAAACTCGCCTGCACCATTATCTCTAAAGAATAAATCAACAGTATTGTTTGTGGTATCTCTTAATGTATGTACAGGGAATCTAGTTTGCATTGTTCTTACTGAATCTGCAACATCTACAATAACAGTATTTCCATTAATTTTAAATGGTCTTTCTGAACCGGACACACCAGGTATTACACCGGTGCTAGTATTTGAATTCATATATTGAACATTACCAAATCCATAGTTTCCTAAATTACTGGTTGTAAAACTAGATAATGTCAATGCGTTACTTGTTAGACTGGAAATACTTCCTGTTCTAGTTTCTTTAGAACCTGTGTATACCACTGCTGTTCTTCCTGCTGTATTACTTGTTATTGCAGGATCATAAATTTGTATAAAGTTACCATCATTGCTTTGAACTGGGTATACATTACCTGAATAATTACCTACACTGGTAAATTGCACAAAGTCACCTTTGTCAATTATTGCTGAGTTGGCTCCAGCAAGTATGCTATTTCCCTTGCCATCGCTATTACCAAATGCGGCTAGTGTAATTTCATTAAATCCTGGTCTTGTAATTGCGGCTGTTTGTGTTGTAACATTACTTGAAATTTCAAATGTTTTATTGGAAGAATTCCAATTAGCAACTGCATAACTAGAATCCTCTACATAAAAATCATTTGTATTTGTAATTCTTTCTCCACTAGTTAAACCAAAGTCTATATCTAAACCATTTGATATATAACTGGAAACATTTAAATTATATGTGTCTCCTACTTCTAGCAATACAGTACTTGCACCGGATAGTCCTTTAACTTTCATATTCACACTAAATTCTAAATCTGATTCATATGTAACATAACAATCTGAATTAATAGACGCATAGTCTGTGCCAGTGACGTTAGCCTCATTGATTGTGAAGAAACCTTTTGAAGGATCATCAACATCTACAGCACCTGGGTTACCGCCAAGTCCTCTTTCACTTATACCTGTTACAGTATATGCTTTACCAAGTGTTAAATTTGCGGCAGTTGCCTGTGTGCCTGTAAATCTTACTATGTCACCTACACCTAATCCTGCTAATGAATTAGGAGATATTAATACTGAATTTGCATGAGCATTTGGTAAGTTATCTTTAATAACACTTGCTCTAGTAAAAAATTCTAAACCAGGCGCAGGGTGAGATTTTTCTGCATATACCCTTGCCATATAATTTTGATCTTTATATGGTTCTACTTTTGTTATAGGCTTTGTGTACCCTGGCTCAATTTTTACAATGCCTCTATTAATTTTCTTTAACGGTTTATAGTCGCCTTTATATACTACTCTTGGAGTGAATACAAAGTTTTCATTGCTCCACTCTAATACGGTATCTGACAAATTAGCATTTTTAATTACAACTATGTTATCGTAAAAATTTGCATTTGTTTTATCACCTAAAATATTTCCATCTGTCCATTTAGACAATCGCTGATCTGAAAACAACATTGCTCTGCCGTTTACATTGTCAATGTAATTTTTAGCACCTGATACATTTCCTGTTGTACTTTCTATTCCGTGTTTCTTTAATTGGAAAACATTCCAATCTTCATTTTCTGATTTTCCTAAATGCAAGTAATCATTTTCATTTGGTATATTTACTTTGCCAGATCCAATTAGATTTGCAAAATAAGGAAGGTCGATACTTTCCCAATTTACTTTGTTTCTGTTTACATATCCTGCATTTGGTACTATATAATCTTGTTTGTTATCTCTATACCATAACCCATCTTGTAACGAGTTGCTTGGTCTTTTTAACATAGTCTCTGTGTCGTCTATGTCAATTGTGATTTTATTATCTGTTAAAATATCTTTGGTGCGTTCATATGTACGTTTACTAATGGTATTTGCAATAAGTGTATCGTTTGCTACACTCTTAATGCTTAACACTTTTCCTGGTACATCTGCTGTAAATGTATTGTTAAATTGTACTGAACCGCTTTCTATAACTGTAATGTTAGAACCAATACTGAAATTATCAGTGTATAGTGATGCATTACTAAAACTAATTGTTGTTTCAGTTAAATTATTAGTTAATGTAAATGCATCATAGTCTGGTGTATTATTAACTTTATTTCCATCAATGTAAATTTCTGCAAATGGATATAATCCGTTTAGTCTAGTAATATTTTGATCTTCAAACCTGTTTTGTCCTCCTAAAACAATACTAAAGGCATTGTTAGGATTTATGTTATAATCGTTGACAATTGAGGCATTTGCTGTTATACTAGTTCTAGCACCTCTATCATATGACCAATATGTTGTACCTACGTTTTTGCCGTCTACACTAACAATAATATCGTTAGTTGTTGTATTGTTAGCAGACCTTATTGGGAATCTTTGAGTAGGCTGATATCTTCCTGCAGGTATATTTAAAACTTCTAGAGTTGTTTCATCTGACAATTTACCAGGCAGTCTTACTTCTCTAATAGTAAAATCGGTACCTTTTATAAACAGCCTATTGTCGCCGCCTGTTCCTAAGACTGTAACATTTGCTTGTATGAAATCGTTTGCAAGGTTAGTGTCTGAGAATGGTTTTGATAATGCAGTTGTATTAAGTGGTATCTGTAATGCTGGATCAGTATATAACTTAATTTGTGTATTACTTGTACCTGCTTCTGCATAATACGAATTATTAAATGCACTTAATTCTGCAAAATAACTTGTATTACGAATTCCTGATCCTGTAATTGTACTGTAATTAAAATCTACATTTACTAGGTCTGCTTCTGCACTTCGATATGCTCCAACAGATTGTAAGTGTGTATCTGTACCGCTTACAGATTCATTGTACCACGAAGTAGCATCTACGTTTGCTGTTAATGTGTCATTTGTGTATAATTCATATATAGTTGAGTCAGCAGTTGCTTTTACAAAATATGTTTTATTCAGTATGTCTGACGTAAGAACATTGTAAGGTTCATGGTTAACAAAAGTTAATGTATCACCATTTTGCAATGGCGTAAATCCTGTTTTAGTTGTTAATGTAACTGTAGCAGGGTTAGTATTTGTTATTGAATCAACATTACTTAATGTCAAAGTTGACGCACCGTTTGTAATAACAAAGGCATTACTGCCAACTGGTGTGTTAATTTCTATTGATGTGTTAGAAGTAATTGTTGCTCTATCTGTTGATATCCTAGTATTAGAACCAGCCTTAGTGACTTGGGTCACAAGGTGTTTTTCTGTTTCAGTATCAATGTCTCCGTATGCAACAATATTTGCAATATTGGCATTGGTAAATTTGTTGTTAAGTAATTCAACAACACTATCAATACTTCTTTCATTGCCTAAGTAAATGTCTAAATTACTTTCAGTTGTATGATCATATATGTTTACATTTGTTACTGCATTTGCACCAGTTAGTGGTAAATCTACCGAAGCATTACTGCCTGCTAATCCAAATGCTAATACATCACTAAATTGAGAAATAACAATATTACCTGTAATAACTGCAACATTTGGCTTACTTGCATATCCGTCGCCGCCGTTTGTAATTGTAACACTTTCTAATTGAGCATTAGCAAAAAGTTTTGCTGTTGCCTGTGCGGCATTTCCACTTGCTGGTGGATCAATTTCTATGGTAGGTACATTGTAATATGTTGTATTTCTTTCAAACACAAAAATATTTGATACTGCACCTGTGACATTTTCAGGATAAATTATTTCTATTTGTTGATTATCTCTAGTAAACTTATCTTGTTCTAATTTTATATCCATACTTTGATGATTATAAACATCACCAAATTCGCCACGTTTAATTGCCCATTCTTCAAAAATCTCAATGTTTTTATTTGTATTCACAACATTAGATCTAATCAAACTTGTAAGTGAATTAGCAGTACCTTTTTGATTTATTAATCCTTTATAGTACTGGAACCCAATGGTGTCATCTATTTTGATATCAGCATACTCATTGGTAGTTTGATATCCTAGTAATCCTTTTGCTAGTTGCGATTTTAATGGATCTAATTGTGTAGTATCTTTGTCGTGGTACAATCGTATGCTGTCTATTAGTGTATCAAAGTTTGGCAATACTGCATCGCCAACAATCACTAAACCTTCTGCTTGATATCTACCATCCCAATTTCTACTTCGTTGAGTATTAATTTCTAGCCTGTCTTGTCTTATTCCAAGAACATTGTCGTTAATTATATCATTGAAAACTGTTTTGTTGTTTATAACAAAAGCATGTTCAACTAATTCTGTATGTAACAGCATACCATATATTCTATTGCCAATTGGAGAAACAGTAATTGTATTATCTTCTCTAACAATTGAACAGTCTTCAGGTATAATTGCTTTGTTGTTTTCGTCTACTATAGAATATTGTTCATTAATTTGCCTGTTAATTTTTGATATTTTACCAGTTGTACTAACAAATTTTAATGTCTCTGCTAACGGACTTAGTTTAATACTATCACCGATTTCATGATTTTCTGTTGACCAAAATAGGAATCGTTTTCCTGCAAGTATCCAGTCATTCATGCTATTAATACTGCTATCAAACTCGCCAAAGTCAAAGCCAATCTCTTTTTGTTTTCTGCTTAAACTTATTAAGAAATCAAAAACTTTTCCTGCATTTTGAAATACTGTATCGTAATAAACTTTTTCTGTAACACCTGTGCCTAATTGATAGACAGTACCGGATGCTCCGCCAATTGTGGGCAATGATTTTAACGATGTCCACATATTAGAATCAAATGCACCTGGTGATATATTCTGTTTGGCTATGTAATAAACACTACCTAATTTAATAATTTCGTCTTTGAGATAAGATGCTAGTGTTTCGAATACACTAAAGTCTGCTGGAGTCCCGCCTTCTTGTACGCCTTCAAATGGCCCTGCAACATCACTAGGTATAATATCAAAATATTGCGATACTGTATCAAAACCTGAAACACTATATCCTTCTGCTTGTTTTGTAATTTTTACACCTGTGTAAAAGTTTCTACTGTTAAAAGGACTTGTATGTAAGTTTACTGTTACATCTTCTTTAGGCAGTACTTGACTTGCACTTAACCCATCTGTACTGATGCTTTCACTAAAGACGTTAAGTTGTTTACTGTTTACAAATCCTGCAAATTTATGCCCTAGTCGTGTGTCCAAAGTTTTAACAGGATTTCCTATTTCAACATTTATATTCAATGAGTAAAATGACAAATATTGATATAATAATGTCGTGTATCCTGGTCTCAATGTTATAATATTGTCTGTAGACTTATAACCATGTGGTTCAAAATTTTGTCTTAATTTACGTTTACCTGTAGTTTTGTCAACTAGTTGCTCAGGCTGAACACTTAATCTTTGTAAATTTCTTTTATCATAAAATAATTTAGCAAACTCACCTGGTCTAGACAAGTAAAGCATTTCTAATATTGCAAACGGATAGTGACTGCTTTTTCTCCAAGCATATTCTACTGGTGCAATATCACCGAAGGCCCATAGATTGTCTATGTTTAAAGAATCTCCTGTGAGCGATGTGTAAACTATTTCTTTGGGTGATCTTAAGTTACCAGAGGAATCAACTGGCAAGTAACTATAAATAGTTGGTCTTGCCCAACGTTTCCAGTATCCTTTTCTACTTCCTGCTGGTATGTATCCATCTCTAACATTATTCCAAAATGCTGTATATGAACTTGTAATTGCTGTTGGATATTCAGTGTCCCACCATGATGGCTTTTTACAGTAGCCAAACATTTCCCACGGAGTAACTGTAGGTGTTTGTGTATCATAGTAGTAATCATACATGCCTCTCCAGTATCCTGGTTCTGTGGGTCCACTTGCATAATTCCATGTAAATTCATTTGTGCTATCGAATACAGTATTTGTTCTATAATCTACTTTGCTTTGTCTATTCCATTTGTTAAAATTTGTGGTTAATAATTTGTTGTATTCAACTAGGCTGTAATCGGTTTCACAGAAGAAACTTGGTTTAATTTCATACTCATTTAGTTCTATGTATTCACAGTTCCTGTATTCTTCTTCTATATTACTGTAAATAATTTGTTCAAATGTTAATATAATATCATCAATTTTGTCGTTTTGTTTAATCACATAACTACCATCATGACACAAAATTACATCTTTGTTGACCTGATATGATGTATCGGTCATAAACTGAGGCTGGAATGCCCTAAACATACCTAGTTTAGATAAACTTGCTGGAACATCTGCAGATTCGCTGTCTTCATATATTCGTAAATTTAGAGTGTCATTTTCTGCTAATGTAATACTATTGTTCAATGTAATATCAAACGGTAAGTATGAATCCACAGTAAAATCTTTGTCTGCACATAAAACTGTATTATTATGTTGTAATATGTATAAGTTTTTATCTAATGCAATATTGACTGTGTTACTAAATGTGTATTCCTGTAAACTCACATTGCTAATTACAATTTCTTCATTGCTGTAATCTGTACCAATTGGAACCATATAAGACAAGTCAAACCCACCTTCAGTGACTTTGCTAGATTTTATAGTTTTTAGTACCGTGTCTAGTATTTCTAAATTTGTTTGACTTAAATAGTCATTGTTATTGATATAAAGTTCTAAATTTGATATAAATTTCTTTTTGAAGTTATTGTATTGATCATTGCCAAATCTCAATGCATTAATTAAATTCCTGTCTTCGTTCTTACTTAAATACATGGAGTGCAGTAAATCAGAATCTATTTGGCCAATGTTAATATCATTTACATTAAATGTTTTACTTGTATCTTTGAAATTGTTATTGCCAGTGACTTTACCGCTAAAACCTTCTTGCCCTAGTAACAATTTATTTCCATGACCAATAAGATCGCTCAATCTGGTTTCTGTGATTTCAGTGTTCAACGGATTATATTTTAATGCACTTGGAATCTCAAAGAATCCGTATGAATCAATTGTTGTTTTTCTTCCTTCTTTTGTAAATGTCTTAACATTTAATACATCTGTATTTTTTAAAGTTACTGTTTGATTAAATGTAAAGTTAAATGTTGCATCGACTCCGTGTCCGTTATTAGATGCTGTAGTAACAATTGATGTAATATTTCCAGGGTGGCCAACCAATTCGCTGTAAAGGCCATAGTTTGAAACTGAAATAGTTTTAATCTGTCCGCCGCCGTTACTGATGTTTCCGTCATATGATTCTGCATCGGTAACAGTAATTGCAATATTACTATTGCTTCCTGCTATACTTAAAGTAAGTATATCACCAACTTCATACCCTAAACCTGTGTTATTTAATGACACGTCATTAAGTGTAGGATTTATTACAATACCTGTACTGCTATTTCTAATTGCAAAGTCTTTGTTTATAGTGAGAGCAGTATCGTTTAATTTAACAATTATATCATTATTGTGAGGTGATGCACTTGTTGTAAAAAATTTATCTGCTGAATTAACTTTGTCAATTATAATGACATCTTCTACATACTGTTTTGAATATAAGGAATTATCGTCTTCATAATATTTAAAATTACTAATATTAAAACTACCTGCAGAAATATTTGCATTTGCTATAAAATATTGCCCTTCGTATTTTACAACTTCGTTTGTAAAATATGTTTCTACATTACTAAAGTCTCTGTATTGATGTGGATAACTTATTGGATGCCAATTGTTCTTAAATCTTGTATTGTCATTGCCTTTATAATCTTGTTGTAAATCTTTGTAAAACAAATATCCAGGTATTGTAGATGTATTTGCTAATAAATTTGCTTTGTAATTTACTGTATGATTACCCAGATGATTAAAAAATGTTGGCTCACTGTTGAATTTGCTTGTTTGGTAAACAACATTAGCACCTAAAACTGCATCATATGATGTTTGTTTAGTACTTGTGTTATCAGTGTTGTATGTAAATACAGGACAGCCTTTGAAATCACTGTGCGGATATTTTGCAGGGTCATCTACTTTTGTACCTGCAGAGTCATATAAATTAAATAACGGCTCTTGATTAATTTGAATTTTTTGTTGTGCTTGTTTCCAAGATGTGCCTGTCCAATAGTAATCTAAACCTATGTTAGTTCCTGTGATGCTATACACCTGTCCATTAGTAATAACTAAATTACTTAAAGATGTATCTTCAACAAATTGAATTGTACCGCTGTTGTCTTGTATTCTATAAATCTTTTCTGCTATTGCTGTATCGTCTTGTGGAAAAATAATACTGGCATTTGCAGTACCTGATGCACTATTAATTGGGAATCCTAATGCCAATCCTTCTAGATCTTCTTTTTTCTTATCTGCTATTATGTCCACTTTAGATATAAATGAGTTGCCCCAATTATATAATTCTATATCTCTATCAAATTCTAAAATAGGTCGTGTTGCTCTTTGAGCCGATTCTGGCAAAGCAAATCCCGTTACATTATCTTTAAGTGGTTGCCGTAACTCGTTTACATGCCACCAGTAATTTAATCTACTCCATGGATTCTTGTTTTTAGCACCTTTTTCCATAACCATGTAATCAGGTTGATTTTGTGTTGATTCTGATCCCCATGGTGTTGAGCCCCAACCGTAAACTGTATCAATGTTCCATTGT
>Ga0209602_1000026_pt1 | contig 114977 bp, 146 predicted proteins | sample COGITO_mtgs_1205_3_FD_184810 | JGI IMG/M metagenome (GOLD analysis project Ga0209602, IMG submission 184810) | Pelagic marine microbial communities from North Sea - COGITO_mtgs_120524 (SPAdes) (version 2) | ecosystem: Environmental > Aquatic > Marine > Epipelagic ...
TCCAGCATGACCTTTGTTTCCTTTAGGACTTGCCCCTTGAGCACCTTGAGGGCCTGTGTTTCCAGCATGACCTTTGTTTCCTTTAGGACTTGCCCCTTGTGCACCTTGAAGGCCTGTGTTTCCAGCATGACCTTTAGCACCTTGATTACCTGTCGACCCAGTCTCACCTATATGACCTTTAGCTCCAGCAGCTCCAGTAGCTCCTTGAGAGCCTGTAGCTCCTGCCGCGGCCTCATGACCTCTTTTACCTTTAGTACCTTTAGCACCTGTTGCACCTTTTGGGCCTTGTGGGCCTGACCCACCACCTGAACCTGAACTACCTGTGGCACCACCTGCACCTTTTTGTCCTTTAGCACCTTGTGGGCCGGTTGAAGAGTCTGAATCTTCACATGCGTTACATGAAGCAAATGAACTACCAACAGTTGGGCCTGCTAATCCGAATTCAGTTTCCCCTATTACTTCCCAACAACCAGACTGGCCATTAATGAATGTGACTACAATACCAGGATCTAGTGTTGATTGCATATTGTAAAAAAGGGAACTTCCACCTTCACAAGATTCGAACTCTGTTGGGAAACCTTCATCTTCACCAAATCTGTTTCGTACTACAAAATTATTTGATAAATATAAATCACTTGGTTCTATATCAAACCATACAAGAGCGTCTTTTTCATTTTCAAGATAAGCTCCAGTGATTGGTACATATTCAAATGTATTTGTGGTATGGTCGTAATGTACTAAGTGATGTGTATCTGGATTTACATCAGTAACTTTTTCAAAATAAGAATTATACCAAATTTCCCCTTGAGAATTTTCTAATTGTTTATCAGCAACCAAGATACCTTGGTCTTCTCCAACAGAAAGATTACCTCTATCTGTCTCTAATGTGTATATATAATAACCCGCACAACTTGAAACGTCATCGTGTTTTCCAATTCTATTAACTACTTGGTTTTCTACTGCAGTAAGGAACGATGTATCTTGTGAACTACCACTCCAATCAAATGGAGTGTTATCTCTATCTGACGTTTGAGTAATACCACTAATATTAACACCAACAATTGTTGAGCCACTATTAAAGGTTTGAGCTTGTGATTGTGCTCCTGATAATGATGTTAAAATCTGTGACGAGTGTAATATTGCCATCGTAACTCCTAATTAATTATATTGAACCACTTGTATACATTAGAACGACACCTTTAAAACTACCACTTGTAAATGTTAGTAAGTTATCACTCGTTGAGAATTCGAATCCACCACTTGCTAAATTAGCTATGGTTGTACCCAAGGCAGATTCACCTTTTTGTCCTTTAATACCACCAGCTCCTTGAGAACCTTGTACACTTAAACCTTGTGCACCTTGAGGACCTGTTGCCCCAGTAGCACCTTTAGCACCTTGAGGACTTGCCCCTTGAGCACCTTGGTCACCTTTAGCTCCATCAGCTCCAGTAGCTCCTTGAGGACTTGAACCTTGAGCACCTGTATCACCTTTAGCCCCAATATTACCTGTAGCACCTTGAGGACTTGCCCCTTGAGCACCTTGGTCACCTTTAGCTCCATCAGCTCCAGTAGCTCCTTGAGGACTTGAACCTTGAGCACCTGTATCACCTTTAGCCCCAATATTACCTGTAGCACCTTGAGGACTTGCCCCTTGAGCACCTGTATCACCTTTAGCTCCACCAGCACCTGTAGCTCCTTGAGGACTTGCCCCTTGAGCACCTTGATTACCCTGTGCACCTCTAGCTCCTTTATCACCTTGTGGTGAAGAACCTTGAGCACCTTGGTCACCCTTAGCTCCAGCAGCACCTGTAGCTCCTTGAGGACTTGCCCCTTGAGCACCTGTATCACCTTTAGCTCCACCAGCACCTGTAGCTCCTTGAGGACTTGCCCCTTGAGCACCTTGGTCACCTTTAGCACCACCAGCTCCAGTAGCTCCTTGAGGACTTGCCCCTTGAGCACCTTGATTACCTTGAGCACCTTGGTCACCCTTATCACCTTGTGGTGAAGAACCTTGAGCACCTTGGTCACCTTTAGCACCAGTAGCTCCCTTAGCTCCTTGAGGACTTGCCCCTTGAGCACCTTGATTACCTTGTGCCCCAGTAGCTCCCTTAGCACCTTGAGGACTTGCCCCTTGAGCACCTTGAGGGCCTGTATTACCTTTAGCTCCTTGAGGACTTGCCCCTTGAGCACCTGTGTCACCTTTTGTTCCCGTAGCACCTTTAGCACCTTGAGGACTTGAACCTTGAGCACCTTGTGGGCCTTGAGCTCCAGTAGCTCCTTGAGGACTTGCCCCTTGAGCACCTGTATCACCTTTTGTTCCTGTAGCACCTTTAGCACCTTGAGGACTTGAACCTTGAGCACCCGTATCACCTTTAGTACCAGTAGCTCCCTTAGCACCTTGAGGACTTGCCCCTTGAGCACCTTGTGGGCCTTGAGCTCCCGTAGCACCTTGTGGTGAAGAACCTTGAGCACCTGTATCACCTTTTGCGCCAGTAGCACCTTTAGCACCTTGAGGACTTGAACCTTGAGCACCTTGGTCACCTTTAGCTCCACCTGCTCCTTGGTCACCTTGGGGTGAGGCACCTTGAGCACCTTGGTCACCTTTTACACCTGTAGCACCTTTTGAACCTTGAGGACTTGAACCTTGAGCACCTTGTGGGCCTTGAGCACCAACAGCACCTGTAGCACCTTGAGGACTTGAACCTTGAGCACCTGTATCACCTTTTGTTCCTGTAGCTCCCTTAGCACCTTGAGGACTTGAACCTTGAGCACCTGTATCACCTTTTGTTCCTGTAGCACCTTTAGCACCTTGAGGACTTGAACCTTGAGCACCCGTATCACCTTTAGTACCAGTAGCACCTTTAGCACCTTGAGGACTTGAACCTTGAGCACCTTGTGGGCCTTGAGCTCCCGTAGCCCCTTGAGGACTTGAACCTTGAGCACCTGTATCACCTTTTGTTCCTGTAGCTCCCTTAGCACCTTGAGGACTTGAACCTTGAGCACCTGTATCACCTTTTGTTCCTGTAGCTCCCTTAGCACCTTGAGGACTTGCCCCTTGAGCACCTGTATCACCTTTTGTTCCTGTAGCACCTTTAGCACCTTGAGGACTTGAACCTTGAGCACCTTGGTCACCTTTAGTACCAGTAGCACCTTTAGCACCTTGAGGACTTGAACCTTGAGCACCTTGGTCACCTTTAGTACCAGTAGCACCTTTAGCACCTTGAGGACTTGAACCTTGAGCACCTTGGTCACCTTTAGTACCTGTTGAACCTTGAGCACCTTGAGGACTTGAACCTTGAGCACCTTGGTCACCTTTAGCACCTGTAGCACCTTTTGAACCTTGAGGACTTGAACCTTGAGCACCTTGGTCACCTTTTGTTCCTGTAGCACCTTTAGCACCTTGAGGACTTGCCCCTTGAGCACCTGTTGAACCTTGAGCACCTGTATCACCTTTAGCACCTTGAGGACTTGCCCCTTGTGCTCCTTGGTCACCTTTAGCTCCAGCAGCTCCAGTAGCTCCTTGAGGACTTGAACCTTGAGCACCTTGAGGACCTGTTGCCCCAGTAGCTCCCTTAGCACCTTGAGGTGAAGAACCTTGAGCACCTTGAGGACCTGTTGCCCCAGTAGCTCCCTTAGCACCTTGAGGTGAAGAACCTTGAGCACCTTGTGGGCCTGTAGCCCCAGTAGCACCTTTAGGGCCGGTTGGACTTGCCCCTTGTGCACCTTGTGGGCCTGTAGCCCCAGTAGCACCTTTAGGGCCGGTTGGACTTGCCCCTTGAGCACCTTGTGGGCCTGTAGCCCCAGTAGCACCTTTAGGGCCGGTTGGACTTGCCCCTTGAGCACCTTGGTCACCTTTAGCACCTGTAGCACCTTTAGGGCCGGTTGGACTTGAACCTTGAGCACCTTGGTCACCTTTAGCACCTGTAGCACCTTTAGGGCCGGTTGGACTTGCTCCTTGAGCACCTTGGTCACCTTTAGCACCTGTAGCACCTTTAGCACCTTGAGGACTTGCCCCTTGAGCACCTTGGTCACCTTTAGCACCTGTAGCACCTTTTGAACCTTGAGGTGAAGAACCTTGAGCACCTTGTGGGCCTTGAGCTCCAGTAGCACCTTGAGCACCTGTTGGACTTGAACCAGCTGAACCTTGAGCACCTTGTGGGCCTTGATTACTTGCTCCTTGAGCACCTGTTGAACCAGCACCACCGCCTGCTCCTTGAGCACCTTGTGGGCCTGCTCCACCTTGTTGACCTGTCGGCCCTTGAGAGCCTAATTGGCCTTTTTGACCTTTTTGACCTTTAGCACCTTGTGGGCCTGTGTTATGTACTAATAAATTTCCTACGAAATAATTGTGGTCTGGTTCTACTGTAATACTTACAACTTCAATGTCTTCTTCTACTAACTCTATTGATGTTATAGATAAATCATTGTAAAATAGGTTATTACCACATTTACAATCAGAACATCCACATGATTCGTTATTAATTGGTGAAACCCATTCACCATTTTTGTATATTTTTATATCAACGGAAGTTTTTAAGGTACTTCCATCTGATAATTTAAATTTGAGATATTGGTGTAACGTACCAGTAGCTATTTGGGTAACTCTGTTATCTCTATTAACACCATTAGCTAAGTCACGACCTTGTACTAAGTCTCCAATTTGGATAGTTTCTAACTTTACGGAACTTCCATTGATATTAACTAAGGTATCTTTATGTAAACTGTGTATTAAATTGTAATTCATGTTTTACCTCAATTATGTTGTTATCATATAAGTAATTGTTAGACCAAAACCTCTTGACCTAAGAGCGGCTTCTCTATCTATAAAAATGTTTATGTAATCTCCAGCTGCAAAAGAATGATTCGTACCGAAGTTGAAATCTGTTACAGTTCCGGCAGTTGCACTTACTGTTGCAGATACGTCTGATGATAATTGTGACCCATTTTTTCGTATTCCCAACGTAACTGACCCTGCAGTTGCTCCTTGGTGTGGATGTAAACGTATATCTTTTACATATCCAGCAAATGGTACTACAAATCTCCAATAACCTGTGGTTACTTTCCTATCAATGATGTTAACATTAGAAAATGGAACAAATCCTTCTATTTCATCATTTTTTAGTACTTCAGCATTTGTATTTTGAATAAATGGTACTTTTCCTCGAATTGTATTACTTCCAGCGGAAATACTACCCACATTCGAAAGATTGTTATCATCAAAGTCTACTCCACCAGTAAACAATGCAGCAGACGCTGTAATTTGATTTAAACTAGCATTAGAGCCGCTAGTGACTATTTTTTTCCAATTTGGCATATCCTTAATCCTTTTTGCGGTTGGTAACTCTTCTTGAGCCCACTTCCCTTAACGGGCCAACAACCAGATTTAACTTTGTTTGTATATAAGTATTGGAATAAATAAAGAAAATGTAACTATTCTTTTAGAATTATATCACCTTTAGATGGTTTATCTTTTGGATTAAGTGCGAAATCCATTTCCATCTCTATCTTTTTTTGTAATTTTACCATTAATGGAGCCTCTTGTCCTGTAATTGGTAACTTTTGAAGTGCTATTTGGATTATTTTAAAATCTGCAGCAGTTAATCCTTCGTATTGTTCCATAACTAATTACTTTTGTTTAATTTATTATTATCTTCTTGTTGTTTTGATAATTGCGAATGTAACTTATGTGCTAATTTATACATTACTTCTAAATCTTTGCCTGAAAATGTTCCGTTTGATATTAAAAACAATAATACCTCAAGCTCTTGATTAGAGAACTTGAGGTTATTGCTACTATTGGGTTTAATTCCAGCTTTTTTATGTAAACTCATAACTTTTTAATTAATTTTTAAACGTAAATATATATTTCGTTTGATTCTATTCTGATGTTACCAGGATGGTCAGCTAAAGCAGTTGCAGCGTTTGCAGCACTTCCTTCAAATACACCACTTAAGTAGTATCCACTTGTTCCAGCAGCGAAATCAGCAGTTGAATTAGCAGCTGTATCTGTTACTTTCACAGCAAGACGACCATCATTACTATTATATGTGTTATCTAATATAAGAGCGTGACCTGCTTGAGCAGTTCCATTAGAACCACCAAAGATAATACCACTATCACCTGACGTTGAACCTGAATTCAATAAAATGAATGCATCTTCTACGTTTAAGTTAGCAGTTTGTACTTCAGTTTTTGTTCCTTGAACAGTTAAATCACCACTTAACACTAAACTAGCACCATTAGCAACTCCAGTAAATGTAGGAGCAGTAAACATTGTTGCTTTACTCTCGTTTGTTACATTTCCTAAAGATACGTCTGAAGCAGCAAGTCCTAAGAATGTTTTAACATTAGCAGCTGAACCTGAGACAACATTAGCATCATCCATCACAGTAACTACTGCTGCGTCAGTATAACCAACTTTATTTGTGTTAGTAGTAATTGCTGAAGCCTGCCCACCACTTATAGTTGTAGTATCACCCGCAAGTGCAGTAGTACTACTCGTACCTAATTGTAAAGTTGTTACTGAACCACCTAATGAGATAGCTGAACCATCTATTGATATAGAAGAGTTTGCTAATTTTCCATTTGCAATTGAACCAGCCAACATACCATTTGTAATACCACTAGCTTTTACTTTTAATTGACCAGAACCAGATATTTCAATAGATGAATCATCTACATTCGCGTCTAAGTTCTCACCATTTGCTACAATACCATTTCCAGCTACATCTGAAGCGTCAAAATCAAATGTTATTGTTGAATCACTTGCATTGTTCAATGTAAATGAACCACCAGTTTTTAAACCATCACCAGCAGCTAATGTTATTGTTGAATTTTCAACACCAGCTAAAGAAGATACTTGAGCAGATGATGAAATGATACCAGCACCCAATGCAGCGATACCTGCGGCATCTGTTACATCAGCACTTGCTTCAATATTATCTAATTTAGTTTTTAAAGTATTTGTAAAATTGTTTTGTGTTAAACCACCATCACCTACACCAATTTGTGCTGAAGATGAAATGATACCATTTAAGATATCTGCTGAACCATTGAATGCTACTCCACCAATTGTTCTTGAAGTTTCAAGTAGTGTTGCTGTTGCAGCATTACCACTTGTGTCTTGATTACCAGATGCATTTACGCCTGGTAAATTGATAGCGGAACTACCATCAAATGATACTCCACCAATGTTTACTGCACTTGCCAAGGCTGTCGCTGTACTTGCATTACCAGTTACATTACCAGTTACTCCACCAATTAAGTTTCCTTTAAAACCTACTGATGCTGATACTTCTGCTAAACTTGCTACCGACCCCGAGACAATGACTTTTTTCCATGTTGCCATTTTGTTTTCCCTTTTTGTTTGTTATTTAAACGTTTACATTAAAAATTGATACCAGAATCACTTTCCGTATCAGTTGTAACTACTTGTAATATCTTTATATAAGTATGTATTTAATTTTAATTACCTATTAATCTGTTCCTAAATAATAGCAAGATGCTGAATATATTATTCCACCTTCTATTGGAGTAGGTGTACTATCAAATTTCTTAATACTAAATACCCCATTTACGTTTAATGACCCAGTAATTTCTAAATTATTTGTTGTACTTTTTACCGACCCAGTTGTAGCGAATATACCACTTCCACCACCACCACTTAGTGCTGATAAGTCTACTACGTTACCATTTGATAATGTTAGATTACTATTACCTGAATTGAATGATAAAGTTTGTAAGAAAGAAGCCGTTTGACTATTTGATATAGCAGACCCAGTAAATGTATTCAATGCAGTTAAGCTTGTTTGAGCTGAACCTGTAAATGTATTTAGAGGTGTGGCATTAAATGAACCACCACCACCACTAATACCTAAATTAGTTGTGTGAAATGATGAAGAGTCATCCGTACCATCATACCCTACCGTTTCGAAAGCAACAAACTTGCGAGTTAAATAGAGTTGGTCTGAGTTTTCAACATATATGATTTGACCATCAATTAATCTTGAGTTATCAAGACTTGTCATGTTAGAAGAAGAGGCTACAGTAATCCACCCACCTTGTACATATTGTACGGATGTAAATGCCCCTGAAGTGCCACTTCTTACATAAATATCGCCTGCCGTAGTTGCCATTTATTTTTCCCTTTTGTTTATGGTGCCGATGCTGAATCAGGCATTATATAATATCTTGAATTATTTGTATTTTCACCCTCTGCAAATATCATACCCCATCTATTGTATCCTTGATGTGCGTTTTCTAAATCAAAGTAGTAAACACCAGTTCCAATTGTACCAGGTATTGATGCGTCTTTTGCATATACATAGTATTCTTTTGGAGTACCTGTTGAATCAGGTGGAACACCATCATACATACTTACAGGTTTACCAAGTTGATTAGACGCTGAAGCGAATAAAATTATTAATCTCTGAGACCCACCACTTGAAAAATTAAAATGACCAAATGTTGATGTTCCGGTACCAGCTGAATCTGATAATGTGTTTAGTGACCCTGACTTATGTAATGTCATTGTACCACCAACATATGTTGGATTAAATGTTGTACCAAGTGAACCACTTTGTAAATGTGAAATCACAGAACCACTTGTTATACCAATACCGTCAGCTCCACTATCACCCATAGCAGCGATTGCTGCAGCTTGACTAGCAGCAGAACCACCATTCCAACCATAACCATACACAAGTGCTTTTTGGTCAATAATAGTTATACTTTTATTATAGCTTGTTGATTTACCAAAGTTATCATGTACTGATGCACTATAATTGTAAGTAACACCACTACTGATTATTCCTGTGTTTTGTAGTTGATATGATGATGAGTTTGCATTTTGTGGTACAAGTTTTAAATTACCTGCGTGTGTTCCACCTAATGAAGCCGAGAATGGTGTGTCCGATTCTGTATCTGTTATAGTAATTGTTGTAAGGTTTGTTGATGCCGCAACTGATGCGGTCATGTTTGCACCCACTTCACTAAATGTTGCAGTTGGTGCTTGGTTTGCGAATACATTAAGTGTTAAAGTACCTGTTCCAACATTATCATATTGGTCTCTGTATGTTATTGTTGATGTAATTACATCACCACTACCAGTAGATGAGCCATTAAGTGCTACACCCATAGTCAAATTACCACTATTGTCAATACTGACTGATGCGTTTGATGAAGTAAATGATTGAACAGCCGCTGAGTTATATGTTGGAGAATAACTAACCGTTACTTGTGAAGGGTTACCTGCACCAAATCCACTTGCATCTCTAATTGCTTCGTTATTTAATCCCGATTCAATTATGTATGACGTAGTGTCTCCACCTAATGTTCCGTTTCCGGCTTGAGCTATTGTATTTGTATGCTTACCTACCCCAGTACTAAAACCATGACTATCTTTTATAGATGCTGTATATTGGTAGGTTGATGCACTTAAGTTATTTATTGCTTGTACAAAATAAGTATTACCATCTTTAACAGTATTCAATTGACCACTTGGGTCTGTGAATACAAATGAAGGATGATTTAAATTATTACTTTCAGCATCAGTAAATGATATTACACTAAGTGTACTACCAGACCTAGCACCATTTGTATTTAAGTTTTCAGATTGATTATTAAATGAAACAGATGGTGGGTTGTTTTTAACAACATTAATATCTACATCGATAAATTGTTTTGTTGTTTCAAACCCATGTTCTGATGCGGTTACAGCTACACTAATAGTACTACCACTTGCGTATGCAGAGCCACTTAAATTTCCTATTTGTAAAGTAGTACTTGAACCTGTAGCAGTTGATAATGAAACTAAATTACCAGTTACAGTACCTAATGACCATCTTTGACTTACAGCAGATGTCCAAGTTGCAGTATTACCTGTTAGACCATCTGCGTTTACTTTAATATTGTCACCACTCGTAGCCGATTCTATAATATATAAGTTAGTCCAATTATCTGATACAGCACTTGTTGCATCTGCTGTAATTGGAATTGTGATTTCACCTGTATCTTCTGTTGTGTTAAAAGCATCTTTAACAGTAACTTGATAAACGTATCTATCAGCTATATCAGAGTTTAAGTATATTCCATTTTTTCTTGTTACTACGCCAGCAGAACTACATTGGAATGGATTACTATGTGGGTTGTATAATGATACACCACCTAAAGATGACGTGATATTTGTGTTAACACCATTTTTGAATGCTTTAAGTAATGTAAAGTTTGAAAATACAATCGTATCACCTTCAGAGTCATTAGCGGTAATTGTACCTAAAGATGCACCATCTGCTGAATTTTCATTAATTGAACTTAATGTTTGGTTGTTTACAGTTGGTATTACATTATCAACTACGGACACTCTGAATGGTAGGTAAGCAACTCCTTCACTATCATCACCACTCACATGATGTTCATCACTAGCAGTTAATACGATTTCATATTTAGGAGTTACTTCAAAATCCAATGAAGCCGTTGTTTGGTTTAATTGTACATATGTTCCGTATTTTGTAAATGTAAATCCATTCATGTTTACAGAACCACTTTTAATTGTTATTTCATCACTCTCGTCATCAGTAAAATAAACTCTTACTTTATTATTTCCAGCAGTTGAGTTTTCATTTAGAGAATGAGTAAAGTTAGTGATAATACTTCCACCAACTGAGGTTTGTCTCCACTTAGGAGCTGTATTGGGTGTTACCCTAATGTATATTGTTTTAGAACCAACTCCACCAAATGTGTCTACTGCCTCAACTTGAATTGGATGAGACCCACTGCCTGGTGTAGAATCGGTATTCAATGATGCCGTTGATTTTGTATTTAAAGTAACTGCTCCTGCGGTTGATATTTTAAATTTGTCAGCTGAGTAAGAACTTGCAGTTCTAAATGTAAAAGATTGACCTTCAGCATCCGTTCCAGTAATAGTTCCTATTGTTGAACCACTTACAACAAATTCACCAATTGTAAATCCATTAGTATTAATTGTAGGTACTGTATTAGGGAAAAACACTTTAGAGACAAAATCGGATAATGATGTTGTTGTTCCAAAGTTAGTATTATATATACCACTTGGTAAATCAGTATTCGATACAACTCGGTTACCATCAAATCCTATAAAGGAAGATGTAGCGACTGACATTGAAGCCGTTTGACTATTTGATATAGCAGACCCAGTGAATGTATTTAAAGCCGTTAAACTTGTTTGAGCTGACCCAGTAAATGTATTTAAAGGTACAATGTTAGTAGAACCACCACCAAACCCTAAAGCGGTTATTTGATTTGATGAGGATACGACACCTGATGGTAAATTAGCTTTTACATTAATAGCATCTGTAACATCAGCACTTGCTTCAATTAAATCTAATTTATTATGGTCTGCTGTTGTAAAATCATTAGTGGTTAATCCACCATCACCTACAACTGGTTTATTTGCAATATTGTTAAAGTTTACTTGAGCTGATGAACTAATTGTTCCACCAGGTAAAGTAGATGACCCAAATCCAGCTTGTGATATTGAACGTGATACTTCAGTATCAAAATCTGTTATACTCGAAGTTGTAATTGAACCTACTGATGTTAGGTATGAACTTGAAGCTGCATTTAGAGCATTTATACTTGTTTGAGCTGAACCTGTAAAGTTATTTAAAGGTGTAGCGTTGAATGACCCACCACCACCAAAACCTAAAGCGGTTATTTGTGCTGATGAAGATACTGTACCACTTGGGACTGATGTTAGGTATGAACTTGAAGCTACGTTTAAGGCAGTTATACTTGTTTGAGCTGAACCTGTAAAAGTATTTAGTGCACTAATGTCCGTAGAACCACCACCTTGTCCAAATCCACTACTTGCGGCTGATGCCGAAATGTATGAATCAGTTACTACTGATGTTATCTGAGATGAACCTGAAATCGTTCCACTTGGAACTGATGTTAGATATGAACTTGAAGCTGCATTTAGAGCATTTATACTCGTTTGAGCTGAACCTGTAAAAGTATTTAGTGATGATATGTCTGTATGTGATGAACTTACAAGACCACTTGGTACATTATCTAAATTAGACCAATCAATTGACCCAGTAATTCCACCATTAACTTCAAAAGACCCAGTTACTTGTAAATCTGCACTTACTTTATAGTAACCAGACCCAGTCGTCCATATAGATGAACCACCGGCTCCACCACCACCACCTAATGATGATAAATCAACAACATTTCCTTCTGATATACTTAATTCTTTAGATACTTGGTTGAATGTAAGTGTCTGATTGTCACCACTAGCCTCTACTTGAGTTAAACGAGTGGATATTGAACCACTATCTGTTTCTAAAGAAGAAACTCTAGCTTTTATTGAACCACTTTCAGTATTTAATGCAACAATACTACTTGTTATAGCTTCTATACTATCTACTCTACTATCTAATATAGCTTTTTCACTTTCGACTGTTGTAAGTCGAGTGGATACTGACGCAGATGTAGCTAAGTTTGTAACTTGTCTAAAGTTATTGTTAGCTACAATTGAATTTTTTTGAAATGCAGAAATAGTTACAGGTCTATTAGAAATAGAATTGTAATTAATCTGGTTTGATGACGACACAACTCCGTTAGAAGCCGTTATATCGCCATAAAATGACCCACTAAAGGAACCTGAATAGTCAAATGACATCTATAATCTCCAAATATTTAACACTTTTATACATATAAATATGTTTCTTTTTTCCTAATAGTTACTTATTCAAAAGAAAACAGCAATCGTAACACTTCGTCAAGGGATTCGTGTCTATGGTTATCCTTGAGGTTTATTGTATATACATATGTAGATTCTTTTAATTTGTGTACTTCATGTACAGCTGAATCATTTGCAAACTTTAGGTCAATTTGTTGCGGGTCTCCACACAACATCATTGTTGACCCCTTACCTAATCTTCCCAACACCATACTAAGTTGTTGTTTTGTTAAGTTTTGAAATTCGTCTACTATAACTATTGAATTATCAAAAGTTCTTCCTCTAAAATGTGATAAAGATACCAATTCAATATTTTCATCCTTCTCCATCTTTTCCAATATAGCTGGTTTGTTGTAAACCTTTCTCATATTAGAGCGAATTGGAACTAGCCAAGGCTCCATCTTCTCATTAAGTGAGCCAGGAAGAAATCCATTGTCCTCATTTGAGATAGTTGGTCTCGTTATTACAATTTTATTTACATTCCGTTTAAAATAAGAATCTAATGCTACTTGAACTGCTAATAATGTTTTACCACTACCCGCCTTTCCTAAGATAAAATTAAATGGATGTTTTAAAACATTAGATTTTGCGACTTTTTGTTCGTCTGATAATGTTAGTGAAAACTTTATGGCTCCTTTAGGAACTCGCTTTGTTGTATTGTCTGGCATATACTATCCTATTTAGATGTTATTGTGTAACTTTACTTTAGTATAAATATGTTGCGCATAAAAAAAGGGTGACCGAAGTCACCCTTAATTATTGATAATTAAATTTAATGTTTAATCAAATGATTATGACATTATCTCTAATCCATGTACAAGTACCTTACCGTAGAACTCACCTCTTACCATTTGTTTAGCGTAACGTGTCATTACACCTTTTCTTGGCGTGAAGTTTTTCGGGTCATACACAAGTGGAGTCATGATTAATGGAATGTACGGAGCGTAAACTGCACCAGTTTCCAAGAATTGAGAACCTTTGAATCCTAATAGGATTACATTTTCTTTCATGTATGGGTTTTTGTAAACTTGATATCTGTTAGCGAATGAACCTACTTGAGAAACTCCCATAGCAAATTGCATTTCGTTACCTGTACCACTAGCAGCAAATCCTGGAATTGATTCTAAGATAGTTGCAACATCAGGAGAAACTACCATAAAGTTAGCTCCACCTCTCATAGTCTTAGAGTGAATCTGGTTAGAAACTCTCTGTAACTGAGTACCTAAAGTCTGGAACCATTGTTGTTGAGTATATCTTTCAACATTAGCGTTAAGACCTGAAGATGTGAAACCACTTCCGTTCCATGAATATCCGATTCTTGCAGACCAGTATCCAGTTGTTAAAGCATTTTCTAATAACATATCTAAGATTTCTAAATCAATCTCTTGAGAGATGTACTCAGATAACATAGAAGTTAATTCTGCTTCAGCATCTACTGAATGGTAAGCATTTAAATCTTGTGCGAACTCAGGCGTCCATTGTGCTTTTAACTTTCTTGTCTTAGCAACGATTGGTACACTTCTAAGTTCAACGTTTAATTCAGGAATTCCTAAATCTGTAGCGTCAGAATCTGTGTTCTCAAAATCACCTCTTGAAATATCAGTAGGTTGTTTTTGATAGTTAACAACAACTTGGTCAAGTACAGTTGCAGCTGCAGAAGCTTTAACGATAAATTCAACATTGTTTCCAACTAATTTAGTGTATCTTGGGTAGCTATCAGCAATACCAGAACCTGAAATACTGAAAGCTCTTACACCTTCTAAATCAGGGTTAGTCATAGAACCTTTAGCAACAGTTACTTTTCTAAGTAAAGCAAAGTCACCAGCAGCAGCAGCTTCTAATGATGCAGAAAATTCTGAATCATAATCAACAGCAGCCAAATCAACTGAACCAGTTGCGATTTCTGTGTTAGATGCAGCAGCAGCGATTCCTAATGCAACAGTTGAAGCTTCATTGATTGAATAACCAAATCTACCTGCCCCATAAAGACCTTCACTAGCTTTAGCAGCAGTTTCAGTAATACCGAAAACTGAGTCAGTTTGTGAATCTTTTCCAGCACCAGTTTCAAAGTTTGGTTGTGCTGTTCCATACTTAAAGTCTAAATAAAATACTAGACCTGAAGGTAAGTTCATCGGTTGAACCGAAACGAATTCTTTAGCAGCGATTTCGCTGAAAATTCTTCTTACTAATGGTAATGCAACACCAGCCCACTCTTCAGAGTTTGCAGATGTTCCTGTTGAAGAAGCTTCTTTTACTAATTCTCTTGCTTGATTTTCAAGTAGAGTAGCAATAGCGCTTCTTTCGAAATCAGACTCGATACCTTCTAAAAGGCCAGTCTTGTTCCACTTAGATACAAGACCTTTTGACTCTTCAGACATTTTCTTGTTAAATCCAGCGGATTCTTTTAATAATGAATTTGTATCCATAATATTATTTTCCTCTATTTTTTAAATTATTTTACTAATCCAGCCAATTTCTTAAATCGGTTGGCTACTTCGTTACCTTCTGAGATTATTGATTTACTTGGAGCAGAAGATTTAGTTGGTTTAGAAGCCAAAGACTCTTTTACAATTGTCTTAGTTTTCTTAGCAACGTTTAAATTCTCACCTAGTGTAGAAAATACTAACTTAACTTCTCTTAAGTTTGCAGCTCTATCAAAGTTCTCGATAACTTTAATTTTTTGTGACTCGTTCAAATCAAAAGTTCTGAATAGTTTATTAGTATAAAGTAGTTTAGCGTTTAATAAATTTACTTCGTTGATTGTACCTTGTAAAGACTTAATAGTCTCATAAGCTTCTTCCAACTCAGCTTCTTTGTTATCTTCTTCTTCTTTTACTTCTTCTTCTTCGTTTTCTTTTAATTCTTCTTCGTCAGACTCTTCTTCTTCAGTCATTTCTTTTAAAGTAGCGATGATTTCGTCTAAGTTAAGCTCTTCGTCTTCTTCTTTTACTTCGTCTTCTTCTTCTTCTTCTTTAAGTTCTTCAACTTCGTCTTCTTCGTCTTCTTCTTCGTTGATTGAAGCTTCAAGTTCAGCGATTACAGATTCTAAGTCAAGTTCATCTTCTTCTTCCATTTCATCTTCTTCAGATTCGTCTGCAGGTACAGCTTCAGCTTCTTCAGCTTCTTCTTCACCATGCATTTCATCTTCGTGAGATTCGATTTCATCAGATGCGATGTCTTTTACTTCTTCTTCTTCGTCAGACTCTAACTCTTCTTCAACTTCTTCTTCTTTTACTTCTTCTTCTTCAGATACTTCTTCACCTTCTTCAGATTCTTCTACTTCTTCTTCAGACTCTTCTACGTCTTCTGATTCGTAAGTTTCTTCAACTTCTTCTTCAGATTTCATATCAGACATCTCAGCAGAGATTTCTTCTTCTTCTTCAATTTCTTCATCGTCAAGCTCTTCAGCTATCTTATGAGATAACATTGATTGAAGTTTAGGTGTAAAAGCTTCTTCAAGTGCCATTTTTGCGTTAGCTAGTGCAGTTTCTTTTACTGCTTTAGCATCGGCAATAGCTTCTTTTAATAAATCAGATTTAGCCATTACAGTTCTCCTTAATTAAATTTTGGATAATAAGATTATTTGGAATCTTAATAGAATATTTCTATTGTTGTGTTGTGACCACACATTGGGGAGTGGTATTCTTGAGGTAATAAATATGGTAATAAACTTAAAAACGTTTAAGTGTTTACCAATTATTGTTCTCTTTTGTTTCTTAGCCATTCTGCTCGAATAGCATCGTCCATCTTTTTTCGTTTTCTAGCTGATGGTTTGATAAACTCTTTTCGGTCTTTTAGCTCATCTAAGATTTCAGATTCCTTCATCTGTCTCTTAAAAAACTTTAATGCTGCTTCAATGTTTCCATTAACTACTTTAGCCGCTCTAAATCTACCTGGAATCATCATTTGTTCTTTTCGAACTTTTCTATTATTGTTTCGTTGCATATATAAGGTATAAAAAAATAAACACCTATCAGTTGTTGATAGGTGTATATAAATATTAAAAATAAATTAGTAAATTTAATTATTACTTACTTTCGTCTACTGAAGCTTTTCTGTAATCGGTTACCAACTTTTTTATCTCTCCAATAGCTTTTCTTGCTCTACTCTTAGATGCTTTAGTTGTTCCATTGTGTTCTGCTTCAAATGTTTCGTATAAATCTTTTATACTTTCAAAAATTTCTTGTGACTTTGCCATAACGTTTCTCTTTTTAAATTATTATTGTTTAACTTGCGAACTTCATTAGTTCTTTTACTTTCTTTTCCATAGCTGGTACTTTTAATCCATAGGTATTAGCCATTAAGGATTTCATATACCCACTATTAAGAAAATTTTGTAATTCTTTTTTTGTAGCTACTGATGAGTTAAAATCATTTTTAGATATTTTATCTAATTCTTCAGCTGATACTTTACCCTTCATGTAGGCGTTCATAGCATCTTGCTTGTAATTAAATTTAGCTTCTTCTAAATGTTTAATTGTGTCTTCTCTCATTGCTTTAGCTAAAGTTTTGATATGTTTCAATTCTTCTTTAGCACCTTTGAATTTAGCATATCTATCTAATCCCATAACACTCATAATACCTAATGATATGTGTAATCTAGCTTTAGCTGCTTTTGGATACTTTCTACCATAAGGAGATGAGTTAAACCAATCAATCATAGATTGTGCCATTTCTTTTGATAGTTTAATTCCTTCTACTCTATCAGTATTACCTTTTACAACCTGCTTTAATCCACCGATTGCTGAGATTTCATTGATTGACTCAACTACATTTTCTGATAAGTCATCAACACCTTGCTTCATATCAACAAATAGTTTTGTAAATTCTTTTTGTTTTTTAGAATCTAATTTTTTGATATTCTTAAGGTGTTTTTTTATCATGAAAGATAAATCAACTGAGATGTCTTGTAGTATTGCTGTGTAATTCATTGTGGTTATCCTATTTTCTTTAAGGAGTGTGTTTGTGTAGCAATCCAATTTTTTCCAACACCAGCCATCTTAGCTGCTTTCTTAATAGCTTCAACTGTATTTCTTGCTTTTACTTTATACACATTCTTCTTAGATAGTTTAACACCACCAAGATTCATATCTGAAAATCTCATTTCCCAAGTTGCAAATCCAGCTTCGTTGATTTCTTCAGATTCATTTACTTTTTCATTCTTAACTGAATCCATCATTTCTTTAGCAGATACTTTCATAGTTTTTAATTTAGATGAAGGTAATTCGCCCAATCCAAAGGATTCATTAATTAGTTTTTTTAATTTAATCATTTTATTAAGTCCTTTAGTTTTATTGATACTGATTCGTTAGTAAATTCTTTTGCGTTTTCTTTATCGTCCTTGTCAACTGACTTTACAGGATATTTTTTACCATCTACTTCGAATTCATCTTCGTCATTAGCGATTGCTTTAGCTCTTTCAGCACCGAATTCATTTCCTTCTTTAATTTCATAATATTTCGAAAGTACTTCACCGATTTCATCATAAGTAGACTCCATTCTTTGTTGTAAGGTATGAACTTCTTTTATAGTATTAGTAAATACTTTAAATGATTCATTCATTGATTTCATATGTCTATTAACTGTAACTCTATCAAACCAATCACCTGTTTCTTCAAGTGTTACTTTGTTTGCATTTTCTACAATACCTTTTATTGAACCATAGGTTTCCATTAAGTCACCATTTCTGTAAATAGCTTCTCCAAACTTCTTATATGCAGATACAGCCTCTAAGAATGCTCTTTTTTCTTCAGAAGTCATTTTAGTTTCTTTTTCTTCTTCACCAATGTTTAATCTTTTGTAAGACTTTGATGATTCGTTAAGTAAATCTTTTAATTTCATAATATATCCCTAATCTAAAAACATTCACAATAGCCACCAACTTCACAGATGATGTCTCTCATAATGTTTTGTGCTTTTTTATATCTATAAGTATTATTTTTTTGTGAAACACCTTCTTTTAACATACTTTCATTTGTAGGTTTTAAAAAAGCGCCGTGAGTAGATGGGTTGGAAACAAAGTCCCAGCATATCAAATCAAAATCATTTTCCACAGCAACCGTTCCATCTTCTCTAATTTGTTTAACCGAACCCATCCCTCTTGAGGATATACCCACGGTACAACCAGCTTTTATTATTTCTTGTAATATTTTACCTGAAGGTGTGTTTAGTATCTCTACTGAACCTACAACGTCATTTCCAGCCCACTCAACTTTTCTTACGATGTGTGAGGTGTTCTTAAGTTCTACTACTGAAGATTCTGGATGGTCTAATTCACCATATGCTCGGTTTTCTTTGATTTCTCTACCGATATATTTAGTTACTTCACGTTCAAGTATGTTTTTTGGATATACACGACCATTTTGGTTTTTGGCATCAGCTCGTTGTAAAACGCCACTAACCAAAAATCTACCATGTTCAGATTTTGCTTCTGCTAACATAGTAGGTGTTACTTCAAATACCATTGTATCAATCAATAGTTGCTTCATTGTTACTCCCATTGTTTTTTCTTACGGTATAAATCAAAAAATACTCTAGCTAACTCATGACGAATTAACTTTCTGATTTGTTGGATATCCGAAATTTCCAATTCTTCGTTTATTTTATTTTTGTTACATCCACACATATTATGCACTCAATTCTTTTAATTGACGAGCAACTTTTAACATTCTTTCAGAAATTTTTCCAAAACGTTTTTGTGTAGACTTCCAATACTGACCAGTGTGTACACCTGTTTCAGTTTTTAGTTTGGAATTTTGATTTACAATTTTAGTGATTTCCCACATCAATCTGTTAATTTCTTTTATAGATGTATTAACCTTTTGATGAGCTTTCATTGAATCATCGTTCTTGTATTCTTTATATGTAGCCTCTATAATACTTTCTAAATTAGACTCCATTCGTGTTATGGATTCGAAATTAGATTTAGATTTTTTACTTTTCTTATATCCTAATACTTCAATATTGTCAATATTTAAATCATCTTCATCAGTACTCTTTGCAAATGCATTTGGGGTTTTTATTGGGCCTGCTCCCCCATCCATGTTACCAGTTACATTAGCTTCATCAGTAGTATCTTCATCTTCGTCTTGACCAAGTAATACATCTTTCTTTTCCTCTAACTCAACAAATTTCTTATCAAGTTGTTCTAATAAAAATCTTGACATTATTTTCTCCTTAGTTCTTGAAGTAATTGATGATACCTTAATAAAGCAAGTACTTGATTTTCATTAACTACTTTATTTTTAGTTAGCTCACTAATTAAGTTTATAGTTTCATTTAGTTTTATCTGAGTTACTTTGTCAGTAATTTTGAGTTTTTTCAACTCTCTTCTTAACTTAGCTACCTCAGCAACAACAAATTTTCTTAAATTACCTGAGTTATCTATGTTGTTAATATAAGACTTAAGGATTCCCTTTTGGTCTTCAGATAGATTTGAATATTTTGAATTAAAAGAATCAACTAAAAATTTGTAAGCCAATAATCTAATTTCTTTTGGTTCTTTGTTGTATTTTTCGTTTACGTTGTCTTCTTTGATTACTACCTTGTTAGTAGTGATTGCCTCAAAGATAGTACTCTTACAATCTACATAGTCTTTTGGAGACTCAGACTCAGTACTTTCAAATAATTTGTAAGTAGATGCCATTTCTTTGTAATTGTTTACTCTATACTTAAAGAAGTCACCTATATCATATGATTCTTTAATAGATTTAATTACATTGTATTTTTGTCTTCTTAAAATACTCTCATTAAGTTTAGTTCTTTCTTTAAGAACTATGTTTAAAAACTCTTGCGCTTTATATTGAGAGTCAAAGTTTTCTTTAGTTAGTGCTTGATACAAAGCTAATTCTTTTGCTATCTCACTACCCTTTTTGAAATGCTTTTTAATAATCTCAGTTGCGTAGCATTTTTTATCCGACAGCGTATCGGATGCAATTTGTCTAACTAATAGTTCAAACAATATGCCTGTGTTTTTAAATTTGCTATGTTTCAATTTTGCCATTTCTCTACCTTGTTATTAACAACTACCATATAAATATCTAAAAATAAACTAAACCGTGTCATCTCTTAATTGAGATTCATCTAATAAACCACCTTTATCGGTGTTTTTAGTGTCTTCTTTCAAAGATTCAAGTATTACACTTCTTGATTTTCCTTTAACTTTCTTTAAAGATGTTGTTAAAGCTTCTTTTTGTTCATATGCCAGTGGTGAGTTCTTGTACTTGTGATAAGTAGTAGCTCGTTTTCTATCTGTATCTTGACCAAGTGGGTCTCTACCAAATGGATTATCATCTGTTTTGTAGTTACCTGATTCTGGAGGTCTTCCAGCACCATCATGACCACCTTGAGGTGAACCACCCTCTTGTGCAGGTTGGTCACTATCATCACCACTTTGTTGAGATAATGATGCTAAATCATGTGCAGTACCAAATGATTCACCAGTTTTAACTGGGTCATTACCTTCATCTTCTATTTGACTATGTCTGAATCCTAATTTAATATCACTAATGACTTTTCCTTGTTCAAGCTTCCACTCGTCATCACTCATATTAAATATATTCTTATACATCCACTCTTGAGATAACATATTTAAGTCTTTCATATCTGAAACTAATGATACTTTTTCAGACCAAAGATTTGCTTTCTCTTGTTCGTATATGATAGATGGGTTAGTAAGTTCTAATTCAAAGTTTACTAAATCTGCGTTTTCATATCCTTGTGAATACAAGTGTACAACAGCTATTTTAGTTAATTCAGAAAGAACAATTTTTTGAATTCGTTCAACTGTTCTAGCGAAACGAATATCTTGTTGTGCAAGTGTAGCCTTACCTTCAACACCTTCTTCATACCCAATAAAAGCTTTCGGAACTTTCAGAGCAGCCATCATTCTATTTTTTAAATACTCAATATCATCAATACCACCGAATTCCATTCCTTGTAATGAATCAATTTCAGTACCACTTTGACCACCTCTTACAGGTAGATAGTAATCTTCTAACATATTCATTAAGTTAAACTTTAGATTGTAATCGCCAGTATTTTGGTCTAAGTAAGGAACTTTTTTCATTTGGTCAATAATACTTCTCATGTGATTATCAACTTCACCAGGAGGAATATTACCAACATCAATTTTAAAGACTCTCTTTTCAGGCGCTCTCATAATTCTATGAATCATCATAGCATCTTCCATAAGAGTTAATTGCTTCCAAGTCTTTCTAGCACCTTCTAATAGTGAACGACCATAAGGAAGGAAGTTTGTATCTGACATTAATCTAAAGTGTGCCATTTCATAAAACTCAAAGTACTCAGCATTTTTGTTTACACTTGCACCATGTGCAGCCCCCATTGACCCCATTTTGAATCTTACTTCATATGGGTTCTCTGGATTAAAACCTTCTTCACGTTCTACTTCATATGCAGACATTGGTGATGCGTTAACAATACCTACTTGTTCTTCTATATCAAGATGTAAGTAATAATCACCATACTTGTTCATACCCCTAATCCATGACCATAGATTAAACTCAATGTTTAGTACGTCATAGAATAAGTTATGTAATATCTTTTTAATATTCTCGTCATTTGACTTAATACGGATTACATCACCCATATCATTTTTTAGAGTAGTCTCGTCTGAATATATATCTAATACAGATGCGATGATAGAATCCTTATCCATCGCTTCGTAATCTGTATATAATTCTAATTTATTAGAATGATAGTTGAATTGATTGTTATAGGTTTCCCAATGTCTTCGAGTGGTATGTAGTCTACCAAATCTGTCGTAGTAAGATGAGCCTCTTAAGTTACCTTGAGACTGGAGTCGTTGCGTATCAATAGCTTGGGTATTACCCTTACCTACCCTACGAACTACCACTTGCGTGTTAAATAGTTTCTTTAACCTACCAAATAATGATTTATCTGCCATAATTTTATTTTCTAATAATGTGATATAACTCTACAATGTATAAATATACAAAAAAAATAGTTTATATCCAAATTTATAGTAACCAAGTTAAATCGTTATCGTTTCCACGTTGGTCTTTTTGTTTCCATGGGTCACTTCTAAGGTTATGAGACGCATAAGCACCAGGTGAGTTTTTTCTCATATGGGTTAATGTAGTTCTTGTTAAATCCATACCCTGTTGTCTTAATTTTAATGCCGTATCTCTTACCCAAAGTCCTGTTGAGAATGATATCACCAAATCATCATTGTAACCACGTTGGGCTTCAGCTCTACTACCATTCCATATAAAAACAAAGAGTTCATCTATTAAACGTTTTGAACGTACAATAGGTGTTCTCTCTCTCATATAAGTATCTAATTTTGAGATAACCAATGGTCGTGTTCTACTTGTCATTGAGAATCCAGGTACCATATCATCTTTACGTTTTAAATCAAATCCTTTTCGTAAATGAATATCTTCATCAATATAACCAATATCTCTATATGAATAATATAAGTTTTGATAGTTTCGGTCTATAACTTCTTGAATAACTGCCCAACCTATATTAGCGTTTTCTATAACTAATAAGGCGTTGTTCCATTCGGTAGCAACTGAAGTTAAGAATGCCCCATATTGTTTAGTTTCTATTTTACCTTTATATTCGGCAACTTGCTCAACAGTCTCTACATCAAATACATGAAATGCTGAGTAATCCGTAGAATCACCACGAGCAACATCAGCCACTACTACATAACTTTTTGAATAATTAGGGAAGTCCCATAACCAATAATTTCCATCAAATCCTCGTTTTTCAATTGGGTCTTTAACGTGTGTTTCTTCATACCATTGTAGAGTAGAACCCTCAACAACTGTATAACCAGATGAAATGAAGTCACAATCACATTCTTGTGCTGCTCCCTTTTCTCCAAGAAGTTTAGTTTGTTCTTCTCTCCATTGTTGATTTCTATCAGGATGTACTGACCAATGTAGTTCTATTGGATTCCATTGTTCACCAGCTTGTCCTTGTAACCATACTTTATGAAACCAATTACCAACACCATTAGGGGTAGATAGTACAATTGCACCACCACCAGTAGATAATGTAGATTGTGCTGATGTCCAAATTTCTTCTACATTGTCGATAAAGGCAGCCTCATCAATTACTAATAATGATAATGCTTCAGAACGACCAGCATCACCTGCTGCTGATGTAGCTTTTATTTGAGACCCATTTTTAAGTCTAAGAGAAAGTTTATTATCTTCTTCAGTCTGGCCTTTTAGCCACGATGGTAGATTTTGATGCATAAACCTAACTTTGGTAACTAAGTTTTTAGCTACCTCTTGTTTGGTTGCAATTACCAATACGTTCTTGTCTTCGTGAAATAACATTAACCAGAGTGAATATCCGGCTGATAGTGTTGATATACCTAACTGTCGTGATTTAAGTATTACATTGAATCTTTTTTCAGATACAGCCCCCATTAAGTCTTCTTGGAAATCATAAAGATTAAAAAGAATCTTACCACGAGATGGGTGTTGTATATAACAATACTTTCTAAAAAAGTATACGGGGTCTTTAGCACATTTAACGTACTCTTCTCTTACTATTTCTTTAATAGACTTTGACATAGGTTATTTTTTACCGAATTGAAGTCGCCAATAAAGTCTACCTGTAATGATTGGTTCTAAATTCTGATTTACACCAATTCCTAACCCATATACATTATCTTTTTTAGACTTGTAAAGTAAGTCTCCAGATAAAAAGTTTATTTGTGATTTATTTCCACCTATACTAACACCACCAAAGAATTTACTTTGATTTAAATAAATATCATTGGTTATTGTAGTAGTTGGTATTAATATTTGACTATCAAATCGTCTACTAAAGATTTTGTTCTGAGTAATTGTGTCCATAATAACAACATACCCTAAGCTATCTAGCTTAAGGGTATCTTGATAAACATACTTAGAATAATAATCTTTTAATATTGCTAAAGTATCTATTTTGTATTTTTTAAAAACAGTATCAGTAATAGTGTTCGTTCGAATAACAGTCTTAACCTTTGGTACAAAAACCCGCTTTTCAACTTCTAAAGTATCGTATCTTACTTCTACTTTAGTTATTACTTTTTCAATTGGGTCAGATGAGCCAAGCCCACCACAGGTTTTTAATAAGACTAAAATTACTAAAACAAGGATTACTAATGTTTGTATATTGCCTACAAACTTTTTCATAGTAATTCCTTATTAGTTTTTAGATTTACCGTTACCTCTACCAGAACCTGATGATTTTCTTCCACGTCCTTTACCTGAACCTGATGAAGCTTTTCTTCCACGTCCTTTGCCAGAACCTGATGAAGCTTTTCTTCCACGTCCTTTGCCAGAACCTGATGATGGTTTTCTACCTTTTCTTGATTTACCTTTTACAGCATCAACTACGTCATCTACTTGGTTTACTAATTCTTTAGCTTCTTTTTTAACGTCAGCCAATTCTTCTTTTACTCTTTTAGCTCTACGCTTAACTTCGTTTTTAGTTTTGTTGACTTTTTTCTTAACGTCAGCAATTTTGTCTTCAACTACGTCTGCTACTAAGTCATTGTCTTCGTCTTTAATCTTACCAGTTTTGATAAGGAAGAAGTATACTCCTGCAGCTACTGCTAGTACACCTAAAATAATTAAAATTGTGGTCATAATTTACCTTTTTATTGTTTAACTTTGTTTATGTTCCCATTAGAGGAACTATTTAATAAATATGTGAATAAAATTAATTAATCACTTTTAGTAGTTTGTGTCTGAGTTTCTTCGTTTGATTCGATGATAGAATCATCAGGCACTTTTCTTACACTATCAGTTATAGATTCTAATATATCATACAATGTATCATCATTTAAGCTTGGAATTAGATTTGAAATCGATGAGGTTAGACTTTTAACTAACGCAGTAAATACACTATAATTACCCATTTCAAATACCGACTTACTATTCCATAAATGGAACATACTATTATTAACACCTTCCATTAATTGTGGTAATGGCATATTGTAGTCTTGTGGTTTGAATCCAGCAATATGAGATAATATTGGTAAAAGTGATTTAGAGCTGAAGTTTTCATTTGTTTGCTGTTCTAATAAAATCATAGCTGATAGTAGCCATTGTTCTGATGTTAACTGAGCTCCATTTTTATGTGTATATCTGACCTCATCTTCTGTCAACGTCATTCTACCCTCATTATTTGTTACGAATTCAAAATATCGGTCAAGGTATTTCTGTAAGAATGAAATATCTGTCCATATTGATAATGCTGTATTTACTGGTAGTGAATTTAGAAATCCACTCAACTCAATTTCACTCCATTTAAAATCATCAGAATGTTCTAATTTAGTTGGAAATGGATATGTGGTTGGATTTTCTTGATGTAAAAACACAACAGAGTCGTCTATCATTTGTAATTTTTTATGAAATACAAAATCAGTATCTAAATTAACAAATGGTGTTGTTTGATTTTTCATTACCCATAACTTAGGGGTTGCCCAAAATACTTTATTATTAATATTAGATGGGTATCTGTCTAATACATCAGTATCTATTTTATCGTATAACTTATCTATACCATAACTTTTGTATTCACTAAGTGTTTTAGTGTTTGTGTACAACCACAATGTATCTGAGGGGTTGTGGTGTTTCCAACTGAGTGCGCTTAATACTTGAGTAAGTAAAGATACCTCAGTAATCTTAGTGTCATCATGTGAGATGAACGTATGTATAACTTTCATAACTGTTTTGTTTGTATATAAATATTAAAAATAATTTAATGAATGTAGATTACCATTTTCTACAAGACCAATATCTAGCCTTATGTCTTGGTCCAGGATTATCACAATTGTGTCTAGCTCTAAATGCTTTTCTAGCATCAGGATTATTTTTTCTGATTGACATTGTTTTACCTTTAGCTGAAGACCCACCGTGTCCAAAGTTTACTTTTACAACATTACCCTTTGGATTCTTAACGTATACTTTAAACTTTTTAACATCACCCTGCATTGGCTTACCTAACTTAACATCTCTACCTTGGTATTCTGCTTCGTTAATATCACTTTTGTATTCTTTCATAAAGTTTACAAAGTCTTTAGCTTCTTCAATTGTATCAACATCATATTCTTGTACATACTCGGTAAATAGTATTCTTCCTGAACTATCTTCGAGTGCTACTAAATCATTTGGATGTTTTTTCTTCAATACTCTAAACATAGCTGGTGCTTCATTTGGGTTTTGAATGTGTACTTGGTCAATAACTTTTCCGTTTCTTGATATTACAAGTGAATATGGATTGGGTCTGTTTCTTACAGCTTTCTTTATGTCACCAAGCTTTGCTTCATTTACATCATTATATAAATCAGTTGCCCAATTAATAGTGTCAGAGTTTTTCTTGATTTGCTTTCCATACTCTTTAAAGAATTTCTTTAAAAAGTCATCTAAAGTCTTAGCTTGCTTTGACATCATATTGATATCACTCATCACACCTTCTTTGAGTCCTTCAGGTAATGAGTTGGAGTATTTTTTAGCTCCACTTAGTGATGGGTGTGAACCAATGTGTTTAACTACCTTACCTTTTTTATCTACAATCTGCATAAGAAACTTATCTTCTTTTTCAGGCCTTCTCATACCTTTCATATCTCTATCGATTACTTGAAAGATATTACCACTTTTTAATTTCTTTTCAAAGTGTACTTTAGCTTCGTTAATAGATTCACCAAGTTGGTTATGATATTTCTTATCTATATTTTTTTTGAGAGTTTTCTCATCTTTAAAATATGCAGTTATTAATCCTTTAAATCCTTTTTGTGGTGAAATGTAAAATCCATCTTTTTTATACTCAGATTTTCCTTTAGAATCTTTTGGTTCTTCGCCAACTATAAGTAAAAAGTGTCTACCTTTATCATCTGTGATTGAATACGAATCATTTTCGTTTACTGATTCAGATAATGGATTCATATTTTTATCAGTAATGATATATGCTGTCATCTGTCCACCCATAGAACCACCCCTTTGGAGTTTCTCTACTTCTTTTTGAGCGTCTTTGTATGATTTAAACTCTTTTGGTTTATCGCTAGTTTTTTGCTTTTTTATATCGTAATGTCTAATTAATGCTTTACCCTGCCCTCTACCTAAGTTACGAGTAATGTAATATTTAGCTTCGTTTAATATAGAAGTAAGTTTCATTGAGTTAGATTCTGTGGTTAATCTTTTTTTGTATTTTTTTGCCAGCTTCATCGCTGCTTTTACTATACCTTTAAAATCTTTAGCATCATCATCTGAAACTTTACCAGCATCAAATCCCTCAATACTAACGTAGTATGGTTTATCTTCATCTTCATATTTACCAACATACAGCATCAAATCTTCACCACCATCAAATGCGAAGTTACTATTACCACCATGATATCTAGTATCATCAGGTTCAGAATCAACACCTACACCCACTGCTCTTTCTAAAGCTTTTCTAACAATTTCTTGCTCTTTATCTGTTAGCATTGGTTCTGCTCTTTCATTCAATACAGATTCTTTAATTGATTCCATTAAACCAATTGCAATATCACCAACTTCTCTATCTGCTTTATCAACATACTTTTTATTTACAATAGCGATAGGTAGTTTATCAAGTTTGTACATTGGAATCATTGATGTAGAAAAAGAATACTTAACTTTATGTTTCTTTAATTGATTACCAACATCCATAAATGAACTAGCTTTAGAAACTAAATCTTCGATAACATCTAACATACCATCGTATTTACCTTCGTTTACTGATTCCTTCTTCATAAGTTTGTAAGCCATATGTCCCATCATTACGATACCACTCTTAACAAACTTATCTTTATTAGATTGTTGTTTAAGTGCATCATATACTTGAACCATTAGGTTTGCTGAATTCATATCAACTCTTACCTTCTTACCACTCTTAGTATCTTTAATCATATCGTTTTGTTTATTCTTTACGATTTTTCTTAATTGAGTAATTACTTCAGGTTCTTTAGCTTCGTTTACAAATGATGTTGCGTAAGGATTAGAAATAACTTTTCCTAATTCAGGAGTAAATCCATACTTTTCTTCCATAAATGATTTAACATTATGGTATTCTTCTTTTACAAGCTTTTTTAAATCAGATTTTTTCATAGGATTCCTTTAGCAAGATTTCCAACCACCACCGTTGGCTTTATATTTTTTAGCAGCCCACCCATTAGCATATGCTGATGGGTATACATCAAACTTAGCTTTAGCTTGTGATTTAGCTGAACTCCACTTAGCTGAATCAGTTGGACAATTTTTTTCTTGAAGTTTTTCAACCTCTTCGCCTAATTGTTTGAGTTCTCTAACTGCTCTAAGGTCATTATATCTTTCAACGAGGTTTTCATTTTTTAAATCAGATATTGATTTTCCTTTTTGCCCACCTATCCACATTGATACAAAGAATCCAATTGCATCAAGAATGTCGTGACCATCCCACTTAGCAGCAGCAGCGATATCCATTCCATGGTTTTCTAAATTATCTTCCCATGAGCGATTACCATAATATTTAGCTTTTTTAGCTTTTGGAAAAAGTTTATCTACTTTCTTAGCCGTACTATGAAAGTTTGCATCAGTTAATGCACCTTTTAGTATAAAGGATATTGCGTGATGTCCTTCTGGTGAAGATGCTGACGTTCCTTTGAAATACGCGTCTAAATCTTTTTTAACTTTTTTATTTAATCTTGGATTCATTGTTATGCTCCTGTTTTACTATTTGTAGGTTTTTTACCTTTAGTTTTGTTACCACCTTTTTTGGCGTCACCACTTTTCTTTTGTGCTCTTCGCTTTCTACCAACAAAGGTTTTACGACCATCTGGTCCAAGTTTAGCGGCTTTTTCTTTTGATAAACAGGCCGCATATGCACCACCTTCTTTACCATCACCACACTTACCTAGCTTCTGACCATCACTTCCGTATCTATCCCATCCACCACCTGAGGTTGTTCCTGTTTTACCTTTACCAAACCACTTACGAAGGTCTTCGTTCATAAGGTTTTCTTTAACTAATATTTCATATACATCGGAAATGGTGTACTCCACAGCTAATTCATGTGGGACACCATCATTATGATATACTTCATATATGTCGTTAACAAGTTTACTCATCTTCAGTTTCCAGCTTAGCTATAAAGTTATTTTGAAATAACTCAAATTCGCTATCTATTTTTTCTTCCAACTCCGGCCAAGACATCCCATCCCATTCTTCAAACGAACCATCTTCGTTTATGAACTTAGCTTTCATTGCTGATTTTAAAGCTTCTTTTTCAAGTTTAGCTTGTGTTAACCAAGCCTTACCATTCTGTAACATTTTTGTACTTTCATAAGCCCCATATCCACCATTTAATTTAAGCTCATGTTCCATATTGATTACACAATCGAAACATTTACCATGAATGACCTTCATTTTCTGGTCATTTCTTTTTGGATTAGTACAAGTACAAACTTCTTTATCACAATTTGGGAATGAGTTTAAGTCGTTTCTTAACTCTGAAAGTTTACCAAGTTTAACTTTGTAACCTTTCTTTTGTTCCCAACTATTTCCATCTTCATCTACCCAAGTTTCTCCAACTTCACGTTTGATAAAAGACTTCACCTCACTAAAACCTATTGTTTTTTTAGTTTGGCTTTTATGTGTACCAGCAATCATTTCTGATACTGCTTTTACATTTTTTAATTTTTTTGACATAACTTGATTTTAGTTCTTTATATAAATATACGAAAATTAATAGAAAAGTCCTAATATTTGATTCAATGGGGCAAAGGTACCTGTTAACTTGTATGTATTACCCTTGTAAACAAATACGATTCCCTCATTTGGTACTATTTTATTTCTACCACCAATTGAATTCAATCTTTCCAATTCCATTTTTAATTTTGCTATCTTTTTTTGGTCACCACTTTTTCTGACATCTTTAACAATTTGGTCTAACTTCTTTTGAATATCTCTAAGAGATTTTTCAGGATTTACAGTTAATGCTGATGACATAAATGATAATACTTCGGCACCTACACCTAAGAATATATCTTCAAATGGTCTAATATTTTGTTTTGATATTTTAGCTTGGTCTTGCTTATCGGTTTTTTTAGCCCAGTCTAATACTTTAGAATCAGAAATGTTTTTTTTATCTAATCTAAATCCTTTGTCATAAAATGCCCACCTTTTAACTAATCCCATTTTGGTTTTGTTATCTAATGTAGATGGTGAATTTTTATCAACGTATTGTTCCCACCACGCTTGATGGTAATCTGCAACACCATTAGAATCTTTTAGTTTAAATTCTTTTTGTAATTTTTTAACATCAGATTCAAACTTAGATTTCATTTTACTTAATTCAGTATTCTGAGGTAGTTTTACTACTGGAGGCCCTTGGATTGTATATTTAGATTGAACGTCAGCATTTACTTGCTTAATCATACCAGCGAGTATTTTAGCGTCTGATGTATCTGCTCCGATTGCCACACCCTTTTCATCATATTCCATTGTACCATGAAAAACTAATAGTGGTTGACCATATGGTATTACGTTTACTGACTCCGGCCAGATGACTTCAAGGTTCATAAATTTAGCGCCATCCTTGAATACCTTATTTACTTGTGCATCGGAAAGTTTAGATATGGCTGATTCTAAATCTCTCATTGCGAAATTATACGCATCGGTCAACCCGCCTCTATTAGCAAACTTATCTGCGACACCTTTAATGTCTAATGCGTTAAGTCCTCTATCTTTGAGGTGTCCTTTATTTCTAGCTGCAATTATACCTCTATCCTTACGATATGATATAGCCAAAGCTTGTCCATCTGTTTTTTCTCTTGTAAATTCTAGCTTACCATTTAAAGCATTTGATATGATTGTTTTTAAATCACCAAATGTTAAATTCATTTCTGTATCGAATGGATGATTCATATGCCCATATGCACCACCTTCGGTTAATATATTTTCTTTAAGATTGTTCTTTTTTGTCTTTTGCTTTTCAGTATCAATTGTATTAGTAAGATTTTCGATATCTTTTGGTTCAGCGAATTTAACAAATTCCATACCCAAACGAAGGGCAACTTTCTTAATATGCTTTGCCCATTTTCTATAAGCAGGTCTACCAGTTATATCCTTACCATATCTTTTTTTCTGTCCATCCATAGTGTCACCACTTGGAAAGAATGATACTTGATATCTACCAGGTCCTTTGGGATATGCTGTATCAAATGACTCCATAGCCTCATCACCCATTAGATAACTTACGATGTCCCACCCAAGGTCTCCAATTACATCTTCCATTTCTTTTTGATAAGTTAACATATTACCATAAAAAGCACCAGGCCCATCATCTACTACACCTTTACCACTTGTTGGTGTATGTGAAGTTTCATTGATTACGTTACTTATATTAATTGATTGTAAAAAAGATTCCATTACGGATTCTACTTTTGATAATCTACCTGAAATTAGTTTGAATACTTTAGGGTCAAATTTACCATATACTTTTTTAAAGAATGCTTTTCTTTTTGATTCATCCCCCTTTGACATTCCGTTACGAACATCAGTACCACTTATATTACCAAAAGATGGGGATACATAAACATAACCATTATCGTCATAACCATTATCAACACTTCCCTTTTTGTAAGGTAAGAAATATTTTGATTGACTTTTTAATCTACTTGCATCTTTTTTACCTACAACAGTAATGTATGCAGTTGTTTTTGATGGAAATTTTTCAATTACTTCTTTTGGAGAATATGGGTTTTTAACCTGTACAATCATATTGGATGGTACTTTAAACATCTTTGTCATAATTTCCTTTTTCTCTTTGAAATTAAAAGGATGTCTCGGCCCACCTTGTTTATTGGATGTACCTATGTAAACGTTGGATTTACCAAATTTACTAACAAGGTGGTCGTATACTTTCGCATGACCAATATGAAAAGGTTGAAATCTACCTGAGTAGACTATTACCTCTTTTTTTATATCTTCACTTAATATTGAGTCTATTACCCAATTTGTTAAATCATTTCCCATATCTATAAGTATCTATTTTTAATTAATCACCACTTCCACTAATCAATAATTTCAATCTACTTACCTCTTCAGATAATTCTTGTATTGATTTAATCATTGGTGAAATAAGTTCGTTGTATCTAATACCCCATGGTGCATAGTTTTCTACAATAGTTCCATCTGGCTCCACCTGAGTGGTTGCAGGGTTTATAGTAATTCCTGCAAATTGTTGAGTATTTACTCCAGCACTAGCAAGTGATGAACTTAAATCTTGAGCTATTAAACCATAATGTGTTCTACTACCACTTGTGAGATTTTGAATTTCCCATGAGTTTCTATTTCGAGTTTCTTTCCATTTGAATGAAACTGGATTTAGCGAGTTTACAAAATCTAATCCTAAGTTTGAACCTGTAATTTCTAACTTGTTACGTCTATCAGATGTTTGGATAACACCATTAGTTGCGTGGATATCATCCCATCGCTTTCTCACATTAGAGCCGTTTTCACCTAAATCATATGTATTGTCGAGGGCAGGTGATACATGACCTGTAACACGAAGAGCTCTTTGAAGAGTTGTAGCGTAGGTTTCTGCTAAAAGTGTAACCTGATTTCCTAAAGTCACAGCTCCAGCATTTATTGAAGAAGCTTTCATTCCCTTCACCATACGCATTTCAGAAACTCTTATTTGTGGTGCAACTTCACCCGTACTACCTCCTGAAGAATTAACCTTCCACCAACTTAATTGTATTTTGAAGTGTTTTATTTGAGTTAGCTGTCTATATTCGGGATTAGCGTTTGACCCGCCTGGAGGAACACCAAGGTTAAGTTTTTCAAGAGCGTGTGAAAGTGGTATATCCCATCTGTGTGGAGAACCTGAATATATAGCAGCACGTTGGTCTCGCCAAAGTACAACTCCTTGATTAGAAATATTATTTGCATCTACATCGTCTGGGTCATCGTGTATTATTTCTACCATGGTAGCCATTAACGCACCACCCCAGTTTCCTGTCCATGTGGTGTCAAATTGTAATAATATACAATCATCTTTAAAACGTGTTGTTTCTCCAATGGATAGTGTGTCTGACTTAATTCCTAAGTAATTTCTACCCAAACCATCAGTTCCACCATATCGCGGGAATATAGCATTTGTAATTTGATTAGCAAAGCCGGCACCTTTCATTCGGACTTTCGCTGTGTTATTAACATCGTCATATATATTAAAACTACCAGTGTAGAAACCACCAGAGTGCCAGTAACCTGCTTGATAATCTTCATAATCACCACCTTCAGTCATCATTGTTCTAAACTCTTTTTGAGCAGTCATGTATGACAAATCATCACCAGCGAATCCAGTTATACCACCAATCGGCTTACCACCAGTAGTTATAGAGCTTCCACCCCACTTTGTGAGTCCACCTTTAAATAAAGCTGTGTTTCCTAATGACGCTGAATATTGATTTAAGTATTTGCCAGCAGCTGCTACCTGTGTACCTCTAATTGTGTGCCATTTATTTACAGCAGTAGCAATTATACCTGCCCCACCTCCTGAACTCCCCGTAGCTGCTATTCCGAATTTTTTTATTGAACCAGCACCAGCACCACTACCCATAACGCCATCAAGGTCTGACCCAGTAACCCATGTTTCTACCCAAATTGGCCCATCAGAAGATATCCTATATGGTTGACCTGGATATGATGGTGAGTTACTTGAAAGTTCTCCCGTGTCTCCAGATGGATAATCTAGTAGGAAATTGTAAGAACCACTTTGACCAGCTTGTATAGGTTTACCTAATGCGCGGACATTTCTAAATGTACCAGTTCTAGCTACAATGTCACCATCGATACTCGTATCACCTGAGGAAGACATAAAGAAGTTTGACGAACTTATTTCTATAAGTCCACCTGAACCACTTAGGTATTGTACACCATCTTTTCCAAAGAAAAACTTATCTACTTCTAAAACAGCTTTAGAACCTGTTATTAATAATTCTTTAGCAGTATTATTCCAATATAGATACCCGTCAACTGAACCACTCCCTAAAAAGAAATTACCACTACTATCTAAATATGATGTAAAGTCATCTAATGTAGCGTTAGCGGATGTTAATTGATTGTGAAACCCAAATACATTAGCTGTCATTAGTAATCCAGCTGGAGCGGGCCCCACGCCTGTTAAGTTTTCGTTTGCAAATGTAAAGTCTTGATTATCAACTCCCGGCGAACCTGGTGAACCTGGTGAACCTGGTGAACCTGGCCCACCTGGTGTACCTGGTGTACCTGGTGTACCATCAGTACCATCAGTACCCGGAGTACCATCTGTACCATCTGTTCCATCTGTTCCATCTGAGCCATCATCACCTTGTAAAGCTACTGCGATTGACATAGTTTTAGCAAGTTGTGTACTTGAACTTACAGCCGTTACTACAATTGAGCCGCTGAATGGGGTTGTAGCTCCTGTGATTGTTACTGGGTTAGTACCACTTGTTGTATGATGTGTTGAAGAAGTAACACTAAACGTATAATCACTTGTTACATTATTGATACCTTGATATACAAACATATCAGTACCAGCACCTGCGAATGAGATAATAGCACCTGAGCTACTTAATGGTAATGTGTGTGAATCATTAGTTAAGAAGGCAGATATAGCATCTGAACCATCTGAACCTGGAGTTCCATCACCACCTGGTGTTCCATCGGAACCTGGAGTTCCATCACCACCTGGTGTTCCATCGCCACCTGGTGTTCCATCGCCACCATCTGCTCCACCTTCAACTTTAAATATTTTTACTGCATCGGTTAATCCATCTTTAGTAGCTGAAATAGTGAATGGGAATGCTCCTTTAGTTTGAGCCATACCACCAGTTTGATTATTTCCTGTCCATGTAATACTACCACTTACAATACCCGTACCATTAGATATGTTATTATTATTAAAAGCAAATCCTGTTATTGAAGTACCTTGCGTTGTTGTTATTGATATATCACTACTACCAATAGCACCACTTAAGTTTTGTTGTTGAAAACTAAATATAATATTAAGTGGAGTTGCTGAAGTGTCTGAAGAATCATCAAATGACATTACTTGTGAATCTAAACTACCAATTAATAATTTTGCCGAAGTTCCATCTGAACCATCGTTACCTTGTTGTGATACAGCGAGTGACATTGTTTTTGATATGGAAACGGAAGCACTAGCAGCTGTTAAAACAAGTGAGCCACTAAACGGAGCGTTAGTACTTGTTACTGTTACTGGATTTGTACCACTTGTTGTTATGTAAGATGCTGATGTGTGTGTTATTGTATAATTTGAAGTTCTATCATTTATACCTTCAAATACAAACATTTCAGTTTGTGCGCCACTTAGTGATATCACATTGCCAGTATTATCAACTGGGATTGTATGTGAATCGTTAGATAAGAATCCACTAATTGCGTCAGTACCATTTGTTCCATCAGACCCATCAGACCCATCAGACCCATCGGAACCTGGCGTCCCGTCACCACCACCTTCGACTTTAAATACTTTTATTGAATCGGTTAATCCATCTTTAGTAACAGATATTGTTACAGGTAAAAATCCCTTGGTTTGTTGCATTCCACCTGCGGCTTGCCCACCAACCCACTTCAAACTACCACTAACTATACCAGTCCCACTTGATACATCAGCGTTATCAAAATCAAATCCTGTTACTACTGAACCACCATTTCGTGTAATGGTTACGTCACTACTAGCGATAGTACCACTTAAGTTTTGTTGGTTAATACTGAATATAATATTAGATGGAGTTGCTGAAGTGTCTGAAGAATCATCAAATGCGAATACTTGCGAATCAACACCAATACTTAATAATTTAGCGGATGTACCATCTCCACCATCATCACCTTGACGTGCTACTGATAATGACATAGTTTTAGCAAGTTGTGTACTTGAACTTACAGCCGTTAGTATAACCGAACCACTAAATGGAGTTGTAGCTCCTGTGATTGTTACTGGGTTAGTACCACTTGTTGTTATATGAGCTGATGACGTAACGCTTAATGTATAATTACTTGTTCTATTAGTTACACCCTCGAATACAAGCATTTCACTACTTGCACCTGCAAATGATATAATTTGATTTGAAGAACTTAATGGAAGTGTATGTGAGTCATTAGTTAATAATGCTGTTACTGCGTCTACACCATCTGAACCATCTGAACCATCTGAACCTGGAGTTCCATCTGAACCTGGTGTCCCATCACCACCTGGTGTTCCATCTGAACCAGCAGTACCACCTTCAACTTTAAATATCGTTAATGAGTCACTTAGTGAATCTTTAGCTGCAGTAATTGTTATTGGTAAATTTGATTTTTGTCCTGCGGCTCCACCACTGGTTGTACTATTAGCAAATATAATTGAACCACTTACAATACCCGTACCATTAGATACATTAGCATTATTAAAACTAAAACCAGCGATTGAACCACCACCAGCCCTTGTTACAGTTATATCACTACTACCAATAGTACCACTTAAGTTTTGTTGTTGAAAGCTAAACTCTATTGTGGTTGGTGTTGCTGATGTATCAGCAGTATTATCAAAAGCAAATACTTGTGAATTTAAACTACCAATTAATAATTTAGCAGCAGTACCATCTGAACCATCGTTACCTTGTTTTGCTTTAGCAAGTGACATTGTCTTAACTAACTGAGTACTTGAACTTACAGCAGTTATAGTTAATGAACCGCTATCATGTCCCATGCCTGTAATTGTGAACGTTTTTGTTGATTGTGAAAATGTTACATTAGCACTTCCTGTTCCACTAAATGTATATTCAGATGTTTTATTATTAACACCTTCAAATACTTCCATATCAGTACTACCACCAGTAAAAACTGCAATCGTACCACTTGCATCAGCAGCGAATGTGTGATTTTCGTTTGTTAAGAATGTGGTTACAGCATCAACACCATTTGAACCATCAGAGCCATCAGAGCCATCAGAACCTGGAGTTCCATCTCCACCATCTGAACCACCTTCAACTTTGAATACTTTAACATCATCAGAAAGAGAATCTTTAACTACCTCAATTGTTAGTGGTAAATCTGCTTTATTTGTTAGGTCTGTAAATGAAACACTACCACTCAGTTGACCACTACCACCTGATACAACCCCACCTAATGATGGCGTAGTAATTGTACCACCACCAGCTTTAGTAATTGTAATATTACCAGTACCAACTGCACCACTTAGGTTTTGTTGGGATATAGTAAATACAATAGAGCTTGGAGTAGATGTATTATCTGAAGAGTCGTCAAAAGCAAATACTTGTGAATCTGTTGCTATTGTAAGTATTTTTGCGTTAGAACCATTTAGACCAGCCGTACCTTGTTTAGATTTGGCAAGTGACATGGTTTTAGTAAGTTGAACACTTGAGCTAACAGCCGTTATTGTTAGTGAGCCACTATCATGACCCATTCCAGTAAGGGTAAATGTTTTTCCACTTTGAGTAAATGTTACATTAGCACTTCCTGTTCCACTATATGTGTAAACTGAAGACTTACTTGTTATACCTTCAAATACCTCAATGTCAGTTGAGCCGCCAGCGAAACTAGCAATTGTGCCAGTTGCATCAGCAGCAAAGGTATGAGATTCGTTTGTTAAAAAAGCAGTTACTGCATCTGACCCATCGGAACCTGGCGTTCCATCGCTACCATCGCTACCATCACTACCATCTGAGCCGCCTGTTCCACCCTCTATTTTAAATATTTTTATTGAGTCACTTAAACCATCTTTAGTTACTACGACATCTAATGGTAATTTTGTTTTTGTAGCACTAACAGTTCCACTAAATGTAATACTACCACTAACTTGACCACTTCCATCTGTAACATCTTGTTGTAATGTTGGGTCACTCAGTACATTATTCTGTGCATCGGTAATTGTTAAATCACCCGTACCAATTGTACCACTTAGGTTTTGTTGATTAATGATTAATAAAATATCATTATCAATTGCTGTGTTACTTGAAGCACTTGCAAATGCAAATACTTGAGAGTCTGACGTTAAGGTTAGTACTTGAGCATCAGACCCAGCGAGTCCATCTGTTCCTTGTTTAGATTTAGCAAGTGACATTGTTTTAGCAAGCTGTGTACTTGAACTCACTGCTGTAATTGTTAACGAACCACTATCGTGACTCATTGAACTTATAGTAAACGTATTGGTAGATTGGCTAAAACCAACACCACTACTAGCGGTAGCACTAAAGGAGTATTCTGATGTTGAGTTTGTAACTCCTTCAAATACTTCCATGTCAGTTGAACCACCAGCGAATGATACTATGTTTCCATTACTTAGTGATGCAAATATATGACTTTCATTTGTTAAGAAAGTAGTTACAGCATCCGTACCATCAGAACCCGGCGTTCCATCAGAACCATCAGAACCATCAGAGCCACCTGTTCCACCTTCTACTTTAAAAAGTGTTATGGTATCAGTCAAAGAATCTTTTGTTGCTGATATAGTTACTGGTAAATTACTTTTTGTAGAATTTAAACCACCACTATTTAATGCGCCTGAAAATGTTATACTACCACTTACGATACCACTACCAGCCGATACATTAGTGTTATTAAGACTAAACCCAGTTACGTTTCCACCAGCAGAAGAAATTGTAATATCACTACTATCAATAGTACCACTTAAGTTTTGTTGATTAAATGAGAATATTATATTAGATGGGGTTGATGTATTACTCGAAGCACTAGCAAAGGCAAATACTTGTGAGTTAGCACTTGCTATTAATGATTTAGCGCTACTACCATCTAACCCTGCATTTCCATCAGTACCCGGAGTACCATCTGTACCATCTGTACCATCTGTTCCATCTATACCTTCTTTTGATTTAGCAAGTGACATTGTTTTAACTAATTGAACGCTTGAACTTACAGCCGTTATAGTTAATGAGCCACTATCGTGGGCGAATGATGTTATGCTAAAAGTTTTGGTACTTTGATTAAAACCTACACCAGCTGAACCTGTACCACTAAATGTATATTGTGAAGATTTATTTGTTATACCTTCAAATACCTCAATGTCGGTAGCTCCACCTACAAAACTTGATACTACACCAGTAGCACTTGCGGCAAATGTATGACTCTCGTTTGTTAAGAAAGCAGTTACTGCGTCAGTACCATCGGAACCTGGTGTTCCATCTGACCCGTCTGAACCATCTCCACCTGGTGACCCACCCGTACCACCTTCTACTTTAAATATTGTTGTAGAATCGGTTAATGAATTTTTAGAAACTGAAATTGTTAGTGGTAAATCTGCCTTATTTGTTAAAGATGAGAATGCCACACTACCACTTAATTGGCCGCTACCATTTGAAATAACACCATTGATTGCTGGGGTTGTAAATATACCACCACCAGCTTTAGTAATTGTAATATCAGATTGTGCGACTGCGCCACTTAGGTTTTGTTGAGATACAGTAAATACAATAGAGCTTGGGGTAGATGTATTGTCTGAAGCGCTATCAAATGCGAATACTTGTGAATCTGTTGTAATAGATAATGCTCTAGCCGTATTTGAACCAGTAGCTTCTGCTAATACTGATGCAGTAGCTTCGTTAATAGCATCCTCAACGGATTGTCCACCCGGTGTTCCATTTTCTATTCTAATCTGACCTCTTACAGTTAAAGATGACCCATCCCAAGTTAATTTTTCTCCTAAAGAAAAGTTACTTGCTGAGTCTAAATAGAATCCTGTATTAGTGTTACTATGTACACCCTGTCCGATAAATAATTTACCAGCGTCCATTTTTATTCCACCAATCGAACCTGTGTTTGCTATGATACCACCTTGGAGAAACACATTATCGGTCATTAATCCAAAACCTGGATTTGAGTTACCGAATACATAAGATGAATCTGCTAACCCACTTAAATCACCCAATCTTACTTTTAGAGCTACGTCATATAAACCACTACCTGTTCTTTCAACAATATCGATATATGGAGTTGCCGTATCATTTGGATTGGCGTTCATTTTAATGTAACCAGTATTTAATTTACCAGTAGAAACAATGACTTGGCCATCTTCGTATGCTTGAGCCGCTGAAGATAGGTCACCCACAAAGTCTCCTGAAGAACCACTTCCATAAGCTCTCTGAACGTATATTCTACCATGAGTTTCGTCCTCATTAGAATTATCACCATCTACTGATGCTGATTGTAATAAGATGTATTCTGTTTGGAATCCAGTGTTATCTACTTTTTTAGCTAAAAGTATTTCACCTTGTGAGAATCCACTAGCATTCTTTACAGACATTGTAGTTTCAGTTGATGTGACCGAACCTGTTATTGTTGTTGAGTTAGCTACCCATAATTGTCCACCAACGGCGTTTACCGATTCTTTTTCAAATGTAGTTGTTCTTAATGTACCTCTAATTCGTACATTTTCAAATTCAGCAGTTCCATTTCCTTCAGATGAAATCTTCCATCCTTTTAATCCACTTGCAAAATCTCTGGTTTGTAAAATACCTTGAGGTTTCATTATTAGGTTACCACCTTCAATAGAACCTGTTGTTATATCCCACCCACCTATTGATGCTGATACAAATTTAGCAAAACCACCCGCGTCAATAGAAGATGAAGCATTTGCTTGTGTAGATGGGCTTCCATTAATTACGGCAGGAGTTCGGATATTATCTGTTGTTAAACTACCTAAAATAGTAGCATCAGCGCCAATAGTTAAACTACCAGCTCCACTATTTGCTTTAGGGTCTAAGTGAAATAAAGATGAGCTGATTTCAATGTTACCACCAGAGCCACTCATAAACTGACTGCCAGGTGTACCTATAAAAAACTTCTCAGCCTTTATATCTAATGTACCACTTCCTGATGTTGTGAAGATAAGGTGACTATTATCGTTATCACCAATGAATTGCATACCAACTCCATCAAGTTGGTCAACCCCTACTGCTAAATTTCCACTACCAGAATATATTATGAATCCACCAGGACCTTTTCCCAATGAAGCTGATGTTAGTCCTTCAAATCCTACTGACCGTACGAAACCACTACTCGCACCACCAAGTTCAATACCACTACCTAATGCGTTTGATATAAAAATAGAACCTGTTATCAATGAACCTTTACCACCAATAAATGTATTTGCGGCGGGGAATACTACATCATCTATTAATATAAATGTTTTAGAAATTACCGATTCAGAATTTAAGAATTCTATTTTAATTGTTTTTGGGTCACCAATATGATTTGTTGGGATTAAAACATCATATGTTATATTTTCAGTTCCATTTACAGTTGTTGATGATAATATTTCAAAATCACTTGGAACACCTTTAGATTTTATAGAAGTTTGTATAGTAACAACTTCACCAATAGAAGGTTTCAATGATGGTATTGTAAAACTACCAATTGAATTTAAATTTTCAGTTGTTGAATTTGATGCTGATGAAAAGTATTCAATTTCTGCTGGTATGTCAGCATAATCTGAGTATTTGTAAACGTGGTCTTTACTACCCGTTATTTTATCTTTTATTTTTACAATACTACCATTCGTCAGACCTGTTATACTTGAAGTAAATGATGTTGGTTGTGCGAATGTTGGGCTGTCTTGTAATGGATACAATGTAATGTTAGATAAGTCTAATCTAACTTCTGCCTTACCATTAAGCATTTCACCATTAAATTGACCACTTGATTGAAGTGATACGTCATTTCCAAAGTTAGATGCATTATACTTAACATTAAAACTATCAGTTCTTAATGCCAGTTTAGTATCTATTCCTAATAATAATGGGTCATTACCCGTTACCATTTGGAAGTTAGTAAATGGTCGTAAACTAGCTGAAACAGTAGCTGTTGGTATTTGTGGTGCTTCGAACTCAAGAATAGCTGCCGAAGCGTCTTCAATAACAACTGGTATTTTTGTTGACCATTTTACAATTTTACCTGGTAGGGGTTTATTTTTTAATCGTCTACCAACACCACGTCCTGAACCTGAACCCCTACGTCTTAATAAAGGGGATTCATCATCTAAACTAATATCTCGTGATATATTAGATGGTAAAGCCTTTGACTCATTGTACCCACGACCTCGACCACTTCCACTACTACCACGCGCTGGAACATTACTTTGTACATTATTTTTAGCAGTACCTATAATTGTAATAGTCGCAGTACCTGGTGCTGTATTTTCTTTTGGATTTTCTCTATCGTTATATACCCATATTGTAATTACACGAGACCCATCGGAATATGTCTTATTTGGGATTTCGTAATATATAGGATTTCCAGCCGAATCTAATACTTCAACTTGAATTTGACTATTGGGTTGTAATAAGTTTTTATTAGACCCAACTATTCTCATGGAATTTTTACCATACCCAAGATATGGTGGTAAATCCACAATATTAAAAAAATCAGATGAAGTTGCCGAATCATCAATGATGTCGGGCTTTATCTTATCAAGCTTTTGCTTAAATCGTTTTCTGTACTCTAATGCCATTCATAGACTCCGTAATATGTAACTATAAATATGAAACTTTTGAGAACCCCTTCACTTTACTGATATCTATTATCTGGTCGACCATATCTCGGGTCTTATCGATGTGTGAAATCGTGATAATAAAATCAAATTGTGTCTTAAGGTAATCAAATAATAAATATAGTGAATTAAAGTTATCCGTATCTAATGAACCAAATCCCTCGTCAATGGCGATAAAATTAGGTCTTGGTAGGTTAGATACATTAATTAATGCCGTTCTAATTGCAATTGATGAAATGAACTTCTCCATACCACTTGTTAATTCAAGAGGCCAAAACTCATCAGTTCCATATGCTATATATGAATTAATGTTTTTTCCATCAGTATTTAATAATACTTGAAAATCAACTATTGGTGATAGGATGTTGTTTATTTCTATTTCTAATTTTGGTAGTACTTCAGATATTAATTGGTATGGTATCCCATCTCTTCGTACACATTTTATGTAATATTCATATCCATTATATTTGAGTTCCATACCCTTTAGCTTTTCAATTGACTCGTTTACTTGTTTAATTGAATTTTCAGCTAATTTAATTTCAGAGTTCACGTCTACAATCTCATTGTTCAATGTGGATAGTTTCTCACGAATCATCTCTCGTGTGTCTTTAAAAGATTTTATCTTTTCGTTTAACAACTTATTATGCTCAACTGCTTGTTCTTGCTTTTTAGCTTGTTCAAGTTTTTGTTTTAAATCTTTTATATCTGAATCGTATTCTCTCACTTGAGACATACATTTATCATATACAAACGTAGCACTTACCCAATCCTTCTCTAATAACGTTAGCTCAGAAGATAGTTCTTCATATTCTAATAATTCCTTTTTAACATTAAATGTACGTCTTTCATCTAATAAGGATGTTTTGTCATTTAGCAATTTAGAGTATTGTTTTTGAGATGCTTCAATGTCTCTTTGTAACTCTATTCCTTTTTTAGCAAAAGGAGTGTTTTGATTCTTTACACAATGTTCACATTCATCATCGAATGATAATTGACCAATTCCTTCTAAATGAGATTTGTTGTGAGATATATCCAATTCAAGTGTTTGAAGCTTGGATTGAACTTCGTTAAACTTAGTATCTAATTGTAAAAACTTTTTATTTGTTTCTTTTAAAGCTTTTATATCTAACTCTTTAAGTTTTGTTTCTACATCTGATTTAGATATCTCTATACTTTTTAATTGAGATAAATTAAAGGTACACTCTTTGTCTTGTGTTGTACGAAGGATATTTATATCTTTTAATGAAGATTCCAATTCATCAATATCACCAACATCTTCAGTTGCTTTTAAGTCCCTCATTTGAAATTCAATCTTAGTATTAGTGTTTTCTAATTTAAGATTTAAATCGTCTTTTTTAATATTTAAAGAATCAAGTGAACCTGTTATACTTGTTAGTGTTTGCTCTGCGTCTATTAACTTTGTAGGAAAATCTTGTTTCTTGTAATCCTTTAGTAACGTATTTAGTTCTCTAAATTCTTCACTAGCTATTTGATATAAGTCTTCAAACACATCCATATCTAAAAACTGAGCTAATAATTCTTTTCGTTCCTTTTGGGTTTTTTCTATAAATCCGCTACTATTAGATTGAGTTGACATTGCTGTTAAAACAAAATCTTCATATGTTCCAATATATTCACGAATGTTAGAATTAGTCTCTCTTCTTTGCTCTCCATTAAGAGACTCCTTTTGCCCATCTACCATACGATAGAATTCTACATCAACTTTTACAGTTCCCCTCTTAGGACTCTTCTTAGCGTGTCTCTCGATAAAGTATTGAATATTATTTAATTCAAATTGGAATTTACAATCAAAACCCATCTTAGAATAATTTAAAACATCTTCAGCTCTGATTGTTCTTGAACATTTATCAAACATACAAAATGATAGAGCATCCCAAAGTGTAGACTTACCACTAGCGTTTGGCGCAAATATTCCATAAGCCCCTTTCATATTAGTGAAGTCAATTACATTATTGTTTCCATATGAAAACATATTTGAAAATTCAAAACGTCTTGGAATCCAAGTTGAATTACTAATAACGTTATGTTTACCAAGTTTGTCGTTTAGGTTATTATTAATCTGAGTTACAACACTTAATTGTTCTTGGGTTAAATGGTCGGTCTCTTCTAAGTATTCACTAATAAGTTTATTTTGAAAACCAGTATCTCTTACGTTTTGTAAAATAATTGATTGATGTTCAATATCACGTTTACGAGTAAGTACTTTTTGAACTGTAAGCTCTTGTACTTTACGACCTTTTTTAATATCTACTATTAGCTTATTAAGCTGAGAAGCTTTTGTGTCTTTTACTCGTACTCGTATTCTTGGTTTATTAGGTATGGGGTTATCTGATACTATTTTACCATTCTCGATATCAATAGTAACGTAACCATAATCGTTGTGTATTTGAACAAACTCACTTGTTAAGGTTTCCATATCCCATACTAATATACCATGATTTGGATATTTAGCTTCACCATGATTTTGAACAACGAGAGACCCAGGATACTTTATATGCTCGTTACCCATGACTGGGTTGTTTGGTTTATGAATATCACCTAACAATACTAAATCAAAGTTTGTAAAGTCACCTACTTTAACATTTTGGTTTTGAATAACAAACCCATGCTCTGTTTCTATATTATCGACAGGCCCATGAAACATTCCAATACGACCCTTGTTCTTTTTATATCCAGTAGCTTTAGGGAATCCAACTGTGGTGTCCCATATTGACTTATGTATAAAAGTATAACCACCAATACCAAAACCACCCGTATCTTTTATATAGTGTAGGTTTTTATGTGATAATGCGTTGATGATTGGGCTAAGTGCGTCTAATCTTGATGTATTATTTAAGTTAGCGTCATGGTTACCAGGAATTACAATTGTTGGTAATAAGTCAGCTAATCGAGTAAAGAACTCTTGTGTTAAATCAACTACTTCTGGAGACATATCCGTTTTTGCGTGAACAATATCACCTGCAATGTAAATGATGTCATTTTCCCTCATTGTGGTCAGAATATAACCATAAAGTTGGGAAAAGACCTCACGATACTCAGAGTGTCTTTTTAAATTTCTAATATGTACATCGGCTATATGGTAAATCTTACCAATATTTTCAACACCGACATCAATGTACTTTATTTTTTTCATACGTTAAATAACTGATACTCCATGAGCTTTCTTAAATCAAGCGCTGGTGTATCATAGATTTTATTGTTAATACGTTCATATCCCATTTCGGATGGGTCTTCATCACCTAGGTCAACTAAATGCGTATCTATACCATACGACATAAACTTCTTAGCGAGGCTTAGAGCGTTAGATATAGCATCCGAATCTAATACAATATACAACTTTTTTACGGTATTTCCTATTATTTTCTTTTCTAATTCAGATTGTATAGATTTTCCAAATAAAGGTATGGCATTTCTACGAATAGCAATTGCATCAAATGCCCCTTCACATAATATTAATGGGGTATCCCAATTTACAAGTAAATCGAATCCCACTATATCTTTAGATACCTTTGGATTTTTATGCTTATATTCTGTTTGGTAAAATGACCTTCCTACAAAGAAGTTTAATTTACCCTTATCATTATATGATGGTATAATAATTTTGTCTCTATATTCACCATCCTCACAATATCCAATATTATATTTTACAATATCACTTGGACGAACACCTCGTTTTAGTAAATAATTCATAGCGTGTTTATACTTGAATGATGAGGTTGGTTTGTAAAGTGGTTTAAATTCTTTTGGAAGCTCAACTTGGTCGTTAACTTGGTCGTTACCTTGGTCGTAGCTGTATCTATTGATTCTACTAAATATTGCATTATACTCATCCCAAATTTGTTTGGATACGCGTATCTTTTTAAGTAACCCCTTGATGGTTCTACCCTTTTCATCAGAAATCCAACAATGCCATGGGTTTTGCCCATTAGCTGTAATCCTAATGTTAATCTCTAACTTAGGTTTGTAGTGGTCTACGAATGGTGAATAAAATGCGTAATTATCACCAGACGTTTTCTTGGATATACCAAGAACAGACTCTAACAATTCGAGTAGTCTATCTTCCATATTGTTCTAAATATACAAAAAATATTTCAATTAACCAAAGAATTTCTTAATTGGTTTTTCATCTATCCATTCTTGAGGTATTTCTTTCTTAGCCCATTTAAACCCATTCTTTTCACACCATTGTGCATAAGTGGTTTTAGAACCTTTGTATATTTTACCATTTGGGGATTGTAATACAAACCTTAAATCCATGTCAGGATTTTGTTCTTTAATTAATAAATGCTTCTTTCTGTCTTCTGGTAAGAACCATCCCTTTGATTCTATAAAGATATCATTGGGTAATCTAAAATCAGGTTTGTAAGTATGGTAAGTTGCTGGGATTGTATATGATACTTCGTGTTGTTCATACTCCCCATCAATTCCTTGAGTTTTTAATTGTTCATCAATTCGTGTCTCAAGGCCGGACTTATGTCCTTTTTGTTTTTGGATGTGACTCCAATTGCCTTTTTTATTCATAACTATTCAAAATCTAATCGAACATCTACTGTGACATCAACATCACGTCTTTTCTTTAAGGGCGAACCCAGTTTACCTATAGCGACTAATTCACCACCATCATTGTATAGTCCTACGGATGTAATATATGGTCTAAAATCAGAACCTGTTACAAAGTTCTTCAAAGTATAATCATCTTCAACACCACTTAGTCTTAAGGTGTTATTTTGTGATACATTAAACTCATTTTTTCCAATTTCACATAGTATCGATTGTTGTTCAATTTTTTTTGTAGATTTGTATTTAAATTCAAATGTTCTATCGTGGTCAGCGTAATTCCAATTACCATCACCTAAAAAACAATTTTGATATTTAGGCCTTGGGTCTGTTATTACTATTAACCCCTTTTTATGAAACACATAACCTACATTATTTGTTTGATATGCCGAACCACTTGTTATGTGGTTATTATATAATGACATTCTGTTACCACTCGTTAGTTCTTGGGTGACAATTCTAACTTCATCTAAAGAACCACTTGTTCCATTTTGCGTTTTGGATTGGTCAGTACACATTATATTTAAGTCATACTCATTATCTATTATATCGGTAAGTCTAGTTTCACTACTACCCATTATTTCATTATTTAGATAAAAATTAAGTTGACCACTTGTCTTTTCAGTTGCGGCTGTATGGCTTACCATTACATTATGCCATGATTCATTATTAACTTTAGCCGATGAAGTTGCTATAATACTTGGTAATGCTTTACCACTACTTCTACTGTATGTAAACGCTAGCTTTCCGTTATCAGAACCCGCGGCTTGATTATATACTTCTATTGAGAATGGAAACGCATCAGGTCTTCTTTTGAAATCCAATTGGTCAGCTCTGAATGGTCTATGAGCAGCGTAGTTGTTTACTCGTTGATTCTTTTTATTAATAATAGTATTAGTTATTTTTTCTGTAAATGATTGACTTTGTGGTAGTTTAATCCACATAGAAACTCCCCACGACCTGGATGTTGTAAATGGAGAAAGGTGAGCTGCTGGTATTGTTAATTCAGAATTAGCAGTCATTGTTACACCATAACCACTTGCCGATGTCGGTGTTGGTGATTGTCCTTGTGTATCAATTCCCTTACAAATTTTTAAATTAGAAACTTCTATTGGAGTATTGGAAATGGATTCATCTTTGCTTGCTTTATATAATTTACCAAATACACCACCATTAAATCCTAAGTAAACTCTATTGTTACTTTCATTGATAAAATGTGTAGTATCAATTTCGGTATCATAAATGTAACCAAAGTCATCGTCTTGATATGATGAGCTTAAAAATAAATTACCACCATCAAAAGAATAATCTGTAATTTGTACAGATTTGGGTTTAATACCAAGTCCTATTTTTTGTTGAGGTATCGATATGATTGATGCCGTAGGATATAACGTCTTACCATCTTTCTTAAAACACGTTGAATTTATTGAAGACCATACTACTTGTTGCGGAATTTTATTTAACTCTTCACTTATAGCACCTGAGCCAGTTGCTAGTGTTGAATCGAATGTTACACCTTGGTGTTTAGAAGTAGATACTTCCGTATGTGTTCCATTGGGTGACGTTCCTCGTAGTATAGATATTTCAAATGATGACGAATAATTAGCAGTCGTCACTTCATATGTTTTATGAGCGATAAAGGGATACGTTTGTATACCTTGATTGAATATCCTTTTTAATATAGCCATACTGGTTCATTTTTTAAAAGTCTAATTTAACCTTTACTAATATCTCATTAGAGAATGATTTTAGTATTGGTTTTGATAACTTAGCTATTGCTAACAATTCATTATCATTATTGTAAAGACCTACCGAAGTAATATATGTCTTAGGGTCACCTACAAATGTATTTTGTGCTAATCTACCTTCAGAACCCGAAACATATGTTGGGTTATTACTAAAGTTATACTCAGCGTTCTTAGCTCTAATAAAATAGAATGTTGACTTTATCTCTTCTTCACTTCTAGCTTGGAATCCATTTAGTACACTATCTTCAGCTGAACCACTAATTGCATTAAACAATTTGTTATGGTTTTGTGCGTCTGATACAGTTCGTACTGTTCCTAATGAAGCCGAAGCATCCATAGCAGCTGCACCTAATATGATGATACCATGTTGTGGGTATACTTCACCATATATTTGAGCCGAACTTTGAACACCATTAAGTAGAGAACCACTTACAATGTTGTACTTGGTTTGTCTAGCATTACCTGCTTGGTCTGTGTCTCCACTATCATCAATAAGTCTTAGCATTGGTTTTCCAGCTGAACCTGAGATACATAACTCCCAATTTCCTGGGTCTAATCTATCTTTGATTCGTGCTCTGTTTATAGCTATAGCGTATATGTCATCTTGTGACTCATCAGAAAACTTAAATTTCTTTTGATTTGAAGATAATAAGATTTGTTGCATTTGAGAATATATAGCAGATGAAGGAGAATCTTCGTTTGTTCCTAAAGAACCACTACCAGCGTAGTGACCATATGCAACTGAGAACTGAGGTTCATTTGTTGATACAGTTGGGTCTCCGTTATATATCTCATAGTAATATTGTTTTTGAGTATTTGATTGGTATGATGAAGTATGGAATACAGTTAACTCACCACTATTACCACTCCACAATCCTCTTGTTACTCTTTTAGTTCCACCTTCTACAATGTCTTCAGTTGTAAATGCCGAATAGACTTTACCACTTCCATAATCATATGCTCCAGCTGGAATGATTGGTGTGTCATCTTGTATGACATCATCAACTGCGATATTATCTATTGTAGCGATATCAGCCTTTCGTGGGCCACCACCTGCGGCTACAGTATTACCACCACCTGTAGCTACGACATTACCACCGCCTTGAGTTAATATATTTCGTGGGTCACCTAAGTATGTTGCACCACCACCGCCGCCGTTAAAGTTTACACCTTCACCACCGCCAAACAGATTGCTACCATTTGTATTAAAGTAAGGGTTACCACCGCCATAGTATCCACCACCGCCTCCAGAGCCCATTCCGAATCCGTTTCCAAATCCACCGAAAAAATCATTTATTGCCATGTCTTATTCCTCTTATTGATTTAACTTAGGTGAAACAGTTACATCTACTTCTACACGTCCACCAGTTTCATTACCAATAATTACAATTCTTGTTGTTGTCACTTTGTCAACAGGTAGAGTTGAAGTTGGTATGAATGAAAATGAGTTTAACCCATTAACAGCGATTGCTTTACTTGTAGCGTATGAATTAACATTTATTACAGGACTTACTTTTCCTGGAACACCAGCATTACCTGTTATTGTTCCAACGTCACTATTAAGTAATATAGCAGTGTATCCTAATTGTTCGTTACCACCATTTTTGGTTGTAACATTAATCGGCACCATTATTTCTTCTTCTCTTACTGAGATAGAAGTTTGTGATACAGTTAGGTATGGTAACTTAACTGTTGTTTTTGGTAACGATAGAAGTTTATACTTCATTAAGTAGTTCTCATCGGTAATAGCCTCTAATACTGGCATATTCTCGATTACAATACCATAGTAGTCACTACCTAATGAATGCGCGGGATTCCAAAGGTCATAATCTACCTCATCATCAGCTAATGCGAATTGAGTGATTTGAAATTTGTCCCTACCTTCGGCAAGTAACTCTCTTCCACGCTTAGTAAGTATAGCGTCTACTGTTACAGATGAATTATCTAAAAATCCCATAATTGTTTTCCTCTTTTATACATATAAATATAGTTTTTTTTATTATTTAACCTATTTCTTGTTTTATAGTTTATTTAAGGTAAATTAAAACCCTAAATTACGTGCGTTTCTATTTCGTCTACCCCTTAATCCTCGTTGAACTATATCAGTTGATATACGAGTTTGATTTGGTATTATTTTTGGGTTACTAGCTGCTTTACCACCTCGTATTCCTTTAACCCTTGGGATTGGAAGTGGTTTAGATACTTGGAATGAACTCTCAACGTCTTGTGCTGAATCAACAGCGTCTTCTTTATCTACTTCTTTGATATATGCTACTAAATCTTCAACAGGAACGAGTTTAACAGGTTTGATAGGTTTTGTACCACTACCAGCACCTGAACCTACACTACCATTATCAGATGGAGTATTGTACACTAATACAGTTGGTTCAACTTTAGTTATTTCAATCACAGGCCCACCATCGGGTGTATCTAATGAATCTGTTGTTAATGAATCACTTGATATTTTACAACCATTGTAAAGTAAATTTTCTATATTACCAGCAAGACGTGTGTCTTGTACTCTTGCGAAATGAAACGATGCTGAATTAGCGAATTCGATTCCTAAAGAAGCACTTACTGAATTACTATAAAAGTATTTTGGTTCTAAGTAGTGAGATGACATTCTCGCATTTGTTATATGTGAACCTGTTGGTGAATATTCCCAATACGGGTTTGTATCATCAAAGTATTGACCAGTTGTTATATTTAGTCTTTGTATTTTTTCAAACTTGTAAACAGCTGATGTAAAATTATCTATGTCAATACTTGAGGACAAATGAAGGAATGACCCACTAATACTTTGTACCACAGTAATAGGATTAGCTTTGTACTGATGGTCAGTATGTGATATAGTGTCAGGTCTTTTGTAATTATTTCTTTCAAATACATGAGGTTCAATCAATATACCTTTGTGCCAATCAGCTCTCGCAGGTACAATTTGTTTCATAGAATCAAATATAGACATATCATATCTTGATAACATATCTATGATTAATTGAATACCAGTACGACCAGTATACTTTTGAAAATAGTTTCTAGCTCTAAAGTCTAATATATCATAACCATCGTTATTTCTGACATCAGTATCCCCTACTAAATCATCTATTTCAAAATACCCCTCTGATGCGTATATATCAAAGTTGACAGTATCTGTTGTTGAAAAGTATGTTCCTAATAGGTTTGAATCATTTGGAGCAAAATCATATTGACTCACTTCATTTGATTTATCAAATAGTAATGGGCCTTTTAACGAACCTGATTCAATTCTTACTTTATTGTTAGTAAGGTTTAATGCACCTACTGATGGAATTGTTACATACATCGTATCAACTTCACCCACCAATTGACTCGGACTTCCGTTTGCATATGATGCTGATAAGAAATGACCATAGTCCGAAGTTGATATTTTTTGATTTGGATGTCTTGATATTATAGAACCACTAATTGTGTTAAAAGTACTATCAGGAAATATTCTGTATAATACTTTTTCAAATGAAGTATCTAAATCTAAGTCAGTTGTATTGTCGTCACTAAAATAAGCTTCTCTATTTTTAGCGTGTTCTTGAATTATCTCATTTGATAATGGTTCTGAATAATATCTGACTTCTTGAATACTTGAAGTTGTATTAATTCCATTATTAAATGGAGATTCTAATCTGTTTAAACTACTTGATTGTTGTGTTGAGTTCCAAATAATATTAATATCATGTGATGTTGTTGATGCAGTCGGATTAGCTAGTATATCACCCCAATCGTCTACCCACGCAGAATATAAACTATATCCACCAGAACCAGAGTTTACTGTCACAGCGATATCACGTTGTTTCTTATATGGAACAGTTGGTGTGGTCATAAACGCTGAACTTCCGTTTGTGACTGAGAAATGTCCAGTAGCTAATTGAGAGTTGTAATGCCATCTCAAATCAGAAGTAGCCCCATCCCATTGGTGTAATCTAAATACAGTATGGTTACCTTGTGGCATTTTTCCTATAATTTCAATAGCACCTGGTCGTTTAGATTGTATAGTATCCCATGGGTGTATGGCTGGTTGACCGCCTGATAATTTTAGTTTATATACAAATCTATCGTGTTCGTATACATTTTTAGTATCTGCGATTTTTGGCCCACCATACTCTCTAATTTTAAGAAATGAACTTGGAATACCATATGATGATATCAATGATTTAAATGACCTAGCAGTACCTTTAGATTTATATATACCAGGTAAGTTGTTTAGTAAACGTCTCCACGTTTCTTGTACTATTTCTTTTGTAGGTTTCGTCTCAAGTGAGCCGGAATTAATCCCATCATTAGTACCTGTTTTATTAACACCTAATTCATAATTCCATAAAGCTGCGTCTGAGTATCCGTTGAACAACTTCCAACCAAACCCTTCAGCTACTACATCGACTAATTGATTTGGAAGTCCATCTTTTGGATGTTCTTCTCGTAGGTTTACAGTTGTTAGAGCTTCTATGTAAGTCCATACTATATCAAAATGTTGCCCAAGCATATTAATAAATGTTATATACTCAGAGTTCTTTTCGTCATCTTGTATATTTACAGGAATTAAATTTCGTAATCTTCCAGCGTTTACGGCATCATAGTCTTCAGCTATTTTGTAAGTTTTATTATACCACAACTTACCTTGTGAAGTTGTTGACCCATAGAGCTCATTTGGATTTGTAGAAGCTTTTGGGTATGGTTCTACAATAAACTCAGATGATGAGTGATGTGTATATAGTGAAGCTTGATTACTATAATATAACCAATATTCAAAATCGTCAAATCCACCAATTAATGCGTCTCGTCTATTTTGTGATTGAGATATGTTAGTTAATGCTTCAGAACCACTTACATTATTTAATGTGGAAATTCTTGAATCAAATCTTTCAATTTGTTGTAGTTTATATCTAAAGTTCTTGACTCTCTCAGCTGCTGACGAGAAGTTTACAAAGTTTGAAAAATCTGAATGGTCGGTGTTTAGTTTAATGTTACCTAAAGACCCACTAAAAAACTTGTCTATTACTTGTTGGCTAGTTGGGTATCCTGCGTCTAACAAACTATTCCAACTTTCAAATTCTCCACTACCATTATTGGATGATGCTAATTCGTAGTTAAAGTTTGGTTCAGAAAAATCATTAGCACTACCGATTGTTTCCAATGCATTGAAGACTATTAATTTCTCAACATAAGGTTTTATTAATTCTAATTGAACATCTACTACGTCATTAATTTTAACTGATGAGTCAACTTCCGTATATAACTTTAATATTGCCTCATCTACTGATTGTAATCCATCAGCTTGTGTATTATATGTTAAGCTAAGATTGTCAGTATTAATAACAACAGTACCACCCGTTTCTACTAACCTTGCCGTATCTTGTGGTACATCTGGTGGTAATGATCCAGATGTTAAGAACGGCTCATCATCTTTCTTAATCCAAGACAATGTAGTATTAGAGTTTCTTGTTAGTTTATATCTATCAAAGTTTTGGGTTACAGGATACGCTGTTGCACTTCCCGGATAAACTGTATTGAATGGTCGAGTCGTGTCTACTTCCATAAACGTTGCCCATTTACCAACACCACCATTACCATCTAAGGTTGTAGAAGTTGGTATCCAAACCAAACCTGCTCCATCGTTTGGATAGGGCAGAGTGGCAACAGTAACAGGATTTAACGTTCCAAAGAATGCCATATCTAAGACATTATTTATTTTGTTATTACCTAAGTTTAAAATAAATGGCGTATGATTATCTCTGCCCTCAAAAGAATTACTTGGACTTCCAATATTTTTTCCATTGTATACGTTTCGTAATCCCAAAAATGCATTAGGGGTTACTGAAGCAATTCTAATTTCTTTTTTGTCTGCGGATATCTCTGTTATTCTACCCCTAGCTACTTGATGAACATGATTATATACAATTGAATATGTACCCGATTGAAATCCAGCATATCTAATATCCTTTTCAGGTTGTACTAAAATAGCAGGAGATGTTCCATTTGCTGGAACATTGGTTTTTATTTGATTACCAATACTTGAGTATTGTCTTTGGTCACCAGAATAAACGTGGTACTCCATTGTTGGAATCGTAAGACCCCGTACACCAGTACCAGTTAAATCTTGTGGTTGTAGCTCTAACTCAACTATCCCATTTGATATAGCGGCTAAATCGTCTGCAGACCACGTCTGCCCAAAAGTAGGAGACTTGGAATTAACTTGGTCGGTATTTGTATATCTATCTAAAGGCATTTTTTATATCCAAATGTACTCCAGAATAAATATCCTCTTGTACTCTTTTTTTAGCTTTAGCTATTGTACGATAATCATAACCATCCATTTGATACAATCCACATGGTAATGGTGTAACTCTATATTTGGTTTCATATCTTGTTATAGTCCTTGGCGTATTAATATCTCTTGCTTCGTATTCAGTAAAATTTTTAATTCGTGTAAACTTTTCAGTTTTCTGTATTCGTTGACACTTTTTTCTTATAGCTAAATGCTCTTGATAAAGATTTTGATTTTGCCATTTTATATCTATAAGTAGTTTATTTTGAAATCCTAAAATCATTGCTTTATCTAAAACATCTTTTAAATTAGGATAACTTTTAATCTCACCTCTTAGTATTATATCAATATCATTTGTTTTAATATTAGCACCATACACTTTTTCTGCAAATGAACCTACTAAATAAACTTTATAGTCGTCTAAGTTAGTAGCTTTTTTAAGCTGACCCCACCATGATTTGAATGCCATCATTGTTGGTTCATTCCATGGGGTTCGAGTTTCTATGTTACCTGCTCTAAAATAAAACATATATTCCTTTAATCTGAGTAATAGTCATCTGAGTAATAGTTTCCACCACCACCACCACCAATGGAGTTTGAACCACCAGTAACACCCGATAGGTTACCTACTCCACCACCACTTGTGTTTCCAGCTGGTTGATTAGCTTGTGCATTATTAAGGTTAGCCATATTATTATCAATGTAACCTGGTGGCACCATTGATGTGGTTTCTGTTTGACCTTCTACATAACCCCATCCAGCTGTTGTAGCTAAGTCTCTTGGGATTTGTGAATAAGTTCCTGTATTAATTCCGGCTGGAACACTTGGGTATACAAATGACAATTTCTTGATAACTGTATCTATATTATTTCTAAACGTTTGGTCATCATATCGTGTAGCTTTTGTTGATGGAGTACCTTCTATTGGTAGTACAGGCAACTGTCCATATGTTGGTGTTGCAAGGTCTGAACTATTTGGAACTATCTCATATGATATTATCTGACCTCTAACGTTTCGCTCAATAGGACGTGACACCTGTGGGTTTTCTCCACTTGGTGCTTGTAATGGAGTTCCTGAATCTACGTTAACTGGTGTAGATGTTTGATTTGTTGTAGGTGCCATTGCCATATTATCTTACCACTTTAAAATAAAAATTATCATCATAGTATCGTGTTGTACCACCTTGGTCTACTCTAAAACAAAACTTATAGAATCTTTCAGGTTGTAATCCATTAAACCAAAAGTTAAAGTAATTACCACTTGAATCACAACTTAACTTTGTATAGCTTGTATCAAATGGAATAATAACTTGGTCTGTATCGGCGTCAACTATCGAGTAATATGATGTGGTTGGTAAATACTTTATAGACTTTAATGGGTTTGACGCAAAACTTCTACTTGGATATCGTTCTCTACCAAATACTCGTATCTTACCTTTTGATTTTTCTTTATATTCGGTTTGTAGGTTTTTAACATAAACTACTATATCGTCTGAAACTAATGATGATAGTGACCCCGTAACAAAAGAAGAATCATCCCATCGTGTTTCTAAAACAGGTGGATATATTGTATGCGTGTCTGATGAAAAGAATTTGATTGTACCAAACTTTGTTGGAGAACTCTCATCTACATTTTTCTTTTTGATTATGAACCCATTGTTATTACGAGTTCCATCAATCCACTCTGTAACATATTGTGTTACATTGGTGTCAAAACTTTCTGTGTATTTATCAAATGATTGGGTGTAGTGTAATCCGCTAAATGATGACGTGAACCATGTACCCCCACCTTCGGTTACAGACCAACGTGCGTCATAAAATACATCGGCGTATAACGATGAGGTTGTATCGACATTAAATGAGATTAAATTAAAGTTGTCCAATGACCCACTAGCCGAATAACTACCACTAGCGAAGAATGTCCATCTAAACAAATAATCTCCATTTTGACGTGCATTAAATGAAATTGATGGAGATAGGCTTGATGTTATATTTTTAACATATCCAGTTAAGTCATTTGTGTCAACCACACGACCATCAGGATCAATAATATCAAATTCAATTCCTTGTGCAGTTCCATCAGCGTATGTTGTTTTATAGTTACCAGAATCTAAATCGAAACTAGCAGTATACCCAGCGTCAGCTTGTAAATAGTATTTTCTATTAAGAGTTGCTCCGCCAAATCCGTTTGCGTTTAATTGCATTTTACTATTACTAATGACAGCAGACCCAGTAGTTTGTGGATTTCCAGCATCACCCGTAATTGGTTGGTTTAAGGTGTAAGTAGTAGGTAGTGTATCTGACTCAACATTAAATTGGTCTAAGATTAATGTACCAGGAGGTGTTGTTGCAAATAATAAGAAGTTGTCAATATTACCCGATGAACCATCAGCTCCGTTAGTATCAAAGAATGTATATTGTATTTTATACTGACCGGCCATACTTGATGTAAATCCAAGTTTGTAAGTTCCAGTAGCTGATATTGATTCCTTGTATCCTACAATTTCATCATTTAATCGTGAACCGCTTGGGTCGATTACATTAAAATCTACACCTGATAATGTGTCTCTATTAAAATCAAAATGAATATTATATATTTTAGCATCGTCCAATGATGCTGACAAGTTTGCCGTTCCACCACTAAAATTAGATGATGATAATACTAACTTACCATCTATTGCTTGTACAGATGGTACTTCACCTAATGTACCATTGATAGCTTCAACTAATGTAAATCCACCAGTATTACCAACGAAATCATAATATGCTTCTAATGCGCCAACTGTTGCAGCGTCAAGTGGTTTGTCCACTGTTGAATTTGCTGTATCCCAACTTGAACCACTTAGTCGTTGTGTCCAAGTAACACTTTGGTCTTTTAATGGATAGTCTATTTTTCCAATACCCTCTTCCCAAGATTCTTTTAATGGAAACGTATATAGAGTGTAGTCCGATTGTATTTCTCTACTCTCAATGTTTTCTAATCTAAGTCTATATTGTGGTGATGTTATTGTACCAGCATCCACAAGACTCTTTAACTCGTTTAAATTAAATTGAATTAAAGCTCGTGAGTTACCTAATAGGGTAGTGTTATCTGTGTCGTAAAACTTTCCGACTTCAAGAATTTCATCTTTACCTGTGTTTTGAGACTTACGAACATTGTCTTCGTATATTGTAGCGTCTTTTTGTGGATATATTCTATAAATCATGTTTTACCTCTAAAATAACGGAACTACTCTACCACGAATATCAATATCAGGAAATTTAATTTCAAATACCGATGGGTCTTTAGGTGGGTATACAATACCCTTCTTTGTAGCGTTCTTAATGTTATACTTTCGTGGTGAATATTGACCACCATCTTTATTTATTATTTGTAAACCACCCTCACCTAAAGCGTTCGGTCTAACCACACTCTGAACACCGTCAACTTCATCTAACATTACATAAAGGTCAGATAACAGAATGGGTTGGTTGATTCCAATTTTGTCTACTGCAAAATAATTTTTTAATTTAGCTATACAATTTAAAAGAACTTCGTTAGCGTTAAAGTTTGGTTTAACTACAAGTTCGAAATCAATAGCAATATTTACTATATATGCATTCTTTATATTGATAGCATCTGTTAGGATTCTATAAAAAGACATATAGTTTAATAAGTTTGTTTTAGTTGCGTTGTTTATTAAAGCAAGTTTCTTGTTAGAATCGTATCCTAATACATAAAAGTTTATAGCTAATGGATTTGAAACAGATGTATCTGTAAATACCCCATCATCTAATAATGTTTGGATTTGAAAATCTGGCGCCACAAATGCTTTTGATATAGAACCAAATTGAGGTGGCATAGCGTAAGCTCTTACTACATAATCTTCTCGTGTTACTGCTCTTGCCTGAGCTCCAAAATATGCTTTAGCATTTTCTCTTACCTCATCCATGGTCTCTTCAAACTTACCACCCATTGCTGGTACTTCATTTGATACTGCTATTGACTTTTTAGCTTCTTTAAATAAGTCACCATCTAATCCTATATCTGTTGTTTCGATAACTACATTAGCTAACTTATTCAAATCTTGTGCAACAACATTATCAATAACACCCTTACTAATTCTATACGTTACACTTAATGTAGTGTTTGCTGGAGCGACTCCATAGGTTTTTGAATACAAAAAGTTTGATGGGTCAAGTCCTTGATTTAAGTTACCAGTTGCATTGTACAATGATGACCCAACGTTATCTGGATTTGGAAGTAACTCTTCATCAGCATTTGATGATACACCTGCTCCAAATTGAATTTCAATCTCCCCCTCGTCTGTTACACGAGTTATATATCGTTTAGGAACTTTTTTTAATTTTAATAAAGCTGGAGTTTCACTTGCAAATGCTGAATGCTTTAATGAGTACTCTGATGTGTTAGGTGATTCTTCAAATACAGTATCTTGCCCAAGGTAATCTACCTTAGTCCACTCATCACCCTCAGAATCCATTATTTTAATTACGTCAATTAAACCATCTTCATCTTTTAATCGTATCTTATCATATATCTTAGGAGAACCGAATGTATATGTTTTAACCTTCTCTTTACCACTTGTAGCTTGTACATATTTTTTCAAAAGAAATTTTACTGGTAGATTTGTATTGTCATCTATTTGATAAACGGATACTTCCGTTGGGTCGAATGATGATGAATAATTAAATCTAACTTTTTGATTTGTAGTAAATGCAATATCACCATCAGATTCTGCGGTGACTTTAGCTCCTTCTTGAAGAGTAAGTGCGTATCTAAAATCAGGCGATACATTAACACCAGTACCAATAGCTGGAACTAATTGGTACATACTTAACTTAGAAGTTGCTGGCACATTAAGTTTAGGTTTATATCCTAAAGATTGTGCGATTGCAAATACGTTCTTTTTTTCTTGTGCTTGTTCTAATAGAGACTCTCTTAACTGAACATCCGTATAGTACGAAAGTACATCACCTACATATGATGCGATTTCCATCATCATCATACCAGGAGAAGCCTCGTTGAAGTCATTGTAAGTTTGAGGGAAATAGTTTTTTGTGAAGTCTATAAGATTAGTTCTTATACTTCCAAAATCTCTACCTATTAAACTAACATCTTTTTTAATTTTATCTGCCATATCCTATTACCCTATGCTATTGATAGACCACCTTGTTCATCTACATTTAATATAATTATGTTATTTGCTCCACTTTCTCCAACAGAAAATGTAAAAGAAATATTAACTCTATTACTATCCGCTAAGTTTTCTACTACTATTTCAGTCATATTAATATATGGTAGCCAGAATTTAATATCTTCCGATACAGTATCTTTTAGATTATCTAATAGCTCTTGAGTTATATTTTCAAATAAGAATGATGGAATATCTGTTCCAAATAATGGTTGTAGTGGTCGTTCTCCTTTACGCGTTAATAGTAAATTTTTTAAATTAGATAAAGCTTGGTCTTGTGTTGTGTAAGTGCTAGCGAATATTGGAGTACCCCCTAATGGGAATGGTATTCCAACTGCCACATTCTTTTGTAAATCTAAAGGATTTATCTTTTGTGATACTCTAGCTTTTGCCATTACAATAACCCTGATTTCTTTTTATTAATAGCTTTCATTAGCCCTGAGTAATCTCGTGTTAATGCATCTGCTACACCAGAGTCAACGACTTTCTGCATATCAGTTGTTCGTCCATCTGAATCTGTTTGTGGTATCATGGATGTATTTACTTGACCATTACCACCAAATGCTTGAGCCATATCAGCCCCAAACATACCATTTGGTGTACCACTCATATTTCTCCATTGACCATCATTAGCGGTTTCATTTAATAAATCAGAAAACTTGTTCTCTTTGAACATTGCTGTGTTTGGTTTACTTTTAGTTTTTCGACTAATCGCTTGCTTTGGAGTATTAGCTTCTTTTAAAAGAGATTCCTTAATAGCCATTGTCTGTTTAGCTACTTGCTTTTTTACCTCTTCTTTAATTAACAATTTGATTGCTTTTACAAATTTGTTTGTGTCCATAGTAATAAATAGTTTAAATTATTTTTATTGTTTCATTAAGCCCAATTCAGTCGTTATTTTTGCAATACGAGCTGTTATTGCGGCTGTTTGTCCTTTGAGTGTAGCACCTGCGCCAGCAAGTGGGGCATTTACCCCTACAATAGTGTTTGGAGTTGTAGAAATGTTTCCAATTGCTCCAGCTTGCGCAAAACTACTCACAGCACTTGTTAACTCATTTAACTCATTTTTGATTTCTTCGATTTGAGTAAACATATTATCCATAGCAGCTTTCCATGTTGGAGTTGATATATTTACATCACCACTACCAATGATAGCTACACTATCTGTTTTAGCATTAAGTACAATCCTATCACTATTAGCTACAATCTGATTACCAGTGTAGACTGCTGTTGGTATAATCCCCCTAGCTCCAGCTACATCATGTGCTGAGTCAAGGGATATTTTATGTCCCGATGTAAGGTATATTGACGTGTCGTCATCATTTACATCTTCGATTGTGAATGTGTTCCAACCATCTGCTTTTTGAGTATTTCTTAAAATTGTGATTGGGTTTGCTGGTGGGCCTGACCAAGTAGGTTCTTTAGATGTTTGTGCTCCTGATGGTGTATATCCTAATCTTATCGATTGACCGAATCTACCTTCAAGTAAAACATCACCACTAAATGGTTGAAGTTGTGATAGGTCAGCTACTTCTTCAAATCCAAAATCAAAAGCAAAATCAGAAGAACCACCACCCGATGGATTCCCTGCTGCAGCTGCTTCGTAACTACCACCGTCTGTACCAGATGATAACCCAAGTGAAGATTTAGGAAGTACGTTGTGATTTATGTTTCGTTGTAAAGATACCGAAGTTGTATAGTAGTATCTTGAAGTTCTTGATAATGAACTAGCGTCTGGTCCGGGATGTTTTAGAATATGAATCATTTCACCTATAACAGGAACACGTTGAATATTCGTGTCCATTGGCCATGCTACAACTTCACTAAAAGCGTTTCCACCATTATTGATTTCTACTATTATGGAGTGTAGAAAATCAGATTCGGAGTCATTAAGTTTAACTTGTTTAACAGTACCTACCATTACTCGTCTCCACTTTCTTCTTTAGGTAAATCTTTTTCTACTTCATCGATAGCGTCCATTAGTTGGCGCTTTTCGTCTTCTGATAACATAAACCCACCATCGTCTGATGAGTTATTGTCTTTCATCATTCTTTGAACAATAGCCGCTAGTTTTACTAATGCGTCATCATTCCTAACTGATATGTCAAGATATTCCTTTATTAATGGAACAACTACTGATGCATCATTTAGATTCTTGACCATTGGTTCAAGTTGTGCAATCAGTAGTTTAATTTGTCTATCTTTCTTTTTTTGATTGGAGTATATATCCCCCATCAAGTCAGCAAAAGACTTTCCTTTAAATATTTCATCGTCTTTGGTCATTGAATTCCTCAATTCTATGGTTTAGATTTTGTAAACCACCATTTAAATAATCGATATATAATTCTTTATATAAGTATTTTAATTTTCCAATTACTTTTGTTATATATTGTGTTTGTACGCCGGTTCTTTCTCTAATAAGTATGTAGAGTGCCTTTTTGTTGTACGAATAAAGGTCGTGTCGTGTTCTAAATAACTCATTAATAGAGTCAGCAATTTTTTGGTCTCGTTCTTTTGTAAACAATTTAAATAGATTAGCATCTATATATCTTACATAGAAATCAAAAAAGTCAGATACCGATTCTCTCATTTCTTTATCAAATACTTCATTCGTTATATTTCTTGAAGTATCAATCGCTTCTACCTTATCTTTTTGCTTCATACGTTGGTAGTTCTGATTGTTTTCATTGAAGAGGTAGTTTCTAGCTACAACTGTAAAGTAGGAAAATGCTCTACCATTTTCTCCATTGAATTTAGTTATCTTTTGATTTAGAAAAGCTACTACGTTTGCCTTTACGTCATCGTAAGGAACATCGAAGTAATACGTTTTGTAAGTATGTATTACATTTTCAGACAACTTATCGAATGGGTAGTGAATAAATCTATTGTAGATTTTATTCTTTAACTTCATATCATCAGAACCATTATATGCGTTTATAGCTATTTCTGTGATTTTTGTAAAATACCTCTTACTTCGTTTCCTTCGCTTCTTGGCCATAATATTTTTCTAAGTCTTCTATTATTTCATACATCTGCTTAAATATAGTCCCAGTCTCATCGTCAGCTTCAAATGCTCCTTTGGTATCTAAGTCTTTTAACTTTTCCATCGACTTATCAATCTTTTGAGCGATTGTCGATATTGTGTTTTCCTGCTCTTCAACAACATCCTCAGTAGCTTCGTTCTTACGGAGTAAATTCCATGTTGTAAAAATGAATACTAATGATACAATTGTATTGAGTATAATAATTGTTGTTATCATATTAATCTTCTACTATGTCTTTAAATGCATCAAATACATTTACAGACGTTTTTGTTTGTTTAGAAAACGTATCGCTTAACTTACCTTTAGCTGACGGTCTACCATTGGGGTTTCGAGTTGATTTAACTTTACTACCTTGTGTTTCCCATCTTTTGTTTTCATAAATAGCAGCCATCTGGTCTGCAGTGTGCATGATGAATGGTAATGAGGTTTTTAATCTGTCATCGTTATTGTACTTAATGTAATATTGTTTATTACCTTCGTCATATAACCCATCAGTTAATCTCATACCTATCATTTCCACTTCGGTATACTTTACACCAAAATGATTTAGGTTGAACATAGTTCGGTCATTGGTATTCATCCAATGAATATCAGGACTTGTTTTATATATCTTTCCTTGATTCTTAACATGCCACTCAGAATCATTCTTTATATAATAGTCTTTGTCAGCAGTACCTAACTTACCTAAGTCATGGTGAAGTGCTGTAAACAACAAGGTCTCTCTGTCAATGTCTTCCATTATCATTCCAAGGTCTTTCCATAGGTCGTATACCTTTAGTGAGTTTCTACACACTCTAAGTACATGGTCTACATATCCACCTGGAAATGCATTATGATAATGTTCAACTGATGATGCTGGTGTGTAAATCATTCTCTCTTCATAATGGTCATACATTTTGTTAAGAGATTCCAACCTTTCACCAGTAAAGGTTTGGTTGATTAACTTTCTGAACTTTTGGTAGTTTTCTACAAGTTCTTCTGCTGTAAAGAAATTTGTCATTTTATATTATTTAAATTATTAAGTCTACTATTCCTAACTCCTTAGCTCGTTCAGATGACATAAAGAAATCTGATGATGATATGTTTTCCCAATATGCTTTATCTTCGTTAGAATATTTAGCCATTAATTCATTACAATCGCTTTCTAATTCTTCGCTAAATTTAGCATTAGATTTTACATCATTTAATTTACCAACAACAACTGTTGATAATTGGTGAACCATAATCTTAGAATGTTTTGATATCATTCGATTACCAGTTCCACAAGTAAGTAGTAATGCAGCTGCAGACATGGCTGCTCCCCTAACTATAATATTAAAAGTTATACCTTGTGCTTTCATTGTATCCATAAAGTCAATTAAAGCCAAAGTTTCTATTACATCTCCTCCTGGAGAATTTAATAGAATATTGAACACCTTAACATCTTCGTTAAGTTTCATTAACAATCGTGTTTTAGCAACGACATCGAATGTCATTCCTGATTGTATTTCACCTTCAATAATAATTACATTATCTTTAGTATCAATACCATAGTCGAATTCTCTGAAATACTTTCTGTTTGGGTCTGTCATTCCTTGCTCTTCTTTATTATAGGAAACCGATATACTATCATCTAAATAGGTGTTCGATTCATTTCCGTATAGTTCGTCCATAATTCTATTATTAAAGTTATACTAATATACAACATTTGTATGAGAATACCAAATGTTTTTGTTTATTTTTTAGAAGTGTCAGCGTAGTTGTGTTTTGAGTTACGTTTTATGGATTCACCATAAAGTTCTTTAGTGTCTAAGGTTTCAACTTTTTCATTAGGAACAAACCTTACTTCTTCTTTTTGAGGTTGTTCTTTTTCCACCTCTTTTTCACTATCTCCGCCCGTTTTTTCATCAGCATTAAACTGCTCGTTAAAATCTTGCATCTCTTCTTCAGTCCACATACCATCATCTATAATATCTAAAACCTTCTCACTATCATCAATATCTTCAGCTTCTTTATTTTTTTTATCGTTTCCTAATAACTTATTTAATGCTATTACCATAGCTATCGCTAATGGGTCAAACACAAAGACAATTAGTAATGTAAACCAATTTACAATTACATTCATAGCTTTACCAGTTATTTCAGACATATATCTAAGAGGCCCAATTTCAGCGGCTATCTCATTATTAGATTCTAAATCTAATATTTGTAAGTCAAGCCTTGTAATTGAATCTGTAACTGATTCTATCTTTATACTAATATCATTTCGTGATTGTACAGCCAAGTCTAACTCTTTTGTTAATAACCTTCGAGTTGAGGATGATTGTGTCGTAATTATATTACCAAGCGTGTCTTTATATTGTATCTTATTATTAGTTATACCATTCCTTAAATCACCAATCGATGTACTTAGGCTGGATTTCTCATTCATAAAATAATTTAATTGTTCATTAAACCTATTCTTTTTTAGTTCAATTACATTTATCTGTTTATCCATAACACCAAGTTGGTCAGCTGTTTTTTGATAAGCAGCAGTTAGGAATCCATAGATACCAGCTGATGTGATTATCATTAATACACCTACTGCTAAGGTAAGATACCACTTCATCCACCCAGCTTTATTCCAATGGTTATGTAGGTATGATGCTATTATTAATTTAGAGAACTCTAAAGCAGCCGCCATAATTATTACTTCTGTTTTTGCTCCAGCAAATAAAGAGCTAAGCCCAAAGACCGAATAGTATGCTGCTGAACCAGCCAACGCAAGTGTACTGAGTATCATCAGTAATATGAATATATTTGACCTGTTAAATATTTTTTTCATGTTTTTGTACCAAAATTGATTTTATTAACTTTTAGTTTTGTACTTATATCTACACAACCTAAGTTGCTAAGCTTAATAACTTAGTAATTATCTAAGATAATCACAAGTATAAATATAGATTATTAAATTAATTAATAAATAATAACAAGCTTTCCCCATACTATGCCCTATTGGTGTCTACCAAAATTGGAAAGATAATTTAAGACTGTCAACTCTTTTTCCTTAGCTTCTACTACAATGTCAATATCATGACCATATGTATTTATTTCTGAGTAGATGTAATCCGAGTGAGCTTGTGGTTTTGCAGTCTCATCTTCAAGTGTTCTTGATTCAGAATAATGTACAACAGGTTTTATATCACCCCACGTTGACATAGCTAACTCTAATGCTTCTTGTTCTGACATACCACCAGTGTTAAAGGTGTGGTGATGATAATCAAATACAATAGGAATACCAATACGTTCATGTATGTACATTAAATCTTTTACTGAGTACATAGAACCTTTATCATCATTCTCTACTGTAAGACGTGTCTGAACTGATTCAGGTAATCTCTCAAAGTTCTTACAGAACCTATCCATAGCAGATATCTTATCACCATACACGCCATTACAATGTATATTTATTTTATTGTAAGGAGTACGAGACAATCCCATGAGGTCAAATGTCTCACCATGTATAGTTAAGTCTTTGATTGTGTTATCCACAACTCGGTCAGTTGGTGATACCAATACGTTAAATGGGCCAGGATGTGATGTTACACGTTGACCATACTTTTCAGCTAATCTACCAGCGCCATTTAGTAATATAGCGAACTTACGATAATCAGGCATATCTGTTAACTTGAACTCACTAGCCCAAGGTATTAGATTAGAGCTCATACGGAACAGATTAAACCCATTCTTATGATTCCATTTGATTATTTCGATAAGGTCTCTAGCGTTCTCTAAAGCAAGTCCAGATGACTTTGATATACCTTCTTTTAGAAAGGTTCGTTTAATCATACTACGATTTGTAGTAATCTTTGGTTTTTGTTTACCTAACGTTTGATTGATACAAGCGTATCCTAAATTTACCATACAGTTTTCATTTATTAATTATTATACTACTAATATAACAAAAAAAGGGGACTTATACAAGCCCCCTATGTTAAATAATTGTTAAATTTCTTGCCACTCTACATCCGTAACTTCTTCAAGGAAATAGAAAAACCCATCGCTTCCCTTCAGTACAGTGTCGCAGTTCAAATAAGACTTCCACGTTTCTACAATCGGACGCCGGTCGGAATGTATTTTACGCTTGATTAAATATAACTTGTTGTTGTGTTGTAATTTGGGATATCTAAACCACGAATACGCTGACATTTAACTTATTTAACTGTTACCTTAATGTTTTTTGCTTTCCTATCTTCATATTTAGGAATTGTAATATTAAGTAATCCATCTTTAGCTATTGCATTTGTAGCAGATAAGTCAAACGACTCGTGAATTTTATATTTCTTTTCAAGTTTACGAGAATCTTTCTCAGCTTTAATTGTTAATAACCTATCTTCAACGTTAACTTCAATATCTTTATTGGATAATCCAGGTACTTCTAACTCCATAGTTAGTATATCATCTTTAATATACGAACTTGTATCTGAAATACTCTTACCATTATCAACATCCCAGTTTAACATACTTGATATAACGTGGTCAAAATTTGTGTAAATCATAATTTTCCTCTTTTTAAAATTTATTTCTTTACGTTATATACTACCAATATTGTTCCAATGGTGATTTCACTATCATAACCTGACAATGTGTCACAATGTACTGACAAAATGTTAGTTTGATGAGATAGGACTACCTTTATCTATGAGTTGATATACACTTGCTGTACCTTTATCGTGTTGATGAAGTAACATATACCCATCCATAATAAACATTCTAAGTGTACGTTCTTTAATACCTTTATCTATACAATTGATAATAAAGTGTGAGTCTGTTAGAATTACATCAACCTTTAAAGGACTAACATCATCTTGTGATTCTTCGTCATTCTCATAGTCCCATATGTCCCCACCTTCATCCTGAGATTGTTCATCTTCCCAATCGTCAGCAAACTCTTCGGAATGGAATAACCAATCATATAAGTAATAGACTTTTTCGTCATCTGCCAACTCCATAAAGAAGTTATATTCTGCTTTATCCCATTGTAGTGTCATATCCATCCTCTTTAATATAAATAGTTAAGGACGAGCTTTCCACACTCCATTTAAATAAAGTATTCCTTCTTTGGTTATAGCAGTAAGCTTATTTTCCATAACAAAATCAGAAAATATATCTAATGTGTTATGTATAGCTTCAGATGTATACACACGTTTAATTTGTCCGATTCTAATTAACATAGCTTGAGCATATAATTCATCTACTGGTGTTTCCGAATTAAGAAGTTCATGTATCTTACCCTTAGCTATTGTATAATATGGGTCTTTCTTTTCTACAATAATATCTCGTATCGATGCTATGTAGACTTCCAAATCCGTTTTACTTAGATTATCAGCGTCTTCTAATAAGGAGAATAGGTCGTTTTTGGGAGGCACAATTTACATATTTAGTCTGTACTTCTTCTTAGCAATTTCTGACGCTTCGAAACAAGTAATAGCGATTTTGTGAGCTTCTGCCATTGTAAGGTCTACTTCGGTGTTACCTATCATTAGTGTTCCTATCTTAGTAGCACCATGTGGGTATCCCTCTGAATGGTCTTGATGTTCTAACATTTGGAAATCAATTTGACTCCAAAGTTTTCCTTTTCTTTCATCGTGCTTTTTTCTAGCGTCATCCGTAATACCATGTGATTGGTTAACATATCCACCTCTACCGGCACGATGTTTGTTTGCATTATATTTCTTCATGAGAATTTAATTTATGATTTATATCTATAAATAGTTTTCTCATATATAATTAAACTACTTTCTTCTTCGATTTCTTAAAGAAACTCTATTAAACTTTTTCTCATCAATAGCTGTTTCTTTTCTAAGCGGATGTGTACGTCTAAAGTTTTGATTGATTTGTACACTTCTTGAAGCCCAATACCAAGCGTCCCATACGGACGCTTGGGGTGGGATAAATAAATCATCACCAACAGTGCCACCAAGCCCATCTGATACATAAAACTTCCCATCGGATGTCATTTGTGTTTTTGCTTTAGAGAATCGCTTGTTAACTTTTCTTTTAAATGCGTTGAACTTTCGTTTAGCTATCTTACTATCTGCTGGTTGCTTCATTCTATTTAATTTTTATTTAAGTTTTTTGTAAGCCCTCTGTGTATATGACAAGTGGTTAGTTCTTTGTTAACAGAACACCTTTCCACTATTTTACCATTTTCAAGGAGTACTTCATATACGAGACCTTTTTTTAATCTGGTTCTGTTAAGGACTTGTCCAACATGGTAAGCCCCATTTAAGTTTAAGATTAGTTTGTCTCCTTTTTGAAATACCATATTATTTAATTACTTTAATTATTTTAGTTTCGATAACTGCACTCACCTCGAATTCAAGATTAGCACCTTCGAAGTCCTTAACTACCTTAGTCTCAGCGTCTGTAACCGATACCGCGTTAACGACATATTGTTCTGTTACTTTTTTTACTCTTCCTTTGTCATCCGTATGATGAACTTTTACTTTAGCGATGTAATACTGCATTTTGTTTTTGTTTTTGATTATTAATTATTATTGATTATTTGACTTAATTCAAACTCATCAACGAGTTTGTACGTTCCGTTAGGCCCTACGTCATGGTAGTCCTCACTTATGATGTGATAGTATTCAACCATCGTCTCACCATTACTTTGTTTTCCAGCGGAAATAACTATATAAGAAAAGTTATCACCTTGGTCTTGATAGGAAGTTACTTCCCTTTTAAATTCTTTAAAATTTGCCATATTAAAATTGTTTTCTTAAATTTGAATCATATTGTTCTGCAATCTTTCTGAGATACTCTAGCGACTCGGTACTACCTATTAAAGTGTCTACCTTACGAGTATACATCCTAACTACATATTCTGTTCCTAAGTCCTTAACCATTTGTTGTAAGGTACTAATACTTGGTAATTGTTTTTTATTAAATCCCATATTAATCAAACCATTGTGTTCTGTTAGTCTTTATATTCTTGATACCCTCATCAGTATACTTAGGGTTATCCTTTTCCATCTCATCGAAACGTTCTTTAATTTTCTCAAAAGCAACGTTCTCATTCTTCTTACCAATCTCACCAGCTTTCTTTAAATCGTCCTTAGTAAGTTCCTTACCTTGAGATGCGGCTGAAATTGAAGCGTATCGTTTTGTATGATATGAACTTAATGGTTTGGAAAATTGTTTTAGGTACTCAGCTTTTGAATCTAAGTATTCTAAGAACTTATCAAAGTTCTCTTCACCTAATAGGTGTAACTCTGCATCGGTAAGAGGATTGTCTGGGTCGTACTTTAGATTCATATCTTTAAATATACAAAATTATTTATTAATAAACAAGCCTTTTCTCTTCATTTGTTCGTTACAATAGAAATCAAATAATTGTTCAGCGTCCATTGCTCTTCGATTCATCATTTTGTCCCAAAGACAAAACCCAAAGTGCTTGTGTAATTCTTTTTTTAAACTATCAAGAATTTTAATGTCGTCTTTTAAAGCTTCTTCATCTAACTTCATTGCCTTGATATGTTTCATTTTTGATTTAATTCGAGCTTCAGCTTCCCACTCAAAGTAATCAGAACCCTCGGTCATTCTACTCATATGTTCGTTGAAGATTGCCAACTGCTCTTCACGAGCAGCGGCAGCTTCTGAGTAAAATTGAGAGTAATCAAAATCTCCGTTTTTAATTCTATCGTAAAGATGTTCTTTAACGGAGAGTTTCCTTTTACGGCCTTTAGTCCACCATCTATATGGGTTATATGCCATTTAATTTTTTTGTTTAAGTTGAATGATAATGTCTGTTACAAATTTAGATGTTTTAGTTTTACCACCAACATTCCATTCTTGTAACCACACTTTTGTGTATTCCTCTGATTCGGTTTTCCAATCATAGATACTGAATACCTCACCCGTAGAGTTATCTTGAATAACCCACTCCTTACGAACCTTACCACCCGAGTGGAGTTCTGTGAATGTAGGTTGACCGAATGCGGCAACAAGTTGAGTGTAGTTCCAACCGACAAGTCGTTCTTGAACTTTACCACCAACCAACGCTTTAACAGCGATAGTCTTGTCTTTTAAAATAGTGTAATTTGGTTTTTTCATAATTGTATTATTATTAAATTAATAAAGACTTACTAACCCTTAAAATGGGTTAGACACGTCTTCAGTTTCAACATTAAATAAATCCTCATTCTCTGGCGTTTCACCTAAGAACTTTTGAATATATTGTTTGATGTAAATTCTTTCCGATTGAGCTCCACCACTTTGGTCGAACAATGGGTAGATAGTAATCTCAGCAGCCTCAGCCAAATCAAATCCATCATAAAGTAATGAACCAATTTCGACAGCCGTTCTCGTTGATAACGAGTTGGTCAATTTAGGTGTCTCAGACATCACATCACTTCTTGTCATAGAAGTAATCTCAGCGACATTCTGAAGAAGTGTTTTTTCTACTGAAGGATACATCATTTCAAGAAGAGAAGTCTCTTGGTCATGAGTTAAAGTATCCATCTCAATCACAGTGAATCTATCAAGGATAGCTCTATCGAGAGCTCTTGTAGCAGTATATTCATTACCAATGTTAGCCGATGCGATGAAGGAAACACCCTCAGCCACCTTGACAACAGGAGAATCAGACGCCTCATCCAACCTTAAGTATCTTTGACCTTGGTCAAGTACAGTCATCAGAATGTTATGAGCCTCAGGATGAGCTCTCGTCAACTCATCAAGAACTACAATAGTGTTTGGAGTTTGAATCGCCTTAACGAAAGGTGAAGGGTTAAACATTGTACCCTTCTTGGTATCAAACTGAGTGTTACCAATAAGAGTTGTTCTTGGGTCTTGAGTAGCTCCCAAGTTAATAATGAAAGTATTGTAACCTTCAAGAGAGTTAGCAGCCGCCTTAGCAGCCATGGTCTTACCACAACCAGCGGGACCTGTCATCATAATGTTCTTACCTCTCAGAATATTTCTGATTAGGTACTTCCACTTGAGTGACTGCATGAACAACATTTTAGGTTTTAAACCTTCTGACTTTTCATGAATGAAACTAAGAACATCTGAGGTCATCTCAGCCGTAGCAGCCTCAGTAACTATTTGTTTATATTGTAACGACACCAAACCACCATTAGGTTGGTTGAAGTTACCAACAGGAGTTGGGTTTTGTTCGACCTTGTCTGAAGGAACTCTTGTGAATCCAAGTTCTCCATTAGCCAAAGTACCAACTACTCTAATCTTGAAACCATACTTGTCAGGTCTCTTAGCGGCCTGTCTAGCCCTTACATATAGGGAAGTACCCTCTTCATTTAATTGAGGAACGTTGAATTGTACCCCACTTGAATCTTGGAACAAGAATAGTCCATCTACATTGACAATCTTTCCGAAAACTGATTTTTGTGCTTTACTCATAATTTTTACTTTTTATTTTTGATTAATACTCTTACTAATTATTACTCTACTAAAGTACGGAATATATTTTACAATTCCAAATTTCTAATGTTAAGAAATTGTTAAATCTTTACTTCGAACTTTTTATTCAATGTTTTTGCCAGCTGAGTAACGTTGTTTACATCAATGAACTCTGCTCCTTTACCATACATCTTAGTAAATGACTCGTTACTACTTCCATAGTAACCATCTGAAATAAAGTAAGATAAAACTTGTACACCGGCTTGTTGAATCTTTTTTACTTGAGCTGCTGTATGTTCAACAGCGTAAGTACCACCATATGAAATTTCTTTATTATCGAAACCTGGCCACCCATCTGAAAAGTTAATGAAATAACTCTCTGTACCATTCTTTGTAGAAGTCAACTCTTTTAATACAGCCTCAAAACATAATCCCTCAGGAGTAGTTCCACAATACATAATGTGTTTGAACAATGTCTGAATCTTGGAGAATTTATCTTTTCTTGAATCGTAAGCCATTAACATTAATGGTTGAATCGTATTGTGACTAGCACCTCTATTATACCAAATACTTCTATAAGAAATAACAACATCGATATTCTCGGTCATCGAAGCCGCCTTAGCAATAGCGACAGCAGCCGTTTGAGTCTTATTCCATTTGTTACCACTCATTGACGAACTAGCATCAATAGAAATGTGAATCAAACTTGGAGTAGCTGTATTGATATTAATTTGGTCAAAAATATCAAAGTTACCGAATCCAATCTCGTGTAACATTCTACCATTTAGTTTACCACTCTTCATTCGTGGAGTAGAAAGAATTCTTTCTTCATTTCTCGTTTTAAGTTTTTTACCTAATTGAATACCTAATCTAATACCAGCGTTAATATTATTTTGGTTTCTATCTGTCCAAGTAGAATATGTAGTTAACATTTCCATGACATCTGAATCAACGAGGTTTTTGTTGAAGTTTCTGATGACATATGTCTGAACCCCATTTGATTGATACCCACCATAGTAACCTTGAGAAAGACCCTTACCAGTGACCTCACTTTGAATGTCAGCTTTGTCAAGTGTTTCAATCTTTTTCTTATCAGCTTTAGTAACTTTCTTTTTAGCAATATCACCATCCATAAACTTCTTTTGTTTTTCGATAGCGTTATCTAACATCTTTTTTTGTTTATCATTCAAAGGAGAAGGTGGTATCCCACCAGCACCATTCTTATTAGGAGTTGAAGGAGAACCACTCTCAGCGGTTTCATCAGTTGGGTCACCATCTTTACCATTATCAGAATCACCATCTGACTTGGAAACCTCACCCTTACCCTCGGCCTTCATAGGAGACCCACCTTGGGATTGGTCATCAGGATCACCACTCATTGGAGACTCACCATTAGTAGTATCATCACCATCGTCACTCTCAGTACCTTGACCTTGACCACTACCCTCATCCGATTGTGGAAGTGGGATATTCTTTTCAAGAACCATCATAATCTCACCAGCCAACTCAAGAGAGTCATCTGTACTTTTTAGTCTTGAAATATTTCTAAGGTCAAGAAGATTCCAAATCTCTTTCAACCCATTCAATGCGTCCAAGTCTCTATTGGAGTTGGTTATATTAATAAGTCTGTACATATAAGAATCCCAATCCTCAGTTCTGTATTCCGAAGACTTAAGTCCCTTGTCAACTATATTAGCGTGGAAGTACTTGTCATACATAGACTCATAGTAACCTCTATAACCAGGAGCCGATTGGTAAATTGAATTATCAATTCGTCTATCTTCTACATAGTTAAGTAGATTTTTAATGTTAGTGAAGAACTCAGTATTGTACTGAAGGTGTGTTCTTAATGTATCAACGTCATCTTTACCATACTTATCCATTAAAACATTAGTGTCAATAGACTTTGGTAGTATACCACTAAGTAAGTGGTTTAGAACTTTAAAGTCGGTTAAAGCGATGTGAGAACCCTCATGTAAAGCCAGACCAACAACAGGGTCAAACTCTTTATCGTCCAACTTAGCCGAAATAACAACAGACTTACCATCGGTATAAGAATCACCCCTACCATCAAAGGTCACAGGAATACTTTTACCTGTCACGATATTAACAAAGTTACTAATACTCTTCTTATATGACATCAACTTCATGAGGTCATTAGACTTTTTCTCTACCTTGGTCTCATCTTTAGACTCTTCCCATATAGACTTGTCAGCCCAAAAGGATGAATAATTTAATTTGTTAGTTGTATATTTCATAATTTTCAATTTAAGTAGTGAATAAACTCTCACCCATTAACTATACTAAAGTACGACAATTATTTGACATTGCCAAATTTCTAATGTTAAGAAATTGTTAAATTTTGTTTTTATGCTTTTCTTTACGAGTATAGTGTTTCTTGCTTTTATGAGGCATTGGAACCCTGAGTGAATCTCTCCACTCTTGAAAGGTAAGGGTTACCTTCTCTAATTTGATATTTTTATCTGATTTAGCCATAATGCCTTATCTCTTTCTTTACTATGTAAAGATAGTGAATTGTATCAGTATTTCCAAACTTTAAATGTTAAAATTATGTTAAAGTTTTCAACACTATATGTTAATAACTATTAGAGTTTACCTTCGTCTCGTAGATTTTGACGAATTTTAGTAGCTGATATCTCATGAATATCCGCTGGTGGAACGTGTTCTATTACATCATAACCAACCCCACGACCATAATTAACCGACTCGATGTCGGGTATGATTATTACCTTTACTCTACCCTCTGCGATTGGGTCGAATAACTTTATCTGTAAGTTGTCGTATACCTCTTGTGGTGTATATGGTTGATTAGTATTTGGTTCAACATCACGAATAGCAATACAGACCCGCTTACCCTCATTGAGTCGTTGGTCTATTAACCATTGATGACCATCGTGCCATGGTTGCCATCTACCTATGAATAGCGAGTACTTCATTTAATGTATGTATTGGTAATTTATCATCGGTACATAACCATATATCATTAGCTCCAATCTCCATTGAGTCGGTATGATAATGCTCACGTCCTCTTATTTCGTTTGTAAACATATAGAATGACCTTGGACTTAAATCTATTAACTCATCCCTAACGTCTTTATACGGGCCTACTACTGATATGATTACATGATAATCTTGAGTATATAGGAATCTAGCTATGGTAGTTACCTTACGCATATTATTCTTACGACCTACTTCACTATAATCGGTGTTCTGAAATACATCTCTCATGACATCACCATCTATATGTATAACCGGCTTAGTTACTTGACCATACTCAAGATGTTCTTTTAAAAGTTTTGCTATTGTTGTCTTGCCTGAACCCGGCTGACCATAAAACCAATATATCATATTAACCAATCTTTAATACTAACTTTAACTTTGTTATTCTTTTGCATATCCCAAGAACGTTTCCATGTTCTGTTAAGCCATTCTCTATGATGGTCAAACAACTCATCACCCCTATCGGTATATGTTATTATACCCTTCATAACTGCAAATATACTTTCCTTATCTTCTTTAGTCAACATTGAATTGTCTACCAATTCATGTAAGATTAATATTATCTCACTTGTATGCTTCTTTTTCCAAAGAGATTCTATGTATTCAGTTTTGGTCTGCAATGTAATTCTTAAAATCGTTAATTGATATTAAACCCAAGTCTTCTTCTCTATTAGCGTCCATGATATTAAACTCATAGAATGGGTTATGATTTTGTACAAGAGGTGTATTTAACTTAAGATTATTTCTGATGATACCAATACCCCAATCAGTATCTACTGTTAACACATTCAAATCTGTACGATGTGTTCTTGCCCAATAAATAGCTTTCCAAGTTGTACCATTCCATGGTTCATATCTACCATTTACCATATAGTCCTCTCGCGCCATATGAATATCAGGTGGGTTACAATCGTGTAATATAATATATCCGTTTGGATTTAAGTATCGAAGACTATTAACTATGTCTGTTTGTACTTGATATGATTTATGTAACCCATCAATAAATACTACATCATATTTTCTTGGGTCTTCTTGTACGTCTAAGAAATAAAAGAAATCATCAGAAGTCATCTTATAGTCAACTGGGTTGTCTTCAAACTCCACTCCAGGGTCGACACCATGTTTGGTGTCACATATAACTTTATCAAAACAAACTGATGGGTCACATACCCCAATCTCAAGATAGGTCTTGAAGTTGTGTTTATTTATTACATCATTTATTATATCGTATCTTAACATATCTATAACTTAGTACTCCGTAGGAGAATCGAACTCCTATTTTATGGATGAAAACCATATGTCCTAACCGTTAGACGAACGGAGCCGATTCACTTGACTGGCAGTTGAGCGGAAGGGTGGCTACTGCCCCACCATCTATGTACTGGATGTACATCGAGTTTCTCTAAACTCTTCTTCCGCAGTTGAGCGAAGGGTTGGAACTGCCCCAACTTCTCCTATCTGGATGATAAGCGACTTTCTTTTAAGTCTTCCCTCGCAATTATGTTACACAATATACGAAATAAATTCCATACTACCAAATGTTTTATGAATTAAATTTTGTGGAGAATATCGGAGTCGAACCGATGACCTCTTCGGTGCAAGCGAAGCGCTCTAGCCAGCTGAGCTAATTCCCCTTGAGCGGAGAAGAAGGGATTCGAACCCCTGGTACGTTTCCGTACGCTGGTTTTCAAGACCAGTGCATTCGACCACTCTGCCACTTCTCCGTTGAGGCGTTACCCTTTGAGTAACTCCTTTCCGTTTACATCTGACTCAATCGTTTCAACATCAGCACCATACTCCTTACCGAAGTTTGCCGCTAGTGTCTCTAACTTGTCAGTTGCGTTGGCTAGTAGCTCAACAAGATTATCAATTTCCTCAGTATGTTGTGGATGTTCACCTATTGCAACAGGTGATTCAAAGTAAATAGACAAACGGGCTCTTGCGTCCATTATATCTGCGGTGTACTTAGCTTCTAATGCTTGATACAATCGTCTTGAAATTTTGTAGTTCATATTGTTATATTAAGATTACTATGTATAAATATTAAAATTATATTAATTAATACAATAGGTGTTCCCAATAGGACTCGAACCTATGACCTAATCATTATGAGTGATTTGCTCTAACCAACTGAGCTATGAGAACAATGGTGAACGAGATAGGATTCGAACCTATGACCGATGCCTTAGAAGGGCATTGCTCTATCCAGCTGAGCTACTCGTCCATAAAAAAGAGAGGTTTCGGGTCTTTCGGGGTTACTACGATATAGAGGTTAACCCTTACCTTTTTCTATACCATTGTAGCTTCACTACCTCTCTTTGTACCGAAGGTGGGGCTCGAACCCACACGAACATTACTGCTCAAGGGATTTTAAGTCCCTCGTGTCTACCTATTCCACCACTTCGGCAATCGAACAGTACTAATATACGATAGGATTATTTAAAATCCAAATGGTATATGTTAAAAAAGTGTTAAGTTAGTATGTGTTAAGTTGGTCATTAATTCGGTCTACTATTTTCTGATGTTTATTTAACCCCTCATCAGTTAGTAGGTTTTTAATATCATTTAATAAACCACTAACCCTTTGTTTAGATTTTTTCTTAGCCATTGTAACATTCTTATGTTGTACTTTATATAAGTGAAATGCTATTGGGTCTAAGTTAAATAACTTATCTTCGTATTTAGATACACGAGTATCAACGATTCTTCCGGCCGTTGAGGTATGGTTTGGAACATATCCTTTGTAGAGTTCATCTAACCTTCCTGTTAGATATTGTATTTCCATCATTTTGTGGATGGTTGCGTAATCAATTTCCATTTTTATTATTTTTATATTCTTCAGTTCCTATGTAGTATTCAAATTGTTTAGTGTGTTTACCAACGTCTTCGGTCATAGAGTTCCACTCTTCAGATAGTTGTTCAATATAATCCGATTGAGGGGTTATCATATTTAAGAATGGTGGAAATTCTTTCAAAACATCTTCTCTTTCATGAGGAGCGTATGTAGACCCAAGGAATTCATCGGTGGGTAACAACCTCATATTGAAGTTAGTATCAAGGAGCTTCTTTATACCACGTCTACTCATACAATATGCGTGGGTGTTGTAACGGAAACATGGTATCATCCAAGTATCATTATAGGGAACGTCCTTACCCTCATGATTCATTTTAGTACTACCTAAATAGAACCCATCCACATTATCATCGAATGTATTTAAATCTAAATCCTTACAACTCTTTAGTCGTTTAAAGTCTTCTTCTAAAAAAAGTACCCACTCATGTCCTTCGTCATATGCTTGCTTCCATGCATTCCAATGGCTCATTGAACAACCAACCTCACCATCGGTCATAGGACGACACCACCAATCCATATGGTGTTCACTTTGTTGAAGTTCCCACTTGTCCCAACACTTAAACGGAACATCGGTGTTTCTACCGACAACCCCATATTTAATCTCATATGGAATTTCGTAAGGTAACTCTAATTCAGATAACTTATTAATAATGGTATCGACATCCATACGGATATTCAATACAAATATTTTATTAATCGTTCTTAACATCTACACTATATATTTTACTAAATGATTCCACACTCAACATCTTCCGTTTACTAAAGAGTTTTATAGCACCTTCTTCAGTACGTGCTTTTGTACTTCCTATTGCTTCTTTAGTTTTGTCTTTGGTAATGTAAAAGTAGTATATCATTTTATTCCTATATTTTTTTATCAGTTAATCCTAAGTATTTAATAAATATATGTCCCGATTGGTAATTAGTTGCTAATGGTACTTGATGTACGTCACACAGCCTCATCAACATACTAACGTCAACTTCGTGTGGGTGTTTCCCAAGTGGGTCTCTAAAAAATATAACTGCCCCTATTTCACCACGAGTTACCATAGCGGCTATTTCTGCATCTCCCCCATATGGACCAGAGTTGACCATCTCGATTCCTTTAACACCAGCGTGTTCAATTGTCTTACCCGTTGTACCAGTCGTTACTATACTAATATCCTCTCTATTAAAGAAAGGTAGTCGTTTCATCACGAAGGCTACCATATCTGCCTTTTTACCATCGTGTGCTATTAACGCTATTTTCATATTCAATCGTGTGTTTTTTAAAATATTTTCGTGTGAAAAGGAAGCTGACGCTTCCTTGCTTTATTCGCTTATCACCTTAATGCTTTCTCAATGTCTCTATAAATGCCTTGATGAAGTGATACCAAAATATAGATACCGATATCGGCCATGTAAGTAATGATATAGCTCTTTGCTCCATACTCCAAGGATATCCTCTGTGCTTCACACCCTTTCGTACCGTCCAATCCATTATCATTTCGACAACGAACAGATTGACAGCCCCAACAAGTAGGTAGAGTGATATTTGTTTAATTATTTCCATAGTTCATACTCTTCTTTTGTTAATATGTCGACTCGTTCATTGTCCCAATGCTGAGAGGGTATCTCTTCTATATAGGTATTGATGTAATACTCTGAAAGTATATCGGATAGTTCTTTGTCTCCTAACCTCTGTAACTTACGTTCATTAATATATATCTGAGGATAGTCTAAATAGTATACCTCTAAGTTATCTAATGATACTGAAAACTTCTTTGAAGTTCTATTTGCATCTTCCCTGTTGAAGTGTATGACTCCGTATAATACTGAGGAATCTTTGATATCACCAAAATCTACCATAGTTGATACCATTTTTTTTTGATGGGTGTTTCTATCTCATCGATAATCCAGTTCAATCTTTCACTTGCCATCATAGGACAATCCGAATCACACAATTCTTTTATAGACTTTAAGTCTTTTAATATAACTTCTTTATTCATCACCTTCTAATGCTTGAGTAATTTGTGTATATGCTATTTGAAAGGAATCTAGTTTACTTATTGTATTATCATCTTCTCTTAACTTACTAGCTAATTGCATCACTTCAAGTCTAATACCATATGCACTAGCTTCAAACAATATCTCTTCTATATGTTCTGCGTTACTCATACTCATGATGTAAATAGATTATAGATTATTAAAGATACAATAAAGATAGCTCCAGCAATGATAGTTACCTGCATCGCAGCTTCTGTGCTTTCAACCTGCTTCTTACTTCTACCTTGTCTATACTTTATATCATCTTCCGTAGATGACTTCTTTCTTAAGTATTCTTTTCCGTTGTTTGCAAAATGATTCATATTATTCGTAGTGTTTATCCAACAAGAGTTTAGCGACCTCTTCGCTAATCATGTTTTCGTTATATAGTTTCCAAATTAATTTACTCATGTCTAATTACTTAATGGTGCTTTAATAGTAGGATGTGATTGATAATCTTTTAGCTCAAAATCAAACTCTCCATTTAATATATCTACATTACTTAATGTAAGTGTAGGTAGGTCTTCATACCCCACTCTATTCATTTGTTCTTTAGCTTGGTCTAAGTGATTATTATATAGATGAACGTCACCAAGATTTCCGATAAGGTTACCTGGCGTATATCCAGTCTCTTCACACAATAGTAATAATAGTAATCCATAAGATGCGATGTTGAATGGTAGTCCTAAGAACGTATCAACACTTCTTTGATTCCACATAAGCGATAGTACTCCATCTGAAACATTACATTGGAATCCGTAGTGACATGGTGGTAACGTCATCTGGTCTAATTCAGAAACATTCCAAGCTGATACCATATGTCTTCGTGAGTCAGGGTTATTCTTTAACCCATCGATGAGGTTCTTCATCTGGTCGATACCTGGATGAATAGTCTTGGTCTCATTTAGTATGTGGTTTGTTTGACGATGAGAGCCCCAACGTCTCCATTGTTTTCCGTAGATAGGGCCTAACTCACCATCTTCTCTCCCACTCTTCTCGTAATCACCATCCCATATGTGACAATTATTATCGTGAAGATATTTTATATTAGTATCCCCCTTTAAGAACCACTTCAATTCAGTAGCGATAGTCTTTAGAGGCATTTTCTTAGTTGTAAGTAAAGGAAATCCATCACACATACAATGTCTGATTTGTGCACCGAAGATTGATTTGGTGCCTGTACCAGTTCGGTCTGATTTGTCTGCTCCGAGTTGAACAATCAAATCTAATAGGTTTAAATAACGACTGTCTAGTCTATTCATTGTAACTAAGTTTGATATTGTTTAATACAATATACGAAATTTAATTCATATATCCTAATTAATTTTATCTTTTTCTTCTATTGGCATTTCATTCTCGTCATATGTTGGGGCGTTGAGTAGTTCACAACCTATCCACATCCATACTGCGATAAAGACAAATGACCCAATAATAAATAATGTGTTCATCTTAACTCTTTTTTAGGGTTTGTTTTCGGAATATAGACAATGGAATTGATATTGATAAACTTCCCATAGATGTAGCGAGTACATCTCTCCCATCAAACATATTGTTCTTTTGGGTTGAGTCTAATGTTTCTTTTGCTATTCCAGCAGCGAGTCCCATTCCAATGGAAATAAAAAGGGCCTTCCTTTTGTTTCCGTATTTTCTTAAAGCCCATTCATAGGTAATGCCGGTAACAACAGCCCCAGCAGCGAAGTGATATTGTTTATCCTTTTCTTGGAGTATGAATTGATTATTGTTATAGAACTGACCAGAACAATAGCTGGAAATAGATAACAACAATATAAGGTAAAATAGTTTCACTAAGACTCTCCATAATGGTTTGTATATATAATTAGTCTTGATATACAAGTTTAGCTTTTAATTGTTCAATTAATTTCTTCTCGTTAACTCCCCAATGACCATGTATACTCTTCGACCCAGTCGATTTAGATTTAAGGTAGGGGATAACATCTGTTGTAGGTACTTGGTATATTTTCTTAAGTGTAACACCATCTCTGATAGCGAAGTACATATCTTCAGTCTCAGCGTACCCTTTTATTTTATTCTCAGATAACCAATGAAATTGAAACGAACCCTTGCCTGATTTAGACCTTTCGTTTATAGCCTTGTATTCAACAGGCCTTTTCTTATTGGTATCATATGCGTCACCACCTTGTGTGTTGTTACCATACTCATGACCTAACTTGTCAGCGATGAACAACTCTATGAACCTCTCGTTATAGAATATGTTCTCAAGACCCAATTCGTTCTTAGCGATTTGTTGAGCCTCTTCCAAAAGTTTTTGTATTTTACTAACTGATGTCATTGGAGTGAGTTCTAAATCCCATAATAGGTTTGTGACCATTTACTTTGTGTACTCTCGATTGGATTAAATCCTTTGAGAAATTCAATGCCTCTAAATCTTCTGAGGTCTTTACCCATTCAACGAATAGGTGTGTAAGTAATTTGCTCTTCAGCTTTTTAACTATATTCATTTTTTATTTATTTAAATTAGTACATACAAGTTACAGTGTCGTAGTCTTCAACTGATAGGGAATCCCACCAATCTTTTGCTACCTCTTCTTCTTCGATTGAGATACTAAACTCTTTATCATAACTTCCATCCGAGTTCTGAGGATAGATACACATACTTGAAGTGTCAAATACACTTCCTACCGATTCTAATACTATTAACATAATTTTTAATTTTAATTAAACAATACCCATTCTTTTTCTTTAGCCGTAGCTTCTACTTCATATGGGTGGGTCATGTAATCATATCCCATATCGTAGTATCTTTTAAACCATGAAGGTGATTGAAGATGGTGTTGGTACTCATGAACCAACGTCTCAATAATAGTTTGTCTTGAATTCATTTTTGGATGATACAAAACAATAGTGTTGTCTTGTCTATCGAACTCAGCGTCTGGGTCACAATCACCCATCTTTAATTCTTCAGGAAAGTCTTCTGACATTTCTTGGTCATCTTCACCAGTTAGTCTGACATATATGTTCCAATGTAATTCAACCCAAGGTGAACACTCATGGAATTTTGATACTCCATAATGTTTTACTATCTTAGGGTAAACCTCATCGACAATCTTTTGAACTTTTTCTTTACTTAATAATCCTCTTATCATATCACTCATAATTACAGTACTAATATAAGGATAAAAAACGTAACTACCAAATTTCTAATGTTAAATAATTGTTAAATTTATTAACAAGTTATTAACAATCAATTTCCTCGTTTTCTACTTACCGACCCATTTGAACGGCTGGGTGGTGATGAGGTTCTTGTTGGAGTCGTGTTTATACTTCGTGTATTAGTGTTTGGACGACTGTTGTTATTATTCCTAATATTGTTATTAATCTCAGGTCTACTATAACCTCTTGGTTTAGAGTTGTTTATGACACGAGGTTTATTTCTAATAATAATAGTGTTTGTATTATTGTTTGTATTAGTATTGTTTCTGATAATTCGTGGACGTGAGTTATTTGTATTAACAACAACTCTATCTTTTATTACATTAGTTCTTCTACCAACTACAACATTGTTTGAACCTCGTCTACCGCTATGATAAGAATAACGCCCACCATAGTAGTTGTTGTTATTCCACCATCCATTATGATAACCATTCCAAGTATTACCCCAGCCATAGTAACCATTGTTCCAACCATAGTAATTATTATATCCCCATCTATCATATCCAAATGGTGACCATCTGTGTGGAGTAAAATATGGATAACCCCATACCCAATCATTCCACATCATATCTCTATCCCAATAAGACGAACCCCACATATTAAATCCATATGGATTATAGAAGTTGTACCTATTACCTAATATCCGATTATTCCAATCGAATGAACGAGGTTGGGTTAACGCATATTGTGCATAGTTGTATCTAAACGTGAAATCTGTTCTGAGTAACCTATCGAACTGACCTTGTGATTTAATCACTGTGACCTCTATCTCGTTTCCGTTGGAATCGTAGATGGGGTCGTGGTTTAATGTTGATACTTGGAATGTCGCACAACTTGTCGTGAGCAATACGAATGATAATAGTAATAGAATGTTTTTCATAATATATCTTTCTGTGTTGTATATAAATAGTAAAAAAAGTGACATGAAAATTAATTAGCTAAATACCAGAGTATATAACAACACTAATAACAATACCACTATATGTAAAGATAAAGAAGATATCTATACACATACATAGGTATATACATAGATAACCTCAAAATCTATACCGAACCCTAACTCAGTTTAACCTTAATCCCTTTAAGTGTATTCTCATACCCTTTAGGATACCTTCCAAATCTCCAAGTACAATAAGATAGGGCTTCCTTAACCTCAAGGGCTGTTATCTTACCACTCCTTTTGATAAACTCAATAGACTTTTTCTTTGGTACATAATTTAAACTGATTCCTTTTAACATATATTAGATTTTAATTGTGCCTCTCAGTTATAGGGAGAGAGACTTAACCCTTATTACCTTACTAATGTACGACAATTACTTCAGACTGCCAAACATTATACGACTTATTTTAAAAAGTTATTAACAATTACCCAATTAGCTAATAGAAAAGTAGCTGTATATGGGTAATCCCATCTCAGAGGGGACTTTCTCCCCAGTCAAAAAAACCGGGGTCGATATGAAAACGTACCACAGCCCCCCGTAACTAATTGATTGCTAGAGGTTTACATTTAAATGCCCCCACCCCCCCTTTGGGAATCGGAGAACCTCATCACCTCGCTAGCGCTCGGTTGGGTTATTCTAACCCAGCATATTGGGGTTGGTATCCCACTCACGCCCGATGAAGTAATCCAACTTGCGATGAGCTGAATCTACCCCTCGAAGGTTATTTGCCTCTACGGCTTCATTTAACTTGGTTGTCCAATACTGAATCTTATTCCAGTATCCGTTAGTATACTTAGCCTTGTCGCTGTATACTCCTGTATTCTTACTATTGAACTCATCTCTCATATACTATGTATTTAGCTATTATTTATTTATATCACTTTTTATTTCACCCAATCGTATCGAGCCGTTACACCCCCATTGAGCTTGGATACTCGTTTCATATCATAGGGTAACGTACTCCCTCAACTACTTTGAGCCTGTTTTTGGATTTTGAAAGGGAACTCCTTAGTTAATTCCTCGCAGTATTCCCCCCAAAACCTCATCAACAGTACTAAGATAAGGATAAATTTCCACATATCCAAGCTTTTTATGTTAAATTTATGTTAAATTATCAACAATTAGCTGTTAATATCTCTGCTTGGGGACTTTTTTAGGACAGGACCCCCCTACAATATACAAAAAATATTTGAATTGCACAAGTTTTTAGCCATAAACTTATCAACACCCCATTGTTAATAACTTTTTAGGCGTTACATATGTAAACAATTACGTCAATTTGTCAGGGTTTTAGGCTAAAATAGTTACATTTGTAACACAAAATAGTTATCAACAAAGGGCTGTTAATAACTTTCCCAGTAAAAATTTTGCTTTCCGCAAAGACATGGACAAGACCCGCTACTTATTATTGGTAAATTATTATCCCTGAAGAATACTACGAAGTGTTTGTGTTAATTGTGGGAAAAGTGAATGATTTTAGCAATATCTCCCCTAGCCCACTCCCTATATGGGTTCTTTAAATACGATAAACTCTCTTTTAATAAGGAATAAAGAGGGGCTTGTTTGCCAGAAAGTGGGAAATAGTGGTAAAAAGAGGGAAAAAAGAAGGGTTTAAGGCACGGATTCCCTCAACTTGTTGTAGGGATTCCTTTATTTGTCCATATAGTGGAAGAGTCTATTCATGACTATGTAGAATAGGACAAGGATAAGGATAGACTTGATATAAATCATACTCCTATAAGTATATAAAATTTGGTGGTAATTGAGGGTTTTCAGCTATCCGTAGGTGGAATGAGCTAGAATAATTTGTGTAACCTATGTAGGGTTACCCTACTATAATGGTTCTACCCATGTTATAGGTTTCTATCATATACTGAAAGTCGTGTTCATCTAAGAAGTCCCATACTAACTCTTTCATTATCTCTGAATCTCCTGTTAGTATTTGTGTGTTTAGATAACCTTTCTTTCCGTTAAGAAGTTTCTTCTCTAATAAGGGTATAACCTTATGATGTCTTATACCATGTAAATCTATTGTGTTTCTATTTAAGTTTCTTTTACTCATAATTAATCCTTTGGATTCCACTCATCATTAAAGTATTTATCCCCACTTTTTGGAGTATGATACTTCTTTACCTTTGAGTCGAACTGATAAGCTTGAAATGAAATCGTTTCCAATTGGGTACGATAACTCATATACATAGGATGTGTTTGAAGAATTTTCTTCAACCCCTCATCGGTGTGTATTGTAATATTATCTTCGTTATCTATTGTGATTGATTTTAATATCATTTTCGTGACCTTGCTTTAGTTTCATTAACCTTCCATTTCTTACAATACCTCTCTACGAAGTTTCCTATACCCATATCCTTTATATCGCTACCAAGGGGAATAATCTTAGAACGAGCCGAATTAACTTTGTCTATATGATAAGGTATTAGTGTTACCCTCACCTTTGAACATCTCGGTGGTATATAAGCAACTGTGGTCTGATTTGTATTTTCCATATAACTGATTTTTAACCATCCATAACTGTATTAGAAATAATTTGGGATACTTTCCAAATTTTTCTTGACACACGTTATCGAACGTTTCTCGTGGGTCGATGTATCTTATGAGTCTTGATTAGATGTTAAGTCTTGAGTAATATCTTCTTCGGTAAGGTCAAATTTAATGTTTTTGAATTCATGTTTATATACGAATGGTCGTTGTGCGTTTTGTACGAACCACATTCCTGCATCTGATAGAGATTCTACGATTGAACTTGATGATGGGGTATTGACTTCTTTTTTGTTTTTGTTTCCAACTTGTTTAAACTGCGTCACTGTGTTTCCTTTTCTTTCTTTCTTAAAAATAATGAATAACTTCTTCTTACTATATATACTATTTCTGTGCTTATAGGAGTTAATTTATATGATTTAATTTCACTCATATCTATAAATTTTACCTTCTGATGTACATTTAACTTAGGTTTACCACTTTTGAATCGTAAAAGGAACGGATATGTATCTATTCCATTGATTTCTCTATTTGGTATTTCATAGTAAGCCTCAACGTCAATATCCAACTCTTCTTTCCATTCTCTGATAATAGCATCGTAGGAAGTTTCTCCTTCATCTATCTTACCACCTGGCAATTCCCAATAACCCCCATATGAGCTATTTTCGTCTAAACGTTGTCCAATAAGGAATTTCTCTTCATCAAATAGAAGTCCAGCTACTACCTTCATCGATATCATCCTGTTCTATACCTAATGCATAATAGTCCATTGGTACATTGTATTTAGTACATAACTTTACCATAGCTTCTGTAGCGTGAATCATAGCATCTGTTCTTGTACACCACATAAGTTTAGCCATTATATTTTCTGGAAAGAAATCTGAGGTTGAACTCGGACTCCAATCACTTTTACCTAATTTAATTCCCATACGTTCCATTTATTAAATGTAGTGTCCATGCAATCATTCCGTTGATTTGTAACAGTACTAAGTTCCATTGTTTACGAGATGCTGTTTGTATTAATACACATATAAATCCTGATATGAATAGCCATGGATTTAATGTCCATTGTCCTGCTACTAAGAATCCTGCTCCCATATATCCAATCCTACTAGCTAATCTTTCTATTGGTCTGAGTTTTCTTTCTCGAACCATTGATTGTAATACTTTCTTTCTCCAAGATTTTCCTAACATCTTACTCTTCTCTAAAATCTCCAAAGTCCACTCCCTTCACATTTTTATTAGGGAATACAAATCTCCATTTATGTTTACCTGCCCATATAATCTTCTCAAATCCACTTGGAATTAGAGCACCATCTTGACCTCGTTCTTCGTAATCAAATATAATGGTTATTTGTACATTGACCTCTTCAAATACTTTTGATAGATTTCTTTCAAATCGTTCCAATTCTTTCCATGGGCCTCTATTTAGTGATTCATGTTGGAGTGCACAATTTAGATAGTTAAATGTTTCTTTAAGAGTTTGTTTATCATAACAATTGAAGTTAGCTGCTGGAGCCATATGTCCTTTGTCATATATGTTATCTTTATAGTCATTATTATCTGACGTATTCCATCCATCTGGTTTCCAAAAGTTCATACCATCTCTACTGATATCACCTTGGTTACATAATACTTTATATGTTACTTGAAGAGGTTGTTGGTAGTCTTCTGAATATAAGACTTGGTATAATTCACCTTCGTATAGTCTATTTTCTTGTCCATTAAGTGTTGTTGCGAACAACATCATGGTATAGAATCCTAATGCGATTCTTAAAAACCAATCTACGCTATTTATTTTTTTCATAGGGATAAATTTTCTTCTTTAACGAATACTCCGTTAATTGTTTTGCCTTTTCTATTTTCTATTTCGTTGTATGCTAATTGTAAACATTCTGTTGGAGAATATCCCAATTGTTGGCATAATATAATAAGAGTAACAAATGAATCACCGATTCCATCTTTGATTTCATCTTCCTTATTTTTCAAAAGTGCTCCAGCAGTTTCACCTACTTCTTCCATCACTTTCAACATTTGTTTTGGTGCATTCTCTGGTTTATCAATACCTTTTGATATAGCCCAATTTCTTACTTTAATTTCTAAATCGTTAAATGTATTATTCATTTTTCTCGTTTTTTCTACTTGGTTTTCTACCTGGTCGTTTCTTTACAACATGCGTACCATTCTCAACGTTAGCTAATATCTCTTTAAGTTTAGCTACATTTATTGGATTCCCACCCATTGCAATGGTATGTTTTAAGTTTTCTACAACTTCATTGTATCGTTCTTTTTTAGTCATTATTTTTCATAATTTATTTTGATATTCCTTTATAGTATAATTCTTCTTCTAAGTCGATTCTCATCTTATCTAAATTCTCTCTATACTCATCATCTTCCCAAACTCTGTCATAGTCAACCTCATGGTCAACTTCTTGATAGTAGGATTTGTTTTGACTATAAAAGAATGCGCCAAATGGCTGAATACCTTCATCTTCAAAATTACCCCAAACCATTGAATCTGAAGCTCTAGCACATAACCAATCTTTAAGTCTCAATACGAACGCTTCTGGCATATGCCATGCTGAATGTAACATTACACTAATTTGGTCGTCTTCAAAGTTTTCTTCGGGTTCTTCACAATACATCCACTTTGCACCAAAACATTCTGATGCTTTTGCACCACTATCCCAATCATCTTTAGTATAATCAAAGAATCGTTCTCCTAAGACCCCAGTTCCAGTTTCGTAACTACCTGATAATGGAGTTAGCTTCTCATTAAGTTCTTTTAAGGTCTCTTTATCAGTACATTTGATATTTACCCAAGTATATACGCTATTAGCCATGTTTTTGTATTTTCCAATTAAAGGGTTCTCTATTTCTTTGAAATTGTTCCATTGTGTAATCAATATCATTTGTTTCGAATGTCTCATAATATGATTCACTCGTTTTACCATATGTGTTAGATAATGGTGATATTTCAACGACTACTTTAGTCTTTGATTTTTCGTTCGAAGTATTCTGCATCTGTTAGTATTTGAGGGTTTTGTTTTATTGTTTGCATAGTTATTTTGTCTTTGAGTAAAGTTGTACTCCAACCATGAGCTCTTGACGTATAAATAATCTTTGGTGGTAAGTCATGACCTGTGAATTTATCTTTACCAATATAATCTTCACCTAAGATTCTTACATCTGGTTTAAAAAACTTAATTAATTCATACAATTCATCTTCGGTCTGATAAATAAACACCTCATCAACATAACCAATAGCCATCAAAGCTCTATATCTTTCATATAATGGGATAATAGGTTTGTATTTTGATTTTCTATGTAATGATGGGTCTTTCTGTAAAAATACTATGAAATGGTCACAGTGTTTTTTAGCATCTTCAAATGTGTAGATGTAACCAGGATGAATTATATCAAAGTTTCCTGCCGTAAATCCTACTACTTTTTTATTTATCGTCTCCACGTTTTCCAATTAATTTAGTTTCTTCTTTTTTTAAGTCTTCGGGCAAATCCTCATTAGCTATTATTTGACCCGTCTCATCTTGTACTCTATTTACACAAAATTGACGTTCTTCTGAACCACCAGTTCCCCATAACCATCCAATTGTACCTTTGACTTGTTTTATTTCACGTTCAATCTTATTTAAATTTCTCTCTAACAATATTGCGTCATTACTATCCATTTCGTATTTAACACCAAATTTACCTGCTAAATCTAACATTTCTGCTAAATCTTGTGATTCATACGCGTCTTTTACCGACTGAAACACACTTTCATCTCCACCTGTTTTATCTGGGTGAGTTTTGGTTGCTAATTTCTTATACAATGCTTTTACTTTAGTTGGTGCGTTTTTAAGAAGAGCTCTACGTTCTTTTTGTTCTTTATCCTTTTCTGCTCGTTCTCGTTTTGCATTTTCAAAGTGTATGTTTGGATTTTCAAATTTTATTGTTTTCTTTTTACTTGACACATAATACTTCGAGAAAAACGAATCAAAATCTGAGGTGTACTCGTTCATTGATTCATTTATCTCTTCAAGTTCTAATTTTAGATACTCATGTTTTAGTTGAAGTATTTTGAGTTTTCGGTTCACTATTCGCTTTCATCGGGCTCATTTACTACCATACATTCAGTAGTAAGGAGCGTTCCAGCAACTGATACTGCTTTTTCAAGTGCAGTTCGAGCTACTTTTGTAGGGTCTATGATTCCATTTTCAATTAAATCACAAAACTCTTCTGTTACTACGTTATATCCTATTGTTGATTCTACTTCCGATGGACTTGATTGAAATTTATCTAATAATACATCCGGCTTTAGTCCAGCGTTTTCCATAATAGCTTTGAATGGAGATTCACAAGCTCCTAAGATAATATCAATACCTTTGTTACTATCAATCTTAGTATCATCTGTAACCAATGAACCATTAATTAATTGTTTAGCGTGAATTAGCGCAGCACCACCACCAACGACAATACCTTCTTCAACTGCTGCTTTAGTAGCAAGAAGTGCGTCATCGATTCTATCTTTCTTTTCTCTCATCTCAATCTCTGATTGTGCACCTACTTTAATAACAGCTACACCACCACTTAATTTTGATAATCTTTTTTGTAGTTTCTCTTTTTCAAAATCAGATTCACAAGAATCTAACTCATTTTTAATTTGAGTGATTCTAAGTTGTAATTCATCTGTGTCACCATGTCCACCTACAATTACAGTCTCCCCTTTGTTGGAAACGATTCTATCAGCAGAACCTAAATCTTCCCAAGTAATGTCTTCTAATTCTTTACCGATACCACCAAATAATGTACCACCAGTAAGAGCTGCCATATCTTTAAGGATTTCACTTCTTTCATTTCCGAAACCAGGAGCTTTTACTGCCAGACATTTTATTGTTTGTCTTGCCGAGTTAACTACCATAGTTGCCAATGCTTGACCATCTATATCTTCGGCAATTACCACAATCGGTTTACTTTTAGATGAAGCACTTTCAAGAACATGAACGATATCGTCCATTTCGCTAATCTTTCCATCAAATAGTAAAATAGAAGGTTCTTCATGAGAAACGTTAAGTTTTTCTTGATTATTAATGAAATAATGTGATAAATATCCTCTATCAAACTGAAGTCCTTCTACAATCTCAAGTTCATCATCACCACCTTGACCTTCTTCAACGGTAATCACACCATCTCTACCAACTTGATGCATTGCTTCAGCAATCATATCACCAATTGGAGCCTCACCATTTGCTGAGATTGTAGCTACTTGTCTAATTTGGTCGTTGGTATTTACATCAATCGAAATATCTGATAACTTTGATACAAGTTCTCTTGATGCGATATCCATACCTCTACGAAGTTCAATTGGATTAGCCCCACTTTTTACAGCATCCATACCATTATTAAAGATATATTGCGCTAATACAGTAGATGTAGTTGTACCATCACCAGCATTATCAGCAGTTTGTTGAGCGGCTTCTTTAATAACTTGCGCTCCCAAGTTCTTTGTATTGTCACTAAATTCAATACTTTTTGCGACAGTAACACCATCTTTTGTAATATGAGGTGATGCTTCAGTCTGAATTACTACATTCCTACCTCTCGGCCCTAATGTAACCTTTACCGCGTCAGCTAACTCATTTACACCTTCTAAGAGTTTCGTTCGAGAACTCTCACCATGAAATACTTGTTTACCCATAACTTATTTACCTTTTTTATTTATTTGTTTTTCTTTTGCTTTTTTAATTTGTTCTGCTCTCCATTGAGGTTGTTTACCACGAAGGTTTCCACGCAGATTGTGGAAACAATTGTAACACAAAAATCTTAGATTCTCTTTTAAATGATTTGTCCAATCATCGTCTTTATGGTCAAGAATCAAAGGAATTGTATCATCAGTAACACGTTTTTCGTCATACCCACAACAATGACATTTATGTGGGAAATCTAATTCTTCTTTATGTGAATTGTTTATTAATCTTTTTTTAAGTAGAAATACAGGATATGATGGATGTTTACCTGTTAGTATATCTATTAGAGAATATTTACCTTGAGTTAGATTGTATGGTTTTTTAACACCCTTACCTTTCTGATTCTTATGTAAATCCCAAAGAGTTTTACCAGTTGTCTCATCTTTATATAACTTAGAATATTTCTGATATGTAGTTAAGGACACGTTTAGGAATCTGGCACCACCTGAGTTTGATTTTGAGTTCTTCATAGCGTATCTAATCTGAGACTCTGTCAAATTCAAAGGAGTTCTACCTTTTCCTAATACATAACCATTTGGTAATTTATGACCTTTTTTCATATCCATTTATATATAAGTATCTACTTATCCGTATTTTTGTACTATACTATCTAAAAATTGAAAATCTTTATAGGATAACGTTACTCTATCGTTCAATACTTTATTACTTATTGTTAACAATCTTTTTTTATCACGCCAAGCCATAATCCCTTTAATATGTTTAGGGTTCTTGTATACAATGTCAGTACATACTTTTATCATACGTTTATGTCTACTTAACTCTAAAACTACAAAATTAGACTTCATTTCCAAAATATTTGAACTGATAATAATAACACTGCCAATCCTAATGATACTGCTACTTTGGGTGTTACTCCTTGATTAAAGAAATAAGATAAGCCTAAAGCGTATACTACCATTCCTACTGCAAATCCTGTAAATCTAGCTGACCACATGACCCCATCAAATCCCATAACAGTATACTTAGTACCCCATATATACATAAATGATATAGGTACACCAGCAATTGCTAACCACATTGGATTATCTTTGAACCAATCCCACTTGAATTGACCATTTAACTGAAAGAATACAGCTATGTGACCACACAAGAAAAAGAATATACCTAATAATAGATTTCTACTCATTCTCATATGCTTTAGGAGAGGGTAGATTTGAATAGTAACACCATTCAGCATAATTAGCATCATACTCTGAATCAGCTAATACATCATTACCCTTCTGCATTTCATCGTCAATTAATCTTTTAGTAAAACTCATTACGATAATCTGATTAAGATTTCATGTTCTCTATATAGATTGTATTTTTCACCATCTAATTTTAACTGAGTACCAGTATTTGGAACGATAACAATATCACCCACATTTAATAACATAGGTATTTTAGTACCATTAGCAGTATAAATACCTTGACCAATGGCGATTACCTCACCCTTCATCTGTTCTTTACTTGACTCTGGTTTATATAAACCACCCTTAGTTTTTTCTTCCTCTTTAACCACTTTGATTAAAACATGGTCGTTTAGAGGTTCATACATTACGTTTTTTGCCATAACTTTTCTTATATTTGTTTACTAATATACAACTTTTATTTGGATTTACCAAATTTATTTTGGGTTTGTATAAAACTATTTTCCCACTTTATTAAATCACACTTCCTTACATACCTCTTACTTCCGAGATTAATTAAAGGTAACCCCTTCTCTTCTTCCCATTTGTTTATGGTAATTCTATCAACCCCATATAATATTTGGAGTTCTTGTTTTGAAATTCTTGGTTCAAAATCAATATGAGTTTCTATTGGTTTTTTCCTTAACTGACCACTAGCAGTCTTTTGTTGAAGTCGTTTTCTACTCGCCATAACTATTTTTGTTTTTCATTTCTCTTTGGTGTTAAAGGTTATATGTCTCTACATACAAATTGATGGATAAACCCATCTTTATATGCTTAAACTCTTATTAATGGTGTAAATAAGCACCATTAAATGTTATTTCATTATGATGTGAAATCCTTTTCTCATTTCTTTTCTTTTTACAACCACCACATTTTTTAAGATATGCTGCGTTTAAAGACCCACATCCGCAAGTCCAAATATTATCTACATACCAATTTGGCGGCTTATTTTTCATTTCTACTTATTATTCCTAAAAGATTATTTAAATCTTCAAATTCTTGAAATCTTATGTCCGATTCCATAATCGATACTTCTATTCCATCACGTTCCCAATCATCTGAATCATTGGAAATAAATTCTACACCACCAACTTCTCGTGAATAATAAAACCAATCTGTTTCACTACCACTATTGGCTGCCGTTTCATCGTACCTGTTAAATCCAAGTTCGATTAAGTCATTTTCTGACATTGAGTTCTCCTTATCTAATTATTTTAAGGTTTTTTACACCATCACAATCTAAACAAAACTCTGTATCTATTCGTCCCCTTACACAAGAATCATGTTCCCACAACTCAACTGTATTTGTCGAACCACACTCACACTTTGAGCCAGTACATTTCTTATGAAGATACTTTTTTAACTTTGGGTTACTAACCCACTCTTCTTTTAAATATATCATAATTATATTTTAAGGTCAGAAAACCCACTATTTTTTTCAACTGAAATACCAACAGCTCTTTTTTCATTAGGATTTTTGTCTGATTTATTGTTTATTAGGATTCTCTCAGCTCTACCGATACCCATCACCAATTGGTGAAATGGAATTCCTAAGATATCCATTTCTTGGATAGTAATATCTCTTAAGGATTCGGGTCTAGCAGTAGTCAACACAATGTGATGACCTTCGTTGAACCAACCAACCATCTTATCAACAACGCCAGGTAGGGCTTTTGAAAGATTAGGGTCGAGGTTTTCGAATTGCACTTGGTGGACTAAAGTCCCATCGATGTCTGTGAAAATTGTTTTCTGTTTTATCATAGATTAATTAAAGGGTTAAACACTCACTCATTATTACAGTACTAATATACGAATTTTTATTGAATTTACCAAATTTTAATGTTAAGAAATTGTTAAATTTTTGTTAAAGTTTTGAGTATGGAATCCTACAAAGTTAGGAAGTTCATGCTCTGGATTACGATGGTAATCTCCAATATTTTTAGTAGAATATACACAAGCATATAATCGTCTTGGTTTATTTGACGTATTTTCAGAAGACCTGTGTAATGTATTACCTTCAATAGCTACTATGTCACCAGCTGAAGGATAAAGTTTTTCCCACTCTCCATTTGATGTGTTACATAATTCTAATGTTCCTGACTCATCTGTAAAATCATCCAATATCCACGAAAAGTTAATTGTTTTATATATACCATTTCTTGACTCATGTAAATCAGGACCATATTGGTTATCAAAATGTTCGTTAAATTGAAACTCTTCATTTGGTAATTTTACAACAACTTGGTCGTTAAATAAGAAAACATTAGGTGTATTTAGATAATATGAAGACAAGTCATACATAAAATTATCAGTATAACATTTTAGTAGTCTTGAATTTAGACTACTCGCCATTTCAATACCACCCCACCATTGACCAGTACCAGCATCATATCGTTGTAAACCAATCACACCTTTTTTTACCAAATGATTTTTCATATGTAAAGTTTCTACTTGTGATATTTTTAACAAATCAGCTGGTATTACATTTTTTAAATGAATGTAACCTTGTGAATTAAATGTTTCTAAGTTTTTCAATATACTTGTTCTTGACGATTATCAACCCAACTAAATAATCTAGAGTCTTCTACATCATGAAGTACTACACACTTTTCATCCAATGGGTCATCATTGTAAAAGTATCTATGACCAAACAAAGCAATATCTGTACCCATCTCTGAAATCATGATATCACTAAATACTTTACACCCATTAGCCCAATTTATGTTATCATATGTACTTAATGCTAAATCTACTGCTCTCGAATCACGAGCACTTCCATAAACTGTACAATCTATTAATGTATTGTTACTTTGACTTGGTTTTAGTCCTGAAAAGAATGTGTGTTCTGGATGTAACTCTTTTAGAATCATATCAAATGGTCTAATCGGTTTAGCGTCTACATCACAATAAACACCACCATAGTCTCTAAGTAAAAGTAATCTTACCCTATCACAAATAAAAGCCCATTTGAATAATTCAGGGTCTTTAAGGTAGTTTTGTAAAAATGGGTCGTCTTTGTAAAGGTCAAATACCTCATTACCCCAAAGTTTAACATCCCAATATGGATGTAACTTTTTCATCAAGTCTACATATTCTTGACAATGTTCTGGAATAGGGTTATCACCTACCCATAGTTGGTGAATGATTTTGGGAATTTTAGTATTCATATATAACTGTGTTTGTATTCTACTATAAGTATTAAAAATAAATTAATCAAATTGATAGGTGACTTAATTTTTCATGAAGACGTTTCATATGTTTACAAGGTGAGTGTCTATTGAACTCCCTTGCTTTACATTCACACTCTGATATCCTATAATCGGTAACAGTTACATCATAATACGATAGTTTTCCGGTCTTTTTATTCCTACTACCCATTTCTCTATACTGCCATTTACTACCCTTTGGCATTGTAAATATACTATTCATTTTCGTTATTAATTAGTTCATACAATTTTTCAGTACTTAAAACTGATGGTTCACTCCATTTAAGTTCATGGTCACGATACTCAAACTTCTCAGCAATAGTTGATTGAGCCTCAACCATTTTTGTTAGATGTTTTACTAAATCATTAGAATACAACAACACATCCGAATTGACTTCGATTTCGAACTCATGACCACCTTTCGGTTTCCAATGTGGAACTTCACCGAACCCCTCGGGCCCAACGTTATAGTTTTCGAAATACTGACAACCTACGATTAATTTACAATCCATAATTTTTATTTTAATCCAATTATTAATTTTTTATAGTCTACTGATATTAGTCCAAGGACACCAAGTACTAAACCTAATACACAAAATGCCATTTCATTTAGAACATCAGAGAAGTGGATATATTGTTGGATAGTTCCACTCATAGTTAAGTATCCTAATCCAAATCCTAATATTGTCAAGATGATTGATTGATAATTTTTCATAATTTATATCTTAAAGGTTTAATGATAATTTAACGTTATTGAATTCTTTATCGGTCATATACGTTTTGTTCATACTTAACCAACCACCAGCTTTCTTAACCATACTCATATAATGTTCATAGTTTGGATTTTCAGAAGTCATACTTTTGAAGTTATTATATTCATTCATCCAATACTCAACTGAACCCCATTGTGGAGCGTTTTTTACGAAAACATATGAAGGGAAGTATTTTAATGGAGTATTGTTATCGGTAGTTTTTGTACCTTCATTGTACTCATAGATATCTTCCATACCATTGAACGAACCAGCTTTGAACTGATTACCAAACTCTGAAATCATTTCATATACATTCTGTTCAATTTCTGAACCATCTAAATTAGATAGAGAAACATCAACTGAAGAACCACCACTATATGTTTGTGATTTACTCCAAACCTTAATATCAGGAAAGTTTTTCTTTACATATTGTTTGATGATTGAGGCGGTATGTTTAGCACTCATATGGATGTAAGTTTCTTCATTCCATTGGGAATCTTTTTTCAACTTCAACGCCGAAATTGGTAATTGATACTCTTCACCTAAAATCGTTAACTTAATTTTTTTACTCATTTTATTCATTTTTTAATTATTAGTGGATTAAACTCTCAACCCTTATTACACTACTAATATAGTGATAATATTTGAAACTACCAAACTTTTAATGTTAAGAAATTGTTAAATCTTCAGTTACCATTTCGTTCTCTTTGTAAGCCATTGAAGCCCAACTCGTAGCATTAACTGATTTGTATTGTTCGTTAGAATAAAGGTTGGTGTTGTAGAACATACCATTGATGTGACCTACATTCAAATCAATCAATATAGATTCATCGATTAGTTTAACCTTCTTACCTGTTCTACTAAAGATGGTTAACCAAAAGTTACAACCTTCAGGTTTGAATTGAACAGTTTGGAGAACACCTTTCTTATAGCCGGTGATTGTGGATGAAGGATGTTCACACATTCGTGGATTATCGAAATCTCTAGCATCAACACAAGTCATACCTAATTTCGTTTTAACTATATGTCGGAACTCACCACTACCATATTGGGAAAGGATATCTACTAACATCATATCGGAATTACCGATGATTTTTAAAAGGGGATTGTTAATCTTTCTTTGGATATTCATTTCTTATTTGTTTAAGGTTATCATTGATAATGGAACATTGTATGAACCATATCCGTTCAACACGCTGATTACACATTTAGTTCTGTTGATTTTCTCAACTCTACATTGTTTACCTTTTAACTTTGGGTGATTAACTGAAACATTAGCTCCAACATATAGAGATTGTTTTGTTTCGTAACCAACCATAGACTTTTTACTTTTGATAACATCAATTATCATGGAGTTAAGATTTCTCAACTCATCGATGTTCATTTCATTTAATTTTGAATAATTCATAATTTTTACTTTTTATTTTTGATTAGACTCTCACTCATTAACTATACTAAAGTACGACAATTAATTGAGAATTCCAAATAAAAAGTGTTAAAGTTTTGTTAAAGTTATTAACAATTATGAACGATGTTTAAATCCAGCTGGTAATGGTGTTTGAGTTTCCCACATATCAATAACTTCATACTTATCATATCCAAATTGTATATAATCGTCTTTGAATTTAGTATAACACAAATTTCTTAGTTCATCTTTATTGAATATTCTATTGGCTGGTAATATGGTTTTACCAATTGATGGTACATCAGTAAGAGTTACTGATTTCATAAATGGTAAAGTTAATAAGTCAAGCTTGAGTGTTTCAGCTCCGATGACAAAGTCAATTCGTTTATTAGTATTTCTGATAAGATTCCACAAACCCCATCCATTAATCCAATCATCACTCATAGCTTCTAAACACTCTATTGGAGTGTGTTTTTCAGGATCAATCATTTCATGTTCTTCACCACCCAACCCATACTTGTAATAACTTAGCCATCTATAATATGGGTGTCGTATACTCGCAATATGAATGTAATCATCACCTGCTTCTTCAGGCCAATTGTTTACATGAGTAAAATTGGATGGGTGTTCATCAGAAGGCCAATCGGGATTTAAATCACAATGTTCTATAAAAATATCTCGGACAGACCTTGATGCTACCTTGGCAGGAGCAGTCCATACGAATTTACACTTGTGACTTATATTAGCCCCTCGTTTTGCAAAGTCCATTATCTTTCAGTATTAAAAAAGAAAGTCTGAAATAATCTACCATCATACTTATCTTGACCAAAATAATCTAACGACATATGAAACTTATCACCTCTGTAAATGATTAATCTATTATATACATTAGCAAATCTATCTACCAGTTCCCATTTAGTCATGTCTTGTGCATCGTTACCAATTATATCCATCAACCCTTGGTCGTAAGAACCATCTGCGTGTCTTGGAGCTTCAGTAAGACCTGTTGTTTTATGTCTGAATATACCAGTACCACCACTTAGTGGAGCGTCTGGAGTTAAATAACAAACACCTGCCCATTTAGTAGTTTGGTCAGCATGAATCCAACTTCTGTCTCTTGATATTGTAAATTGATATGAACCTGTGTATTCATCACCCCATTCTATAACATTCCCCCAATTAGGCGATACTATATTATTAATAGTTTCTTTAATTGAGTCATTAAGAAATTGTTGGGTTCTTGGGCCAGGATAATTACCTCTAACTGAAAAATCTTGTTTTAATGCGAATTCTCTGACATCATCTACGTCTGTGTAGAAGTTGTCTATTATATATGCTTGTACCATAACTAATTAATTTTAATTTATTTCATATATTTTGTTATTGATTCAGGAGCATTATCCTTCACCCAACTAAATAATAAACGTTTCCATACTTTTTCATTAACCATACCCTTACCTTCTCGTTTGATAGGTAATGCTAAGAAACCTTTTGCTATTCCTTTTACATCATTACCATCTGCGTCTTTATAGAATACAGTATGTTGTGGGTTATTTAGGATTACATCACATCTACCATTTAATCCTCGTGGCATTGCTTTTGTTACAAGACCCCATACAGTATTAGCCGCTCCTTCATGGGTCTTAAGTAAAATATCTTCAGGAACCATACGGGAACGTTCTCTGTTATTTTCCATAGCCGTTACATAGTTAGTAAGTACCCAAGTTAAGTGTATGTTTTTAGAATTATATCCAGCTTTTCTTAACTGTGGAATAATTGATGTGATATCAGTTACATCTTTAGCAGTAATGTCAAACATTATATTAGGTAGTACTTCAGGATTATTCTTACCCATTAACATAGCTTCGAGAGTTTTTTCTTTTATACCCATAGCTTTTACTAAAGTATGTAAAGCATAAACATGGTCTGGTTTTTTGAGATTCATGTTCTGAAGGTTATACCCATCCGCCTTAACTTGATTTATATTTTCCAAGTCTTTTGGTTTTATATTCTTACCATGTTTTTTAACAATAGTATCTATTGATATTTTACCAAATCGGTTTAGTATTTGAAGTGACTTTTTTAATTCATCTACGTCTCTTACTTTGAATGAGGCTGAGTCAATAAAGTGACTTCCTGCGAAACCTTTACCACTACCAGCTCCACCAGCTAAAAATACAATTTGACCATAGTTACTTCTATTATTATAGGTTAATAACTTTTCGTCTAATTGTTCTTCTGTAATTACTTCTTGTATAAGTTCTTTAATCATATTACTTCCTTAGTGGGAAATTTGGGTTATCTGAATTCGTTATTTTTTTAGAAGGTGTATATGGAAACATTTTATTTAGCTTATCTTGACGTTTTTTACATCCGCAATCTTCTGCTCCTGCTATTTCAGCAATCTTTTCAGCTAACTTGTCTAAACGAGTTGCTGATGTGATTTTAGCTATTGTATCTCCTAAACCTTCTGATTTATTCATCATCATTTCCAATTCTTACGTTAAATCCGTTACTAATAAATATGTCAAATAACCGTTCGACCATAACTTCTTCACCAGTATATATACAACAACTACCATTTTGATGAACAATACTTGCTATTGAATGTCCTTGGAGTGTTGGATAAGATAAATAACGTCTTAGAATGTTCACAACATTCTCAAAACTATTAACGTCATCATTTAATAAATATAACTTTTTCATTATTTCTATAACTCGTATCTTATTACCTCTGTAATGTCATACTTGTTCTTATATTTTGTAATATAAATGTCTAATTCCATCTCATTACACAACTCGGCTTCAATTGACTGATTTGTTTCTGACTTCACATACACTATGTGTGTGTTTTCTGTACTCTCTAAATCATCATTTAGTTCTTTTATTTCTATTTTCATTATGACTCTCCATCATATCTAATAACTCTTGTACTTTTTTACATTTTAAGTATTCTTCAGTACTTAAATAGTGGTCAAGTAATTTTGTCAATATTTTATATTTCGTTGTACCATCTACAAACGTAGGATTGTACGACATAATGTCATACACTTCATCCATAGCTTTCTCAATGTACTTGTCTTCCATAAATATGATTCGTGAAGTTAATAAAACTATATTTTAGCGAGAGCTTCTGATAAAATCCACCCTAAAATACCAACAAGACCACTAAAAAGTACCCAAAGTGCTTTTACTACACCACTTTTCCACTCTTTTAAGTTAGATATTTCATTTTGGAGTTCAATAAATTCTTCTTGAATACCTTCTGTATCGAGTCTGGCATCCGTATTTTTGTTAACTCTTACTATTACACCATTTTCTGGATTTAGTAAGGTATATTTAATATCTGATAAGTCTTCTTTTATATCTCCATATGTCATTTTCATATCCTTGATAGTATGTTCCATTCGTTTAAGCTCTCCGTTTGGGAGCTTAGTTTTCATAGACGCTATTTCGTCAAGTATATTTTCTAAGATATCTTTTTGTGTAGCCATTTGAAGAACCCTCTTTTATTTAATATAAATATGAGGTAAACTCACTATTAATATGATTTTCAAGTAAATCTTTTCGTTTAGATTCACTAAAGTGTTCTAGTGCTAGTACTGACTTTATTCTTACTTCTGGATATTTTCTTTGAAGTTGTTGTACTGCTTTGACATTCTTTATAGAATCGTCCATAAAAGCAATATCCGTATAACCTTTTTTGATATGTTTTTCTATCCAATCAGCTTTGTCTTTTGGGTTGTTACTCCCTAAAGTTACTGGATATACATCTAACCCATACTCATCTTTAAAGAACTTTCTGATTGGGAATCCTATTTTACGTGCCGTTAGTATCGTTACTTTCTTACTTGGATTCTTTAACATACGTTGTAATAGTTTGAAGTTTTTCTTTATGACCTGTGGTTCATTCAGCATACTATTAAAATCTTTAAAATCAAATTCGTCACCTGGTTTTTCTTTGTACTTAGCGTATTCACCAGGATTCAAAGTAGATTTCTTACCATCTTTATGTGTTACATAGATGTAGGCAACACTCTTAGCAAGTGTGTCATCAAAATCAAATACTCTTAATGTTCTTCCCATAATTTTTACCTTTTAGTGAATACAATATACAACAATTTATTGACTTATCCTAACTTTTTTACTATAAAGTCTATATCTACTTGAATACCATAACCTGCACCTTCAAAGTCATTCAATGGTTTAAATTTAATTTTGGTCTTCTTTTCAGCATATTTAACTAATTGTTTAGTTATAGCATCTTTTGATATATCACCTAATTTATCTATCTTATCTAAATCAACTGATTTTCTTGGAATAAACTGTATTACATTATGTAACCTACCATGTACTAAGAAATCAGCTATTTCTGATATTGAATCAGCGTTTTTATCGTTAGATTGTAATAGTATCTTTCCTTCGTTTAATAAATCTTTTAATTTCATAATTTTCATAATTTTACCTTTATTATCTTACTGATATAAGTTTCTTTTTATATAATCTTCTATAAATCCAACCTCAACTTGATATGGTCTCCACAATCCTATGGTGAGAGGTTTATACTTCCATTCTTTAAATTCTGTAATTTTTAATTCTTTCATTAGAATGGTAACATTGTCATACCAACTTTATTTAGTAGGAATTCCATAATAACTACAAATGTTATTCCACCTACTATCTGCCATACCCAAAATTGCCATCCAGTTAAACTTTCTTGCCATTTACGAAACTTACTTCTTTTAGCCCACTCATATACTCCTAGCTTAGAGTTGATTTTATTAGCCCACCAACCCATATCAAATAGGTTACCAAACATAATTAATAATTTTCTCATATAGATACCTTTTGATTCTGAGTTTTGAAATCTTTCTTTCTCATCACAGTTTTAGCTATTACTTTATTAGCTTGTTTCATAAAAGGTATATTGATATTGGTTCTATCATCTACAGCGACTACTTGCTTATATGTATCTAAGAATGATAAGAACTCTTTTTTCTTTTTAGATAACCTTTTAAAGAATCCTATAAGTTCTGCTTTTGATATCTCTTTATCATTTCTTGGGTCGTTTAACCTATCAAAGAAATGTTTATCTGTAAGTACTACATCTACTGGATTGAGTTTCTTATCAGCGAATGTATCTATTTGTTTTAAATCACCCATTGGGATTTCTGATAAGGGTTCTCTGATTGTTGGTGATGGGTGATTCTTATCAATACATCTACCATCCAATGTTGTTGGATTTTTACATTTATTACCAAATCTATCAAAATAGATTTCTGTAAATATGTTTTGTGTTCCTGCGTTTCCAACATAAGAAACAAAATACACTCTTTGTTTACCAACTTTTTTAGAAAGTACTTGTCCTTCTTTACCTGATTTTTCAAGTTCTTTTTGTGCATTATCAGGTTTTAAATAAAAGTTTCTCTTTTGTTTCATTAGAGATGCTTTTTTACTTTTCTTCTTCTTCTTCGGTTTTTTCTTTTCTGTGATGAATTTCTGTTCTTTAGCGACCTTTAATACTTTTTTCTTTTGAGAATTTGATAGTTTATGGTAATCAGGTCCAAATTCTTTGTGTGAGATTACATCTAACATATCCATTACAGTTGTACGGTTCGATAGTTTTTTACTACCTTGTGGATGTGCACTTTCTGGCGAATCTTCTTTTTTCAATCTACTTTTCTCAGCTCTACCTCTGTTCTTAGATTCATCTTCGAATCCAACAATCTTCCCACCTTTGTGAGATGCATCTTTACCATCACCATTACCATAAGTACCTTTGTCTCTGTTGTACTTATTTAGTTCTGCTCTATACTTCTTTGCTTTCTTAGATTTTCCGTATTTTGCGTATTCTTTTTTGTAATCTCGTTTAGTTTCTTCACCAATATTTAATCTTTTGTAATCTTTTGATGTAGTTTGATGTGGTTGATTATCATGACCACATTTATGACATATGTATAAATCATCACCACCATCTTTTATCATCCAAGTCCAACCACAATTAGAACACTCTATCTTGTCAGCCATTATTGTTTCTTTAAGACCAGTGATTTTGTTAGTTTTTTTCCAAGCTTTTTTATCAAATATCAAGTCATCTTTGACCATCATTATCATTAAATCTCTTCCGAACTTGTTACCATTTTTGATGTGAGTATATTCTTTAGCATTTTTTCTAGCCCACTTGTACCATAATGCTGATAAAGTTAAGAACATCTTACCACCATCTCCAGAATGTTTGATGAGTTCTTTTTTGAACATCTTTCTATTTTTGTATGCATATTTCTTAAAATCTAAATATACAAACTCATTAGGACTATCCATAGGAATAGGTCGGCCTTCTATTATTGATTCTTCTACCGATGGTAATAGTCTAAATTTCATGAATGGTCTACCATTAATTGTGATATCACCTTTTTCATTCTTATCAATAGATTTAACGACAATTCTCTTGTTTTTAAATTTACCACCTAAAACTGTATCACCTACCTTAATTGGTATTACTATATTTTCCCAAAGAATTCTCATAACCTACTTGTTTTTTTTAAATATTTAAACATAGAATATCCTAACTTCATACCAAATGAAGAATCACTTGGATAATGAGCTCTAGCTATGTTTCTACTTTTAGATATATCTCTACCTAAACTCATTAGATTATATTCATGTGATGGATACATATCTGATAATACTTTTCCGATTAATATTCCCTGCGTAGAATGTCCTGATGGATACGATGGTGTTTGCATTGAGTCCATCATATGTGTTTTACCAATATCTACATTAATCAAAGGATGTGATGCCAATTGAGAAGGTCTAGGTCTATTGTAATGATACTTTAACTTCATTATTACAATAGATGAGTCATCTAATAAAGACTCAATTAGAGAGGATGGGAACTCGATTCCAGCTGAGTCACAATATTCTTTGAATACTTTATCAACGTTATCCATTTCCTTTACGAAGTTATTATCAATTCTTAGTTTTGATAATTCTTCTAACTCCAACTTTACAGCTGAAGATGTATTACAATGTGGTGGGTTACTTTGGAATTGATTCCATTCGAATCCAGCCAACATCGATGGTTTAGAGTTAAGTTTTTGTAGATGTTTTGGATTGATATCATCTGTGTAACCTAACGTTTTCAGATTTAAAATATCAGTTAGTTTCATCTACCTTGTCCTTTATATTTTTTCTTGTAGTTTTTACTATGTTTACTACTTGAATTTTTGTTCTTTGAATGTACACCTGGTCGTTTTTTACTATGTGTTTTTCTGTGATTTGATGCGATTATTTTTGCCATAACATATACCTTCTAAAATTGAGAAGCTTTTTTTAATTCATTTACTGCTTCTTGAAGTTCATCTAAATTAACAGGACATTCTAAATCTAACCCTGCTTTAAATACAGTTTCCTTTATACCATCTTTAAAAATAATTAAAGTAGGAGCCATTCTTATTCTATATTCTTTTTTAGCTACTGGTGCGTTTGCGATATCGACTCTGTAATAGTGAGTGACACCTTCTAACTTATCCCAATCAGTAAATGCGTTTGATTCATTAAACTTTGCCCAAAACTCGATAACTATAATACTTACTTCATCATCACCAAACGCTGACTTTTCATGAATTGCGTTATCGAACTTATTATCGTCAATATATTCTTGTCCGTATGAGTTTAAAAATAAACTCATCATTGTTAAAACTAATATCTTTTTCATACATCCCAAATTTAATTATTTTTTAGACATATCGTACATACGTTCTTCTAGCTTATCGAATTTTTCTAAAAGCATTTCAACATCTTCTTGAGTGTCCATAATAGTTTGTCGGATGAGTTCATCCTTTAAATCGTACTCTACTCTCTCAATCACAGGTTCAGGAAGTTCCATAGCTCTCTGAATATCTGCTTGTAATGCAAACCACATCCCTACTAAGGACGCAATTCCAACTGCTATCATACCGATGGTCTTTAAATCTAACGTTACTTTTGTTTCTTCACCAATTTGTTTAGCCATATTTCCCTTTTACTATTTGAAAGTGTAGTTAATACCAAAAGTTGTTTGGTACAACTTACTATCCCACATTTTAGAATATTCACCCTCTATGAAAATTCCTAAATTTTTTCCTATTTTTGTTCCTAAGCTAATCCCTGCTGAGTAGTCATCCCATTGTTCTAATTCCGAATCTTGTATTAATCCTCCTCTTCCCCAGTTGTTTCTATTTAAATAACTAAATTCTTCTTCACCAGCAATGTATTTGTGAGCTGGAAGAATGTAGTTGGCATAAGCATGAAACCAAAAATCTGATTTGTAGTGGTAGAAATCGAATCCGATGATTGGAGCAACTTCCATCCATGGGTCTAATAAATCCCATGCTTCACCATTAAAACGGTTAATTAATCCAGGCATTACTTCTTCTCTAAAATTTAAATCAGAATGTGCTACTTGATTTCCATCAGCATCTACCCAACACCAATCTTGAGTTACATTACCATTTTCATCTGTTGATGTATAAAATATATCATCATACCCATATTCAAATCCTAGGGCATACCATTGATTAGTATAATAAGGTACACCATTGGCATCTGGTTCCATTTCGTTTAACCAAATTTCAAATGGATTATACCCATAAGCTCTTTCATGACCTCTAGCTATAACCCCTGCTGAAACACTAAACTTTTTACCTATTGGTAATCTTCCTCTTACTTCAGCTGAGTTGTATTTAAGATTGATTTTACCTACTTCTCTTGATTGTATTTTTACAATATGATATTTACCTGTATGTTTTAAAAAGTAGTTAAAGTTTGTAAAATTTTCCCCTCTCCATCTTTCTTTTTCATAGTGAAATTGATATTCTAAACCTTGTACTGCAGATGTTGGAGCTCCAAACACTAATTGTTCTTCTGTACCATCATAAAAGTTTTTAGGTTTTCTTTCGTAATCAAATCTAGCTAATTTTCTAATACCAAATCCATATCTATAGTCATAAGGAAAGACAGGTGTATTATCTACTACATCTGGAGTAGAGTATATACTTCCATCGGGGTTAGTTCTTAAAAAATATGTAGGTTCTGCTGCTTCTACAGAGTTACTTATATCTCCTGCTCCGTAAAGTGTTCCATACTTTAAGAAGTCTTGATAGAATTCTTTTAAGAATGAATCTTTCTTTTCTTTTTTAGCTTCTTGTGCTACTGTACTATATGATATGAATATACATAATAGTAAAATTAATAATTTTTTCATTGTTTCCCTCTATTGTATTCTGATATAAATATACAAAAATTAATTTAAAAGTCCTAATTTTACTTGAGAATCTTCTCGATAGCCTTCTTAACTGCCGATGCGAACGTTGTTTTATCAAATGGTATTTCATCATTCTGTAAATCTATAAATGTAGCTTCTACCGTAGATTTAGCTTTTCCTTCAACCTCAATTACCTTTCCATCCATATAGATTAGTAAAGTAACTATTGTCTTTTTACTCACTTTAGTCCATGGGCCAAGTTGGATTCCTGTCTGAGGAGCTTCTATTGATTGTACAATAACCTCAACAGGTTTTCCATCCATACACAAATCATATTTATCTGAGATGATGTCTTCCATCATTTGTTTAATACCAAATACAATCCTTCTTTGACTAATCTCTTCCATTTCAATTGTAGTTGTTACTCCCTTAACAGAATAACAATCTTTTTGTGCTAATAATAATGTAGGTAATAGTAAAAGTATTAATAATTTTTTCATAATTAGAACCTAATTTTACCACCAGTTAATACTTGATAGTTCAAAGCGTTTCCACCTGATTGCCATACTGCTGTAAAACTGATGTTATATTTAAATGTTTTTGTAATTTGAATATCCCAAGAACTAAATGGTACAATTAGTAGACCTGGGTCCCACCATTGACCTTCGTAGTATTGAGTAAATGGAGAATAGACTCCTAATATTAGAGCTGATGTTGTTACTTTGGGAGTAACTCTAAAATTTCTATGAACACCACCAACAGCCGATAGATTTTGTAATTGACGTTTTCCTAATTTACCTATTGTAAAGTTAGCACCTATCATACCAGTATATTTCTTTTTACCGAATTTAAATGATTCTAACGCTGTAGTTGTATTTAGGTGATTTTCCTTCCAATCAGTCATTGTAGTATTAGCACCTACTAAATTAAATGTTCTATTTGGATTAATCCACGATTTGTAAAGAGTTAAACTAAAATCATTTGTTACACTTGTATATGTGAATAATGCACCTTTTATTTTGTTTTGTTTTGTATTAGCGTGGGTAATAGAACCTACTACTTTTACTTGACGACCATTTGAATTATCTCTATTATCAATAACTATAATATCACCCGATGCTATTAAAGACCCTGAGTTTTTATTAGCTTCTGCACTTCCATCACCACCATCAACTGCGTTTGAAATAGAGTTAGCCAATGACATAGCCACCGTACCTTCTTTTGATTCTTCTTTTGTACTCCCATCACCTTCTGATGTACCACTTCCACTTGTACCACTTCCACTTGTACCACCTTCTGATGTACCACTTCCACTTGTACCACTTCCACTTGTACTACCTTCACCACCATCTCCATCATCTTCACCTGCTGAATTATCTATTGCTTCTGCAACTGGAACTGAGGATGCTGAAACTGCTTGGGGTATCATGTCTCCACCTAATATACCCATAATATTTGTAATAACTCCAATAGTATTTTGAACTGCTACTGAACTTGTAGTGTTCATAATAACTTGAGTTACAGATTCACATGGACTAGCAGAATTAGATTGAGTAACTAAATTCATCCATGAATCAAATGCACCATTTGTGAAATCATCTTGTGTAAACGTTTGAACATTACCAAAGTAATTTAAGGCAATAGAATTACCACTACCCATTTGAATAGTTTGTTGAGTTAGAGTACAAGGGTCTGTAAACGTATAAGACCATTGACCAAAACTAATCAATGGTGTTAAGAATAACAGTAATGTAATTATTTTACTCTTTAAATATTCCACGTTTTATCATCCTTTTTACGATACGAGCCGTTCCGGATTCTAAAGCTTTTTTAGTTGCAATTCCAATTGTTGATTGATTGAACTTAACTTCGTTGTCATCACCAATTTGAGTTCTTTTAATTGTAACGGCTTCACCACTTCCACTTCCTGTAAAAATAGTTCCAGTTTCAGCATTAACAAATCGTACTTGCATACCAATAATAGTTTTAAGTACAGTCTTTACTCCATCAATTGTAACTTCTTCTTCTTCTGATACTGAATAATCGTATATTTCTACATATACAAAATACTCAGCCAATACAACATTACCCACAACTTTAATATCATTTGACGATATACCTTTTGCAGCTGCTTTATGTTGTTTAACCATTCTTTGTTTAATATCTTCTTTGTCTTCTGTAAATAAAAATCTATCAGTCCATTCTAAGTAAGATAATGTAATATTACTAACACCCAAACCTACTCTATTCTCTCTTAGTTCAGGATAGAATTCGTATAGTTCTGGTGTAAACCCAATATTCAAAACTTGAATAGGTAATTGGTAATCTAACATATAATCAGATACCTCATCAATGTCTGCTTTTTGTTCAAAACTAGCTTTATAGTCTTCAGTCTCCGTTTTACCTATTTGACCATAGACTGTAAACGTAGTTAACAAAAAGATTAGTGTATATAATCTTACCATGTTATTTCTTCTTCTTTTGGTTTAGCAGGTGGTATCACTATTGTTTTAGATATTACAATAGTATCCTTAGATTCGGCTGGTGGATTAATTCTTTGTTCCATTACAGGTTGTACAACCTCTTCTTTAGGTTCAAATATTGATTGCATATTAGCAATTAGTAATCCAAACGCTGCCGTTATGACCAACCCTACACCTGTTACTACTTGGTTTTTAATTTCCGAAAAAAATCCTTTGTTCTCACTCATGTCTTTATTATCTTAAATGTTTTTACAAATTTACCATTACTTACTTGTAGCAAATAAACTCCAGCTGATAACGTTGATAAATCAGTTTGAAATGAAGCGTAACCACTAAAAAGTTTTCGTGTAAATCTTTTATATTGTACACCACTAAAATTTATTACTCTAATATCATAATAATCATTATCGGGCACAGTTAACTCAAATGTTAATTCACCTCTTGTTGGAACTGGATAAACTACACCATAAATTCCATCTGGCAATTCCGTAGGAAATGCAGACATTCTTTTATTAACGTATCCATCTGTATTTTCAACTTCAATATCCCATCCCAATTCAGTTCCAGCCGTTTTTCTACCAATTGTAATCGGAATAGTATCCCAATTTTGATTAGTAACTCTAAATCTTACTGTAAATAATTCGGTTGTATTAGTTATAGTAAAATTACCAAATGATGCATCGTAACCACCCCATCTAACAGTTTCACCTTCCCAGTCCATAGTATACGTTAACCACTCTTGGGCTTTAGGTGTCACACTAATCGATACGAACTCTAAATAATCTGAATCATAGTTCAGTGCGAATTCTAAACTACCAACATTTTCACCCTGAGTTTCTATTTCTACGGGTAAGTTAATAAACTCACTAGCAGGCACATCAATCTCAGGTACGTTAAATACTACCTGAGACTGAGCGCTTGTTGTGAATATTAATATTAATGTTAGTAGACATAATCTCATTTTAATTCAAACCTGTACCATTAGCATCACCTAATACTAATAGATAGAAGTTACCAGCAGTAGTTCCATTTATTGTTGGTGATAAAAACTCTGATAATCCTGGAATCGAACTTGATTGGTCTGATGATGCCGCGTTAATAGTATTGAACTGAGTTTCAGTAAAGAATAATACATCTGGGTTATTAGCGTAATCTGTACCATTAGTTGCTAATCTAGCAAATACTAAATACGAATCCGATGCCGTTACACCATTAGCTTGATTTGGATTAGCAGTATAGAATTGTATACCAGAAGCCGATTGTACACCAACCGCTATTTGTGCTATCATATTAGCATCTGCCGTTGATAACGCTGTACTAGCATCTAACCCACTTGCAATCTTAAGTCTAACTTGCCAATAACCTTGGTCTACATTTTCTGAGAATGTTGCTTTTCCATCTGCTCCAGTTGTTATTGTAGTAATATCTACCCAAGTATTACCATCCGAAGATTTCTGTAAGATTACAGGAATTGATTCAGCTGGGTTTGTACCACTATTTAAAATAGTAGCTACATAATCAAATGCGGGTTCTACAAAGTTACCACCATTATCTTGTTTACCTAATACACCATCTGTACCATCTGTTTTTACATAATAAGCAGTTAGGTCTGTTGTAAAGTCTATATCATCAACAGAGGATTGTGTATAGTTACTAAGGAATGGTATGTCAACTGTAAACATATTACCATTAGTCATATCAAATGTTGTAGTTGACCCAGTGTATACCCAAACTACTTTTACAATCCCATTTGTTGAATCAACATCATACGACATATAACCATCTGTACCAGATGTGTTGTTATATGCTAACGTTGGTTCATCAAACACGTCTTTATCGTAGTTGAAAGAAAACTGAATACCTTTGACTGCTGTACCTGATGTGTTACCATAGTAAATGTCAAAAGTAGTGTTGTCACTTGAATCAATAGATTCTAATGTGTAAGTGGAATCTAATATAATCCATGGTTTAGTGTTATCTGGCGCAGTAGTTTGGCCATAACTTAATGTACTAAATGCTAACAATAGTACCATTAATGTGTTTCGTAATAGTGTAATTTTTTTCATTGGATTTCCCATATGTTTTTTAGTTAATAATATTTTTAGTTTTTATGTCCAGCTCTTAATAAATAGTATGTTGTTTGATTTCCATTTAACAAATCGAACAAAGACCAATTTCCATAACCATTGAATATTGTCTTATCGTCCGTATCTACTGAAACTGCATCCCAATAAAAGGGCGTTTGCCAATAGTTTGTACTCCATATTTCTTGTCCACCACCAGGAAAATTAGTAATGTTACCATGTCGTTTCTGATGCATTAAATAGATGTCTGATACTGAAAATGTACCTGTATTATTGACATCCATTCTCCAATAATCTTTTGAACTAAATGTATCAATAAATAATCTATCTGTAAACCAGTTAATATCTGAAGTTGTAAGTGTTCCTATTGTTGGAGCGATGTCTATTGTAAAATCGTAATCGTTGTAATTTAATGTGGTATTAAATGAATAATATCCGTTTGAATCTGTTGTTGTGGTGGCTTGTGTTGTGTATGAGAAACCAACTTGATTTTTATTCTGTGTCTTTAGGTAAACAGTTTGTCCTGCAATACCTTGTTCTTCTGCACCTTTAATATAACCATCTGCTGTAATTGGTTCTACATTAGGGTCAGTAGCAGACCACTCTGCAAATGGATGATTAGGACTAAGTTGGTTGTATGTATTACCATTTGGTAAGATATATTGAAAATTTGCTGCACCTATACCACCATAGTTTTGGATTCTATATTCAAACTCATACCATTGAGTTTTATCTAGTGTTGCTGTACCATACGCCCAAGTATTCCAACCATAATATTTTGTAACTATATCATTAGTCTTACCAATACCTTTAA
>Ga0209602_1000027_pt1 | contig 114446 bp, 109 predicted proteins | sample COGITO_mtgs_1205_3_FD_184810 | JGI IMG/M metagenome (GOLD analysis project Ga0209602, IMG submission 184810) | Pelagic marine microbial communities from North Sea - COGITO_mtgs_120524 (SPAdes) (version 2) | ecosystem: Environmental > Aquatic > Marine > Epipelagic ...
CTGTAACAGCTACTGGTGGATTATTGATAAAGATAGAAACACTTACAGTATTTCCAGGAATATACCCATCTGTTGCTCTATAATAAAAAGTATCCGTGCTTGTTGCAGAACCGTCGTGCGTATAGGAGAAGGTTCCGTTTGCATTTAAAATAAGTACCCCATTAAGTGTGGTCGTTACAAGGACAGATGTTATCGCGTCACCTTCTGGATCTGTGTCATTATCCAAAACAGAAGTTGTTACACCATCAATTAAAGTTGTAACTGTATTTCCACTTATGACACTTATGCTTTCTGGGTTAGTGGTAGGGCCATCGTTTATACTGGCAATGGTCACATCAAATACGTCATCTGTAGTACAGTTAATATCCCCATCAGTCACAGTAATGATGATGGTTGCATTGCCATTCCCATCATCTTGGAAATCAAGGATGATACTTGTCGCAGTTAGTGAAGCTGTTACGATAGAGGGATCGTTTGATGAAACAGAATAAATTAGTGTTGTACTCTCAAGATCTGAAAATGTATTTTGAATGTCTATCCATTGATCTGGTGCATCTTCATTTACACTAACATCTGTAATGGGATTATCTAGAGTTGGACAATCGTTGACTGGTAGGATTGTAAGCTGGAAGGGTACTTCTAGCGTACATGAAGGATCTCCATCACTAATAGTAACCGTTCCGGTCATAGTTCCATTTTGATTTGGTATAGGTTGGAAAAAAGGATCTCCTACAGCCGGGTCAAAGGTTACTGAAGCAATGCTTGCATTAGTGTAAGTAACGGTATAAGATGCTAATGGATATGGATTGTCTGGGTCAGTAGTGTCTGAAGTTGCAATAGGGTAGCCTAATCCACCAGCATCTTCGTTAATTACCTGATTTCTAAATTCTGTATTTTGTGGACAATCATTTATTGGACTAATATTGATAAGTACCAGTACAGTATTTCCTTGATCCTGTCCATCAAAAGTGAGATAAGAAAAACTATCTGTTGTTGTTTCTGAACTATCGTGTTCATAAGTAAACGTTCCTGTTCCAGACCATGCAAAAGTTCCAAACTGTGGCGGACTAACAATTTGCATTTCAATGGGATTAGGTCCGTCAATATCACTATCATTATCAAGTAGTGAACTATTGTTAGCTGTAGTTGTGGTAACGGTACCTCCTTCATCTACTGAAATTGTGTCGGTAACTGTATTAGGTATATCATTGACGCTATTTACAGTGATATTAAATACATCGATAGTTGTGTCACAACTTGCGTTATCATCTGCAGTTACAGTAACAACCATGCTTCCAGATTGGTTATCTTGATAGTCTATGGTTAGGGTTGATGTATTAAATGTAAGTGTTGCTAATGATGTGTTAGTATGAGTCACAGTATAACTAAGGCTATTTGGTATGGGAAGTAGATCTGCATCAGAAATCACATCGTTAAAATTTATTAGGGTGTCTGGCTCGTCCTCATCAACAATAATATCAAGAGTAGGAGTGCTATTTATAGGACAATCGTTTACTGGAGTAATATTGATGTTTACACTTACTGTGACGTTTGAAAAACCGTCTGAAAGGCTATAATCAAAGGTATCTGTTGTTGTTTCAGATCCATCGTGTTGATAGGTAAATGTTCCACTTGGACTAAGGTTAAAAGATCCTAACCCAACTTGATGATGGAAGGGGCCAGATCCTGGAACAAGTGTAGCTCTTAAGGGGTCATTTTCTGTATCAGTATCATTTGTTAGAACAGAGCTACTATTTGCCGTTGTTGTAGTTGCGGTCCCGTTCTCCATTACATTGATCGAATCTGGACTTCCTACTGGGGCATCATTTTGTGGAACAACAGTCACTACAAAAGTTTCTTGTTCAACACAGGTTCCATCAGTTACGTCTATGGTAATTGTGGCCATTCCCGTTTGATTATCGATATAATCTAGGGTCAAGGTGTTGGTATTTATTGTGGCAGTTAATAGAGCGGTGTTAGCATTAGATACATTGGTAATAGTAATCATAGCATTATCTACATCCCCAAAGGTATTTGAAAGATCTAAAACGGTATCTGGATCGTCTTCCATAGCATTAAAATCTGCAATTGGATTATCTACAGTAGGACAATCATTAACCGGAGTAATATTAATGGTAACGGTGACTGTGTCTCCATAAGTAGTTCCATCATAAGCACGATAGACAAAAGTATCCGTGGTGGTCTCACTACCATCATGGGTATAGGTGAATGATCCTGTACTAGAGTAAGCCCAGCCTGCCCCCGCCGCGTTGATGGGCCCTTGGGTAAAATCTGCTGTAAGGGCATCTCCATCTCCATCTGTATCATTAGCTAAAACAGAAGTTACCCCAGCCGTTGTTGTAGTTGCAGTTCCACCTTCTAATAGTGTAATACTATCTGTATTTGTAACAGGAGCGTTTGTATTAGCCGAAAAAGAACCGACATATATGCCTCGCCCATAGGTTGCAGCCACCACACGATTATTTGTGGCAGAGGATCCCCTAAAGACCATGTCGTGGACAGCGACGTCACTCATTCCTTCTTCTGCAACGGTCCAGTTAGGACTCGGATTTGTAAAATTATTTGTCTTCCATACACCCAGTTCTGTTCCTATAATAACTTCGTCTTCTTCATATGGATTATGCAAAATTGAAAAAACAGGAATATCTGGCAGGTTCCCTTCTTTATTGCTCCAATTCGCTCCACCATCATCAGAGTACATGATATTTCCATTTATACCATAATTATAGTAGGTGAGGTATATATCATCTTCTGTTTCTCCAATGTGAACATCAGAGATACTACCAACCTGATTATGAATATTCGGCGTGATAGTTGCCCCTCCATCTACACCAGCATTAGTTATTTTTTTTAATTCTCCACTTCTTAATCCTACAAATAAAGTTGTTGTATTTGTTGTATGACGAGACACTTCTAATGCAGTTACATAGTCACTACCAGTATTAACATTACTAATTTTAAATGTACTAGGAGTACCATCTAAATCTGAAATTACCCTAACATCATTTCCAGCATTTGAAAAATAAATATCATTGTAAGAGTCTAAGGCTGCAGGATTGATAAAACTTCCCTCATTATCAGCTATACTAAGATTATCAGATAAATTAGTTCCCCACCAATTTCCTATATCACGATTTCCGGCAGCGTCATAATCAATACGCGTTATACTGTTATTATAAATATAATTTGAAATGCTGTAGTCTCCACCTTCTTGGTCAAAGAAAGTCGCAGCACCATCTCCTCCTTGAATTGAAGTTGCAGCTGTCAGAGCTTGGTTTGGATTGCTTAACTGATAAGTTCCATTATCTTGTGTTCCACCTAAAATAAGATCATCACCTGCAAAGTCATCAGGTGTTTGGGCTACACGGTAAAACTGAGTTGTGACAAAATTATCTTCACGATCAGAAAATGTAGTCGTATTTGTAGCCTGAGACAAGGACGTAGAGTAGGCCACTCCTCCATCGTTTACTACCACTGCTTGATCTGGAGCATTTGGTCTAAAATAGAGTCCATGTTGATCAGCATGAGAAACAGATATGTTTGTAACATTAGGGAACCATGCATCCGAATCATTCCACTTAGTTATTTGCTCCCATGTTGTTCCTCCATCGTTACTTCTGTGCCAGTTAATTCCCCCCGCGTATACAATATCATCATCTGTTGGATCTACTTCGATTTCAAGGTCATAGAATGATTGACCACGAGTAAAATCCGTCGGGGACATACCATCTTCATCGTCTTGTGGTTCATTTAATGTAGTAATTGTTGTAAAGTTATCAGTTGTTTTATACAAATTAGCTTCACCGTCCACACTCGCAATAATGTAATGAGTATTTGTGTTAGTTTCACTTGGAGCTATTTCAGTTCTTCGAATACTCGTAGGTGTAGAAGTCCAAGTTGGGGTAACTCTTGTAATACTTGAGGTTCCATCGGGTTCTGCAAAGTAAAAATTTCCTCCGTCAAAATTGTAACTCGATCTTGTTGTAGAAAGCCAAAGGCGATTTGAAACTTTTTGAACATCAATATCATTAAAATGCTCTCCAACCGCGCCATTATCTGGGTGATTAACTGCTATTTTTTCCCACTCTATTCCACCATCAATAGAACGATACAGGCCATAAATAGCTAGATCTTTAAAGGTTTGATTCATTTTACTATGAAAACTTTCACCTAATGCAGCGTAAATATGTTCTTGTGTGGCAGGATTATTATCATGATCCCAAATTGCAAGATCATTAATGTAGAAATAACCTTCAACGTCATATTCTCCTCCACTTACAGTTGTTGTTGTGATTTCTGAGCGTGGAAAAGGAAAAACTTCAATCCAATTATTTCCTCCATTAGTTGACTTGTAGATACCATTTCCGGCTACATCACCAGTGGTATAGGATTCTCCAGTTCCTACATACATTACATTGGTGTCAGTAGGATCTTGAATAATAACACTCACTGCAAGATTTCCAGGAACACCCGTAACAGGTGTCCAAGCCACTCCAGGATCAGTAATATCAGTATTCTCCCATAACCCGCCACTTACTCCACCGGCGATAACACGGTTATAATCTCCAGTGTCAGCAAGATCAAATAGGGCAGCACGTGAACGACCAGCTTCGTTATTAGGCCCTATCGTATACCATGGGCTATCAGCGTCTTGTCCTGGCACAGCACCTATTTTAAATCGAGAACGTTCAATTATTTGTTGTTGTACTTGAAGTTTGCTTTGATAATCAGGTACACCAGTAGATGGATTCATGGTTAAATCATAAATCTCTTCATTAAAGCGATCTGGAGGAAGACCTTGTTTAAATCGTTCAAGCTTTCCAAGGTGTTTGGTTGCCTGTACTGGGCTGTTGTCAAGAAAATATTGGTGGAGTTCTTTTGGGCTCATTCCATCGTCTTTGATACAAAGAATCATGACCAAAACCACTAAAAGTTTAGTACTCCATAAACTCAATTTATCCCTTAACAACATAATTATAGTCAGTTATTACAATTTTTAACGAAAAAAAACATTAAATCGTATTTTATGAAAAGGCTTTTTTATCGTTCAAATAAGCTCATTAACTCATTAAAGATTGCACTTTCATGGCTAAGCCCATATCACCTGCAATTTTCACTTTTCCACCCATAACAGCCATCATGGGATTTAAATCTCCACTCTGAAGTTCTAATAGGGTTGCTGCAGAAGTAATAATGGTACAATCTGCTTCTTCATCGCTTTCAGAAACGACATTGTTATTTCCTGTCCCATCTACATAAACGTTAAGGTCATCGATTACAAACTTTAATGTTCCACCGATTGCCTCAGATTCGTTTGCTTTTTGTTGTAGTTGGTCAAATACTGGATTACTCATAGTTAAATATATTTTCTATAAAAATAACTAAATATTTGTGGCTATGCCCAACTTTTTTAAGTGATATTTTAGTCGTTAAAAATAAAAAACCCCAGTCCCCCTGGATCGTTAATAACAAGATTATCTACAATAATTTCTTCGCCAAAGATTACTTCTTGCTTGATAGGAACATTTAACGCCTTTAGATGCGTTATGATTTTACTATTTTGATGGCCATTAAAAAAGGCCAAAGAGGGATTGGTAAATAGATGCGGACAATTATTGGCCTTAAGTAAACTGATAGTGTCTCCGTTTACGTTTTTTAAGCTACACCAACTTACCTCAGGTTCTAGGATTCCTTTAAATCCTTTGGCTTGCCAAAAAAATAAAAGAGGCATTGAGATCTAGGGTTTCTATACATACCCCACCATAGATACCCAGTAAACTTTTGTTTTTAGCATCTATGAGAGTAAGTTTTTCGCGTTCTTGTTTGACCCAGGTGCCGCTAGGACTTGCTCCTAATTTGTTTTCTTTGGCTTCATATAGATTGATACAAGGGCGACTGTAAGCACTTGTATTGAGAAAAATAGTCAGGTTTTTAGTCTGACACAATCCATTCTTTTTCCAGGTGGAGCATCTAAAGCTCAAAGAATTGTAATAGGCTAAACTTTCATTAAGATCTGGCGCAGGACTTTCTACAATTAGTCTCATATAAGCTAAAGTATAAAATTCTTTGAATTACATTTGCCAAATGAAAACAAGATCCAAAATCACCTCTTGGGATATTGTACGGGTATCTTCCAGAGAATACCACAGCATTAAACAATTGGCCCAGAAATTTGATTGCAGTACTAGTGCCGTAAAAAGAATTATTTACAATTATAAAACTGCCTATGACGCTTTTCTGATTCATGCGCCAGACCCTTCTGTTTTAAAGCCTTTTGAAGATAAATAAGCAATGCCTTCTTCATTTTAATGCTTTTCTTCTTTTATTTTGCAAGGTTATGGTGATATTAAGCCTTAAAAGTGATAATTCGTTATAAACTAAGTTTTAACCTTCTATTTTTTTGTACTTTTGAAAGAATTATAAACTAATTTTAAAATGAAAAAAGCAATTTTCTTTTGTGCTGCCCTTGTGTTGGTAGCATGTAATCAAGCACCGGATTTAAGTCTTTACAAAGCCAATCAAGCATTAGCCGAAAAGTTTTTAAACACCTATGTATCTCCTACAGACTATGACGGTTTTACTACTATGATCGCTGATGATATTGAGCATCAGTCCCCCATGTATGGACAAGGGATCGTAGGGAAAGAAGCCGTTTTAGGACAAGCAAATTTCTACATGAATAACTTTAGCGATGTAACCTTCAATAATGCGGTTTGGTTGCCTGGAGTGGATAATGAAACCCTTGTTCCTGATGGTAGTGTTCGTGTTTACGGAACTTGGAAAGGAGTGAGCAATGCGACTGGAAAATCTTTTTCGGTCGATTCATATCACTATTTTTTATTTAATGAAGACGGGAAACTTGTACAATCTGGCGATTTCTTTGACGCTACAGGAATGATCATGGCTGTTGCTCCAGACCCAGTTGGAGAAGATACTGAAGAATAAGAGAACGAGTACCTCATTATTTGTTTGAATTAACCCGTTCACTTTTGAGCGGGTTTTTTATTTTTGTAGGTAGTTCATATTGATGATAATTTTCCCAAATTTTTTCTAAAACCTGAAGAAACACCCTAAAGTCTTCCTCGCTTATATCTCTATATCCCGCCGCTCTTAAGTCTTGAATAAAGGGCAGTAACTTTTCAATGGTTGTTTTTCCCTTTGCGCTAAGGGCAAGCTTAAATTGTTTTTTGTCTCCTTCAAAACGAGACTTTACAACATAGCCTTTATCTACAAGCTTTCCAATCATACGCGAAGTGGTGGCGCGAGTTCTAAAGTTTAAGTCGGTCAATTCTCTTTGCGAAACAAAGTCACCCCCCTCATAAATTTGCTGGAGAAAGACCCATTGTTCGATGGTTAAATCAATCGACTGGGTATTAAATGCTTTTTGGTATGCCGTTTGAATCGTCTTTACCGTTCGATCTAAATAATGACCGAATCCTTTCGTTTTATTCATTTGTTTAAGTAAAATTCTTAATGTTAAATGACCTTAATGGGCATTTGTTGTTCATATCTTTTTGTGATCATTAATTTAAGAAATAAAAATTATTCATAAATTGTTTCATATGAAACAAAATAAAATGGATTTACCTATAAAAAAACACGCAAAAACTTTTGGCAAAGCAAAAGACTTTTTACCTCTAATCGGGACTGATTTTATCGAGTTGTATGTTGGCAACGCGCTTCAAGCTGCCTACTATTACAAAGCGGCTTTTGGTTTTCAATCGCTCGCTTATGCGGGTTTATCGACCGGAAACCGCGATACTGAAAGTTATGTGGTAGTGCAAGACAAGATTAATTTGGTTTTAACCTCTCCATTGAAGAGTAAGACAAAAATTGGACAGCATATTGATCGCCATGGGGATGGAATTAAAGTGATCGCACTAACTGTAGAAGATGCAGTTGAGGCATATACCCTTGCCATGGAAAAAGGAGCAGTTTCTTATTTGGCTCCTTTGATCAAAAAAGACGAGTATGGGGTTGTGGTTCAATCTGGGATTTACACTTATGGTGATACCGTTCACTTATTTATCGAGCGAAAAGATTACTCAGGAACATTTTTACCGGGCTTTATAGCTTGGGAAACACCAGAATTTGCCCCACATGAAATTGGCTTACAATACATCGATCATATGGTAGGAAATGTGCAATTGGGTAGAATGAATACATGGGTCAAGTTTTATGAAGAAGTAATGGGCTTTACCAATATTATCTCTTTTGATGATAAGGATATCTCAACGGCCTATACCGCTTTAATGAGTAAAGTGGTAAGTAGCGGAAATGGTCGTATAAAATTTCCCATCAATGAACCTGCAAAAGGGCTCAAACGCTCACAAGTCGATGAGTACCTTGACTTTTATGAAGGAGAAGGAGTACAACATATTGCTGTCTCAACCCAGGATATCCTCACTACCGTAAAGCAATTGAGAAAAAGAGGGGTTCGCTTTTTAGAGGTCCCTGCTTCTTATTATGAAGATTTAAGCAATCGGATTGGCCCTATAGAGGAAGATCTTGAGCAACTTCAAGCATTAGGGATTTTAGTCGATCGAGATGAAGAAGGTTATTTACTTCAAATTTTCACCCAGCCTGTTCAACCTCGTCCTACACTTTTCTTTGAAATTATACAGCGAAAAGGTGCTCGCTCTTTTGGGAAAGGAAATTTTAAAGCACTATTTGAAGCCATAGAGAGAGAACAAGCTATTCGCGGAACCCTATAAGATCATGACAAACGAAGTAATTGAACGTTTACCCCCGCATTTGCATCAATACATCAAGCCGCAAAATTACGCTCATTATTCTGCCATTGATCAAGCAGTATGGCGTTATGTCATGCAAAAAAATATGGCTTTTCTTTCTACCTATGCTCATCCTACTTATATCAATGGCTTAGCGAAAGTGGGTATATCAAAAGATCAAATCCCCAATATGTATGGAATGAACCGCATTCTTAAAGATATTGGTTGGGCTGCAGTAGCAGTAGATGGTTTTATCCCGCCCAGGGCTTTTATGGAATTTCAAGCATACAATGTTCTGGTCATTGCGAGCGAAATGAGACAGTTAAAACATATCGAATACACTCCTGCTCCAGATATTATTCACGAGGCTGCAGGACATGCACCTCTTTTGGCAGATCCAGAATATGCCTCTTTTTTAAGGCGTTTTGGCGAGATTGGTGCAAAGGCCATTAGTTCTCCACACAATAAAAAATTGTATCATGCTATTCGAGAATTATCTATCCTTAAGGAATTACCTGGAAGCTCTAAAATCGAATTAGAAAGGGCAGAAGCGGCTGTACACGACCTCCAAAAGCAAAAGATGGAAGCCTCAGAGATGGATCAGTTGCGCAACTTGCATTGGTGGTCAGTGGAGTATGGATTAATCGGAAACCCCAAAGATTTTTTGTTGTACGGCGCAGGCTTATTGTCTTCCATAGGAGAGAGTAAATGGTGTATGTCGAAACAAGTAAAAAAGCTTCCTTTTACGCAAGAAGTCATTCATCAAAATTTTGATATTACCCAGCCCCAGCCTCAATTATTCGTCACCCCAAATTTTGCTCATTTGAGTAAGATATTAGAAAAAGTAGCAAATTCAATGGGCTTGAGAAAAGGAGGGAAGAAAAGCGTCGATAAATTGGTTGCCTCAGAAGAAGTAGGGACTGTAGAATTGAGTACTGGCCTTCAAATTTCAGGGACATTTAAACGTTGTATCCCCCATCCACTTGAGCATAGTAAGGCAGCGTATATTCAAACGATTGGCCTCACCGCTTTATCCTTTCGCAACCAAGAATTAGTTGGTCATGGCACAAGTTATCACAGCGATGGTTTTGGGTCTCCTTTGGGAAAATTAAAAGACAGTAATCTACCCATAGAAGATATGACACCTAGTGATTTAGAAGCTTTCGGCTTAATAGAGGGACAAACAACTAGCTTGTGTTTTGAAAGTGGGGTAGTGGTAAAAGGCAAGGTTATTACAGGGATGCGGTCGATTTTTGGAAAAATTATGCTGATCTCTTTTGCCAATTGTACCGTGACCTTTCAAAACGAAATCTTATTTCAACCCAGTTGGGGGAAATTTGATATGGCCATTGGGGCATCCATAAGATCTGCCTATGCAGGACCAGCGGACTTGCAGTATTTTCCTTTTGAAAAAAATAGATTATGCGCAACGCCAGAAATTAGTTTTCCTCCTGAAAACGTGTATTATCAAGCATTGGAAGTGCAGAGGTCTTCCCCAGAGAAGGCAACGTGCTCCCTGGAGGATTTAGGGAAAGAAATACTACAGTTTGAAGCAGAACACTGGCTTCTTATCGTTGAGTTTTACACCCTTTGTATGAAAAAGAAAAATGTCGAGTGGACTACAAAAGCCAAGAACAGGTTAAAAGAAATCAAACAACAAAATGCCAGCCTAGCAGCATGTATCAAAGACGGACTAACACTAATCAAACATTAAAAATTAAGCTATGCCCATTTATCATCAATTAGGTAAAATACCCGCAAAACGACATACACAGTTTAGAAAAGCAAATGGTGAATTATTCCATGAAGAACTTTTTGGGACCATTGGATTTGAAGGGATGTCTTCCTTATTATATCACACCCACCCGCCAACACAAATACGTTCTATTGCTCCACCGATTGATGTTTCTCCTGTTATTGCGGTAAATAAAAATATTACCCCAAGAAAGTTATTAGGATTTGATCTACCTCCTCAAGAGGATTTTTTAGCAGCAAGAGTCCCTTTGATGGTCAATAGTGATATCCATATTGGCCTAGCGGCTCCTACTAAATCGATAACTGATTATTTTTATAAAAATGCCGATGCAGATGAGTTGCTTTTTATCCACCACGGGAAGGGGAAACTATCCACCTTATTTGGTCAAATTTCATTTGTACCAGGAGATTATCTTATTATTCCACGTGGGGTGATTTATCAAATTGAATTTGAAACCACTGAAAATCGCTTATTGTTTGCCGAGTCATTCCATCCAATTTATACCCCAAAACGATATCGCAATTGGTTTGGACAATTAACAGAACATTCTCCTTATTGCGAACGAGATTATATATTGCCGCAAAACCTAGAAACACATGATCAAGAAGGAGAATTTGAAATAAAAGTAAAGAAAGAGGGAATGTTGCACAGCCTTCTCTATGCTTCGCATCCTTTTGATGTGGTAGGTTGGGATGGTTATAACTTTCCCTATGGTTTTTCTATCCATAATTTTGAACCCATTACTGGCAGAATTCATCAACCTCCGCCCGTGCATCAAACTTTTGAAACGTCGGCCTTTGTGGTGTGCTCTTTTTGTCCAAGACTATACGACTATCATCCCGAGTCAATTCCCGCGCCATACAATCACTCTAATATAGATTCAGATGAAATGTTGTATTATGTCGATGGAGATTTTATGAGTCGTAAAGGGGTTTCCCCAGGAAATATTTCGCTGCATCCAGCGGGAATCCCTCACGGTCCACACCCCGGTACCTATGAGGGTAGTATCGGTAAGACTGAAACCCGTGAACTTGCAGTGATGATAGACACTTTTCGTCCCTTACAACTCACTAAAGATGCCCTAACTATTGATGATGGAAAATACTTCACTTCATGGCTAAAATGATATTTTTATGATTAATATAACAGCACATTCCGACTTTAGTATTCACAACCTGCCATTTGGTATTTTTTCAACCAAAGGAAGTGCGCCTCGTGTAGGAGTAGCAATTGGTGAACATGTATTAGACCTTAAAGCAGTAGTGGATTTAGGATTCTTAAATATATCTCCAGAAGTAGTTGCGCAGCCATCATTAAATGCCTTTATCGCCTTAGGGAAACAGACTACAAAAACAGTAAGGCAAGTATTACAGCAATGGTTGCAACAGGAAGATTCTCTACTATATGCTCACCCCAATTTATTTTATTTACAAAAAGAAGTGAAGATGCATCTTCCGGTTGAGGTGGGGGACTATACAGATTTTTATTCCAGTATTGAACATGCTACCAATGTGGGGAGTATGTTCCGAGATCCAAACAATGCATTATTGCCTAACTGGAAACACCTACCGGTAGGCTATCATGGACGAGCGTCCTCCATTATTCTTAGCGGAACAGATATATATCGCCCTAAAGGTCAGCTGCTTCCTGAAGGGGCTGCACAACCAGTGTTTCAACCCACTGCAAAACTCGATTTTGAATTAGAAATGGCCTTTATTGTCGGAAAAGAAAACCCTTTAGGAACAACTATTTCAACTGCTCAAGCTGAAGAATATATTTTTGGGATGGTGCTTTTCAACGATTGGTCTGCTAGGGACCTACAAAAATGGGAATACGTTCCTCTTGGACCTTTTTTAGCAAAGAGTTTTGCATCATCTATTTCCCCCTGGGTTGTCCCACTAGAAGCACTGGAACCCTTTAGGGTCAATGGGCCAAAACAAGTACCTGCAGTGCTTCCTTATTTACAATTCGAAGGAAAGAAAAACTATGCAATTGAACTTACAGTAGGTCTACAGACTCCAGACGGTATAACTCATCCGTTAGTCCAGTCGAATTATCGATACATGTATTGGAATATGGTGCAGCAACTGGCCCACCACAGCAGTAATGGCTGCAATATTAGGGTAGGGGACATGATGGCATCTGGAACGATTTCTGGGAAAACAAAAAACTCCTTTGGTTCGCTATTGGAGTTGTCATGGGGTGGAAAACGTCCCCTAAAATTAAAGAATGGAATGGAACGTTGCTTTCTTGAGGATGGCGATCGAATAAGTATGCATGCATTTGCAGAAAAAGAGGGGAAACGTATTGGTTTTGGAGAAGTAACCACAAAAATCTACCCAGCTCTATGACAAAATATAAGACAATAAATCCAAAAAAAATCAGTCAGCGAGAAATGCATCAACATCTTCTTGCTGCTGTTGCCCCACGACCTATATGCCTAGCGAGTACCATCGATCTAAAAGATCGTGTTAATCTAAGTCCGTTTAGTTTTTTTAATGTCTTTAGTTCAAACCCACCCATTTTGATTTTTTCCCCAGCTAGAAGAGGTACAGATGGCAGTATTAAACACACCCTCGAGAATGTGATGCAGGTTAAAGAAGTGGTGGTCAATATCGTTAACTATTCTATGGTGAACCAAATGGCCTTGTCAAGTGCTGATTTTCCCAAAGGCGAAAATGAATTCAATAAAGCTGGTTTTACCCCCGTAAGTAGTCAAGTGATTCGCCCGCCTAGGGTGGCCGAGGCTCCCGTTTCATTTGAATGTGTAGTTGATCGTATCATTCCTCTGGGAGACAACCCAGGAGCAGGGAACCTCGTTTTGGCTCAAGTTATTTTAATGCACGTCCAAGAAAACCTTTTGACCAAAGAAAATCGATTGGACAGCACGCGTATAGATCAAGTTGCGAGAATGGGAGGGCAGTGGTATAATCGGTTGATTGATAAAAGTTTGTTTAAGCTTTCTACGCGTATCGATGGAACAATGATAGGGGTAGAAAGTCTTCCTTTTAGTTCAAGAAACAGCACAGTATTAACTGGAAATGATTTAGGGATTTTAGGGAGTTTATCAGCTCTACCAGATTTAAAAAATCGAGAAAGCGCGCTTGAATTGTCTGCAGTTCAAGCTATTTTTAAGCTACCTATTATAAAGCAAGAGGAAGCTTTTCATCGCTTGGCACAAAAATTTCTTCGTACAGGAGACCCTCAAACTGCGCTAAGTATCTTATTTTTAAGTGAAGAACAAAAATCAGCTCCATAAAATGATTACAAAACGCGTAAATAGTGTGGCAGATGCCTTATCTGGGGTGACCTCTGGAATGACTTTGATGTTGGGGGGATTTGGCCTTTGTGGCATCCCAGAAAACGCCATTGCTGAATTGGTGAGATTGAATGTCAATCAACTTACTTGTATTTCCAATAATGCAGGGGTTGATGACTTTGGCTTAGGTTTACTCTTGCAAAAAAAACAGATTGACAAAATGATTTCTTCCTATGTAGGAGAAAATGCCGAGTTTGAAAGGCAAATGTTAAGTGGTGAATTAGCCGTAGAATTGATTCCTCAAGGGACACTTGCAGAACGTTGCAGAGCCGCTCAAATGGGAATTCCCGCTTTTTATACCCCAGCAGGCTATGGCACAGAAGTAGCCGATGGAAAAGAAAGTAGAGATTTTAACGGGAAACCTCATTTACTAGAACACGCCTTTAAGGCAGATTTCTCTTTTATCAAAGCATGGAAAGGCGACGAGGCAGGTAACCTGATTTTTAAAGGAACTGCAAGAAACTTTAATGCGCCCATGGCGGGTGCTGCAAGGATTTGTGTTGCCGAGGTCGAAGAACTGGTTCCAGTTGGAACCTTAGACCCCAATACAGTTCACGTTCCTGGAATTTTTGTACAACGGATCTTTCAAGGAGAGCAGTATGAAAAGCGCATTGAGCAACGCACCTTAAGTCAACGAGCATGATAGGATTAGATAAAAATGGGATTGCACAGCGCATTGCCCAAGAAGTACAAAATGGATATTATGTCAACCTAGGGATAGGAATTCCTACCCTAGTGGCCAACTTTGTTCGAAAGAACATCGAAGTGGAATTTCAAAGTGAAAACGGGATTTTAGGGATGGGACCTTTCCCTTTTGAAGGAGAAGAAGATGCTGACTTGATTAATGCAGGGAAACAGACGATCACTGCTTTAAAAGGGGCGAGTTTTTTTGATTCTTCTACCAGCTTTGGGATGATTCGAGGGCAGCATGTTGATCTGACTATTTTAGGAGCGATGGAAGTCGCCGATAATGGAGATATCGCTAACTGGAAGATCCCTGGAAAAATGGTCAAAGGTATGGGTGGAGCAATGGATTTAGTTGCTTCAGCTGAAAATATTATTGTCGCCATGATGCACACCAATAGAGCGGGAGAGTCGAAATTACTTCAAGCTTGTTCCTTGCCTTTAACGGGGGTGGCTTGTGTCAAAAAGATCGTGACAAATTTGGCTTGCCTCGAGGTAGTCAAAGAGGGCTTTCTGCTTTTAGAACGGGCTCCAGGAATAAGTGTGGAAGAGATTGTAGCCGCCACAAAAGGGAATTTGATCGTTCCTAAGCATGTGCCAGAAATGATGCTATAGAACAAAAAAAAGAGGCCTTTATGGACCTCTTTTTTTATCATTAAAAAATGTTTTTAGAACTCAAGGACATCAGAAATGTCTTTAGGATTTTCTTCGGTTCCTTTTTCTGAAATAAGACGGGTAGAAATATTATTCTCTTCGCTACTGGCGAGAAATTCATTGATGATTTCTACGATGTCATTATCCAAATATTTGGTTTTAGTTACATCAATTTCCAACTCTGCTTCGACAGGTAAGTTGTTTAATTCATAAGAGATAGGCGCTTTGTTGATAAAGGTAACCTCTTCGGCTAATTCTATCTTTACAACCTCTTTTCCATTTTCCATTTCGTGGCGGATCATCGAATGTGAGTTTTGGTAACTATCGTACAGTAAGAATAAAATACCCATCAATACTCCTAGACCAATTCCGACTAATAAATCAGTGAAAATGATTCCTGCGATGGTGATTACAAAAGGAATGAATTGTTTCCATCCTAATTGATACATGCTTTTGAATAAAGCTGGTTTAGCTAGTTTGTATCCCACGATCAATAAGATTGCAGCTAAAACAGATAGCGGAATCTTATTGAGTAAGAAAGGAATCGTAACCACAGAAACAACTAAAAGTATCCCGTGAATGACTGCTGCCATTTTGGTTTTACCTCCAGATTGAATATTGGCAGAACTACGCACGATTACCTGTGTAACGGGTAATCCACCAATCATCCCAGAAGCGATATTCCCAATTCCTTGAGCGATTAGCTCTCTGTTTTTTGGGGTAATGTGTTTTTCTGGATCAATTTTATCAGTTGCTTCCACACATAACAAGGTTTCTAAACTCGCCACTAAAGCGATTGTAAAGGCAACTATCCAAACGTTGATATTCGTAATAGCACTAAAATCTGGGAAGATAATAAAGTCTAAGTCAGCTACATTAGTTGGAACGCTTACCATTTGGCTTGAAGCGATTTCCCATACCGCATCTCCATTTGTAGTTGTAGCATAAATAATACCGATCACTACAGCGACTAAAGGTCCTTGTATGAGTTGAAATATTTTAGCTTTTTTAGTTAAAACCAAATCCCATAAAAGTAAGATTCCCATACTAACGGCTGCAATCAAAGTTGATCCATAACTAATTTGAGAGAAGATGTCTCCGCTATTATTGGCATTGAATCCAAAGAAATATGGAATCTGCTTAAGGATGATAATTAATCCAATCCCAGTCAACATTCCTTTGATCACAGAACTAGGGAAATAATAACCGATTACCCCTGCTTTAGCAATACCAAATGCAAGTTGAATTACACCCCCAAGAACTACGGCAACTAAAAAGTTTTCAAAGCCTAGATCTCCAATAGCGGTAAGTACAATTGCTGCTAATCCAGCTGCTGGTCCACTAACGCCTACTTGTGAACCACTAAGAGCTCCTACAAGAAGTCCACCTATGATTCCGGCAATAAGACCAGAAATAAGTGGCGCGCCAGAGGCTAAAGCAATTCCTAAACATAAAGGGATAGCTACAAAAAATACAACGATACTCGCAGGAATATCTGATTTTAAATTTTGAAATAAATTGTTTTGACTCATTATAATAGTGTTGTTGTGCCTTTAATAAAGCACCTGTTTTTTGTAAAAATTAAATGAAGAGGGGACATAGTGGTAAAAATATTACGCTACTGTCCGAGGAGGGGGAAGGGGAATTTCAGTTTTGAAATTACTGAATTTATTTAGGTTAAAATAATTGTTGTCCTTTGAACCAAAATTTGCAATTAAAAAGCGAATATCCATTGGGGAAATCTTGTCTTTTTTTTCTTCAAGATCTTTTTTGTTTTGCTCTTCGTTTTCGTTTTCAGATTCATTTTCGTGGTCGATGTCTAGCTCGATAGATGAATATTCGTGAAAGCTGTCATCAAAAAGGTAACTAGGGATGCTTTGGCAAAGTGTTGCCAGCATAAATACACTAAAAATTGCTTTTCTAATATAGTCTCTTTTCATTCAGCAAAATTACGTTGCAAAATTACGATAAATTATTAAACACGCCTAGTTTTTAGCAGCTCCTATTATTTTTCTATAGTTGTGCTTAAGTTAAAGCAGTACTTTTTGATTGATATTTCTTTCTTGGCCGAAAAAGTATGCTGCCTCTTCATGAAAGTTTTAATCTTTGCGAACATATTAAATCAACTGTTGCTTTGGAATTAAGCATAAGAGCGAAAAAGTTCATATTCGCTTTTGCCTAAAGTGAGAAACCTTTTATTTTCCTTTTGAAAGGATTTAATTTGTAGTTTTAAACATTAATATTGTTTTTATGGAAACCATCAATAAATATTCTGGTATCATGATTAGTATTAGGAAGATTGTTCGAGCAATCAACCTAGAGTCTAAAAGGATAGAAAAAGATTATGGTCTTAGTATTCCACAGTTGCTTACTTTGAAGTTTTTAGAAGAAAAAACAGAATATAAGAGTACCATGAAGGATTTGAAAGAACACCTATCCCTCAATGCTAGTACAGTGTCTGGAATAGTCGCCCGTCTAGAGTCAAAGGGGTTGATTGCTCGATTACCTAATCCCAATGATAAAAGAAGTACCCCTATTATTTTAACGTCAAGTGGGAATAAACTAATTAAGCAAACAGATGAGTCTTTACACGAACGTGTGATGCGTAAATCTAACTCTTTAACGGATGAAGAATACCAGCAAATATTAGTTTCATTCAAAACTATAATTAAGATTTTTGACATTGATGATGTCGATGCATCCCCCATTATTAGTGGTCAAACAGAGATTTAGATTTTGTTTTGAGTATCTAATTATTAAATAATACTTTCTGTAGAAAACATTTTTCGTACTTTTGCCACCAAATCAACTATTATGCAAAAGTACATACCGTTTATTTTATTCTTTTTTGGTCTAAGTATTCACGCTCAAGATACTGTTCTGAGTGGGGTTGTCGTAGATGAGAATAATATTCCACTACCAGGTGCAACTGTTCAAATGCAAGGAAGTCAAGATGGAGTAATCACCGATTTTAATGGGAATTTCTCCCTTGACGTCACTTCTGACACTACGATTGAAGTGTCTTACACAGGATATGAAAAATATGTTCTTAGTGGACCTTTTGATAATGCTGTAAAAATTCAATTAGTGCCATCAAACGCATTAGATGAAGTTGTGATTACTGCATTAGGAATTAGACGAGCTGAGAAAGCATTAGGATATGCGGTTCAAGGAATCAAAGCAGGTGAAATTTCGAAGGTGAAAGCCACTAATGTGGTAAATTCTCTAGCAGGTAAAATTGCAGGGGTAAACATTACCGGCTCTGCCGCTGGACCCTCTGCTTCTTCTAATATTAATATTCGTGGAGCTTCTTCTTTAATGGGTAACAATCAACCTTTGTTTGTTGTGAATGGTATGCCCATTACAAATGACTTATACACATTTGATGATGGTTTGAACGGGTCAACGTCCATTGACTTTGGTAATGCCGCACAAATCGTTAATACAGACGACATCGAAGCGATAAGTGTGCTTAAAGGGCCAGCAGCCTCTGCCTTATACGGTTCAAGAGCAGCGAATGGAGTAATTCTTATTGAAACTAAAACCGGAAACTTTGTTAAGAAAGGTTTAGGGATCGAAATTAACTCAAGTATTCAAATCGCAAACCCGCTTAAATTACCCGATTACCAAAACCAATACGGTTCTGGTGGGGGCGGTAAATATAGTTACCTCAATGGCTCTACTTATATAGGTGCAAACGAAAACTATGATGCCTATGGTGAAAACTGGGGCCCCCAATTAAACGGCCAATTGATAAAACAATTTAACTCTAATGGAGAAGCGGTACCATTTACTTCTGCTAAAAATAATATCAGAAACTTTTATCAAACTGCCTTAACTCACAGCACAAATGTGGCGGTGAATAGTTCTTCTGACACTGGTCAAAGTCGTTTTTCTTATACACATTTAGACAACTTAGGTTTAATTCCTAATACTGATCTGGACCGAAATACTTTTCAATCTAGTTTAGGGAAAAACCTACTGGACAATCGTTTAAAGATTCAATTCAATAATATGTTTGTTCGTTCTACCTCAAGCAATATTCCTAACTCGGGTTATGACGAATCTTCTTCTGTTATGTATGGGTGGTTGTGGTTTCCACGTCAAGTGGAGATCGACGATTTACGCGATTACTGGCAGCCTGGTAAAGAAGGGGTAGAGCAGCGTTATGCAGAAAACCTTTGGGTAAACAACCCATGGTTTATTGCCAATGAAAACACCAATGCTTTTCAAAGCAACCGTTTGGTCTCTAATCTTCAACTTTCTTATGAGGTAAACCAAAATTTAGGAGTTCGCTTTAGATATGGGGTAGATTATGTAGATGAACAACGTCAATACAGAAGAGCTCCTTCTACAAAAGCAGTCTTAAACGGAAGTTACCGTGAAGACGAAATTTCTTTTAGAGAGAGTAATGCGGAGGTGATTGTTGATTTTGATCCTAGTCCAGAAGAGGATAATCCGCTGGATGTAAGTGTAAAGCTTGGAGGAAACCTAATGTCACAACGGGCTAACTTTGGCGTAGCCAACAACCCAGAATTACAAATCTTTGGGGTGGGACCATCGGTCTATACTTTAGCGAATTCACGTTCTGGAGTGTTAGTAGAGTCTCAAAAGACCAATGCAGAAATTGCCAGTGTCTTTGGTTTAGTAACCCTTGATTATAAAAACTGGGCCTATTTAGATTTGACGTATAGAAATGATTGGACCAGCACACTGGTTAATCCATTAGTAGGGATTGAGAATTCAAACTTTAGCTTTGGATATCCTTCTGCATCAACCAGTGTTATTTTAAGTGAAGTCTTAAACCTAAATGAGAAAATCAATTTCTTAAAAGTAAGAGCTTCTTTTGCTGAAGTAGGAAATGGCGCTCCAGCATATTCTTTTGGGAATACCTATACACCACAAGCGGCTTATGGCAATACACCTGTCTTTACTGCTGGTAGTACCATCTCTGATCCTGATCTAAAAAATGAGCGTACTAGAGCAACAGAATTTGGGGTTGATGTTCGTTTACTTGACAACAAGATCAACTTAGATATGACAGTGTATCAAATGAATAGTTTCGATCAAATTATTTCTTTGCCAGTGGCCAAATCAAGTGGTTATGATTACACTTTAACTAATGGTGGAGAAATCAGCAATAAAGGAATCGAAATTGCCGCGAGAATTAACTGGACAGAAACCGAAGACTTTTCATGGAATACGCAATTTAACTACGGTCGAAACAGAGCCGTGGTAGAATCTCTTCCAGAGGTAATCCAAAGTGGTAAATATTCTATTGTCGCTGATATTTTCCCCGGTGATGAAGGAGGATCAGATTTAGAATTAGTCGCTGAAGAAGGAAAACTATTAGGTCAGTTGTACGGGCTAGGTTTCCAGCGAGGACCTGACGGGCAAATTATCCACGAAAATGGATTGCCTTTACACACGACGGAAAAAGTATCTGCGGGCTCATACCAACCTGACTTCCGTTTAGGGGTTTTAAATAGCCTGCGTTACAAAAACATCAACTTAACGATCTTGTTTGACGGTCAAGTAGGCGGGAAGATTTATTCTCGTTCTCATGCGCTATATGCTACTGCAGGAACTATTACCAATAATGATGATCCTAATTTAGACTTATCTACCCTAGAGGGAAGAACCTTATACGGAGTAGACTACGACACGGCAGGTAATCCTGTTTATACCTTAGAACAACAAGGTGGCGTTATTGCCCCGGGTCTTATGTATAATGCAAATGGAGACTTAGTTGAAAATACCGTGACTGTTCCAGCAGGTGGAGCTGCTTATACCGGTTACTTCTACAACTATTATGGTAACGGATTTAACCGTGATAATATTGAAGCAGCAACCTATGATGCAACTTATTTTAAATTACGCGAGTTAAGTGTAAGTTATACTTTAGAAAATGGTATAGTTGACCAACTAGGGTTACAGTCGGCTGTAATCTCTGTAGTGGGAAGAAACTTATTACTGTTCAGTAAAGTTCCAACGATTGATCCAGAAACCTTCTCCATTAGAAATGGTTTATTTGTCAATGGTTTTGAGAGTACCTCTATTCCATCGATGAGAAGTTTTGGATTGAATCTTAACCTAATTTTTTAATCACACAATTATGAAAAATATAAAACACTTTCTATATACGATCGTTCTATTGTCAACAGTAGGATGTAGTGATTTTGAAGAATTGAATTTAAACCCTAATGAGCCTACAACGGTTTCATCTGGGGTATTATTTACTTCTGCGATAAGAACCAGTATACAAACAACCTCTAATGAGGCATTTTTATTATCGAATAATGCCGCCCAATTAACAGCTAAAACCCTTCGTGCTGAGGTTGATTTTTATGGATGGAACGCTTTTCCAACCGTATGGGAAGGACTCTATGAAAGTTTGACCGATATCAACAATGCGATTGAAATTGCTCAAGCTGACGAGAATACTAAGATGGAAGGCGCTTTAATGGTCATGCAGGCTTGGATTTTTTCTGAATTAACAAATGCTTATGGAGACATTCCTTACAGTGAAGCCATTGATGGTTTAACTGCAAATTTCACTCCGGTTTATGATACGCAAGAATCAATCTATACAGACCTTCTTTCAAGACTTTCACAAGCTACAACAAAGTTGAGTGCTGCTGGAAGTATTGAAGGAGATATCTTGTATCAAGGTGATGCAGCATTGTGGACAAAATTTGCCAATTCTTTACAACTGCGTTTGTTGATGTACGCTTCGGCTAAAACAAATGTGGCAACACAATTTGCACAGATCGTGTCTCAGGGACAAATCTTTTCTAGTAATGAAGAGCAAGCTGCGCTTGACTTTTTATCGAGTTTCCCGAATCAATTTCCTACCTTGCCTTTAAAGCAAGGAGATTTTGATGCGGTGGCAATTTCTGTCTCTGCTGTAAATGCTTTACAAGCGAATAACGACCCAAGATTAAGTCGTTATGCGCGTCCAGATAATTTAGACTTTGACAACCCAACCTTTACAGGAGTTTCAAATGGAGTAGGAGGGCAAACAGGATCGCGTTTAGGCTTAGCCTATTTTGATTACCCAGGTCAAATCACTGCTGCAGAAAAAGGATTGTCATATGCTGAAGGAATTTTAATGACCTATGCAGAGGTAGAGTTTCTCTTAGCAGAAGCTGCTGTAAAGGGATGGATTACATCCAGTGTTGAGACACACTATAAACAAGGTATCGAAGCGTCTCACCAATATTATGAAGTTGAATACACCCCTAATGGATGGACTAACTTTGAAGACTTTTACCAAAACTCTGGAGTGGCATATAGTGCTACCTTAGATATTTGGAAGCAAAAGTGGTTAAGTATGTATTTTACGGCTTTAGATCCTTATTTTGAAGTAAGACGTTGGTATAGCGAAGTGAACGGTTTTGATGGCCTTCCATTCTTAAACCGACCCATTGGAAGTAATTCAAACAATTATGAATTACCCATGCGTTTTCTTTACCCTGGTCAAGAACAGAGTTTAAACGCTGAAAATTATAATGAAGCCAATAGCAGGTACAGCGCACCTAAGCTGATCAACGGTAAGATGTGGATCGTTAGTGACTAAGTAGTATATGAAGAAATATTTTGATATTCACCTCCAAGTTTTTTATCCTTCGATTGTATTAATCATAGGATTTATTGTATTGTCAATTTTTGGAGGAGAACCAGTACGCTTGTTCTTCTCTGAAGCATCGCAGTGGATTACACAGTCTACAGGTTGGCTATTTATCCTTGGAGTCAATTTCTTTATTGTCTTTTGTTTGTGGTTGGCCTTTGGTCAATATGGAAAAGTGCGCATAGGGGGAGAAGGGGCTGAAACAGAATTTAGTTTATTCTCTTGGTTCTCCATGTTGTTTTCTGCTGGAATGGGAATTGGCTTGTTGTATTTTGGGGTCTCTGAGCCCATACAACACTTTTTAAAACCACCCATGCCTCAAGCAAATACAGCAGATTTAGCTATTCAAGCCTTAGATTTCACTTTCTTACATTATGGTTTACATGCCTGGTCGATTTACTGTATAGTTGGGCTTTCGCTTGCTTATTTTGCGTTTAATCGCGGTTTGCCTTTTTCTTTGCGATCTATTTTCTATCCTATTATTGGGGATAAAATCAATGGTATTTATGGAAATATTGTTGATATAATCGCAGTGGTTGCTACCCTTTTTGGTTTGGCAACTTCCTTAGGATTTGGAGCGAGACAAATTGCAACAGGGCTTCAATTTCTATTTGGGATTGATTCTGGTGTCTATACACAAATCACTGTTATTTTAGTTATTACCTTGATTGCAACAGTCTCAGTAGTCACGGGACTAAAGAAAGGAGTTCGCTTTTTAAGTCGCTTGAATTTGATTTTAGCTTTGGTCTTTTTGACCTTTGTTTTATTCTTGACAGATACCCTGAGTGTGTTGGGGATATTTATTGAAAGTACAGGGATGTATTTTCAACGATTTATTGAGATAGGGACTTGGTCTTCTTCTTTTGTTGACTCAACTTGGCAAAACAACTGGACGATTTTTTATTACGCCTGGTGGGTTGCATGGGCTCCTTTTGTAGGGATGTTCATCGCGCGGATTTCAAAAGGACGAACGTTTAAAGAATTTGTTTTAGGGGTATTATTTGTCCCTACTTTAATGACCTTTTTCTGGATTAGTGTCTTCGGGGGATCAGGACTATTACTCGAGATAGAAACCCCTGGAATCTTATCTACACCAGTTTTAGAAGATACTTCAACCTCTTTATTCATCTTTTTAAAGGCGTTTCCTTTATACACTTTTACGAGTATCATTGGGATTTTTATGGTCTCAGTGTTTTTTGTGACCTCTTCAGATAGTGGTTCATTGGTTATCGATAGTATCACTTCGGGTGGAAAATTAAACGCCCCAGTAGGCCAGCGCATTTTTTGGGCTTTGATTGAGGGTTTTGTGGCCATTGCACTTTTATTAGGGGGTGGTTTAGCCGCCATGCAAACCGCTTCTGTTAGTACTGGTATTCTCTTCTTGCTTATTCTTTTTGTGATATGTTATTCCCTTATCGTTGATTTGAAAAAGGATTTATCTGCCGTCAAAAAAGAATCTTAATGCTCTTTTTTGTGTAGTCCACGATCTCTTTGGGTAACCTAAGATTAAAACTACTATGCATTGATATATTAATATGCAGGCTTCGCCAAAGGAAGGTTATCACTCACCCTTACTTTAGCGCGGAGGTCATTTTTGTAGATCTTCTTCTAAAAAAGGCTTTATTTTTCTAATACTAGTATCATACCGTTACGAGCATTTAACATTAGTGAATCAGATAAGGAATACTTTTTTCCTTGAAATATTTCAGTCGCTTGCGAATTAGTCCCAATCATCTCCTTGTATTTACTCAAATCGTGTTTAATAGCCTCTTTGTTTTTATTAAAAATCACCATGATGGTTTCCTCTTCATTATAGCGAAAATAGGTATAGATCCCATTTTCAGGCGCAAATTGAATTAATTTACCACTGTGGATTAAAGTATTCTTTTTTCGCCAATTCAATAGTTTTGAGGTGAAGCTTTTCATGTCTTTTTCGATTGGACTCAAGCCCTTTCCTGAAAAACCATTGACAGTATCTCCTGACCATCCGCCAGGAAAATCAGCTCGAATTTGGCCATGTCCAGGTTGGTCATTTTTCATTCCGATTTCTGTCCCATAATAAAATTGTGGAACCCCACGCATGGTTGAAAAATATATCATGGCCATTTTAAGTAAATCAATATCTCCCTTTAACTGGGTTAAAACGCGATCCATATCATGGTTGTCTGGAAAGATAACTAGGTTTTGAGGATCTGGATACAGGTGATCGTTACCCAGCATTTCATAGACTTTGATCCAACCGCTATTCCAATTTTCTTCTTCCACCAAAGCACTAATTAATGCATCCTGAAGCGGAAAGTCCATCACACTAGGTAGCGACGAACGATACCCGTTAGTGTTTGTTTTACCTGCTTGCCAAAAGGAGACAACAGCCGGATTTAAAGACCATTCTTCTCCTACAATATTAAATGCTGGATATTCTGCTAAAATTGCATCATTCCATTGTGTCATAAATTCTTTGTCTGGGTAAGGATAAGTGTCCATTCGGATCCCTGCAATACCAGTATATTCAATCCACCATAAAGTGTTTTGAATAAGGTAGTTCGCCATTAAAGGTTGCTTTTGATTCAAGTCAGGCATTGTTTTTACAAACCATCCATCGACAAATGCTTTTTTATCGTATTCAGAAGCGTAAGGATCTTGATGTGTTGTACGTCTATGCGAGGTTTGCACATAAGAATTGTTGTGATTAATCCAATCTTTAGTAGGCGGATCTTTGACAAACCAGTGTTCTGAACCATTGTGGTTTAAAATCATATCCATGATGATCTTAATCCCTTTCTTTTGTGCTTCTTGACAGAATTGTACATAATCTTCATTTGTACCAAAGCGTTGATCAACCTTGTAAAAATCTGTTGCAGCTTTCCATCTTAAACAACAAGAACCTTAAAGCAGGAGAAAGACTTGAAAGAGTTTATAAGATTTTAGGGAATTAAAAAAGCACCACTTGTTAAGAGTGATGCTTCTAACCATAAACCAATTCATTTGTGTAGAATTGATATTGCAAATATACGGCTGTATAATGGATTCTTGTGTAACATAAGTTACATAATAAAAAAAACCGCCTAAAAAGACGGTTTGATTCTATCTCAACACAGAAGATGGTGAAATGGCAACATCGGTCTGGCTAAACACCTATTTTGGAGATGATGTATCACAAGATGATAAGCTTTCAAAGCTTAAGTTTATTTATAGCATTGATGGCATTGTAAAGAATCTTCGGGAAGTGGTACAAAACAATTGTGTAGACCTCATCATCGTGGATTCATATGCTGATTTATTTACTGGCTCTATGAATAATTCAAATGAGGTTAGAAGCTTTCTCAATCTTTATGATGGAATAGTTAAAGAGTTCGGAGTAACCGTAGTTTTTCTTCATCACACAAAGAAAGCGTCTGCTGGTGCTGCTCCTAACAAGAATAACATACTTGGGTCACAGGGTTTTGAAGCTAAGATGAGAAGTGTAATGATGCTCACCAAAGACAAGGAAGATGCCTCTTTAAGGCATTTATGTGTAGTTAAAAATAACTACATGCCTGAGGCTAATAAGTCAGAAAGCTATGTGTTGAGGTTCTCTGAGCAGCTCTCATTTACCAATACAGGTGAAAGAGTTCAGCTTAATGATCTTGCCGATGATGACTGGCTTGATGAGGCTAGAAAACTTCGCGAAGAAGGAAAGAGTCTTAAGGAAACTGCTGAGATACTCAAAGGCAAGGGAATAAAAACTTCTAAGTCAAGTGTAGATCGAAAGCTTAAGGAGTGAGTTCTTGTCCCACGTCCCATCCCTAGGGGGTGGGACATTGGGACAAAAGCTAAAAGTTTCGAGGAGTGTAGTTACTTAACCAATGGGGCTGGGGTTTCTAAAATCACTTTTATTTATCATCCATAACACACAGAATAGTATATAACCCCAACATTTTAAGCATGAAATATTTTCGCAAGTTTGGGCACAATTGAAATCCGCTAGAAGCTATATTGTTCTTGGTCTTAGGGGTATATGCGATGGAGTAATGGGGGTGCTTTGTTAGGGGTATTGAAGGAGATAGAGGGGTGTATTCCCTTCAAACTTTGTATTTGTAATAAGCAACTTTTCTTTCCAACCAGGCTAAAGGCATTGGAAAGGGTAGAATTATTGATCAAACTAATGCCTTATGTTTGTCCAAAAATAAATAATACTAAACATAATTAAAACGAGCCTTTTGATTTAGAATTTTAATTAATCATAAACAATTTTAAGTCCTAATATTTCTATGTTATTGCTTATTTTAAAAGACTCCTTTTTTAGTGGTGTTTTATTTTTCAGAGAGAAGATTAAGTTTTTATAAATGTTCGATTTGTTCTATCATTTTATTTGATGCTTTAATTCGTTACGCATTCGAATACTTATTTTTGTAAAAATAAATATTATGAGACTATTAGTTGTTGGAGCTCACGCAGCAGATTTTGTTTGGAGAGCAGGAGGTATTATTGCTAAAACAGCGGAACTTGGAGGAGAGGTGTTAAATCTGTCTTTGTCCTATGGAGAAAAAGGGGAATCAGGGAATTTATGGAAAGAAGACCCTAACCGAAGTATTGAAAGTGTTAAAGAAGCCCGTCATGAAATGTCTTCAAAAGCTTCAGAAATTTTAGGATGTACGTATCAATGTTTGGATTGGGGCGACTATCCTATGCTTATCAATGAAGAACGCGAGGCACAATTAGCCGAAATCATTAGGGATTTTTCGCCAAAAATCATTTTAACACATACTGCCAAAGATCCGTTTAATCCAGATCATCCTTTGGCCTACACTATTGTTCAACGCGCGCGGCTACTTTCAGCTGGTGCTGGGGTTTCGGCAGCATTTAAGCGTATTGATCCACCCCGATGGTTTTCTTTTGAACCCCATCAACCAGAGTTGTCTGGTTTTTTACCCGATACTTATATTGATATTTCTTCTGTCTTTGATTTAAAAATAAAAGCGATGGAATGTATGGGAGCGCAAAGCTATTTAAAAGACTATTACACAGAACTGGGTGCACGTCGTGGAAATCATGCACGAAGAATTAGTGGAGATCAAAGCATTAAATATGCCGAATGTTTAGAAAGCCAAGTACCTTTTGTCGGAGATTTAAATAAATTATTTTAGATGAACGATACCTACAAAAAATTATCAGATTTTGGCACAGCTACCTTGCATGAAGCGATGGGGAGGAAAGGGAATTTACCCCACAACATAAAGCCTATAAATGCTTCAATGAAACTTTGTGGACCAGCCTATACCGTTCGACTAAAACCTTATAACAACATCTTGCTTCATCAAGCGTATGCTTATGCAGAGGAAGGCCAAATTATTATTGTCGACTGTCAAGGAGGTGTAGACGGGGGGTATTGGGGAGACTTGCTTACACTAGGTGCGCAACAATTTGGTGTCAAAGGATTAGTAATTGACGGTTGTGTTCGCGATGCAGATGAGATAGAAGAACTTAACTTTCCTGTTTTTTCACGCGGACTATCTGTTCGAGGAACGGGCAAAGATATCGAAGGAAGCTTAAATGAAACCATCACCATAGATTCAGTAGATATACAGCCTGGGGATATTATTGTAGGGGATCGAGATGGCGTAGTGGTCGTCCCCAAAGATGAGATTGAGGTAACCATTGAAAAAGCAATCTCCAGAGAAGAAAAAGAAGCCTTTGTTCGTCAAGAGTTGCTAAAAGGGAAAAACTCTCTTGAGATTTATAATTGGGGAGAGAAATACAATATTCCAACACGAAAAGACACATGAAATTTGCCGTATTAGGATTAGGAGAAGCAGGGAGTAGGTTTGCCAACGATTTGGCCGAATTAGGCCATACTGTAAAGGGATGGGACCCTAACTTGCGCTACCTGCTTAACAAATCGGTATATTTTGCAAAAAGCAATGTAGAAGCAGTCAAGGACGCAGATATTATATTTTCTGCTAACGAAAAAGAAGCTGCCTTAGACATCGCTCGTGAGATTGCTCCTTTCCTCAACGAGAAACAGTTTTTTTGTGAAATGAATACCATAGCGCCAGACATGAAATTATCCATAGCTGCCCTATTGAGCAATGCAAAGGTTAATGTAATCGATTTGGCCATTATGGCTCCTGTGCCACCTGCTGGAATTAAGACTCCTTTTTTGGTGTCGGGAAAAGCAGCAGCTCAATTTCAGGCGTTAACCGCTTCCTTTTTAAATGTAACCGTCAAAGCGGGGGATGTAGGAACAGCGGCAGGCTATAAACTAATGCGTTCAATTGTTTACAAGGGTGTTGCTGCGGTGATATGTGAGGCAATGGACATTGCCAAATCGATGGAAGAAGAAAGCTATATGCGTAAACAGATCAAGTCCATTTTAGGCAGTGATGAATTAATTGATCGCTTTTTAGAAGGAAGCATTAAACACGCTAATCGCCGTATGAAAGAAATGGATGCGGTATGTGACTTTATGGTCGCAAACGATAAGCCTCCAATTATGGCAAAGGCCACTTATGAAAATTTAAAAAAATTAAACCATTTGGGACATGACTTATAAAGAAAAAGTAGCTTTACGAAAAGCCTTTAATGACATTCCTGGAACTTATGTGTTAACCCCAGAACACTCTCAAAAGGGCTATGGGTTAAACATGTTCTGCATGTCGCTAAACAAAGAAGAAAACAGGGCTAAGTTTCGTGAGAATGAAGCTGAATACCTCAAAGGGTATAAGTTGACAGATGAGCAGCGAGACGCGATCTTATCAAGAGATTATTTGCGCTGTTTACAATTGGGCGGAAACATTTATTACGTGTTCAAAATTGCCATTTTTGATCGACGCTCTATGCAGTATGTCGGCGGTAAAATGTCAGGTGTAACCGAAGAAGAATTTAGAGATATGATGTTAAGTGGTGGACGATCAATCATTGGAAACCGATCTAAAGAAGAAAAAAATGGCTAAAATAGTTGGCGGTATAGGATGTTCACATGTACCCGCAGTGGGTGCAGCATCAGATTTTGGAAAAACAAAAGACAGTTACTGGACCCCTTTATTCGATGCTTTACCCAAAGCGAGAAAATGGATCAATGATTTACGTCCAGATGTTGTTATCCTTGTATATAATGATCATGCATCTGCTTTTTCATTAGAACTCATTCCCACCTTTGCGATTGGTACAGCAGATTTATTTAAACCTGCAGACGAAGGTTATGGTCCACGTGATGTTCCAGATGTAAAAGGGCATTCTGCTTTGGCTTGGCATATCGCAGAATCATGCATTCTAGACGAATTTGATCTCACCATTGCTAATCATATGGATGTGGATCACGGTTGTACAGTGCCGTTAACCGTCTTTTTTGATCAACCTGAAGAATGGCCTGTAAAAGTTATCCCATTATGTGTAAACGTTATTCAGTTTCCACCCCCAACGGCGAATCGCTGTTTTAATTTGGGACAAGCCATACAACGCGCTGTAGAATCTTTTCCTGAGGATCTAAGGGTAGTCGTTGCAGGAACTGGAGGGATGTCACATCAATTGCAAGGAGAAAGAGCAGGAGTGGTTAATACTGAATTTGATTTAACCTATCTCGATAATTTGATCGACAACAACGAAGTCAATCGTAAAATGTCACACCTAGAGTTTATCCGTGAAGCAGGGTCAGAAGGGATTGAAATGGTGATGTGGCAAATCATGCGAGGCGCCTTAGACGATCAAGTAGAAGAAAAATTTAGAAAATACCATGTAGCCTCTTCAAATACGGCTTTTGGGATTATTTGTTTAGAAAATAAAACTGTATGATTTACAAAACACAAGTAGCGATTATTGGTGCAGGTCCTGCAGGTCTATTGCTGTCCCGCATGCTTTTTAATGCTGGAATAGAAAGTATCATTCTTGAAAATAGAAATGAAGCCTATTTACGACAACGTCTTCGTGCCGGTGTGCAAGAAGAGGGAACTGTAGCGGCATTTGTTGAAGCAGGAGTAGGCGATAAGTTAATTAAGGAAGGCATGGAACACCATGGTATTCGATTTCACTTTGCAGGAGAACAACATCATATCGATGTTAAGGGATTAACGGGTGGAAAAGTGGTAACGGTCTATGGACAACGCAACATTACTTGCGATATGATAGATTGGGCGCATAAAGACAATATTAAAATTATTTATGAGGCCAAAGCGCAACGTTTAGAAGGTTTAACCACAGATGCACCTATTGTTCACTTTTCTCTTAACGGTTCACTACACGAATTGCATTGTGAATATGTAGCTGGCTGTGATGGTTATCACGGCATTAGTAGACCTTCTATCCCCAAACAACTGCGGAGAGAATATGTGCATGAATTTGAACATTCTTGGTATGGCATTTTAGCAGAAGCACCACCTAGCTTTGAGGAAGTTGTTTATGCGCATCACCCTAATGGCTTTGCGCTGCAAAGTATGCGCAGCCCAGAGTTAAGTCGTATGTATATTCAATGCCCTAACGGGACTGACCCAGAAGATTGGGAAGAAGAAGCGCTTTGGGATGAACTTGATTTACGTTTAGGCTTTAAAAATAACCGTGGAAAAATTGTCGATAAAAGTGTAGCCAGTATGCGCAGTTTTGTTTGTGATAACATGCAACATGGAAAACTTTTTATCGCAGGAGACGCGGCTCATATTGTACCTCCAACAGGAGCTAAGGGTATGAATTTAGCTGTTTCTGATATTAAAGTATTAGCAAAAGGATTAATCAATCATTACACCGAAAAAGACGATACAGTATTAAGCGCTTATAGCAAGATATGTTTAAGTAGAATATGGAAAGTTGAACGATTTTCATGGTGGGTAACAACAAGCTTCCACACCCTTGAAAATCAATCAGAATTTGACACAAAAATGCAAGAAGCAACCCTTGGCTACCTTTGTAGTTCAGATATTGGAGCTGCTTCGTTTGCAGAAAATTATGTAGGACTCCCCATTTATTGGGACGCAAAATAAACAAGAATGAAAATAACAATCGCAGGAACTGGATCCATTGCTAGAAAACACATAGAAGCACTTCAAAATATTGGCAATATTGACATTGTCTTATTGGGGATCGATCAAGAGGAATTAGAAGAGGTGGCTAATAAATATGGGATTAAACATTATTCTACGAATACAGATGAGTTATTAGCAGACAAAAGTGTTACGGCTGTTATACTAGCAACACCTACGCCGCTTCACGTTGAGCAAACCATCGCGTGGCTCGAGGCGGGAAAACACGTATTAGTCGAAATCCCTATGGCTGACTCTTTAGAGGGCGCTAGGGCGATTATCGAAGCGCAAAAGCGAACAAAAAAGAATGTTATGGTGGCGCATACTCGTCGCTTTAACCCACCGCATCAATGGATTCGTCAACAAATTCAACAAGGAAAATTGCATTTGCATCACCTTGCTGTTGAAACGCTTTTTCATCGAAAAGAAAATAAAAGTGCTCTTGGGAAAGAACGAGATTGGGTCGACCATTTATTATGGCATCACGCTGCTCACAGTGTAGATTTATTTCGTTACCAAACGCAGGAAGCAGAGATTAAGCGCTGGGCAATGCAAGGACCAAAATCAGCAACAATCGGGGTGCCGCTTGATATGAATATTGGTATAAAATCCATTAGCGAAAAACTTTTAACGGTTACTTTGTCGTTTAATAATCAAGGAGAATTTGGTTCTTGGTTTAGATATATTTGCGAAGAAGGTACTTTTAAAGTGCGTTATGATGATATTGTTGATGGGAATGACAATCCAGTAGAAATCCCATCTGAGTTAACAAAACACAATGGCTTTGAATGGCAGAATTTAGAATTCATCAATGCGATAAAAGAGGGCAGGAGTCCTAATGCAAGTGCAGACGAAATTTTCCCTTCGATGGAAGTCTTACACAAACTTGAATATATCGCTTCTAACTGATGGAAGTTCAAAAAATACCTTTTTCACTTTTTCGCGGAGGGAGCTCTAAAGCAGTTTTTTTTCATAAAAAAGACCTAGCCGAAGATCCTCAAGAAAGAGATGCTCAAATTCTTTCCACCATGAATGGTTTAGGATGGAATGATCAACGCCAAGTTGACGGTTTAGGTGGAGGTAATTCCTTAACCAGTAAAGTTGCTATTGTTTCCCCTTCTCAACGCCAGGGGGTGGATTTAGATTATTTATTCGTTCAAGTAGTGGTAGGAGAAGGACGTCTATCAACAGCTCAAAACTGTGGTAATATTCTTTCTGCTGTGCTGCCTTTTGCCATAGAAGAAGGGCTTATTAAGCCAAGAAATACCATCACAACTGCCAGGGTTTTTATGGAAAATAGCGCCTCGCTATGTGATGTTGAAATTGCCACTCCTAAGGGGGTGTTAAGTTATTTTGGCGAAGCCCAAATAAGTGGGGTTGAAGGATCCGCTGCTCCGGTGATATGCAACTATCTCTCCCTTGAAGGCTCCACCTGTGGCGCGTTGTTTCCTACCGGGAATAAACAAGATGTTTCACATGGAATCTCTATTAGCTGTATCGATAACGGGATGCCTACTATTTTGATGGATGCCAAAGATTTAGGGATTAAGGGAGATGAATCAAAGCAAGAATTAGAAGATAATACGTCTTTAAAAACTCTTTTGGAAAACATTCGATTAGAGATGGGTCCCAAAATGGGCTTAGGAAATGTTACTAATAAAACCATCCCTAAAATGGGAATCATATCTGCTTCAATAACAGACGCCATGGTCAATACCCGTATGTTTATACCTCATGTATGTCATGCAGCTATTGGGGTATTAGCGGCCGCTAGTATCGTAGCAGGTTGTATTATTCCAGGGACAAGCGTTCACTTGCTTGCAAAGCAAAAAGAAGGGAATGAATTTACCTTAGAACATCCCTCTGGAGAGATTACGATTGTATTAGATTACAGCAAGGAAAAAGAAGAGATTAAAATTCATAAAACAGGCATCATTCGCACTGCACGACAGATCTGCTCAGGTATTGCAAATGTTCCTCTATTTAAATAACAGTAATTATGGTGAAAAAAACCTGTATGCCCCCCAATAAAGCTCCCATTACCCCAAACTTTGAGCTCCCAAAAAATGCAACTGACGCACACTGCCATGTTTTTGGTCCGCATGAGGTATTTCCTTTTCATCCAAAGGCGAGTTATTGGCCACCAGATAATGGAAAAGAAGAATTAAAAAAGATTCACGAAGCCATCGGCATAGAGCGAGCAGTTATTGTTCAAGCTAGTTGTCACGGCATTGATAACCGTGCTATGATGGATGCTTTAGCAAATAATCCAGACACTTATCGCGGCGTGTGTATTGCCGATGATAGTTTTAGTCGCCAAGATTTTGAAACGCTTAATGATGGAGGTGTTTGTGGAGTGCGTTTTAATTTTGTCAAGCATTTGGGAGGTGCTCCAGATTTGGACAAGATGCAAAAGGTTTTGGATAAAGTTATTCCTCTTTGCTGGCATTTGGTCATTCATGTCAATGCTGAAGATCTGATAGAATACGAGTCGTTTTTTTCTCAACTAGATATGCCTATTGTCGTGGATCATATGGGACGTGTTCCCACTGATCTGGGCGTAGAACAAGAAGCCTTCCAAATATTAAAGCGCTTTGTTAGCAATGAAAATTGGTGGGTTAAGGTTTCTGGCGCAGAACGTATTTCAAAAGCAGGACCGCCATTTGAAGATGCCATCCCTTATGCAAAAGAATTGATTTCTATAGCGCCTAAGCGTGTTTTATGGGGCACGGATTTCCCGCACCCCAATATCAAAACCCATATGCCTAATGATGGACATTTGGTCAATCTTTTAAACCAGTATTGTGATACTAGGGAACAACTAGAAGATATTCTCGTTCACAATCCGGCAAAACTTTACAATTGGTAAATGCATAGGATTCACTCTTTTTCTATTGGAGAAATTCAAGCCCATGTTTTGGAAGAAAACTCTTTTCAAAGTACGGTAGGAAAAGAATTCATTTTAACCGATCATCCTCAACACATCGCTGAACAAGCTATAGAAGTGGGATTTAATTATTTGCTTTTAAAAGTGAATAAGCAATGGCTCATTATAGATTCTGGGAGAGGAAATGGTAATTTGATCCAAAGCCTAAAAACACTTGAATTGACCCCTAACGATATCGATTATGTTCTACTCACCCATAGTGATGGGGACCATATAGGTGGGCTAAGTGCTTTTCCTAACGCAACACTTGTACTTCCTGAGGAAATGCATAAACTATGGTGCACTCCTTCGTCGAGTGAAGCGCTCTTGGATGAATTTTCAGCGACCCCTTTTGTGCAACTTTTACCTAATGAAAAGCAAATAGCTATGCGCAATGGCAAGCAAGGATTTTTTAGTTTTTACAAGGAACTAGATGATGCCAAAATAAAACTGTTAAAAGACAATACTACTTTTCTTGATGTTATAAAATTCTTTCCTGCAAAAGGACATCGGAGGGATCATTTTGGAATCATCATTCAATCTGGTAATGAAACGCTTATTCATTGTTCAGATGCTATTCGAGATCCCCTGCAATTGAATGATATAGCAATTGTTTCTAAATACGACTCAGACCCCGAAGAATGCAAGAAAACAGTAAAAGCAATTGCTAATAGGCTTAATGATGAAGGCTCAGAAACACTCTTTTGTACCCACTATCGTTTTCCGGGTATCATAGCGTCTAATTAGCCTCTTCTTGCGAGGTCACTTGTGACTCTCTAAAACTTTTAGGTGTTTTTCCTGTATGCTTTTTGAAAAAGCGACAAAAATATCCTAAATCATTGAAGTTAAAAATGTGAGAAATTTCAGAGATGGTATAGGACGTATACAGAAGATTGCGTTTGATTTCGAGTACAATATAATTTTGAATTACCTGAGAAGCTGTTAAACCAACATTCGCCTTGCAAATTCTATTTAAATGGGTCGGTGTAATCTTTAAGCTATCGGCATACTCTGCAACTGACCTAGCAATGGATTGGGTTGCTTTTACCTCCTTTTCAAAGGATCTGAAATATAGATAACTCTGTTTTTTAATGAACTTATTGGTTGGGCTATTAAGGTTGTCATGTTTTAATAATTGTAAGAAAAATAGGCTTAAATAAGCGTTTATGGCTAGCCTAGTTCTGGGACCATTCTCGGGTAAATGCGTGCTTATTTTATCAATTAATAAAGTACACTCCTCAAAATTATCTACCCGCTCTAAAAAGTTAATTCCGTTTGTTAAACGGAAAAGACTTTTGGGTAAATCTGCAAATATGTCTTCCAATAAGGAGGTGTTGATTGTCAAAACCTTCCCTTTGAATTCGGTTTGCATATCGAATTGAATTTCATGCAAAGTACTCTCAGCGATAGTAATGATGCATGGGCCAGCAATATTCATGCTTGTTTGATCAGAAATAAATCTACCTTTTCCTTGCTCAAATAGTATGACTTGAAATAAATTAGAATGCACATGCGGTTTAATGTGTCCATTGAATGAACTTACAGTTTTTTCGATGGATTCTACATTTACAAAATAAGATGGTAGGACATAATTATCATTTCCGTAAACTACATAATTCTTTATGTTCATTATTTTTTCACTTAAATTGCCTAGTATGCATGTATTATTTGTCTAATAAAACTAATGAATAATTTATAAATAGCAAAGAAGCTATTTCATTATAAAACATGCACTTTATGTTCAATATTTTTAGGTTTTATTTAGACGTGTCGCTGTCAAAATGTTTTATATGTGCTTTTACTTTTTTAGCTAGTTATTCAAAGCTAACGAGATTATAAAATTGAATTATTGCACATATTTATTAAACAAATCAAACATATGTTGTAGTGACTCGAAAAATAATCCTTTAATTTATTCAATGCATTTAGTATTATAGAATGCAAAATCGTTAACTAAAACTATTAAGTAATGAAGAAATCTATTGCAAAAAACTTCTTTTTAGGAGTGGTTGTCACTTTGTTTTCAGCTTTTACCATGGTAGCACAAAATAGTGTTTCAGGCAAGGTTGTAGATTCTAGTGGCGAATCTTTGCCAGGAGCAAATGTTATTATTAAAGGATCAAGTCAAGGAACAACAACTGACTTTGAGGGGAATTTTAATCTGGCCACAGATCAGCTACCAACTGTTGTTTTAGTGAGCTATACCGGATTTAAGACTCAAGAAATCACTATTGATTCTAGTGATGCGAATGTGAGCATTACACTAGAAGATGACTTTGCTTCTTTAGACGAGGTTATAATTTCTGCCTCTAGAAGATCAGAAAAGGTAATTGATGCGGTGGCTGCTGTGTCGTTAATTAGTACGCGTAATGTAGAAAGCGCACCAGTTTCGGGGGATGTAGTAAACCTTATGAGAAATCTCCCCGGTCTTAGCTTAGTTCAAAATGGTGCAGGTGAATCCAATGTTGAGCTAAGGGGATCTGCTATTGTCAATGAGACGAACACCTTAGTGATGAAAGATTATTTACCTTTGACGACCCCATACAATAAACGGGTCAATACTGCTGCAATTCCTTTAACACCAATTGATATCGCTAGTGTTGAAGTTGTTCGTGGTCCAGCAGGGGCATTATATGGGCCTAACGTTACGTCTGGTGTTGTTCATTACATAACAAAAGATCCGTTTAAATATACAGGTGTAGATGTTTATACTGGTTTTGGTAACCAAGGACAAAGTCAAGTAGCTGTTCGTTGGGCCAACCACTCGTCGAATGATAAGTTTGGTTACAAGCTCATCTTTAAGCAAAACAAAGTGGACGAATTTCAACTTAATGATAGGGGAATTCTCAAGGCAAATGGTGATTTAGCCATTCGACCTGGATCTGTTAAAACATTAACAGACGGAAGCACTTTAACGGTAGGTGATAACCTATTGACAGAAACGTATTCTACCAGTTATGAAGCTACCTTAATTTATAATTTCAATGAAAACACCTCATTGACCTATGTTGGTTCGATTAATGATTACCGTCAAAATTTTAGAAATCAGAATAATCATTTATACAATGGTGGAAGGAATTTTTTAAATCAATTGCGTTTCAACTCTGGGAATTTTTTCGCAACATTTTTTGCAAGTAAAGAATTTGGTTCAGAATCACTCCCGGGAAAAGTATTTAGTTTTAATTACTCCAGTGCTGATGAAACGAATGTGGATACGTCTGATAGTTTTTACTACGATATAACGGCACAATATAATCTGGATCTTGCAGAAAACACAACGGCAGTAATTGGTGGAGATGTAAAAATCATTCCAGCGTTCAGCGATGCCAAACGTTATGGTGTATTTTCTGATAACAATGCTAGTTCCATCTATGGGGCTTATGTTTCCTTAAAACATGATTTCAGCGATAAATTAAGTGCCAATTTTGCTGGGCGATTTGATACGTATGATGCTTATGATCAATCGGTTTTTTCACCGCGTTTAGGTTTTGTTTACAAAACGAATGATGTTACCGCTTTCCGCTTATCACTTAATCGTTCTTATAGTGCAGAAAGTCAATTACGTACGTTCTTAGATTTTACCTTAGGTCTTCCGCCTGCTTTGCCAAGAACACATGCGATTGGTGTGGGTACACCAGTTACCTATAACAATCCAGAGACACGTTTTGCTTTTGGTACTGTAGATGGAGGAAACTCGTATGAACTAGCTGATATAATTGCAGCACTCGCCACTAACGCAGGTGTAAACGTGGATGTTTCTGGTGTATCAGGTAGTGTTACCCCAGGACTTAGGTCGGCAACTTTCCAAGCACCACTTATAGGACGTCCAATAGGACCCATTAACAGTTTAAATGATGTAGGTTCTGGTGAGCCAGAGCTACGAGCTGTAAATACCTTAGAGTTTGGTTTTACAACAGTTTTAAACAGTAAATTAAAAATTACTGCAGATGCCTATTACAGCGTAACACAAAATATACAACCTCAAGGAATTGTTCCCCTTTCAGCGGGTGCACAGTTGGATGTTGCTGCGGTAAGTGCGCAAATTAATACGGCTCTTTCTGGTACAGTTGCTCAACCGATAATTGACCAATTAACCACGGCACTAGGCACATCTGCTCCTGGGCCGCCGCGACCAGGTTATGGTCTTATAGTTTCTGATATAGCACAAGCACGTGGTTATTTAGTGGATGTTGGTTTCCCAACCTATGGTAATGAGGATGTAAAATACTTTGGCCTTGATTTAGGACTCAACTATAGTTTCACAAATGATTTTACCGTTTTTGGGAATTATTCATACGTATCAGAAAATATATGGACTCCTGAAGACCTTGGAGAAACGAACCCTAGTTATGAGTTTTTCTTAAACACTCCTAATAATCGTTTTAACTTTGGGATAAATTACTTACCAGCCGAGAAGTTTTACGGAACATTTGGGCTAAACCATCTTTCAGAATTTGATGGAAAAATGGGAGATGGTCGAATTTTTACGGGAACCAATAAAGCCAGAACATTTAGCAATATGAGCCTTGGATATCGTTTCAAAACGAAAAAAGAAAATAAATTAGATTTAGGGTTATCCATCAATAATTTATTTGATGCAGAGTTTGAGCAATTTGTTAATCTTCCTACGATTAGAAGAACGTTTTTGTTTACACTTAAATATAATAGCAATAAATAGAATCACTTTTTTTCTAACAATAAAACAACGCCTTATTTATTTTTAGATAAGGCGTTGTTTATTTTGATTTCCTCGTTACTTCCTCCTGTTGAACGCAGGGAATCAGTGATATTAAAGCATTTTAAATTAATCGGATGTCAAATCAATATCGCGCCTAAATAAATTAGCCATATTTATTCACAATCATTTAAAGAAAATGAAATTGATTTGACCATTAGACAATAGTTGATCATTGTTTTTTGATTGAAAAAATTGAGTAATTTGTAAATTAAAATAGCTAACAGCTATAAATAAACTTTTTTGGATGATTAGTAAGGGTTTTAAGCTCATTGGCCGTGAAATGGATATTACGGTCAAGAGTGTTCGAAAAATGTACAACAGTACTTTTAGTGAGAATAATGTAGATTTAAATATAGACCAGTGGCCAATATTGGCTGTTTTATATGATTATAACAGCTTAACTCAAGTAGAGATCGCTGAACATATTAGGCGTTTTCCTCAAAGCCTATCTGCTACGATTAAACTATTGATCAAAAAAGATTATGTCGTCAAAGAAAAATCAAAGGAGGATATGCGTAGCTATAACATTTTGCTGACAAAACACGGAAGAGAAATCGTAGAAACTGCCTTTCCTTATGTAAAAAAATTAAGGGAAAAACAATGGGAAAATTTATCTGAAGAAGATTATGTAAAGTTCTTTTCAATTATTGAGCAGATACGCAACAATGTGAATTAGTTATTTCATCTTTTTTATTAAACAATTCGAACATTTATTTTATTTATTAGAAGTGATTTTGGAATTTTAATAAATGTATTTACTAAATTCCCCATTATCCTAAAATAATATACAATGACAAAAGTTGTCTTACTTGGCACTGGAACCCCACGAATGGTCCCAAACCGTTATATGAGTTCACTCGTAATAATCGTTGATGATAAGGCGTATGTAGTTGATTGTGGAAGCGGAGTTTTAGAACGCCTCTCACAAGCTAGAGCAATGGGATTAAACGCTTTAGATAATAAAAACCTAACACAGTTGTTTATTACGCACTTTCATCCTGATCACACAGTAGGATTGCCAGGATTCATTATTTCCCCTTGGAATTTAGGAAGAGAAAAGCTTGGGATTTATGGCCCTAGAGGCATAAAAAACATGGTCGATAATGTGCTTAAAGCTTTTGAGCTAGGAATAAACGAACATTTAAATCATGGCCCAAAACCATTAAATGATATTGTCATTGATGTTCAAGAATTTACTAGTGGTACCATCTATAAAGATGAATTGGTTGAAGTCGAGGCAATTCCTGTAGAACACGGAACATTCAATGCCTTTGCATTTAAATTCACCACTCCAGATAAAACAATCGTTATTTCTGGGGATACGACTTCGCCTATAGCTGCGCTGAATGAAGCCGCTAAGAATTGTGATATATTGGTTCACGAAGTATTTTGTGAAACCGCGATCAATCAACAACCTAAACAGTACAGAGACTACATGAAATCTGTGCATACTTCTGGAAGAGATTTAGGTAAAATTGCCGCTCAAATTAATCCGAAGAAATTAGTATTGACCCATCAGATTTTATTCAATAGTACCGAAGAAGATTTGTTGGACGAAATAAAAGAAAATTATAAAGGCGAACTTTTTTTTGGTAATGACTTAGATGTCTTTGAATAAGCACAATCAATAAACCTAAATTAGGACAGTATGAACGTAAATAAAATGTACATCAATGGAGAATGGGTAAACAGTCAATCAAATAAAACATTTGTTGATTATAGCCCTGTGACTGATTCTGACTATGCCCTAATTACAGATGCTGATCAGAAGGATACAAAAAGAGCCATTGAAGCAGCACATGCAGCTTTTCCTGCATGGTCGGCCCTGCAGCCAGAAGAACGCGCCAATTACTTATTAAAAGTCGCTGAGGCACTCGAGAATAATGAAGATGAAATATCAAAACACCTCATTGAGGAGATTGGTTCATGGATAGGGAAATCAAAGGTTGATCTTAAAACCTCTGTTGGATTTTGGAAGGCTGGAGCCAAAATACCCTTTATGGTTGAGGACGAAGTATTAGAATCACCTATTGGGAAAAAAAGTGTGGTAAAGCGCATCCCTTTGGGGGTAGTTTCTGTCATAACGCCTTGGAATGTTCCTTTAAATTTATCGTCAAGAACTACTTCAGGAATATTAGCAGTAGGGAACACAGTAGTGTTAAAGCCTTCAGAAGAATCACCTATTACCGGTGGCCTTATTCTGGCGAAAGCCTTTGAAGAAGCTGGTGTTCCACCAGGTGTTTTCAATGTTGTTACAAGTTCACGAAATCATGTGGTCGAAGTAGGAGAGGAGATGGTGACCAATCCTTTGGTTAAAGCCATCAGTTTTATCGGTTCTGAAAACGTTGGACGACAAATCGCCACAAAGGCGGCTTCACAGTTTAAAAAGACAAGCATGGAGTTAGGGGGGAAAGACGCCTTAATTGTTATGGATGATGCTGATATTTCTAAGGCGGTCACTGCAGCAGCCTTTGGCGCATTCTATCATGCAGGTCAAATCTGCATAGGGACTAAACGTATTTATGTAGATGAGAAAATTTCCGAAGAATTTATCAAGCGTTTTGTCGCAAAAACAAAGGCTCTTGGAATAGGGGATGTCTATGAATTTTCAAAGCCCATTGGACCACTGATCAATCATGCTGCCCTAGAAAAAATCAAGCATCAATTGAACGATGCTGTTGAAAAAGGTGCAACAGTCCTTGCAGGAGGTAATCATGATGGCTTGTATTTTAATCCAACGATACTAACAGGCGTGACGCAAGAAATGGAGACCTATGGAAATGAAACCTTTGGTCCTATGGTAGCGATTTATCCCTATGCTACGGTAGAAGACGCTCTTAAAGAAGTTAATAATATTGATTACGGACTTTCTGGGGGTGTAATGGCTGGGAGTGAAGAAAAAGCTAATGCAGTCGCCATGAAAATGGAATCTGGTATGTGTCATGTGAATGACGGGACAATTTATGGGGAACCTTTTGCACCCTTTGGGGGAATGAAAAATAGTGGAATGGGACGTTATGGAGGTAAAGCATCTGTTGAAAGTTTTACGCAACAACGTTGGATCACAGTAGAGCAAGGTACTCGCCCCTACCCACCCATGTTTAATGAATAATTGAAATTAAAATGAAAAAAACAATCATTGTTACCGGTGCAGCTTCTGGAATTGGTGCAGAAACTGCTAAACAACTTAAAATACTGGGACATACCATTATTGCATTTGATAGGAATGAACCAAAAGAAAATATAGATCAATACATCCCCATTGATTTATCAGATGAGGACAGTATTAAAAAAGCAGTTAGCGAATTTAAAGGAAAGGCGCATGCATTGTGTAACATTGCAGGGCTTCCTCCCACCATTCATCCAGAACTTCAAATAAAGGTGAACTTTTTTGGCCTTCGTTTGTTTACGCAACTACTTATTGAAAAACTTCACGATGGTGCAAGCATTATAAATTTAGCATCTGTCGCAGGTAGTGGATGGATGAGGAATTTGGACACATTAAACAAGTTGTTTAAAATTGACAATTTTGCACAGGCCTTACCCTTTCTTGAAGAGCACAACATCTCTGACGAAGCAACTTACAACTTCTCTAAAGAAGCGGTAATTCTATGGACCTTATACAATGCGACTACTTGGAGCGATCGCAATATTACCATCAAAGCCTTGAGTCCAGGTCCTGTAAAAACACCTATCCTTCAAAGCTTTATGGACACCATTGCTAAAAAGCAAGTTGTTCTTCCAGAAGCGATGAAGGGAGAACCAGAAAAAATAGCTGCGATTGTAACTTTTTTATGTGGGGAGAATGCTTCATGGATTAACGGTCAAAATATTGTCGCAGATGGCGGCTTATCGGCCATGCGAATGACAAAACAACTCAGCACTTAAATAGAATAACATGCGAATAGATGTAAACCAAACAATTGACAACGCTAAGCTGAATTCATTTCATATTATTTTAGCCATATTAGGCTTCCTTTTTACTGTAGTGGAAGGCTTTGAAATGATCTGTTTAGGATTGATTACTAAGGATGTAGCAGATGATTGGGGTATTGCACCACAAGCACTTGAATATGCTCACTTAGCTGTGCTGATAGGGATTCTTTTGGGATCATTAGTTGCTGGAATAATTACTGACAAAATTGGTAGAAGAAAATCAATTTTACTCATGTTTACTTTGGCCACTGTGGGAATGGGCCTTAGCTTTTTCATCTCAAACATGAATCAAATGATTGTTTTACGTCTTGTAACAGGCTTTGGTGCTGGAGGGGCATTGCCTATTGCCATTGCATTAATTTCAGAATATGCACCTTTAAAATACCGTAATATCATTGTGGTATTTGCCTATGCGGGAGCTCCTTTTGCCAGTTATGTTGGCGGCTACTTTGGGAATTATTTCATTGACGCACTTGGGTGGCAAGGGATCTTTGTCCTTGGAGTAGCACTAGCCAGTCCTATTTTGGTTTGGATGTACCTCTGGGTCCCAGAATCGGTAAAATACATGGTGCTTAAAGACATTAAAGTAGCTGAGTCTAAAGAACTTTTAGTTAAAGTTGATCCTTCTTTAAGTCTTAACGATCAAGATGAATTATTTATTGATGAACCCGTTTTGACAAAAGGCTCTTTGACTTCATTATTCAGTAACGGAAGACTTATGGTAACTAGTTTTTTATGGCTAGCTTTTATTGCTGGTCAATTTATTATTTACATCATGTCCTTGTGGCTACCCACTATATTACAGTCGGCTGGCTGGGAAGCTGGGCTAAGTAGAAATGCTGTAGGGCATTATTATCTGGGTGCAAGTATAGGTGGAATAATCATTGGTTATTTAGCAGATAAATACGGTGCTTTTAAAGTGCTTATTTATGCCTTTCCGCTAGCTTCAGTTTTGTACTATGTACTAGGTCAGGTGGTTAATGACCAAGAAATGTGGTTTTTAATTGCTCCATTTGCAGGCGCGATTGCAGTGGGTTCTACCCTTGGATTAGCACCATTAGCGGCGAGTCTTTATCCAACCTCAATTCGCGGGACAGGTGTAGGCGCTAGTCTGGGTGTTGGACGTATTGGATCGATTATTACGCCTATGATTGGGGCTTCTATAGTAGCCGCCAATATTTCTGCGACCGATTTTTACATGATTGCGATGATTGCGCCTGTAATCAGTTCAATTAGCATCATTGTTTTGGTTTTTTACAGACCCAAAGAGGTACAATAGTTTTTCTATTAAAGAAATAATTGACGAGTGATCAAAAGCATTTCCCCTTTAATAGCGTCCTTAAAAGAATATAAGAGTTCATCGTTTAATTCGGATATAATTGCAGGACTTACGGTGGGTATTATTCTCATTCCTCAAGCTTTAGCGTATGCTTTGTTAGCAGGTGTACCGCCTATTTACGGATTGTATAGTGCGTTGATACCTATGCTAATTTATGCTCTTTTAGGGAGCTCTTATTACTTATCGATTGGTCCAGTAGCCATTACGGCAATCTTGATGTTGAAAAGTGTTTCTAAAATCCATACGCCTTTTAGTGAGCCCTATATTCAACTGATCATTTTGTTAGGACTTTTTATAGGTGTTTTTCAAATTATCCTTGGTGCATTAAGAATGGGGCAATTAACCCAATATATTCCAAAGACAGTACTCTCTGGCTTTATTCAAGCTGCAGCGATTTTGATTATATTTTCGCAATTTAAGGATGCCCTTGGATTAATGATACCTAGTCAGCTTTCGACATTTGAGACGTTGTTTTATGTGATCAATCACGCGATAGAGATCAACTTACTTGCCTTGGGATTATTTGGCTTTTCATTATTAACCATCCTCTTAGTAAATTCGAGAAACAAACGATTTCCAGTAGCGCTAGTTGTTGTTTTAACCTCCATTGGGATGAGTTACTATTTTCAATTGGACAATAAGGGGCTTCAAATCGTTGGCGATATCCCTCAAGGTTTTCCAGAATTAATATTTCCTGTCTATGAAATAAGTACTTTTATTAGCCTTATTCCAAGTATTTTTGCGGTTACTTTTATTGGTTATGTGGGCAGTATTGGACTTGCCTTATCTTTTGAGCACTTGCAAGAAGAAAAAGTAAATGCAAACAAAGAATTATTTGTACTAGGCCTAGCCAAAGTTGTCGGTGCATTTTTTCAGGCATTCCCTTCTACCGGCAGTTTTAGTCGTACAGCGATTAATGTTACAGCTGGGGCAAAAACACAAATTTCTTCCTTGATTACCATCATCCTTCTTGCATTAACCCTTTTGTTTATCACTCCTTTATTCTATTATCTACCTAATGCTGTTTTAGCAGCTATAATTGTTCACTCGGTGTTTTCACTCTTAAAAGTGGATTATGTAAAAGAACTTTGGGGAAAAAATAAAATTGACTTTACCGTTTTCACGGCTACTTTTATGCTAACCATATTAACCAGTTTAGAAATCGGTGTAATAGGGGGAATCCTTTTCTATTACTTCCTCACTTATAGTATTCAACTTTTTTTTAACAACAATAAGTCCTAGTCATGAAATCTAAATCCTTATTATTACTTTTTTCTTTCGTTATTTTTAATGGGTGTTCAACATCAGATAAGTCTGCAACACTAAGTCCATTACCAACTGCACAAACTCCAGCTGAAAAGAAATTAGAAAAGCGCAATTCAGAATTCACTGAAGAAGTTATTTCAGTGACTGAAAATGTATATACAGCTGTAGGTTACGATGTTTCAAATATTTCGATGGTTTTGGGGCAAGATGGTTATATCCTTATAGATGGGGGATCAAATCCAAGGTCAGCTGCAAAGATAAAGGCCGAATTTGCCAAAATCACATCTCTCCCTTTAAAAGCGATTATTGTTACCCATGGGCATGGAGATCATGCTAAGGGGGTTGCCACTTATGTAGATGGTCAAGATGTTGATATTTGGGCAATGCAAAACTTTGGTCACGAAGGCGAATTTAGTGCAAAAGCCGGAGTGAACTTTCCTCAACGTCCTTTAAGACAAGCAGGTTTTGCCTTGCCAAAGCAACAGCGCATTAACAACGGTGTTGCCCCAGCAATGTACATGGTTAAACCCGTTCCAGCAAAAGAAAATTCAAAAGACAAAAAAGAGATCAAAACGGTTTATACCAGTAACCTAAAACCGAATCAACTGCTTAATGAACCCTTTAAAGCGATTAATATCGCTGGGATTGAAATCGAACTATACCATGCTCCTGGCGAAACAGATGATCAATTATTTGTTTGGCTTCCTCAAGAAAAAGTAGTGTTTTCAGGTGATAATTTTTATAAATCATGGCCTAATCTCTACGCTATACGCGGAACAGAATACCGTGATGTATACGACTGGATCAATAGCCTTAGTCTTATGATTTCAAAAGAAGCCAATCACCTTGTCGGCGGTCATACACGACCCGTTTTAGGTAAAGAAATGGTCAAAGAAATCTTAACAGACTATCGTGATGCCATAAAATTTGTTTTTGAAAAAACAGTACAGGGGATTAATCAAGGAATGACTCCAGATGAACTAGTGGAGTATGTTCAATTACCCGAGCGCTTTGCCTCAAAAGATTATTTACATGGCTATTACGGGCGAGTAGATTGGTCTGTTCGCCAAATCTTTAATGGTTATATGGGCTGGTTTGATGGAAATGCCACCAATCTTATTCCCTTGTCTTCTAAAGAAGAAGCGCATAAAATGATTGCATTAATGGGAGGGGATGAAAAAGTTAAAAGTGAAGTCATCAAAGCATTAAATGGGAGTGAGTTTCAGTGGGCAGCACAATTGATCGATTATCTGTTGGTCATAATGCCTGAGAATAGAGCGTATAAGAGCCTTAAAGCTAATGCGATGGAAGGTTTAGGACGTAATATTGATAATGCCGTGGCACGGAATTATTATTTAACCGTATCCCAAGAATTAAGAAAACAATAGGCAGTATGATCGAAGTAGAAAACAAGCTTTTAAATAGTAAAAAGCCTTTGTTTTTTCAAGTAAAGAATGCCAAAGATATTGGCGTTAAAACACCTAAAGTAGTCTTAGGTGAAGATCTGCGTACCGTTGTTCGTTCACTAACAGTATTTCAAAAAGAGGCACTCATTACCTCGGCGCGTACAGGGACTACATGGCGTTTAGCTAGTGATGAAGGTGTGTATCTCAACGGAACAGATTATGCACCGGCACCCTTATGTCATCTCACTGTGGGAATGGTTGCCTCATATATGAATGAGATTACAGCTTTAGCTAAACTCCGGAATATTTCGATTAAGAATATTCGTCTTATTCAAGATAATTTTTACAGTATGAAGGGCAGTATGATGAAAGGAGATATGATTGCCCATGCTTATGATGTTGAATTAGAAGCGCAAATAGATGCAGAGGCAAGTAAAGAGACATTACAACAACTTGTTATCGATGCAACGGCAGCTTCACCATTAAATGACTTGATGAAACGCCCGCATGAGAGTTTATTTAAATTAAGCCATAATAATCAAGAGCTTGTTCCTGATAAAGCATTAGAGATTGACGGAGATTTAATGACAGATCCCAAAATGATTTTTGATGAAGCTCAACCTGCAACAGGCGATTGGAATCAAATGTGCATCAAGATGGGGATGACTCCAAAGCACAAAAACTCGATTAGTGGAGCTGGATCTTCGCTTACAGATCAACAAGACCGCCTACTTCATTTAAGAGGAATTTGCACCCTTCGTCCAGATGGGATAAAAGAGATAACGCAGCATCTTTATAACCCTCATGGTTCTGTTTTTACTTTATTATCTGAAGAAGGTCCTGAAAATGGCGGACAAGGAAGAGCACCTGATGCAGCTACGTATATTTCTGCGGGAATTGGATTTTGCTTTATGACACAGTTTGGTCGATATGCTAAAATGAAAAAGAAAAACCTTTTGGAATATAGAATTCTGCAAGACTCCTTTTTCTCTCTAGGTGGAGCCTCTGGAGGAACAGGTGAAAAGGGTAGCGCTAAGGCCTTAGAAACCCATGTTTATTTAGAAAGTGAGGAAGAGAACGAATTCGCAACACAAATTTTAGACATTTCAGAACAAACTTGCTTTTTACACGCCTTATGCAAGGCAAAACTCAATATCAAAACACGTATTTCAACCTATAATAATTAAAAAAACAATCATGTTTACAACACTCTTTTACTATTCATTTTCGGCATTGATATTAGCTGAATTAATCAAAGGACTAAGTGCAAACGGAACCCCACCCTTACTTCAAAAATACAGTTGGCAATTAGATCTAGCTTATTTTATGTGGAGTAAAATTCTCTATTTCCGACTCCTTTTTATTGCATTGATGGCCTATTGTTTATTTTCTATGACTGGTCAAGAACAAGCTTCTGTTGTTCCTTTCAGTATTACGCTAGTATTAGTATGGGGTTTTGTTTACTGGTTATTCAATCTTTTTTGGGTTGGGAAGCATAAGTTTGATCCTTTAAAGCAAATTAACTTTGCTAAAGCAGATCAAAATACCGTAGCCCTAGAGGAGCAAGTTATGGGGGTTAATTGGAATGGTGAGCAAAAAGCTTATCCAGTAAGTATGTTATTCTATCACCACCAAGTGAGTGATCACATTGCCAATCATCCCATTTGGATTACCTATTGCGGTTTATGTCGCAGTGGACGTGTTTATGATATCCTTGTTGACGGAGAAGCGTTGGATTTTGTTACGGGAGGACAAGCCTTAGTTGGAGCTGTTACTTTTAATGCCATATTTAGAGATTACAAGACCCAGACATGGTGGAGACAAGAAACGGGAGAAGCAGCAAAAGGAGAACTAGCGGGGAAAGTTTTACAAGATATCCCTATGGAACAAATGAGTTTAAAACATTGGTTAGAAAAGCATCCTGATTCGGCGATTTTGCAATATGATCCTTCTTATCAAAAGAAATACGATTTTGTATCTGGCTTACTTAAGTATGAGTTAAGTCTTCCTGGATGGCATTTCCAAAAGAGACCCCCCTTAATTATTGGGGTTGAATTAGAGGGACAGGAAATTGCTTATGATTGGAACCAACTTCAAAAGAAACGATTGGTACAAGATCAATTAGAGGATAATGCTTTGTTAGTACTTAGCTCAGAAGATGGCTCTTCTTCTTATACTTATCTTAGAACGTTAAAAGGAGAGGTCTTAGATTTTGAAATTAGTGGGGATATTTTAACCGACACAAAGACTAAATCAACGTGGAATCTCTTCGGGCAATGTGTTGATGGTGCATTAAAAGGAGAGGAGTTAACTAGTGTTCAATACTATAAGCAATTTATTCGCGCATGGTTGAGTTTTCATCCCAATTCATCTTTTTACAAATTTTAGGGGAGTAATTAAAGCAAAAAACTGTACTTTTTAGCTTCAGGACTTTTTAGTTTATCAACGTTTGGAATAAACATAAAATTCTGTCTCAACGAATTACTACACTTAAGGTTTGATTCCCGACATTAGATCATACCTCTGTGTAGGATCTATGGTATATTGTTGTTGAATATCTCTTCATCATATACGACCCTATTCTCTTCAAGAAGCTGACGCTCATCGAGTCTTCTTACAAAAAGCAAGTATGTAAACTGCTCTATAAATGATAATGGGTTTGAGATTCCTCCAGTCTAGAAGGCTTCTCAGATTTTATCAACTTACGATTTTAGTTCTCTAGTTATCATTTATATTGGTTATTTTAAGCAAACTAACATTTACTTATTAAAATGGCAAGATGGAAAACGTTTAATTGTAATAGCTGCAATAGCATTTATGACAGAATTATTGAAGCTTGGACAGATGAACCTATACTTGGGTGTAAAACCTGCAGAATCAACAATTACACTGAATGGGATTATCAAAAGAAGAGTTGTCCTAAATGTGCTGATGGAGTTATAAGAGAAGAAGAAGGCGGAACTATAACTATGGCAGATTAGTCTGTTTTCACTCTTTATATATAACATGATTTCCTACACCAAGGCATCAAGCGTATTCTCCATAATATCCCTTACCTCAGCTTGTATTCCGAAGGTGGTTGTTATGGAATAAACAAGGTGCTTTGTAAGAGGTGTTGGAAGTATACTGTGTATTTAGCCTAAACTTTATTACATTTACTTTGAGTAAAGAATAATTTAGTAATGATTAGTAATCTTTATTCTTCTATGATTGGACTTGTGTGCAAATAGTGTGCAAGTGGAAAAAAGAAAAAGGGACTACATAGATGCAATCCCTTTGTTTTCAAGTGACCTCGGCAGGATTCAAACCTGCAACCTCTTGAGCCGTAATCAAGTGCACTATTCAGTTATGCTACGAGGCCTTTTGTGGGTGCAAATATAGCATTAATTCTTAACTAGAATTAACTTTTTCTGTTCCTTTTTTAGGGAAATAAACTTTATTTTATCTTTCGATATTTTTCGGTATTTTGCTCAAATCATTATAAATGACTAGTGTGTTGTTCTTCAAAAAAAATGGCCAAAAAAGAAAGCATCCGTTTTGGCGGATGCTTTTGTGATAAAGATCAAAAAGTAAATTAAACCTTTGCAGATTTTACTGTCTTGATGATTCTTGCAGCGATTTTGTATGGATCTCCGTTTGAAGATGGACGACGGTCTTCTAACCAACCTTTCCAGCCTTTTTCAACGGTCATAATCGGAATACGGATAGACGCTCCACGGTCAGATACCCCATAGCTAAATTCAGTGATTGACTGTGTTTCGTGTTCACCTGTTAAACGTTGATCGTTATCTGCACCATAAACATCGATATGTTCTTTAACTACAGGACGGAACGCTTCACAGATTTTCTCATACGTTTCTTTAGAACCACAAGTACGTAAAGTCTCGTTAGAGAAGTTAGCGTGCATACCAGATCCATTCCAGTCTGTTGCTCCTAGTGGTTTTGGGTGCCAGTTGATCGCTAAACCATACTTTTCACCTAAACGCTCAAGTAAGTAACGAGATACCCAGATCTCATCTCCTGCTTGACGTGCTCCTTGTGCAAAACACTGATATTCCCATTGTCCTGCAGCAACCTCTGCATTGATTCCTTCTACATTAATTCCTGCTTCCAGACAGATGTCTAAATGCTCTTCAACCATCTCACGACCAAAAGCATTCTTTGCTCCAGCAGAGCAGTAGAATTGACCTTGAGGTGTTTGATCACGTGGGAAACCTAAGGGTAAGTTAGTTTCTGGATCCCAAAGGAAGTATTCTTGTTCAAATCCAAACCAGAAATCGTTGTCATCATCGTCAATTGTTGCACGACCATTAGATACGTGTGCAGTTCCATCTGCGTTTAAAACTTCAGTCATCACTAAGTAACCGTTGTTGCGTTCTGGATCTGGATAAATAGCAACTGGTTTCAATAAACAGTCAGAAGCTCCACCCTCTGCTTGTTGTGTTGAAGAACCGTCAAAAGACCACATTGGGCAGTCTTCTAATTTTCCACTAAAACTGTCTACGATTTTTGTTTTACTGCGTAAGTTCGCAGTAGGGGTATATCCATCTAACCAAATATACTCTAATTTAGATTTACTCATAATAAAATATTTTTTTCTTGTAACAGAGCAAATTTAAAATATAGAGAATAACCCATCCTTTTTTAAGGGGTTAAAATATCAACAATGACACTATTTTTGTTAATACATCAATTTTTAAGGGGTTAAATTCCAAAAAATTGAAAAAATAAAGAGAATCTCTTATAAATATTAATTTATATTTGCATGAATTTAAATCCCAATTTTATGAATAACTTACGTTTTGAAGCCTTGCGTAAAATAGCACATCAAGAACGATCTGCTTATGCGCCAAAAGAGAATCGATTTGATCATTTTGCAGCCAATGTTTTAGATGAAAACAAATTGCAAAACTTTCTCAGCAAATCCGCCTTTAAAGAGATGATTCAGGCGAGTCTAAAAGGAACACAAATTAATCGTTCTTTAGCAGAGCAAATTGCACAAGCCATGAAAGTTTGGGCCTTAGAAAAAGGCGCCACACATTACACCCACTGGTTTCAACCTTTAACAGGTGCTACAGCAGAAAAGCACGAATCATTTTTAGACTTCGCCAAAGATGGAAAAGCCATCTCTGCCTTAGACGGTTCTCAACTTGTACAGCAAGAACCAGATGCTTCCAGCTTTCCTAGTGGAGGAATTAGAAACACCTTTGAAGCAAGAGGATATACCGCTTGGGATCCTACATCCCCTGCTTTCTTGTTTGGAAAAACCCTTTGTATACCAACCATTTTTGTTTCTTATACCGGAGAAGCACTAGATTATAAAACCCCTCTTTTACGATCTATTTCTGCAGTAGATGCTGCTGCGACAGAAGTCTGTAAATACTTTGATAAAAACGTTCAAAAAGTAATCCCAACCCTAGGCTGGGAACAAGAATACTTTTTGGTAGATAGGATGTTAGTTGCTTCTCGACCAGATATTGTCTTAACGGGAAGAACACTATTAGGACACGGTTCTGCAAAAGGACAACAGTTAGATGACCACTATTTTGGGTCCATACCAACCCGTATGCTCGCGTTTATGAACGAGTTAGAAGAAGAGTGTATGCTTTTAGGGATACCAGTAAAAACTCGTCATAACGAGGTAGCTCCATCACAGTTTGAGCTCGCTCCTATTTTTGAAGAAGCAAATCTTTCAGTTGACCACAATGCCTTGCTGATCGATGTGATGAAAAGAGTTGCCGAAAAGCATAACTTAGAAGTGCTCTTTCACGAAAAGCCTTTTGCTGGAATCAACGGTTCTGGGAAACACAACAATTGGTCTTTAGCCACTAATACAGGAGTAAACCTCTTGAGCCCAGGAAAAACACCGATGAGCAATCTGCAATTCTTGACCTTTTTTGTCAGTACCATTGCGGCAGTTTTAGAGTATCAAGATTTGATGTGCGCGTCCATGATGAGCGCCAGTAACGATCACCGATTAGGTGCAAATGAAGCGCCGCCTACCATTATTTCTGTCTTTATTGGGAAGCAGTTGACCAAAGTGCTCACCGATCTTGAACATGTTTCTAAAGGAAAATTATCTCCAGAAGAAAAGACTGATCTCAAGCTAAACGTCGTGGGGAAAATCCCTGAAATTCTATTAGATAATACAGATCGCAACAGGACTTCGCCCTTTGCCTTTACAGGAAATAAATTTGAATTCCGTGCGGTAGGCTCAAAAGCGAACTGTGCTAAACCCATGACGGTGTTAAATACCATTGTTGCTGAGAAATTAAACACCTTTAAAGAAAGTGTAGAGAAGCTTTTAGCAAAAGATGCTAAAATGAAAAAAGACGATGCCATCTTTAATGCTTTAAGGGATTTAATCAAAGAGGTTTCCCCAGTTCTATTTGAAGGAGATGGTTATAGCGAGGCTTGGGTCAAAGAAGCCAATAAACGCGGCCTTTATCACGCACAAAATACTCCAGAAGCTTTGCAGGCTTATGTAGCCAAGAAAAATGTACAACTTTTTGAAGGATTAAGTGTTTTGTCTGAAAGAGAACTCAATGCAAGACTCAATGTCGATTTAGAACATTACACTCTTGCCTTACAAATAGAAGGTCGTACCCTAGGGGACTTATCCCGAAATCATATCATTCCTACTGCCATTAAGTATTTGAATACTTTGATTGAAAATGTCAAAGGCTTAAAAGAAATTTATGGCGATAAATACACAGAACACGCTAAAGAGCAAATGCTTTTGATTGAAAGAATTTCTAAGCATATCGCCGAAATTAATTCTGGGGTAAACACCATGATTGAAGAGCGCAAAAAAGCCAATGTCATCGAAGATGATTTTGAAAAATCATTGGCCTATTGCAATAAGGTAAAACCCTTTTTCGAAACCATTCGTTACCATTGTGATAAGCTTGAATTGTTAGTAGATAATTCGTTGTGGCCACTAGCAAAATATAGAGAATTGCTTTTTTCTCATTAGAAATTAATCAGTCGATTTTGCAAGCGGAATAAAACCCCTACTTTTGTAAAAAATTTTACATGAGTACAGCATCAAGTGATCGCTATAAGCAGCGTGGGGTTTCTGCCCAAAAAGAAGATGTGCACAACGCCATCAAAAACATTGATAAAGGTTTGTTTCCTAAGGCGTTTTGTAAAATTGTACCCGATTATTTGACCGCCAGTGAGGAGCACTGTATTGTAATGCATGCCGATGGCGCTGGAACAAAATCTTCTTTGGCGTATGCCTACTGGAAAGAAACGGGAGATTTATCTGTGTGGAAAGGGATCGCTCAAGATGCATTGATTATGAATATCGACGACCTTCTTTGTGTGGGGGCGACAGAAAACATTCTATTATCTTCTACTATTGGGCGAAACAAGCAGCGTATTCCCGGTGAGGTTTTAGCTGCCATTATCAATGGTACCGAAGAATTAATCGAAGATCTTGCCAAACACGGCGTTTCTATTAAAAGTACAGGAGGTGAAACTGCAGATGTGGGAGATCTTGTACAAACCATTATTGTTGATTCTACGGTAGTGGCAAGAATCAAGCGTGACCAAGTGATTGATAATGCAAACATACAAGCAGGAGATGTTATTGTGGGATTAGCTTCTTTTGGGCAAGCGACTTATGAAAGCGAATACAATGGTGGAATGGGAAGTAACGGTTTAACTTCTGCCCGTCATGATGTTTTTAATCATGATGTTCGAGATAAATTCCCTGAAACTTTTGATGCGAGTGTACCGGCTGATTTAGTTTATTCTGGTTCTAAAAGCTTGACCGATAAAGTTGAAAATGCTCCTATTGATGCAGGAAAATTAGTATTGTCTCCTACAAGAACATATGCGCCGATTATTCAAAGTATCTTTGATAAAATCGAGCGAAAGAATATTCATGGTATGGTGCATTGCAGTGGAGGTGCCCAAACTAAGGTATTGCACTTTATCGATCAATTGCATGTGATTAAAGACAATTTGTTTGCGACTCCGCCTTTATTTGAGATGATTCAAGAAGAATCTGGAACAGATTGGAAAGAAATGTACGAGGTCTTTAATATGGGGCATCGCATGGAGTTGTATGTTCCCGCTGCACAGGCCGATGAAATTATCGCCATTAGTGAATCCTTTGGGGTTGCTGCACAAGTTGTGGGCCGTGTTGAAGCAGCCCAATCAAAGCAGTTAACCATTAACAGTCCTTACGGTAATTTTACCTATTAATTGTCTACCATTTTTTTGCTATAGAAGCAGTTTTTTTTTTGCTAAGTAGCTCTTTTTAAGCCTTTAATTCTTTTGAAGTTTGGTCTTCCTGTTTAGAGGAGTACAAATTTGTTTAGTATCTTTATGAAAAAAGAAAATGAAAAAGATGAACAAGACCCTTGGGTCTAAAATTCTTTTGCTCGCTGCTATCGTTATTTTTCAGCAGTGTGGTAAAGGAGACGATGGAGGAGACCCCTATGGTACCCCTAATACAGAACCAGCAGTTGTAACGATCACCGCTTCAGATTTCACGATAAATTTTATTGAAAACCCAGAAGAAGGGGCTACTATTGGAACCATTCAAGCTAGTGCAAGTTCTGGTTCCGTTCGTTTTTCAATTGTTTCTCAAAGTGAAAGTGGTGCAATTTCAATTAATGCTACAACGGGTCAAATTACCGTAGCAAACGCAAGTCTTTTTGATTTTGAGACACTTACCGTCATTTCTGCAGTTGTGCGAGTGACTTCTGGTAGCGTTATTAAAGACGTTACAGCAACCATTAATATAGTTGATGCAGCCGAAGGGGTAGCACTTACCCTTTGGGAAGGTGCTAATATGACCTTTACAAAACCTAATGGTGCTGATTCTTCACTGGCAGAAAATCAAGACAGAATTACAGAGAATGTATGGTTAACAAGAGGGAATCAAGGAGTACTTTATAATGCCGTTAATGAAGGTACTGCAAACAATAATTCAAGTCCAGTGGGGACAGAATGGGCGGAAGGGTCTTTTGCAGATTTAGCGTCTCTTAATTTCACTAATTTTCGTTCAGCTTGCCCTAACAATAAACCCAAAGATGTGGTGGGAATTCCATTGGTTCTTCATTTAATTCAGGATGATATTTATATCGAAATTACCATTACCTCCTGGGCGCAAGGTAAAGTAGGAGGGTTTACTTATCAGCGAACTACACCTTAAAACATGAAATATACGTTTCTACTTTTTGTTCTATTTTCTGCAGTAGTGCAGGGTCAGCAATGGGAAGAAGATTTTGAAATGGCCCAAGAAAAAGCTGTTTTGGAAGAGAAGAAACTATTATTAGTTTTTTCTGGCTCTGACTGGTGTATCCCCTGTATACGGCTAGAGAAAGAAGTCTGGCAGGACGCTGTTTTTTTGGCATACGCCAAAGAAAACCTTGTGCTTTACAGGGCAGATTTTCCAAAACGTAAAAAGAATCAGCTGCCACAAGCATTAAAAGAAAAGCACGATAATTTAGCCGCTCAATATAACCCAAAGGGTTATTTTCCTTGGTTGATTGTTTTTGGGGAGGACAAAGTGGTTAAAGGCTCTTTTGTTTATACAAAAGATCCCGTATCGTACTATATTGAACAGATCAAATCTTTCTAAAATGAAACGTTTTTTTGTGGCATTTTTGACTTTCCTCTTTGCGCTAACTAGTGCAAAAGCTCAAGCTGTTTTTCAACGATCATTCGTCAAAATGGGTTCTGCTTTTGATTTGACCCTAGTGGCAAAAAACCAGACTGAAGCAGATCGATTGATCGAAGCGGCTATAGCAGAAATTGACCGTATTGAACGCTTAATCTCTTCATGGGATCAAGCGTCTGAGACCTCGCTAGTTAATCGAATGGCAGGAAAACAGCCAGTAAAGGTATCTAAAGAATTATACGATTTAGTCTTTCGGGCTAAGGCAATTGCCCAAATGACAGAGGGAGCTTTTGATCCAACTTATGCCTCTGTCGATAAAATTTGGACTTTTGATGGGAGCAGTGTACAACAGCCAAAAGCTGAAATCATTTCGGCTACTGTCGCTAAAATAGGTTTTGAAAAGCTCGTGTTTGATCCTTTAGAAAGTTCACTTTACCTTCCCCTTCAGGGGATGAAAATAGGTTTTGGGGCAATAGGGAAAGGATATGCAGCAGACCGTGTTAAATCTCTTTTGCAAAAGCAGGGTGTGACAGCAGGAATTGTAAATGCCTCTGGGGATATGTCTGCTTGGGGAAGTCAACCTAACGGAAAAACATGGCAAGTGGGACTTGTTAACCCCAAGAATAAAGAAAAGGTTTTTGCATGGTTTCCTATCAGTAACCAAGCGGTCGTCACTTCTGGAGATTATGAAAAGTTTTTAATGATTGATAACAAACGCCATGGGCATATTATCAACCCTAAAACAGGTTATCCCAGTCAAGGCGTAATTAGTTGCACCGTTTTTGCCCCAAAAGCAGAACTAGCAGATGCACTTTCAACCGCTCTTTTTGTGATGGGAGTTGAAACGGGAATAGATTTTATCAATCAATTAAATCAAGTGGAGGCCATCATGATTGATGATGATGGGAAAATTTTTACTTCAAAAAATATTTCAATCGATGAAACAATTTAAAGTTGGATTACTCTTAATGTTCTTATGCTCGTCATGTACAGTAGTTAAAGAATATAACAAAGTGGCTATTAATGATCAGGACATGGAATTAAGTGCATTTCCATGTGAGCGTTTTGAAACAAATTTTCAAATCTATCGCGAGGCAGCTGCAGGGGCAAATGGTGGAAAAACTGGAGGAGGCTGTGGGTGTAATTAGACAATTTTTATTGTTGGTAGCTTGTGCTGTTCCTGTATTGGTTTCTGCTCAGGTGGATTCTTTAACCCAGTTTAAGAAAAAAGTATTGGATGCAGTTGAGGTTGATGTTTTGATGAGTTATTATCAACAAGAAGGGATACATGCAGCAGTCACAGGTGGTTTAGGAAATGAATATTTAACAGATTACAGTCCTTCTATTGTGGTGAGAATGCCAGTTAAAGAGGATGCCATTATAACCGCAGATGTAGGCCTTTCTGCCTATACTTCTGCCAGTTCTAGTAACGGGAATCCTTTTAATCGAACAGGAGCATCAAATACAGGAGAAGACGGTGAAAATTACCCTAGAGGTAGTCAAGGTGGCTCTCCACCTCAAGGTTCTCCTTGGATTGCTTCTACTGGCGCTTCGCGAAAAGATGTCTTGACCACGGTTAATATAGGCTATCAAAAAGCAAGTGATGATCGAAATCACTACTGGGGTGTCAACCTAGGGGGCTCCCTGGAATACGATTATGAATCTTTTAATGCTGGCGTTTCTTACGCACAATTGTGGAATGAAAAGAATACGGAGCTATCGCTAAAAGGGCAAGTGTACCTCGATCGCTGGAAGCCGATCATTCCTACAGAATTGCACGAATATGAATCGTTTCAAGAAACCTTTTTATACAACAAACAAAGTTATTTTAGGGGAGTGAGCATTATAGATAATCAAGGCAATAGCGTGGCTGCATATCGTCCAGATCGTTTTGAATCGTATACCAGTGTACACCGCAATTCTTTTGCAGTTTCCATAGGCTTATCACAAGTGCTAAGCCCAAAGTTACAAGGCGCTATTTTTGCTGATATAGTGCGGCAAGAAGGTCTGCTATCCAACCCTTTGCAGCGGGTTTATTTTGAAGATAGGAGTGATTACTATGTAGGAAATTTTAGAACCCTGGGGAATTATGATTCAACCGATAATACAGATCTTTTTCATCTTGCAGATGATGTAGAGAGATTGCCCACTAGTCGCTTGAAAACACCCCTTGGGATGCGATTAAATTATTACTTAAACGAATATGTCGTCTTGCGTTCGTATCTGCGTTACTATCGAGATGATTGGGGGGTTAAATCAAATACCCTACAAATTGAATTGCCGATAAGATTTAACTTGGCATGGAAGTTTGTTCCTATTTATCGCTATTACAACCAAACAGCCGCAACCTATTTTGCGCCCTACAACAGTCATTTATCCAGTAGTGATTTTTATACTTCAGATTATGACTTAGCTCAGTTTAATAGCCATCAATGGGGATTCTCTATCGGCTATAGATCGGTATTTAGCGCTTTAAAGTTTTTAGATTTTGGGCTAAAAGCCGCGCAAATGCGTGCTCAAGTTTACAATAGAAGCGATGGTTTATCTGCCTTTGTTGTCTCTACCGCTTTTCAATTTGTTTTAGACCAATAGCCATAGCTATTGAGAGAAATTGAGTAAATTTGTACTTCGAGAATTTCCACTATGCTAGAAAAACTACACATCATTCAACAGCGTTTTGACGAAGTATCAGATTTGATCATTCAACCCGATATCATTTCTGATCAAAAGCGCTATGTTCAACTCAATAAAGAATACAAGGACTTGAGTAAATTGATGGAAAAAGGGAAAGTGTATAAAGCCCTTTTATCTAATCAAGAAGAAGCATTAGAAATTATCAAAGACGGCGGGGATGACGAGATGGTCGAAATGGCTAAAATGCAACTCGACGAAGCAAAAGAAAGTTTACCTGGCCTAGAAGAAGAAATTAAATATATGCTTATCCCAAAAGATCCAGAAGATGCGAAAAATGTCGTGATCGAAATTCGTGCTGGAACCGGGGGTGACGAAGCCAGTATATTTGCCGGAGATCTTTACAGAATGTACACTAAGTATTGTTCAGATAGAGGTTGGTCGGCAAGTTTAATGGACAGCAGCGAAGGAACCGCTGGTGGATTTAAAGAAATTATTTTTGAAGTATCTGGGGAAGATGTTTATGGTACCATGAAATTCGAGTCTGGTGTCCACCGGGTTCAACGTGTACCACAAACAGAAACGCAAGGCAGGGTACATACCTCTGCTGCAACGGTAATGGTTCTTCCAGAAGCCGAGGAGTTTGATGTCGAAATCAACATGAACGATGTTCGGGTGGATTACTTCTGTTCTTCTGGACCAGGGGGGCAATCAGTTAATACCACTTATTCTGCGGTGCGTTTAACACACGAACCAACCGGTATTGTGGCACAATGTCAAGACCAAAAATCTCAACATAAAAACAAAGACAAAGCCCTTAAAGTATTACGCTCGCGTTTGTACGAATTAGAGTTATCTAAAAAGTTAGAAGCAGATGCCGAAAAGAGAAACTCTCTCGTTTCTTCTGGAGACCGTTCTGCTAAGATTAGAACTTATAACTACCCACAGGGTAGGGTGACCGATCACCGCATTGGTTTAACTTTATACGATTTACAAAATATCATTAATGGAGACATTAGCAAGCTAATCGACGAGTTACAATTGTTCCAAAATACAGAAAAATTAAAAGAAGCCGGAGAGGTATTTTAAGGATGAAGTTAGCAGAACTCAAAGCTGAAATTTTACAAAAAAAATCTTTCCTCTGTGTAGGCTTAGATATTGATTTAGATAAAGTCCCTGTTCGGTTTAAAAACTCTCCAACAGCTTTAGTTGATTTTTCAAAAGAGATTATTGATGCTACAGCACCTTATGCGGTGGCTTATAAACCCAATATTGCTTTCTTTGAAACCTATGGGGTAGAAGGAATGGCGGCTTTGAAAGAGGTAATCGATTATTTGAACGCCCATTACCCTAAGCACTTTACCATTGCAGATGCAAAACGCGGAGATATAGGAAATACTTCCACCCGTTATGCTAAAGCTTATTTCGATACTTTAGGCTTTGACTCTATCACTGTCGCCCCTTATATGGGGAAAGACTCTGTGGAGCCCTTTTTAGCTTTCGAGGAAAAGTATACTATTTTATTAGCCTTAACCTCTAATCCCGGTGCAGTAGATTTTCAACGCATTGAAGCAAATGGCACTCCTGTCTATCAGTCGGTGTTAAAAATATCTCAAGACTGGGAGGGAAGCGAACGTTTAATGTATGTGGTAGGCGCTACTCGCGCCGAAGCCTTGCAAGAAATTCGGGCTACAGTTCCTGATGCTTTTTTACTTGTTCCAGGTGTTGGAGCGCAAGGCGGAAGTTTATCAGAAGTAGTCCACAATGGGTTAAATAGCGATGTGGGCTTATTAGTCAATTCTTCTCGCGGGATTATCTATGCTTCCCAAAAAGAGGATTTTGCAGAAGCTGCGGCAAATGCTGCCAAAGCATTACAAGAAGAAATGGCTGTTTTGCTTCAAGAAAAGAATATGATTTAATGTTAAACTATACCGTTTACCGGTCAAAAGAAAATAAACCTTGGATCACCTTTATTCATGGGGCAGGAGGGAGTTCTACGATTTGGTTTAAACAGATCAAGAGTTTTTCTAAGTTTTTTAATCTCTTATTGATTGACCTTCGGGGTCATGGTAAGTCAAAGCATCATATGCTTGATTTAGCGAATAGTACTTATACTTTTGACGCAATTGCAGAGGATATTATTGAGGTTTTGGAGCATGAGAAAATCGCGAAATCTCATTTTATGGGGATCTCTTTGGGTACTATATTAATTCGTGCTATTGCAGAAAAGTCTCCAGAACGTGTCAAGAGCTTAATCATGGGGGGAGCGATCTTGAAGCTCAATTTTAGCTCACGTCTATTAATGCGTTTTGGCAACGCCACAAAATCTATATTGCCCTATATGTGGTTGTATAAAATGCTGGCCTTTATCATTATGCCTAATCGCAATCACAAAGAGTCGCGCTTGCTTTTTATTCGAGAGGCTAAAAAGTTGTACCAAAAAGAATTTATTCGCTGGTTTAAATTAACCTCTGAAGTGATTCCATTGCTCAAAATCTTTCGTCAAGAACAGATTAAGGTGCCTACTCTTTATGTGATGGGGGACCAAGATTATATGTTTTTACCCTCTGTACGCAGTGTGGTGAACCAGCACAAACTTTCTCAATTAGAGATCATTCCAGATTGTGGGCATGTGGTAAATGTAGAGCGACCGCAAAAGTTTAACCACTTGACCCTTGATTTTTTAAAAAGCCTTTAAGAAAAGACGACGGTTTTATTTTGATAGACCATCACTTTGCGATTGATATGCAGCTGTATGGCTTTTGATAATACCATTCTTTCTAGATCTCTTCCTTTCGCAATAAAATCTTGAATCGAATGTAGGTGAGAAACCTGAGTTATGTTTTGTTCAATAATAGGTCCTGCGTCTAATTCTTCTGTCACATAGTGGCTGGTAGCGCCAATTATTTTAACTCCGCGTTCATAGGCAGAATGATATGGCTTTGCTCCAGGAAAGGCTGGAAGGAAAGAGTGGTGAATGTTGATGATTTTATTAGGGAAATGCTGAATGAGTTTTGGCGAAATAATCTGCATATAACGGGCTAAGACAATACATTCTACCTGGTGTTTTTTTAGAATTTCTAATTGCTTTGCTTCTGCTTCTGCCTTGGTGTCTTTCGTTACTGGAACATGATAGAAAGGAAGGTCAAAACGTTCAGCAATTTCTCTTAATTCTTCGTGATTACTCAGGATAAAAGGGATCTCTACGGCTAGTTCGTTAGACTGGTAGCGCGCTAGAATATCATAAAGGCAGTGGTCGTATTTAGAGACAAACAAAGCCATCTTAGGGCGGTCCTCAAGATTGTACAACTCATAAGTAAGCGAATACTGTTCTACAACAGCTTTGTCAAAAGTCTTTCTAAACTGTGCTTCTGGAAAGTCACCGTTGATAAACTCACACTCTAAGCGCATAAAAAAGAGCTTGTTTTCTCGATCGACATACTGATCGATGTATAGAATGTTCCCAGCGTTAAGGTGAATAAAATTAGTTACCGTTGCGATAATCCCTTTTTGGTCTGGGCAATGTATGTTGAGAATGAATTTTGACATGAGTTGTATTTAAAGTTCAATACTACTAACTTTTACTTTAGTGGAAAAGAAAAACCCTTGGAACTCACAAAATGAACTCCAAGGGTTAAAAAAAACCGAACAATTATTATGGTTAGAAGCTGTAGATAGCAGCTACGATAAATGTTGAAAGGCTGTCAGTTGCACCGTCTGCATTGCTGTAGAATTGTCCTGAAGCAGTATCTAGGCGTAATTCTGGCTTGATAATCATGTTTCCAGAAGTATAGCTTCCTGTGATCGTGAAAGAAGTATTATCTCCTTCACCACTAACAGAACCAATAGCACCTAAACCATCTTCAGAAAAAGCTTCATAACGTGCACCTAGTGCAAAGCTATCTGAGAAAGAGTATTGTGGGTATAAAGCTACACCAGAGAATTCAACGTCGTTATCATCACTATAGCTTGTGGCGTTAAGTCCTAAGTAGAAACTATCTGTGATGTTAATTCCACCGGTGAAATCGATTTGTGATACACCTGCAGTTCCACCACCTAAATAGTTGATGTACTGTCCAAATAAGCCTACTTGAGCTCCGAACATATAATCATCTCCTAATGGTTGAAATTCTGTCATATCAGTTGAGTTTAATACGCCTAACATGATAGATACGTCATCGCTTACTGCAATATCAGCTTTAATCCCAGTGTGAGAGAAAGGCCCGTAAGAGAACATATAAGAGGTGGTGTAGTTAAAGTTAGCTACTGGAGAGATCACTTCATATCCTAAGAAAGTGTTGAAGTTACCAAGCGTTAATGTAAAGCTATCACTTACATTGTAGTAAGCATATAATTGATTAACGATGTTAGAAGATCCTGTAGAGTTAAATACTGCATCTGCACCACGTGGTCCAAATACTAAATCTGCAACAAAACCTGACTTTTCTCCCTCGTAAGAAAGAACAACATTCGCCATTCCTAAAGCAAAACCAGGAAGGTTTCCAAAAGAAGTTCCAGGAGCATACTCGCTGCTTCTGTAGTAAGTGTCAACAGATCCAGAGATGCTAAAAGTTGGTTCTTCAGTTGTTTCTTCAATAGCTACTTCTTCTGTTGTTGTATCTTCTTGAGCAAAAACTAATGTGCTGGCAAAAAGAGAAAGAGATAATAATGTTGATTTAAATAATTTCATAATAATAGTTTTATAATTCTTAATTTATAATTGTTGATTTAGTGTTGGTTCATTCTAAAGTCAGCGTAAGCATCCATTCCGTGTTCTGAAAGGTCAAGACCTTTTAATTCTTCTTCTTTATCTACACGAAGACCAATAGTAGCTTTGATTGGGATTAGAATAGCGAAAGAGCAAATCACACTAAATACACCTACTATACCCACACCAGCTAACTGGATGATGAATTGATCAAAACTTGCCATTGCTCCGAACATCCCTACTGCAAGTGTTCCCCAGATTCCACAGATTAAGTGAACAGCAACTGCACCAACTGGATCATCTAAGCGAAGTTTGTCAATAAGTGCAACACCTAATACGATGATAACACCAGCAATCGCACCAATTAATACAGCATCCATAGGAGACATTTGGTCTGCACCAGCGGTGATACCTACTAGACCTCCTAATACACCATTCATAAACATGGTTAAGTCAAAGTTTTTATAAAGAATGTTAGAAAAGATAGCAGATGAAATTCCTCCTGCTGCTGCAGCTAAACAGGTAGTAACAAGTGTAAGCGAAGTTAATTCTGGATCTGCAGATAATACAGAACCACCGTTAAATCCAAACCAACCTAACCATAGGATTAATACTCCTGCTGCGGCTAGAGGTAAGTTGTGTCCAGGAATAGCTAATGGCTTTCCGTCTTTGTCAAAGCGACCAATACGTGCACCTAATAAGAAGATTGCAACTAAGGCTGCCCATCCACCTACAGAGTGAACAAGTGTTGAACCTGCGAAATCATAGAAGCCCATTCCGTCAAGGAATCCACCTCCCCATTTCCATGCTCCTACAATAGGATATACTAACCCAACATAGATGATTGAGAAAAGCATGAAAGAGGTTAATTTAATTCGTTCTGCAACTGCTCCAGAAACAATAGTAGCAGCAGTAGCAGCAAACATACCTTGGAATAAGAAGTCTGTCCACCAAGTGTATCCTCCGTCAGCATAAGCAGCGGTCATACCACCTTCTGGGGCAGCGATACCAAAACCAGCAAATTTGAAGAAACCAGCGGCTCCCTCTTCAAAACCGGGATACATTAAATTAAAACCACCGATGGCGTATAATAAAAGTCCAATGGTAATTACAAAAAAGTTTTTAAATAAGATGTTGATGGTGTTTTTTTGACGTGTAAGTCCAATTTCTAAAAAAGAGAAGCCTAAGTGCATAAAAAAGACTAGGGCAGTACAGACCATCATCCATACGTTGTTTGCAGTAAAAAGTGCTGTAGATTCCATAATAAATATATATAAGTATTGTAATTATTAGTTTAAGGTTGATCCACCGCGTTCACCTGTGCGAACACGAATTGCTTCTTCGACTGGAAGGATGAAAATTTTACCATCTCCTACTTTATCTGTAGCCCCAGCGTCAGTGATTGCTTTGATTGTTCTTTCGACAAAATCATCGTTCACTACGATAGAGATAAAACGGCGTTGAATGTCTGAAGTGCTGTAACTTATCCCGCGATATACGTGACCTTGTTTTTCGTTTCCGATACCAGTAACATCCCAGTAGCTAAAAAAGTTAACCTCTACAGCGTGTAGAGCGTCTCGTACATCAGCAAATTTTGACTTGCGAATGATTGCTTCGATTTTTTTCATAATGTTATTGTTTGTAATAATTATGCAGCTAAATTATCAATACAATCGATACATCTATCATTTTTTAGGGGGGTAAATTACATAATTATGATATAAATAAAATATACCCCCTATTTTTTAGGGGGTATGCAAAATTAAATATCAAATAATAAGATTGTCAGAAAAAAATGGCCAGACTTGTGAAAATCGCAATTAACGATTTATCCATAAGCCAAATAATAGAAATAATATACCTAACGCAATATTACCCACGAAATAGAGGAGGGGTAAAAAAGATGGGGCTCCTTTAATTAAGTTTAATAAATCGAGGCTGAAGCTCGAAAAAGTCGTTAATCCCCCACAAAAGCCAACCACAAGGAAAAGGCTTAGGCTTTCTTTTAATACGCCTATACGGTTAAGATAGCTTACAAGTAATCCAATAAGAAAACAACCTATAGTATTTGCAATTAATGTTCCAAAGGGAAATTGGCTAGAATAGGGCCGCATTAACAGTGCTATAAGATAACGTAGACTGCTTCCTAAACCACCACCAATGAATACAAGTAAAATTGCTTTAAGGTTCATTATTGTATCGGTATATATAATTGCGTTGACCAGTCAAGGGGGTTTAATATCGAATCATTCGCCTTATTGATCTCTTGAATGATTGGATAAGACTGTGTTTTTCCTTTTAAACTATCCCTAAGTAAATTCCAGCTTTCCTTCAAGAAATTGTTAGGACCCTGATGTTCTAATTGTAAGGTCTTACTTCCTTTAAATCTTCTGCACTTTATCACCGCACTATTCGTGCTGTAATAACGGTCTACTGTTATGGCTGCTCTCCAGCGTACAATAGAATCTCCTAATGAAGGATAAACAAGAAATGATTCTTTTTGAATTGGGATGTTGCTGCTTTTTGCAAAACCTTTTATTGTTTCAAATGCATTGGCTGTTTCTCGCGCTATTTTATTCCATGTACTACTTCCCTCTAGTGCTAAATAATAGGTCAGGGGTAAAGTTGTCTCACCTTTATATATATAACGATGTTGTTGATATAAGTTCCTGATTTTTTGTTCTGCTTTAGAAAGACGCTTGATAGCAACAAATCTAAGACTATCTTTAAAATAGGGTCGACGAAGATGGAATATTTGCCCTTTAAAGTCGATAGTATAATGATACTCTAATCTTACTTTTTGTTTTTTGGGCGAAAAAATCCAGCGTTCTTCAAGTGTAAAATCTTTATTCGTTGGGATAGAAAATCCAAATTCATGCTCGCTTCTATTAAAAGAAGTGATTTTTTCGGTATATATTTTTGCTTGAGCTAATTCTCCTTGAGGAAAGGCTTCGACTATCCATTCTTCTTTTGTTTTTGTGGATTTGAGGTAATCGATATAGCTAATTGCAGGGTTTGAGAGGTTTTGTTCTATGATTAGCGCATGATCTTTTGGTCCATTTTTTATAATAACCAACCCAAAAACAAAGCTAAAGAAAATAAAACCTAGGATCGTTTTAATAAAATTGAGCATCGACTTAGTTTATTAATGAGCAAAAACTTTAATCAAGAATAACGCAATGATGGCTAGAATAAAACCAATTAAGATTTTATAAGCCCCAGAATAGTGGATTTTGTGCCCTTTAGCATCCTTTCTATACATTAGTATAATAATGGTCGTAAAAGCTAGTACAAAGAACAGGGCAAAAACGAGTTGACCAGATGAAAACATTCTTATTTTTTTGTCTAAATTAGTCAATCTAGTTTATACTAATCTCATATTTATGATTCAAAAAGAACTCAAGGCCGTAGAAGCCTTTCACAATGCATTTAAAATAGATTGTGCAAACCAACTAACAGTTGATCTTCCTGATAATATTATAGAACTTCGTTTCCGTTTAATGGAGGAAGAAAATCTAGAATACCTTGAGGCAGCAAAAAACAAGGACATGGTCGAAGTCGCTGACGCTCTTGGAGATATGCTTTATATTTTATGCGGTACAATACTTACACACGGGATGCAGCACAAAATTGAAGAAGTATTTGATGAAATACAACGTTCTAACATGAGTAAACTAGGAGCAGATGGAGAACCTATTTATCGCGAAGATGGAAAGGTCATGAAAGGACCTAATTACTTTAAACCCGATATTGAAAAAATCCTTAAACAGTAACGGCTACAACTTCTTTGCGCCAGCCATAAGGGTCTTCGCTTAAGTTGTATTGTATATTCACGATCTTTTCTTTGATTATAGTGGCAAAAGAATGGTCTTGCTTTTCGATGAGGTAGTTCTCACCTTTATACCCAATACTGTTGATCGGACTAATTACTACAGCTGTTCCAGCACCGAAGACCTCCTTCAGGCTTCCGTTTTTGTGGGCCGCGATAATCTCGGTCACAGTAACAGGACGCACTTCCACGTTTATTCCGGCGTCTTGTGCAATTTGAATCACGCTTTTACGGGTGATCCCATCTAGGATGGTGTCTGTCGTGGGCGCAGTAATCAAGGTGTCATTTACCCTAAAGAATACGTTCATCGTTCCGCACTCTTCTAGGTATTGGTGCGTACTGGCGTCTGTCCAGATAATTTGTTGATATCCTTCTTTTAAAGCTAACTGAGTAGGGTAGAAAGAAGCCGCATAATTCCCTGCTGCTTTTGCAAATCCAACTCCGCCACTCGCAGCTCTTGAATAATTCTCTGAAACCAAAACATTGACTTCTCCAGAATAGTATGACTTTACAGGAGAACAAATGATGATAAATTGATATCGATTAGAGGCAGTGGCAGATACCGCTGCTTGATTTGCAAATACAAAAGGACGCACATAAAGTGAATTTCCTTCTCCAGATCTGATCCAGTCTTTATCAATTGTAAGCAATTCGTTGAGCCCATCCATAAAGTACGCTTTTGGGAATTCTGGAATCGCTAATCTTACAGATGATTTATTGATGCGGGCATGGTTGTCTTCTGGGCGAAATAACCAGGCACTACCTTGCTCGTCTTTATAAGCTTTCATGCCTTCAAAAACTGCTTGTCCATAATGTAGTACGCTTGCAGAAGGATCCATTTGTAAAGGTTGGTAAGGGATTATTCTTGGATCAATCCATTCACCATCAACATAGTCACAGACATACATATGATCTGTAAATACTTCTCCAAAGGATAGCGTATCAAAGTTGATATCGTGAATTCTCGATTTTTCTGCGCGTTTAACTTTCATCAGGTAGGTTTGATCAACTAAATTAATGATTAATCTAAATATTCCTTATTTTGGATTGTTTTTTTTGATCCTTTAAAGATTATTTTTTTGGCATTTTAAATCCAACTGAAAAAAACTGTCTTATTTTAGTTTTTAGGATGAAAAATATAAAGAAAAAGCAATTTCAAACTGCTGACGGCAGTCCAACGCTTTACATGGAAAAATTTGACGAATATTATCACTCAAAACACGGCGCTGTCCAAGAAGCAGAGCATGTTTACCTTAAGATGGGCTTGGACTTCTGGAAAAATCAATATCCCAATGTAAAAAAATGTCGTGTATTTGAAATGGGTTTTGGTACTGGACTAAATGCACTTTTAACCGCTCAAAAAGCAACACAACTTCAACTGGAGGTAAATTATCACACCATTGAAGCATATCCATTGACTCCGTTAGAACTAAAAGAAGTTAATTACAATGACTATTTAGAGGCTACAGCCAAAGTTTTGTTTGATCAAATTATCGAAGCACCCTGGGAAACTTCGCATGCGGTTACTGCTCATTTTTGCCTTAAAAAAATGAAAATTTTATTAGAAGATTACCTCCCAGAGCAGCCTATTGATGTATTGTATTACGATGCTTTTGGGGCTAGATCTCAACCAGAGATTTGGGAGGATCACTGTTTTGCGCCTTTGGTTGATAAACTAAGCCCTGGAGGCGTGTTTGTTACTTATGCCGCTAAAGGTAGCGTACGCAGGGCATTACAAAATTTAGGCTTAAAAGTCTCATTAGTACAAGGTCCCCCAGGGAAACGTGAAATGATTCAAGCGTATCGTCCACTTTTGTAGTATTTTTACAAAAAAAAGCATGAAAATTTTAGTGACTGGGGCCACAGGTCTGGTTGGATCTGTTCTCCTTGAACAGGCAACCGCACAAGGCCACCAAATACATTATCTAACCACCCGAAAAAATCAATTAGAAGCGATACCAAATGCTAAGGGTTTTTATTGGAATCCAAAGCAAAATAAAATTGATCACAAATGTTTTGAGGGGGTTGATGTATTGATTCACCTCGCTGGGGCGAGTATTTCTCAACGCTGGACAAGGAAAAATAAAAAAGAAATCCTAGACAGTAGGGTAGAGGGAACAAATCTTCTTGTTAGCGCAATACAACAACTCAACGGGAAGCATCAATTAAAACAAGTCGTTGCTGCCTCTGCTATTGGGATTTACCCTTCTTCTTTTTCTGCGGTTTACACCGAAGATTATACCCCACAACCCAATTCCTTTTTAGAAGAAGTCGTCATTGCCTGGGAAAAAGCAGAAGATGGTTTTGCCTCTTTGGGATTAAAATTATGCAAACTTAGGATCGGCCTTGTTTTGACTGCTACAGGCGGAGTGTTAGGACCCCTTAAAATCCCTACTTGGTTTGGACTAGGTGCCGCCTTTGGCAATGGTCAACAAACTCAATCTTGGATTCATGTGGATGATCTAGTTGCTATTTCACTTAATGCTGCTACCCAACAGTGGGAAGGGATATACAACGCGGTAAGTCCTCAAGCCGTTTCACAAAAAGCATTTACAAAAACTTTGGCTAAAGCCATGCAACGCCCCTATTTTATGCCTTCTTTGCCCCAATTTCTCATTCGTCTTGTGATGGGAGAAATGAGTATTTTAGTATTCAATAGCCAAAATGTTAGTGCTACAAAAGTCTTGCAAAAAGGATATCAATTCAAATATCCAGAATTATTAACTGCGATTAAATCCTTGTTGTAGGGAACATTTTCTCTGACATTTTGACAAGTTTATTAAAATGGCAGTACTTTTGCTCACGCAAAGAAAAAAGTAAGCATGAGCACTGCAAAAAAAACAGAAAATAAAGACACTAAAAGCACTAAAAAGAAAGCTAAGCCTGCGGTAAAGAAAACGGCTGCTTCTAAAGCCGAAAAAGCTTTAACAGAAGCAAACGAAGCCCTTACTGCAGAAAAAGATAAATTTTTGCGCCTGTTTGCAGAATTTGAAAACTATAAAAAACGCACTTCTAAAGAGCGTATAGGGTTGTTTAAAACGGCTGGCCAAGAAGTAATTTCAAGTATGCTTCCCGTTGTAGATGATTTTAATCGCGCTTTGACAGAAGCAGAAAAGCAAGAAAATAGTGCAGATTTTGAAGGCTTTCGATTGATTAGCAATAAATTGAATGAAACCCTTAAAAGCAAAGGTTTAGCAGCTATTGAGGTGAATGCTGGAGACGCTTTTGATGCCGAAAAACACGAAGCCATTACCCAAATCCCAGCAGGAGAAGATCAGTCCGGTAAAATCATTGATGTAACAGAACAAGGCTATCAGCTTGGGGAGAAAATAATTCGTTACCCTAAGGTAGTGGTGGGACAATAAGACAATATAATGAAAGAAGATTTTTACGACATATTAGGAGTAAGTAAGGGAGCAACTGCGGCCGAGATTAAAAAGGCTTACCGAAAGAAAGCCATACAATTCCACCCTGACAAAAATCCTGGCGATGCACAAGCTGAAGCTAATTTTAAAAAGGCGGCAGAAGCCTATGAGATTTTAGGTGATGCAGACAAAAAGGCACGTTATGATCAATACGGTCATGCTGCTTTTGAAGGCGGTCAAGGTTTTGGCGGTGGCGGGATGAATATGGATGATATCTTTAGTCAGTTTGGCGATATTTTTGGCGGCGGTTTTGGCGGTTTTGGTGGTTTTGGAGGCCGTGGTGGCCAAAGAAGAGCCAAGGGGAGTAACCTGCGAATTAGAGTGAAACTAACCCTAGATGAAATCCTTAATGGCGTAGAAAAGAAAGTAAAAGTTCGTCGCAAAGTACAGGCAAAAGACGTGCGTTATGCTAATTGTAGTCAATGTGGCGGAAGCGGACAAACCGTTCGTGTTACCAACACGATCTTAGGGAGAATGCAAACCGCAGTAACTTGTCCAACTTGTCAAGGGAGTGGTCAAAGTATTGAACACCGTCCCAAAGGGAGCGATGCACAAGGGATGATCGCAGAAGAAGAAACAGTGAGCATCAAGATTCCTGCCGGGGTTGAAGAAGGCATGCAATTAAAAGTAAGTGGAAAAGGAAACGCTTCCCCTGGGAATGGTATTTCTGGAGATTTAATTGTTCTAATCGAAGAAATCACGCACGATAAATTTATTAGAGAAGGAAATCATTTACACCACGATCTGTATATCTCTTTTTCTGAAGCAGCCTTAGGGGTAGCAAAAGAAGTTGACCTTTTAAATGGAAAAGTACGCATAAAATTAGAGCCTGGAATTCAAGCAGGGAAAACCTTGCGTTTGCGTGGTAAAGGTCTACCAGACTTAAATGGCTATGGGACAGGAGATCTATTGGTGCACATTAATGTATGGACTCCTAAAACATTAAATAGAGAGCAAAAGCAATTCTTCCAGCGTATGGCAGAAGATGAAAACTTTATCCCAAAACCAGAGAAATCTGATAAGTCATTTTTTGAAAAAGTAAAGGACATGTTTGCCTAATCCTTTGTAGATTGAAAAAATAATGTATCTTTGGTGTGCACTCTAAGTGCAATTTTTCTTTTTCATAGCAATTTTTTCCCATCCTTGTTTCGATAAGGGTGGGTTTTGTTTTTACAGACATTTTTTTCTCCTATCTTTGATTTAAGTCCACTTGAATTTCAGTTTAATGAATAAAATAATTGACTTTTTTAATCATCCAATAAAAATAGGAAGTGACATTTCTTTTACTGTCTTGTCATTATTAATCATTCTTCTTGTTTTTATTCTAACGCGTTTTTTGCTAAAACTTTCAAATAGACTCATCCTTAATAGGATGGATGAGGATACACAGTACAAGTTTAAAAGTATCTTTACCTTTTTTAATTATTTTGTTTACCTCATTGTGATTTTGATCACCTTTGATAATATTGGGGTGAATGTAACCGCTATTTTTGCGGCCTCAGCAGCGCTTTTAGTCGGAGTAGGTTTAGCACTTCAAACCTTTATTCAAGACATTATTTCTGGTATTTTTATCATTGCAGATAAGGCGGTACATGTAGGCGATATCATACAGGTTGATGGACAAATAGGGAAAGTAGAAAATATTACCCTTCGAACTACAAGAGCGGTGACCATTGATAATAAGGTATTGATTATCCCTAATCACAAATTTTTAACCTCCATCTTATATAACTGGACAGAAAATGGAACAGTTACTAGAGAAAGTATCGTCGTGGGAGTATCGTATGACAGCGATGTAGAGGAGGTTACCAAAATTTTAATTGATTGTGCCACAAGTCATAATAAAGTGCTCAAAAAAACTTCCCCCAGCGTTTTATTTAAGGACTTTGGAGAGAATGCGCTTATCTTTCAGCTTTTTTTCACCATTAATAAGAGTTTTTTTGCAGAAGGAGTAAAAAGTGATATTCGCTACAATATTCACGCTGCATTTAAAGAAAACCAAATAGAAATTCCTTTCCCCCAACGCAAACTGTGGATTAATAAAACCGAGACGAATTAGTTATGTCCAAAATCTTAATCATCGAAGACGAAGAGCCTATAAGACGAGTGCTCAAGCGTATTTTATTAGAAGAAAACAATCAATTTGTAATAGCAGAAGCAAAAGATGGTAAAGAGGGCTTAGCTGCTTTATTAGCCGAAGACTATGATTTGATTTTATGCGATATTAAAATGCCCAATAAAGACGGCTTAGAAGTATTGCAAGCAGCAAAAGATCAAGGTATACTTACGCCTTTTATTATGTTAACTGGTCACGGAAATATTCAAACCGCAGTAGAATCGATGAAAATTGGGGCCTATGATTTTATCCCAAAGCCGCCAGATTTAAATCGCTTATTGATTTCTGTGCGCAATGCTTTAGAATCTAAAAACCTTGTGGTTGAAAACGTTCAGCTCAAGAAACGTATTGCAAAAGCCTATCAAATGATTGGGAAGTCAAAGGCACTTGAGGGGATAAAAGAAATGATTGATAAAGTTGCCCCCACAAAAGCAAGGGTATTGATTACCGGTCCTAATGGAACAGGGAAAGAACTTGTTGCACATCAAATTCATCAAAAAAGTGAACGTAGCAAGCAAACATTAGTCGAAGTAAACTGCGCTGCTATTCCTTCAGAATTAATTGAAAGTGAGCTTTTTGGGCATGTAAAAGGCTCCTTTACTTCTGCTGTAAAAGACAGAAAAGGTAAGTTTGAAACCGCCCATAATGGCACTTTGTTTTTAGACGAAATAGGAGACTTAAGTTTAAATGCCCAAGCTAAAGTATTACGTGCCCTGCAAGAAAATAAGATTCAGCGGGTGGGAAGTGATAAAGACTTAACCGTCGATGTTCGTATTCTTGCTGCGACAAATAAAGATTTGCAAAAAGAAATTGCCGAAGGGCGTTTTAGAGAAGATCTTTATCATCGTCTAGCCGTAATTGTCATTAAAGTTCCAGCTTTAAAAGATCGTCTGGAAGATATTCCTTTACTTTGCGAGCACTTTATTGACCAAATCTCGCTTAAAGATGGTGTGACGTCAAAAAGTATACAGTCTGCAGCTTTAAAAAAACTGCAAGATTACCCATGGACAGGGAATATTCGCGAATTACGCAATGTAATTGAACGACTTATGATATTAGGGGATAACCCAATCACAAAAAAAAATATTGAACAATTTGCATCTAAATAACATGAAACTACGACTACTGTTGAGCTTATTCTTTTTGGCGATTAGCCTTAATGCACAACAAGCCATTGAACCTACTTTAAAAAAGATTTATCAAACAGCCCTTTTAGACGGTCAAACTTATCCATGGTTAGCACATTTGTCTAATCAAATAGGAGGAAGATTGTCTGGATCACTTAATGCGCAACGTGCGGTTGAGTGGGGGAAAGAAGAATTAGATGTCCTAGGTTTAGATAAAGTTTGGTTACAGCCTGTGATGGTGCCAAAATGGATTAGGGGAACCTTTGAATACGCCAATATTGAAACTAGTCCTGGGAATACAATTAATGTTCCCGTTTGTGCTCTGGGAGGCTCTGTTGCTACACCCCTAGCAGGGATTAGAGCAGAGGTGATCGAAGTTAAAGACTTAGAAGAATTAAAAGCTTTAGGGAAAGAAAAGGTAGCTGGAAAGATTGTGTTTTATAATCGTCCTATGCAAGCCGATCTAATCAATACTTTTTCTGCTTATTCTGGTTGTGTTGATCAACGTTTTAGTGGGGCAGAAGAGGCCGCCAGACTTGGCGCTGTAGGCGTAGTGGTAAGATCGATGAATTTGCGTTTAGACGATTATCCACACACTGGATCTATGGGGTATGGCGAATTACCACTTAGAGAACGTATTCCTGCTGCAGCGATTAGCACCAACGGTGCAGAGTTGTTAAGTTCTATGTTAGCCTTAAATCCAACTTTAAAGTTTTACCTCAAACAAAATTGTAAGAATTTGCCTGATGTACAATCCTATAACGTGATCGGGGAGATTACAGGTACTACCTATCCAGATGAAATCATGGTAGTTGGGGGGCATTTAGATTCTTGGGATTTAGGAGATGGTTCACATGACGATGGTGCAGGGATTGTTCAATCGATGGAGGTGTTGAGGATAATGAAGAAAATTAATTATCGCCCCAAACGCACTTTAAGAGTGGTGCTATACATGAATGAAGAAAACGGGCAACGCGGGGCAGCAAAGTATACCGAGGTAGCTCAAGAAAAGAACGAAAAGCATGTGTTTGCTCTTGAGTCAGACGCAGGGGGATTTACTCCTAGAGGATTTTCAATTGATACCACTCCAGAAAAATTAAAGACAATTCAATCTTGGGCACCTTATTTTGAGCCCTACTTAATACACCTATTTGTGAAAGGTGGAAGTGGTGCAGATATCGCTCCTTTAAAAACGTCCGATAATGTTCTAGCAGGCTTACGTCCAGATTCTCAACGTTACTTTGATTTTCACCATGCGGCAAACGACACTTTTGATGCAATCAATAAAAGAGAATTAGAATTAGGCGCGGCAACTATGGCTTCTATGGTCTTTTTAATGGACCACTTTAAACTCTAGTCTCTTGATTAATTTGCAACAGTACACAAAAGAATTTAAGTATAACTTAAGTTTATCCTTCCCGGTTATATTAGGTTTATTGGGACATACCATTGTCCAGTTAGTAGACAATATCATGGTGGGGCAATTAGGGACAACAGAACTTGCAGCAGTTTCTCTGGGAAATAGTTTTGTCTTTATTGCCATGTCGTTAGGGATTGGTTTTTCAACAGCGATTACACCTTTAGTTGCGCAAGCCGATGGCACAAGCAATCGCGAACAAGCTCAACGGGTTTTATCTCATGGAGTGGTGCTTTGCATTCTTCTAGGGTTAAGTTTATTCTTAGCTGTTTTTAGTGCCAGGAAGCTAATGTATTCTATGGGGCAACCCCCAGAAGTGGTAGAATTTGCTTTCCCCTATTTAAAATGGGTAGCAGCTTCTCTTGTGCCTTTAATTATCTTTCAGGCATATAAACAATTTGCCGATGGTTTGTCAAAAACGCGTCCTGCTATGTATGCGACAGTGTTTTCTAATATCTTAAATGTGATTCTAAACTATTTTCTCATTTTTGGATATGGAGGGTTCCCAAAGATGGGCGTCGAAGGTGCAGCAATAGGGACAATGGTTGCTCGAACTGGGGCAGTGATTTTTATCTTGTTTTTTATTCAATTTCATCCTTTATTCGAGGGGTATTCTTTAAGGATTCGCTTTAAAAATTTGACGTTAAGTTTATTCAAAAAGATCTTTAGTCTAGGCTTGCCCTCTGCCCTGCAAATGTTTTTTGAGGTGTTGTTTTTCACCATGGCAATATGGATGTCAGGTATTCTAGGAAAGAATGCTCAGGCTGCAAATCAAATTGCGCTTAATCTTTCTTCGATGACCTTTATGTTCGCAATGGGCTTAGGGGTGGTTGCGATGATACGGGTAGGGAATCAATTTGGGATGAAGGCTTATGCTGATTTACGTCGCATTGCCATTTCTCTTTTCTTGTTGATTGGACTTTTTGATGTCGTTTTTTGCGTCATTTATTTGAGTTTTAATGAACAATTGCCATGGATCTATTTAGAGAATTATGGCTTAAACACCCCTGCAGATACTTTGGAGGTTGTGTCCATTGCTGCAGTTTTGCTTTTAGTTTCTGGTTTTTTTCAAATCACCGATGGTTTACAGGCAGTTATTTTGGGTTCACTAAGAGGAATACAAGATGTTAATATACCCACTGCTTTGACCTTTGTTTCATATATGATTATTGGTCTTCCCGTTTCGTATTATTTGGGACTTAAAACTCCTTTGGGGGCGGTAGGTATTTGGATTGGTCTATTAACAGGGCTAAGCACTTCTGCCTTTTTATTATTTTTACGCTTTCAACATCAAACTAAAAAATTACTAAAACAATAAACCATGGAGGTTCCAAAGTTTTTAATTGCCGATAATTCTTCTTTAGAAGACGAAATTTTTGTGTTACACACTGCTTATCCTCGTTTTTTACTCAATGTTTCTAATGACGATGTGTTGTGGTTAGAAGAGTTTAGTCAAGAAGATCAAAACGAACTAGAGAAAGTTACCCAAGATTTAATCGAAGAAGCCCTTTCGTTTTTTGATCAAGAAATAGAAGCATTAGAATAATGATCGATCAATTATTAGTTTGGGACACAAGTTTGTTTTTGTGGCTTAATCAAATGGGGAGTAGCTTTTATGATCCCTTTTGGGTCTTGATGAGTGAGAAAGCCACTAATGTTGTTGTCTATTTAGTTCTTGTAACGATTTATGGCAGAAAGTGCGGCCTTAAATCTGCTGTTCTACTCTTTATAGCGGGGGTAGTTTTAGTGGGCTTAACCGACCAGTTAACCAACTTATTTAAAAATGGTTTTATGCGTCTTAGACCTTGCCATAATCCAGAACTTGATGGAATAATGCGTTTAGTTAAATCGTCTTGTGGTGGAAAATACAGTTTTTTTTCTGGGCATTCCTCCAACTCTTTTGCGCTTGCTTTTTTCTTTAGTTTAATCTTTAAAGAAGTGAAAAAATTGATGCCTATTTTATTGATTTTTGCTGGAACAGTAGCCTATAGTAGAGTTTATTTAGGAGTGCATTATCCCATAGATATTTTTTGTGGAGCGTTAGCTGGAATCACCATGGCTACCCTCGTTTATTCTTTAGTGAATAAACGAGCCCAACACCTTCTTCCTTCCTATTAGTGATTTTCTTTTAGCAGCTCTGGATAGGACTTTTGAAATTTTCGTAAACGCGGAATCGAAACACTTCTCACATAGGGATTATTAGGGTTGCGTTTTTCATAATCTTGGTGATACTCTTCGGCGAAATAGAATTTATCGAGGGGTTCAACTTCGGTGACGATTGCATTGGTAAAGATTTCTTTTTTTTCCAATAGTGCGATATAATCTTGAATCATTTCTCTTTCACTGCTATTCTGGTAAAACGCAATAGAGCGGTATTGAGACCCGCGGTCTGGCCCTTGTCGGTTAGACGTTGTAGGGTCATGCGACCCAAAGAAAACTTGCACTAGGGTGCCAAAGGAAACCACTTTGGGGTCATAATGCACTTCTACCGCTTCAGCATGGCCGGTTCTTCCGGTTCCAATTTGGTTATAGTTGGGGTTTTTCGTTTCCCCTCCGGCATAACCCGAATAAACTTCATGAACTCCTTTTACACTTTCAAAAACAGCTTCAACGCACCAAAAGCAGCCTGCGGCAAAATAAGCTTTGGCTAAATCTTTTTGTTCGCTTAAAGGAGGTTCCCAAACGGGATCTTTTTTATCAATTAGTGGGGTGCTAGAAATACAAGTTTGCAAGCTAACAAGACTCAATAGGGTAAGGAATAATTTCATTTCTTTTTTCTTTTTTTAGCGGCATTTGCCATTGGATTAAAGGTTATGCAATGATTGAGCCAAAATAATAAATCTTCGTCTAAGTCAAAACCCTCTGGATCGATAAAGACATAGCCTTTCATGGGACGACCAGTAAAACCCATGGGGTGACAGCCTTTTTTATACTTTAGTTTCTCTGCTGCGGTCTCTCCTATTCGGGCCATAAGAAGATCCATTTGTCTTTTTTTATCAAAGTGAATCCCGCAGCACATTTTGTCATTGAGCATAAAGACCCGGCCTCCCATCATCGCTTTATCATAAAAGTTAAGCTTTTGCTGGATGAAATACTGGCGTATTCGTTCGGCGAGATATTCGTCATAGGCCATTACACTGTGTAATCACAATTCATCATCCAGTGTAGCCCAAAACGGTCTTTAAGTTGTCCAAAGGTGGCATTCCAAAACTGTTTTTTTAAGGGCATGGTGATTTCTCCCCCTTCGGCTAAGCGCTCAAAGGCCACTTTCATCTCTTCTAAATCTGTATAATTTAAGCTGATGTGAATATTGGGATTTGGACTAAGCTGCGCATCTGCACTATCGGCAAACATAGCAAGCGTACTGCCGTTAAAAATTAATTCTGAATGAATGATCCAATCTTTTTGATGGGGTTCATGTGGCATGGGGCTTTCGCCATAGGTTTTGAGTTCCCCGTGTTCTATACCTAAGGCTTTGGCATAAAAAACTAAGGCTTCTTTGGCTTGTCCATTAAAAACAAAATAAGGATGTAAAATCATGATGCTTGGGTTTTAAGTTTTTCTTTTAGGGCGTTTTTGAAACTCCCCACCGCAATTAGGGCAGGTACGATTGAGTTTATTTTCTACACAGTCCTTACAAAAGGTACATTCATAAGAGCAGATATAGGCATCATCACTTACATGGGTAAAGGTTTTGTGACAGTTTTCACAAAGGTTGCGCATTTCTAACATAGGTTATTTTCTTTTTTTTATCCAGTAAATACTCAATGGGGTGAAGATAAGGGTAGGAGCGAGCCAGTATAGGGCCGCTGGAATATTTAAAGGGATGTATTGTGCATTGACCACAAGTACCGCGGTAACGGTGGCGGTAAAGCCTCCTACCATTCTCCCAATATGGGTCAATAAACCATAATTGCGGTGTTTTGCTTCTCCTTTATAATTGTTAAAATCTTGATAAACACTGTAAAGCCCTATGGAACCAAAGACCAACATGACCGCTCCCATTCCATCTGACTTTGTCAAGGTGATGACCCCCCAAATGATAAAAATGCTGCCAAAGACAAACATGCCTAAGGTATAGACCCAATCGATTAAAAGGGGTTTATTTTGGGTCAATTTAATATAGCGGTCTGCTGTTCCTACAAGGTAAATGGTAAACACGCCAATGATAAATAAAAAGGGATTGGGTTTGATCTGTGCCATAAATAGCGCACTTCCTCCCGTGAGCGTCATTCCAGCGACAAATACTCGTCCGATTTTTTGATGCCTTTTTCCGCCTTTAGGCAAAATCATATTGAGACTTCCTGTGAACAGCGAAAGGCTGCCAGCGGCAATATGAAGGATGAGAAAGAATTGGTATAGAGTAGGCATAGGGGCTATTTTTTTGGGAGGCTTATTGTTCTAAAATATTGTCGCCCTATCCAGCTGTTATGCATATCATCCCAAGTGCTGTAATGACGATGATCTGCGATATGTGCTGTGGTTACTCCCCAGGCTGCAGCACTAACTAAAAAGCCCTCTTCGGGAACATTTTTGGGTTGCTGTGCACTGGCATAGTTGGTGTAAAGATAGAGTTTGATCCCGCCCATTTCTTTGGCTACCGCCTGAAAAAATTTAGAAGAAGTTTGATGGTCAGAGTGGTCACAGGGGTTGATATTTGGATCGGTATCGGCGAGATGTATTTCGGTATTTTCTCCGATTTGTTCTTTTAGGAGGAGTGCATTTAAGGTGGTTTCTAAATCTTTTCGGTCTTTATAAATCGTGCTTTTATCAATGCTGGGAACGTTTTGACTGCTTCCGTCAAAAAGCTTTGCAAGAGTTTTGTATTCGTGCAATTCATAGCCGGTGCCTTGACCATTGCCGTCTGGTAATCGCAAGAGGTAGACCACGCAATTGCGGTATTGATAACGCAAGACTTGATGCCCATTTAAATCGACATAATTGCGTTGCATTTCTGCGCCTATTCCAGCACCAGTAGTATAGGTGTTCGAAAGAAAGCGTACAGCAGCGAGACTTCCTTTTTCCCTGGCTAAGTAATATGCATCGTTACCCATACCCATTCCTGCTTCGCCTGCTGTAGTATGTATAATAACGGTTTTGTCTGCTTCGTTTTTAATACTTTCATAAACATTAGGGTTCATAAAAAGTTGCCAGTCGTCTTGATGTGCAGAGATAAAAAAACGCGTGCTTTGTCCACTTACAAAAAAAGAGAGTAAGCCAATCAAAATAGGTAAGATGCGAGCATTGAACATTGACACAATTTATAGGTCAATATATTCAATTTTTTTATAGCCGCTTAATGCTTTATTTTATTGAAGGTAAGCGCAACGTCAATTAATGCTAAATGCGAATAAGCTTGTGGAAAATTACCCAGTAAACGCTTTGTCTTAAAATCTAAATCTTCACTAAATAAACCAAGGTGATTACTGTAACTTAATAATTGATCAAACAATGCTTTTGCTTTGTCTACTTCTCCAATTTTATATAAACTGTTAATGAACCAAAAAGTACAGACCGTAAATGAAGAGGTAGGGGTCCCAAAATCATCTTCGTTTTTATAACGAAAAAGTAATCCCTCATAAGACAATTCTTTTTCAGTTGCTTTTACGGTTTTAATATAACGTTCATCTAGTGCATCGATAAAGCCGTATTGTTCCATGAGTAAAACAGAAGCATCTAAGGCATCGCTTCCATAAAATTGAGTATAAGCTTCGACAGATGGATTCCAAGCTTTTTCAAGAATGTCTTTCTTTATTTCTTCTCTTAAATTAATCCACTTGTCCTTATCCTTCCCTAAAAAGTCGGCTATTTTAATGGCGCGATCAATTGCTACCCAGCACAATACCTTTGAAAAGGTGAAATGTTTGTCTTCTTCTCTTATTTCCCAAATCCCTTTATCTGGTAAAAACCAGTTGTTGTCTACAATCCAAACAATGTTTTTAACGATAGACCACAGTTCTTCTTTCTTTTCAAAGAGCAAAGGAAACTCTACTAACTCTACATGTATGGCATCCATCAAAATACCATAGATGTCATTTTGCTTTTGTTTATAGGCAGCGTTCCCAATTCTAACCGGGTTTGAGTTTTCATAACCGCTTAAATGATCGAGAAGAGTTTCGGTCAATTTCTTCTCTTTATTGATTCCATACATGATCTGGATTTTTTCATCCTTTTCAGGGATCAAATCAATGATAAAGTCAATAAAATCTTTAACAATTTTTTTATGGCCTAGTTTTGAGATGACACGAATCACCATAGAAGAGTCGCGAATCCAACAAAAACGGTAATCCCAATTGCGCACTTCTCCTATTGATTCTGGAAGCGAAGTAGTCGCTGCGGCTAATATCGCACCTGTCTTGTCATATGTAAGCAACTTTAAGGTCATCGCGCTTCTCAGTATGACCTCGTTATAATATTGATAGGTGGGGGTTTTATCACACCAATTAAGCCAGTATAATTTTGTTCTTTCTAATTCGAGTAGACAGCTCTCTAAGCTAGGCGTTTGTAATTTTTCATTATAGGAGATCGTGAAAAATACATCTTGGGTTAGCTCGATTGTATTTCCCTCTAGTATATCTTCTTTGGATAAATTAGAATATAAATAGAGCGTGTCATAGTTATCGTGGTTATAAACACTAACAATAAACTCTTTTTTAGCATAAGAATCTGTTTTTGCTGCAGCGTATTCTAGGGCAGGGAAATAATCGATCGAAAGGGAAGGAGTTCCATAAAGAGGACGGATAATCCTGATAACTTCTGGTGGGGTATAGTAGAGATTAATTTCATTTTTATATCTTGGCATAAAGTCAATAACCTCAAATCCAGCTTTTTCATTGCGAAATTCTGTTCGCAGTATATTGGAGTTTTCTAGATAAGCCTGTTTGATGGTGTAATTTGCCAGATTTTTGATCAAAAAATGTCCTCCTTTTTGATCATCTAAGATTTTTGCAAAAACAGAGGGGGAATCAAATTGTGGAAGACATAGCCAGTCAATTGAGGTATCCTCATTTATCAATGCAGCAGATTTACAATTTCCTATTATTCCATAATTTAAGTTATCGCTCATAAAAAACTGTTTATTAAATTTTAATTTTATACACTATAAAGTTTAAAACAACCTACACGAAATTATGTCAAAATACATTATCGTTTCAAATAGACTACCTGTAAAAATTGATAAACTTAATAATCAATGGAAATTTAGTCCTACTTCTGGAGGATTAGCAACAGGACTTAAGACAGTTCACGAAAATGGCAAAACTTTGTGGATTGGATGGGCTGGAATAAGTGCTGAAGAAATTGAAGAAGAAGATTACAGAACCCTTTCAAAAGAACTAAATCAACAAAACTACAAACCCATTTCATTATCAGAAAATGAGATTGATGACTTTTACTTGGGCTTGTCTAATAAATGTATCTGGCCTTTATTCCACTACTTTAAACAATATGTAGAATTCGACGAGGCTCAATGGGAATCTTATGTTGAGGTAAACCAAAAGTTTGCCGATGCCATCCTCGAAGAAATTGAAGCCGGTGATAAAGTGTGGATTCATGACTATCAATTACTGCTTGTTCCAGAGATGGTCAAATCGGTTCGAAAAGATGTAACCATTGGTTTCTTCTTGCATATTCCGTTTCCTTCTTTTGAGATCTTTAGGATTTTCCCAAAACGGGATGAACTGCTCAACGGGATGCTGGGCGCAGATTTAATCGGTTTTCACACCTATGATTACCAGCGCCATTTTATTAGCTCAGTTAAAAGACATTTACATCTGCAGGTCAACTATAATATAGTCAAACAAGCTGAACGCGAAATCACTGTAGATACTTTCCCTATGGGGATCGACTTTGAAAAGTTTGAAAATACCGCCATGAAGCACCAGGCGGTAAAGCAAGAAGATTTTTCAACTTTTAGAACAGAATTAGAGCGCCACAAAGCTTCTAGCGATGGAAAAATCATCCTTTCAATTGATCGATTAGATTACTCAAAAGGCGTCATCAACCGCATTAAATCCTTTGAATACTTCCTAGAACAATATCCTCAATATCAAGAAAAGGTGAGATTAGTCATGGTTTCTGTCCCCTCAAGGACAAACGTTTCTCACTACAAAAAACTCAAAAGAGATACAGACGAAATTATCGGGAGAGTAAACGGAAAGTTTGCAACGGTCAATTGGACCCCAATTTGGTATTACTATCGTTCTTTTGATTTTGATGATTTGATTGATTTTTATTGCTTGTCAGACATCGCCATGGTGACTCCTTTAAGAGACGGAATGAACCTAGTAGCAAAAGAATACCTCGCTACACGAGTCGACAATAAAGGCGTTTTGATCTTAAGTGAATTAGCCGGTGCATCAAAAGAATTGCATCAATCTTTAACCGTTAATCCTTTTGACATCAAAGGTTTGTCTGAATCGATTTATGAGGCCATCAATATGCCCGAAGACGAACAGCTAGAGCGCAATATTGAGCTTCGCGAGCGTATTAGACGCTATAACGTAACCTTTTGGTCAGATAACTTTTTAGAGCGATTGTCTGCTATTGCAATCGATTCGCAGCAACACAAGAGTGTTCGTATCACAGAGGATATTATCAATGGCATAGCCAAAGATTACAAAGCCACCCATAAAAGATTGTTATTGTTAGATTATGATGGGACATTGGTCAAATTTCATAAGATGCGCAATAAGGCCTTGCCAAATAAACATGTGCTCAATACAATAAATCAGTTGAGTGAGGACGACTCCAATGATCTTGTCATCATTAGCGGGAGACCCATGTCCTTTTTAGAAAAAGTATTTACGAATAAAGCCATTACTTTAGTGGCAGAACACGGTCATTTTATCAGGCATGCACAAACTGACGAATGGATTGACAAGCATCCAACCAACAACGATTGGATGACGCATATACTTCCCGTATTGCAGCAGTTTACAGACAACACTCCCGGAACACTTATCGAGCATAAAAAGAATTCCCTGGTGTGGCATTATCGTAAAACTGATCCAGAATTAGGCGTCAATAAAGCCGAGGAGTTAAAAACGGTTTTGTCCAGTATGATCTCTAATGAAATTAGCATCATGGAAGGAAACAAGATTATTGAAGTGATTCCTGCTGGGATCAATAAAGGAATTGCAGCCTTTGATTTATTTTCTAGCCAAGAATACGACTTTGTATTTGTTGCAGGAGACGACGTTACAGATGAGGATATGTTTGAAAAGCTTCCAGAAGAGGTTATTTCCATCAAAATAGGACACAAACAAACTGCCGCGAAGTACACCGTGGGCAGTTCAGATAAATTAATTGATATTTTAAATAACTTTACAAAATAATCGAGCTATGAAAAAAGGATTCACCGCAGGAAATTTTGATATACTCCACCCGGGATACATTCAGTTATTTAAGGAGTGTAAAGCAAATTGTGATCATTTCACCATCTTGTTGCAAACAGATCCCTCTATTGAGCGACCAGAAAAACTGCAACCCATTCTCTCTACAGAAGAACGGATCGAGCAATTGATGTCAAATGTTTATGTCGATGAGGTTTTGGTGTATACCTATGAAAAAGATCTATTGGAACTAATCCAAGAGAACGATTTTGGGATTAGATTTTTAGGAGACGATTACATCGGAAAATCCTATACAGGTGACCAGTTTGGAATTCCAGTACATTTTGTTAGTCGTGACCATGGCTGGAGTACCACAAAATTCAAGTACATCATCGCCGAAAGCCTAAAGAATAGGGATGCCTAATCTTGATAAAGCACTACTGGGATAGAAAACCTATTGCAGTAATAACGCTTCTAGATATAATGCTACTCCATCCTCTATATTAGCTTTACAAACAGTGTTTGAGCTTTTGAGTACCTCTTCTTTTGCATTAGCTACTGCTACCCCTAAACCTGCATTTTCTAATAAGGTGGTATCATTATAATTATCCCCAAAAGCCACAACATTTTCCATTTCTATTTCAGAATATTTTTGCTGCAATAGTAACGAAAGCGCCGATGCCTTGTCTTGTTCAATATGGCTTACTTCGATATAAGTGTTTTTAGAACGGTAGGCATTGATTTCATTTTGATGCAATTGTAATTGTTGATACAACACTTCAATTTCTTCTTCCTCGCCCATACACATTACTTTATGCGCACTAATATTGCGCTTTCTCCAATCTGCAAGGCTTGCGGCTAAAGGGGCAATAATAGGAGCAACTTTAGTATTATGAGCCTCTCTTTTTGCCCAGTAATCGTCTGCAGGGACAACCCATTCATCTTTGTGATAAAGGCTTAGATGAATATTCGTTCCTTTGGTATATTCTACCATTTTTTCTAACAAAGCAAAAGGCATTTCTTGGCTAAAAAGTGTTTCACCTTTCCATTGAATCAAGCTCCCATTATAGGCAATGATAGGATCATTCTCAATGCCAAGTTCTGCCTGAAGTTGGCGTAAAGATTTAGGCATTCGAGAAGAGATTAATACAGAGGGATAAATATCTTTTAATTGCCCAAAAACAGCTCTCGTTTTTGAAGATAACTCTCGGTTTTTATCTAAGAGTGTCCCATCGATATCACTACAAATTAGTCGAATATTATGTTTCTTCATGTAAAATGAAATTTGCCCATTCTTTGGCATAATTTTCCCAAGAATAGTTGACTTTGGTTTGCTTTAAGTTCTCTCTAAAGGTCTTGTTTCTTGCTGTTTCAGTAACTGCAGTTATAGCCTCTTTGATGTCATTGATTTCTGGTAGACAAATACAACCAGTTTTATCTTGAGCTACAGCTTGAATTAAGCCCGGATGTTTTGTCACGACTAGTGGAGTTTCATAGTGGTAGGCCAGGGCTACAACACCACTTTGTGTTGCGCTAGTGTAGGGGAGTATGGTCGCATCAACTGCAGAAAAATAAATTGCCGCCTCTTTGTAAGATACAAATCGATTAACCACAGTGATTTGTTTTTCGAGCTGATATCGCTCAATTAATTGCTGGTAGCTTCTCCATTTTTCATAACATTCTCCCACAATAAACAAATGCTTTTCTGGGTGGTATTTTAAGGCTTCGATTAAAAGGGCTAAACCTTTATAAGGTCTTATCAGGCCAAAGAAGAGTATGGCTGTTTTATCTTCAGGCAAATTGAGTTTTTTTCGCGCTTCTTTTTGGTCTACTTTTGGAGGTAAGTTAGCTTCAATTGGATGCATCTTTCCCCAAATCTTTTTTTGGCTATTGCCTTTAATTTCTTTGGCAACTGCAGAAGATAAAGTGCTGAAAAGATCCATGGATTTTTCAAATCGCTGGGTTAGAAATCTATCCCAGGACTTAGGTTCGTGTGCTTGCCAATTATCTACCCAGCCTACTTTTTTAATAGAAGGATTAAGCCGTTTAGCAATGGCGTTATAACAGGGTGCTAGAAAAGGTGTCCAGTAACGAAACACTACCGCTTTAGGGTGTAATTGATTAATTGATTTGGCTACACTTTCCCATTGGAATGGATGATAAGCATGAACTTTCCTATCGATGGAAAGAGGTTGGTTTTCTGGTTCTGCTGTAAACTGGGTTTTTCCAGGAAAGAGCAAAGCGGGGTAAAGCTTTGTAAAGGTGAAGAGTTTGACCTTATAGCCCAGATCGGTTAGACTTTTTGCTAGAGCATGTTGGGTAACAGCTATGCCACCGCGGTAGGGTGCTGCTGGGCCAAGAAGTAAAAAATCTAGGGGCTTTTCTTGCGTCATTTTTAGGACGTAATAGGCTTGTGTTTAGGGAGCGATTGATACATCCACAGGGTAGCACATAGGCTTAAAAAGAAATAGGCGCTTGTGCCTAGTGCAAAGGCATAGTCCACCTCCCATACCCGACCTTGAAAGGGATGAAACATTATCATTAAACCCAATAACGATCGCGTTATTTCAAAAACAAAGGCCCATTTGTGACCATCCATGATAGAAGTAAACCCAAAGATGGTTGTAAAGATTAAAATCCCATAAGCCACTTGCGAAGAAATGTGTAAATCCGCAAATGAGGTTAAAAATAAAACGATAAAGGTATTTAATCCTATAAATTGAAATAATGCGATTAGTTTGTGCTTTAAAGTATAGACAGGAGCATACTTTTCTTGTTCAAACACATTTTCTACGATAGGTCGTGGAAAACGTGCTGCAACATCAGCGGGGCGCCAACCGGTGGGCATAAACCATAGTTTTAGTTTGTCTCCCCAGTTTTTTGCGTACCATGCATCTTTCGCTAACCCCCAGTTGTGCTGAAAGTTAATCAGGACAGGATTCCAAGTTTGTACCGGTTTAAGGGTGCCATAGACACAGGGAACATCTTCTAATTCTTCCTGAAAAGTTCCAAATATTCGATCCCATAAACAAAATATGGCCGATAGATTTTTATCGACATACTCTGGGTTAATCGCGTGATGAACCCTATGTTGAGAAGGAGTAACTAAAATATATTCTAACCAACCCAACTTCCCAATATGTCTGGTATGATACCAAAATTGACCAAATAGGTGTAAAGGTGCAAGCACAGTAATTACTTTATGTGGAATTCCTAAAAGGGCCGCTGGTAAAAGGAATAGTGCGCCAAAACCAATTAGGCTAGAAATACTTTGACGTAAAGCACAAGCTAGATTGAATTCCTCACTACTGTGATGAACAATATGTCGATTCCAAAAAACATTGATAGAATGGTTGAGACGATGGTTCCAGTAAGAGGCAAAATCAATACAGATAAAAGCGACAAAGTAGAGGAAAAAGCTTTCTTCGATCTCAATTAACCCTATGGCGTTTTTTAACAAAGGATAGGAGATAATAATAAGTCCAATCCCAAAAACATCTTTTAAAATATTGGTCATTCCAGAGCTAAGACTGGACAAGGTATCCATCAAAGTATAAGTCTGTTCTTTTTTCCAAGCCCCATAGGCGATTTCAATCAAAACTAAGACCAAAAAACTGGGGATGGCAATCAACAAAATTTCCGCATACATTTCCATCAACTACATATTTTGATGTAAGTTACGAATTAATTTTTTTCAACGAATACCCATTCTCCTTTTGTAAGAAGGGGTTCAGCTTGTTTGAATTTTACGGTTTTATTTTCTCCAGTAATGGTGTTTTTAATCGTCACACGATCATTTCGTCCAATTTTTGGTAGCTCTCTAGTAATGGTTTCGACCACTTGACGTCGTTGTCCACTTGCTCCAGCACCTATGGCGCGTTGCTTTTCGGCTAACTCTTCAGAGTTTAAGACATTGTCTTTAGTGGTTTTGAGCTTGTCTTTGGAGCGACTTGTTTTAGCTTCCTGAATAGAAGTGTCTTGTGAGGGGATGCTCCCTTTTAACAAGAAAGAAATCACTTCTCTATTAAGGCTCCCAATCATGCGTTTGAATAGTTCAAAGGCTTCAAACTTATAAATCAATAGTGGATCTTTTTGTTCGTGTACAGCTAATTGGACAGATTGTTTTAATTCATCCATTTTGCGCAAGTGATTTTTCCAAGCATCATCTATTAATGCAAGAGTGATATTGCGTTCAAAATCTTCGATAAGCTGTTTTCCTTTGGAAGCGTAAGCTTGCTCTAAATGCGTTACAACATTTAATGTTTTTGTACCGTCTGTAAATGGTACGACAATTTTTTCAAACTTATTCCCAGGGCGCTCATAGACATTTTTAATCACTGGAAAGGTCAGGGTAGCGTTGATTTCACCTTTTTGCTTGTAATAATCAAAAGTGGTTTGATAGAGTTTGTCAATCAACTCTCCCTCAGACATGCTTTCGAATTCGCTTGCAAGAACAGGAGCGGTAATTGAAAAAGTGCTGATGATCTCAAACTCAAAGTTTTTAAAGTCGTTCGTAGCTTTATTATTGAGTACAATCTCTTCGCAAGTTTCAAAGAGCATATTGGCAATATCCACTTTTAAACGATCTCCTTGCAGGGCGTGTTTTCTTCTTTTATAAATGACTTCGCGTTGGGCGTTCATCACGTCGTCATATTCTAAGAGGCGTTTACGAACGCCAAAGTTGTTTTCTTCTACTTTCTTCTGTGCGCGTTCGATAGACTTTGTCATCATCGAGTGCTGGATTACTTCACCTTCTTCAAGGCCCATTCTATCCATTACTTTTGCAACACGATCTGAACCAAAAAGACGCATGAGGTTGTCTTCTAAAGAAACGAAAAACTGTGAACTTCCTGGATCACCTTGACGCCCAGAACGACCTCTTAACTGTCTGTCTACACGACGAGAGTCATGTCTTTCTGTTCCTATAATGGCAAGACCACCAGCCGCTTTAACGGCATCAGATAATTTGATATCTGTTCCACGTCCCGCCATATTTGTTGCGATGGTTACTACCCCAGGATTTCCTGCTTCTGCGACAATATCTGCTTCTTTTTTATGCAGTTTTGCATTCAGTACGTTATGCTGAACTTTGCGAATGTTGAGCATTTTACTCAGTAGTTCAGAAATTTCAACAGAGGTTGTTCCAATCAATACCGGTCTTTTTTGTTGAGAAAGTTTAGTGACTTCTTCAATAACGGCATTGTATTTTTCACGTTTGGTTTTATAAATCAAGTCTTCTTGATCTTTACGTGCAATGGGTCTATTTGTGGGGATTTCAACAACGTCTAATTGATAGATTTCCCAAAATTCTCCCGCTTCAGTTACCGCCGTTCCTGTCATACCAGAAAGTTTGTGGTACATACGGAAGTAGTTTTGCAAGGTAACGGTAGCAAATGTTTGCGTTGCCGCTTCAATCTTTACATTTTCTTTGGCCTCAATGGCTTGGTGTAATCCGTCTGAATATCGACGACCATCCATGATACGCCCGGTTTGTTCATCTACAATCATCACCTTGTTCTCCATGACAACGTATTCTGTGTCTTTTTCGAAGAGGGTGTAGGCTTTAAAAAGCTGGGTCATGGTGTGAATGCGTTCACTCTTGATCCCAAAGTCTTTAAAAAGGACTTCTTTTTGTGCGGCTTCTTCTTCTACAGCAAGTTTTTGATTTTCAATTTTGGCAATTTCTGTCCCTATATCTGGAAGAACAAAAAAGCCTTTGTCTTGAACGCTTTCAGAAAGGTATTCTACTCCTTTGTCAGTTAATTCTACCGAATTGTTTTTCTCGTCAATGACAAAATAAAGTTCGGCATCGATCACATGCATCTCACGATTGTTGTCTTGCATGTAGAAGTTTTCTGTTTTTTGAAGTAGTTGTTTGACTCCTTCTTCACTCAAGAATTTAATGAGGGCTTTGTTTTTTGGTAAGCCGCGATATACTCTAAAGAGTAAAATTGCTCCCTCTTCTTTATCACCCGCATTAATTTTGCTTTTTGCTTCTGCTAATAGTGCGGTAAGCATAGTGCGTTGTTTGGTAAAGAGATCTGCTACCTTTGGCTTTAGCGCATCAAATTCATGCCTGTCTCCTTCTGGAATAGGACCAGAAATGATCAAAGGTGTTCGTGCATCATCGACCAAGACAGAATCTACTTCATCTACAATAGCGAAGTGATGTTTTCGCTGCACAAGGTCTTGCGGAGTATGTGACATATTGTCCCTTAAGTAGTCAAAACCAAATTCGTTATTGGTTCCATAGGTAATGTCTGCTAAATATGCTTTTCTGCGTTCTTCACTATTGGGTGTGTGATAGTCGATACAGTCGACACTAAGCCCATGAAATTGAAAGATAGGTGCCATCCATGCGCTATCTCGTTTTGCGAGGTAGTCATTTACTGTAACAAGATGTACTCCTTTTCCCGCAAGGGCGTTAAGGTACACTGGAAGGGTAGCAACAAGGGTTTTACCTTCTCCTGTTTGCATCTCGGCAATTTTACCTTGGTGCATTGCGATACCACCAATTAATTGGACGTCATAGTGGATCATGTCCCAGATGATGTCTTTCCCAGCAGCATCCCAACTATTAGACCACAGTGCTTTGTCACCTTGAAGGTTGACATAGGCTTTTTCACCAGAGATCTGGCGATCAAATTCAGATGCAGTGACTTCTATTTTAGTGTTATTTACAAAGCGTTTTGCGGTTTCTTTAACGGTTGCAAATGCTTCAGGAAGGAGTTCTAAGAGTACTTTTTCTGTAACAGTTAGTGCTTCTTTTTCTAATTGATCGATGCTGTTGTAGAGCTGTTCTCTTTGATCAATGTCTTCTGTAGCACTGATATCTTCTTTGTATTGAGCGATTTTTTGATCAAAGTCTGCTCTGGCAGCTTTTATTTCTTCCTTAAATGCTATTGTTTTAGCACGTAACTCGTCATGGCTTAGTGTTTCAAAAGCAGCTTCATGACTTTTTACAGCATCTACAAGTGGAAGAATAGATTTGAGGTCTTTCTTGGTTTTATCACCAACAAAAACTTTTAAGAGATTATTTACAAAACTCATAATTAAATTTCGGCATTATAAACTCAAATGTAATCAAAAAAAAAGCCTCATAACGAGACTTTTTCAACTTTGAGGTTTAATATTCATCTTCGTTCCAAAGATAATCTTCGTCTGATGGAAAATCAGGCCAGATTTCTTCAATGGATTCGTATACGTCTCCTTCGTCTTCCATGGATTGAAGATTTTCAACCACTTCGAGAGGAGCACCAGTTCTAATTGAAAAATCAATTAATTCGTCTTTAGTCGCTGGCCAAGGGGCATCACTTAAATAAGAAGCTAATTCTAGAGTCCAATACATGACTTTTTTTTTGCAAAAATAAATGTTTAGAACTTCTGCGCAAGTTATTTTGCTATTTTCGAGCAGGTTCCCATTTAATTTCTTTTACGTTAAGGTCATAAGAGAATTTTCTGGCAAGGGTGAAAAAGTAATCAGAAAGGCGATTGATGTAGAAAATTATTTCAGAAGCAACAGTTGTTAGTTCCTTAAGTTCAGTGATATAGCGTTCAGCTCTTCTACAGACACAGCGCGCTAGATGGGTATTTGATACTTGAGGATGCCCCCCTGGAATCACAAAATTCTTTAATGGCGGAAGATGATCTGTTATTCGATCAATACTTTTTTCAAGGGCTTCGACATGGGTGGTGTCAATTTTAGCGATGGGAAGGTCGTCTTTATCATTTGCTAATTGAGCGCCTATGGTCATTAAATCGTTTTGAATGACGATCAACTCTTTTTGAGTCTCTGGATCGGCTTGATCTCTAATAGCACCCACCCAGCTATTAAGCTCGTCGATGGTGCCATAACTCTTTATGCGCAAGTCGTGCTTTGGTACTCTTTTTCCTGAAAATAAACTCGTCGTACCATCATCACCCGTCTTGGTGTAAACTTTCATCTCTAGCATTTAATTTTTCTTTTTTTCGCGCTTCATATCTCTTTCTAAATCCTTGTTTATTTTTCTTTTTAGGGGGAGCGAACAATAATTTCTTGATGAGAAAATATCCCATTAAAAGCCCTAAGATTAAAACAATGGACTGTTTCATTAATGTAAAATTACAGTAATTTGTTTTAGGGAAGGATTAAATTCTCTTAAAATGCTGCTTTTTCTTTTAAGCGACCGCTTAAGGCGATTAAGAAGAACAAACCAAATAAGAAGATTGACCAGCGGGCTAAATAGTCGCCATAAATGCTGTAGAAGGTTAATTTGCTATTCAGCGGAATGATCCCACTTAAAGACCCTCTTTGCTCATAGCCTAAGGTTTGTAGTACTTCTCCTTTAGTATTGATGAACCCAGAAATCCCAGTATTGGCAGAACGTGCAATGGCTCTTCTGTTTTCAATCGCTCTAAGTCTTGCATAACTAAAGAGTTGTTGATGACCTTGTGTGTTGCCCCACCAGGCATCGTTTGTTATGATGCTTAAAAACTGGGCGCTATTGCGAACATATTCTGTCACATAAGCCCCATAAATAGATTCATAACAGACGATAGGAGCGGTTTTAATCCCCGCCTTATTTGTAAAGACTGTTCTGCTTTTTTGCACTCCACGGGTAGCAATTGTCCCACCAAAATCAAGTAAGAATTCCCCGAAAATTGGTTCTAGATATTTTTTATACGGCATGTATTCCACCCCAACTACAAGTTTTGATTTATGGTAATAAGCATCTTCTAGTTCATCTTCAAAATGGAAGACAGAATTGTAGACGTCATACCAAGCTCCATTGTTTAATCTGTTAGCTGTTACAGAGGGTGCAGTCTTGCTTCTAGGGTACAGGCGAATACTTTGTGCGCCAGTTACGAGAGATAGGGTAGGATATTGCGCAGTAAATTTTTTAATGTCTTGATAAAACGAACTTCGATTATAGTTTGATAGATTTAGACCATAGCCTTCATCAAAGTAGCCTTCTGGCGTAAGTAAAAAGTCAACGGTCTCGTCTAACTGACCTGCAGTACTTTCTTTAGTTAGTTGAAGTAGTTGTGGGTTAGTATACTGATATTTTTCTTGATAAGGATCGAGATTTGGTTGTAGTACAACCACCTTAGTGCTTTTTTCACTTTCAGTTGTGCTAAGATAAATCACCATTGATATAACAATGGGAATAGCGATCCATAAAAGTTGAGGGATATAGGCTTTTAACACATTTTTTAATGGTGTTCCACCAAAGTAGTTACGTAAGTATTTTAAACCGATAAAGTTCACTAGAAGCACCCAAAGCGTGCCGCCGAAGGCTCCAGTATATTCATACCATTGGATCCAATAAATACTTTCTGAAAAGACATTTCCTAGATTTAGCCAGGGCCATGAAAAATCCCAGTTGAGATGAAACTTTTCAAATGTCATCCAAAAGGAAATCAAAAACAGATAACTTGTTTTTTGTGGCAGTCTTGTTAACGACCAGCGGTGAATGGTAAAGATGATGGCATAAAAACTACTGTTGCAAAGTATCGCAAAAGCAGCACCAAATCCAGTAGAATTATAAATCCACCAGGTGGTAATTATGTTCCAAATGAAAAAGGCTAAATAGCTGTATCCAAAAACACTCCATGCTTTTCTTTTGTATTGCCCTTTATTGATTAGTTCGACCAGATAAAGAAGTGGGGTTATCCCAAAAAATGCCAAAAATGAAAGTCCATAAGTAGGCCATGCCAGCGCCATTAAAAGACCGCTTATAAGAGATAACTTCAATTCTTTTTTCATATGAAAACTAATTTCGAGCAACCACACAAAGAAAGTAAAAAAGTAGTTTGGATGGGTGTATTAAGACCGTATAAAAATTGTAATTTGCATTTAAATATATTTTATGATTAAAAAATCTATCCCGCATATTTTCACCTCTTTAAATTTGATAGCAGGTTGTTTAGCGGTTTATTTTGCTTTTTCACATCAATTTAACGCGGCCTTATTGTTCGTATTATTGGGTGTTTTTTTTGATTTTTTTGACGGTTTCTTTGCTCGACTACTAGGCGTTGAAAGCGAATTAGGGGTTCAGTTAGACTCTATGGCAGATTTGATTACAAGTGGGGTTGCTCCTGGGGCACTTATGTATCAACTGTTTTTACTCTCTGGCGTAAAAATCAATGATTACACCTTAAATATTTCTTCAGATATTTCAATTGTACTTTCTTTTGCTCCTCTTGCTTTAATAGGATTTACTATTACGTTAGGAGCAGCGTTTAGGTTATCAAGGTTTAATCTGTTAGAAGAAAAATTATCTTATTTTAAAGGGATACCGGCTCCAGCTAATGCTATTTTGATTATGGGTTTACCATTTGTCTTTCAGCATCCTAATCTAGTGGTCTTCAAAGCTTATTTGATGAATCCAATTAGTTTGATGATCTGTTGTACTCTATCGATCTTTTTGATGAATATACACTGGAAAATGTTCTCTCTTAAGACCAATGAGGGCATGCTTTCTTTTTTGTTCCCTGTCTTATTGCTTATTGGGGCGACACTTATGTTTTTATTATACGGTCTAGCAGCAATATCAGGTACAATTATACTTTATGTCGTTTTGAGTTCGATCAAGTACCTCTTTAAAATTTGATTTTCTTTTTGCGCAATTCAAAGTTCTGACCTAAGTAAACTTTCCTTACCATTTCGTCTTGGGCTAATTCTTCTGGAGCGCCAGCTTTTAGAATTTCCCCTTCAAACATCAAATAGGTTTTATCTGTAATGGCAAGGGTTTCTTGAACATTGTGGTCTGTTATTAAGATCCCAATATTTTTATTTTTTAAATGAGCAACAATACGTTGAATGTCTTCTACCGCAACTGGGTCTACCCCAGCAAAAGGCTCGTCTAATAATACAAACTTTGGGTCTGTCGCTAGGGCACGCGCAATTTCTGTTCTTCTGCGTTCTCCTCCAGATAATAGATCTCCTCTGTTTTTTCTAATGTGATTTAAACCAAATTCTTCTAAAAGATCTTCCATCTTTTGAATTTGTTGTTCTTTAGAAAGTGAAGTGAGTTGAAGCACACTTAAGATATTGTCTTCTACACTTAATTTTCTAAAGACAGAAGCTTCTTGTGCGAGATAGCCAATTCCGTTTTGGGCCCTCTGGTACATAGGGTAGGAAGTGATTTCTGTCTCATCGAGATATATTTTTCCGCCGTTAGGCTTAACTAAGCCAACGATCATATAAAACGAAGTGGTTTTTCCGGCACCGTTAGGCCCTAGAAGCCCTACGATTTCTCCCTGATTTACTTCAAGAGAAATTCCGCTTACTACTTTCCTACCTCGGTAAGATTTTTCTATGGATAGTGCTTTTAGTTTCATTTTAATCTTCGTTTTGTTCTAATGCTTCCCAATATTCAAAAGCACGTCTTAAGTGTGGAACTACAATTGTTCCTCCCACTAAAGTGGCAATTTCGAGGCTCTCTAGTACAGCAGATTTGGGCACCTTATTTTTGTAGCATTCTTCTAAGTGATATCGCACACAATCATCACATCTCAATACAGTAGAGGCAACTAGCCCCAACAATTCTTTTGTAGTGCTGTCGAGTGTTCCTGCTTGGTAAGCATTTGCATCAAGATTGAAAATTCTTTTGATGATTTTTGAATTCTCATCCAGTAACTTATCGTTCATTTTTGAACGATAGGCATTAAATTCTTCTACAAGCTTACTCATTTGCTTTTTGTTGTCTTTTGTATACGATTTTAGAGATAAAGATACTTACCTCATATAATATAAGTATAGGAATGGTTACGATAATTTGACTCGCAATATCTGGCGGTGTTATAATGGCAGAAATACTCAACACAATTACAATCGCAAATTTCCTATTGTTTCTTAAAAAGTCTGGCGTGACAAGTCCTATTTTAGTAAAGAAATACATTAAGATGGGTAATTCAAAAATAAAGCCCGATGACAAGACAGCGGCCCTTAATAAACTGATGTAACTGTCTAAGTCAAAATCATTAAAGACTTCGTTGCTTACCGTGTAACTTCCTAAAAAGTTGATGGATAGCGGAGTAACAATATAGTATCCAAAGAGGACGCCTATGAAGAATAAGAAGGAAGCAATAAAGATAAAGCCTCTTGCATTTCTTTTTTCATGAGCGTGAAGCCCAGGGCTAATAAAGCGCCAAAATTCCATTAATATATATGGGAAAGCCAAAATAAATCCAGCAGTAATAGAGGTCCACAAATGGGCAGAAAATTGCCCTGATACCGCACGACTTTGGATTCTAAAAGGGAGCTCTTCAATGCAAAAACTGGTGCCTTGCCCCATCATTTTTGAGATATTACAGAAAAGTTCATAGGTAAAAAAGTCTGCTTTTTTTGGCCCGAAGATAAGGGTGTCAAAGATGAAATCCTTGGCGAGAAATGCACCAAAGCCTATAATGACAACAGCTAGTGAGGCGCGGATTAAATGCCATCGCAGTGCTTCTAGGTGCTCTAGAAAAGACATTTCGTTTTCTTGGATCATTCGCTTATTCCTTCTTTAATTATGTCTAAACTATTGACAATGCTTTTGTAGTGTCCCACTGTTTCTGCAAAAACATGCACAATGGAATTTTCTTTAAAAATATGTAATGCTTTGATAACAAATGAGTCTTCCAATAATGTAGTAGTAGAATTCATGATATCTTTTGCATTAAACATAAGTCTTGATTTTATTACTCCAAAAATTTTAAGTTTATGTAACAATTCAATTGAGTTAATAAGGGAAAATTCTTTTGTAAGTATTATATTTAAGCTACAAATTTAAAGTATTTGATTTAAAGCATTCATGTCTTCATTGCAATTAACAGAAGAATTAAAAAAATTATTTGGTTTTTCCTCTTTCAAAGGATTACAGGAAGAAGTTATAAAAAACGTCTTAGCAAAAAAGAACACCTTTGTAATTATGCCTACCGGGGGGGGCAAGTCTCTTTGTTATCAACTTCCTGCACTTATATCTGAAGGAACTGCCATAGTGGTATCTCCATTAATCGCCTTGATGAAAAATCAAGTTGACGCTATTCGGGGGATTTCCCAAAAAGATGGAATTGCGCATGTTTTAAATTCTTCTTTGACAAAAACTGCAACTGAACAAGTAAAAAAAGATATCCGTAGCGGGATCACAAAACTACTATTCGTCGCACCAGAATCTTTAGCGAAGGAAGAAACGCTTCAATTTTTAAAGCAATCAAAAATTTCTTTTTTAGCGGTAGACGAAGCCCATTGTATTTCTGAATGGGGACATGACTTTAGACCCGACTATCGCAATTTGCGTCATATGTTACAACAGATTGATCAAGATCTTCCGGTGATTGCCCTAACGGCAACGGCCACCCCAAAGGTGCAAGAAGATATCATGAAAAACCTGAAAATTACAGAGGCTAAAATTTTTAAGTCTTCCTTTAATCGCCCTAACCTTTATTATGAGGTTCGTTCAAAAACGAGCCAAGTAGAAACAGAGATCATCAAATTTATCAAAGAGCGAAAGGGCAAGTCAGGGATTATTTATTGTTTGTCAAGAAAGAAAGTTGAAGAATTAGCTCAGATACTTCAAGTAAACGATATTAATGCGATTCCATATCACGCAGGTTTAGACGCAAAAACTAGAGCGAATAATCAAGATGCCTTTTTAAAAGAAGAATGTGATGTAGTCGTGGCAACGATTGCTTTTGGGATGGGAATTGACAAGCCAGATGTCCGTTTTGTAATTCATCACGACATTCCAAAAAGTATCGAAAGTTATTATCAAGAAACCGGAAGAGCAGGTCGAGACGGCGGCGAAGGCTATTGTCTAGCTTTTTATGCCTACAAAGACATTGAAAAGCTTGAAAAGTTTATGTCGGGTAAACCCGTTGCAGAGCAAGAAATTGGGATTGCTTTATTGAATGAAATGGTGGCTTATGCAGAGACCTCTATTTCTAGAAGGAAGTTTATCTTGCATTATTTTGGGGAGTATTTTGATGTTGAAAAAGGCGACCCTAATAAGATGGATGACAATATGCGTTATCCCAAAACTAAAGTTGAAGCAAAAGAAGAGTTACAATTATTACTTACAACAATTGAGCAAACAAGAGAGCAGTTTAAGGCCCGCGAGCTTGTTAAGACCTTGATTGGACAACAAAACGCTATTATTAATAGTCATAATAGTGCGAAGTTACCCATCTTTGGTCAAGGAAAGCATAAAAATGAACCTTATTGGATGGCTCTTATCAGGCAGGCAAATGTCGCTGGATATTTAAAAAAAGAAATTGAAACCTACGGGGTGATTAAAAGAACAACTGCCGGTGTTGCTTTTCAATCTAAACCCCTATCGTTTTTAATGACAGAAGACCATGCCTATACAGAGAAAGCGAAACCTGCTTTTACTGGAGTGAGAGATACCGTTAATGATCTACCATTGAAAAATTTATTGGTAAAATTGCGCAAGCAAGTTGCCGATAAAAATGAGGTGCCCCCATACACTGTTTTTCAAGAAAACTCCATCAATGACATGACTTTAAAGTATCCTATTACCATCGAAGAAATGATCAATATCCACGGAGTAGGAGAAGGAAAGGCTAAAAAATACGGCCCTATTTTTATCAATCTGATCAAAAAATATGTGGAGGATAATAATATCGCTCGCCCAGATGATTTGGTGGTAAAAAGTACTGGGGCAAATTCTGGATTAAAATTATATATGATCCAAAGTGTCGATCGAAAATTACCCCTAGAAGATATTGCCTCTGCAAAAGGAATGAATATGACAGAGTTTATCCATGAAATGGAAACCATTGTCTTTGCGGGAACAAAATTGAATATCAATTATTGGATCGATGAAATCTTAGACGAAGATCAACAAGAAGAACTGCATGAATATTTTATGGAGGCAGAGAATGATACCATCGCAGAAGCTATTGAAGAGTTCGAAGGAGATTATGACGAAGAGGAGATTAGACTCTATCGCATTAAATTCACTAATGAGGTAGCGAATTAATTCCACCTTATTGCCCTATATTTACCGTCTAAAAATCACATACTATGCAAGACGGACTATATGCTAAATTTAGCACTCCAAAGGGAGAAATACTATTATCACTAAGCTATGACAAGACGCCAGGAACTGTGGCTAACTTTGTAGGTCTAGCAGAAGGAAGTAAAAAAAACAGCGAAAAGCCTGAAGGTGAGCCTTATTATAATGGGCTTAATTTTCACCGTGTAATCCCAGACTTTATGATTCAAGGTGGATGTCCACAAGGATCTGGTATGGGCGGTCCAGGCTATCAGTTTGATGACGAATTTCACCCTGAATTGCGTCATGATAAACCCGGCGTACTTTCAATGGCTAACGCTGGCCCTGGAACAAACGGGAGTCAGTTTTTTATCACTCACCTAGCAACACCATGGTTAGATGATAAACATACCGTATTTGGACATGTGATTCAAGGGCAAGATGTTGTCGATAGCATTGCACAAGGGGATAAAGTAGATGCATTAGAAATTATTCGTGTGGGTGATGCTGCCAAAGCTTTTAATGCTACTGACGCCTTTACAGCTTTTGAAGCAAATAAGATCGCTAAGATTGAAGCTGCAAAAGCAGCTCAAGCAGAAGCACTTGCTGGTATTACAAAAGGTTTTGATCAAACAGAGAGCGGTTTATTTTATCATATTGATAAGGCAGGAGAAGGAGATCAACCTGCAAAGGGGAATAGTGTAAAAGTACACTATAAAGGAGAGTTACTTGACGGGACTGTTTTTGATTCTTCCTTTAAACGCAACCAACCCATCGAATTTAGTTTAGGAGTAGGACAAGTAATCCCTGGTTGGGATGAAGGGATTGCCCTTTTGAATAAAGGTGCAAAAGCGACCTTAATCATTCCTTCTGACTTTGCTTATGGTGCAGCTGGAGCGGGTGGTGTTATTCCACCTAATGCGACTTTAAAATTTGAAGTAGAATTAGTCGATTTTAAATAAAAAAGCCAGCAGGTTCATTTCCTGCTTTCCATTTTATATTACACCCCATGCTAGGATATTGTTTTTCTAGTATGGGGTCTTTTTTTAGTAAGTTGTCTACGGCATTTTGTAGATCCTCTCCTGTAATGGGAGTGTTATTTCCAGGTCTAGACGCGTCAAATCTACCGCGGTAGACCAATTCGTTTTTAGCATTGAGTAGATAAAAATCTGGAGTACAAGCTGCATCATAGGCTTTTGCCACTGCTTGACTCTCATCGTATAAATAGGGAAAAGAAAAGTTCTTCTCAAGGGCAAGTTCTCGCATTAAATCTGGGTGGTCTGCTGGGTAATTTTTGACATCATTACTTGAAATGACAATCGTTTCTATCCCCTTGCCTTTATTTTCTTTGGCGAATGCCACAAATGCATCTAGTAAATGTATGACATAGGGGCAATGATTACAACTAAAGACCACGATGGTGCCATTTTCTCCTTTTAATAGCTGGAGTGAATAGATAGAATTATCTACCACATTTGGTAAAAAAAAGTCTGGAGCAATTGTCCCCAACGGGAGCATATTTGATTCAACGAGTGCCATATTTTTTTTTATTCCTCAAAATTATGTAATTTGAAAGTAAATATACATTTGACTTATGAAAACTATGCAAGATTGGCTAGACGCTTATGCAGAAAGCCATCAAAACAAAACCAATAAAGCGATCCACTTTGTCTGTGTTCCGCTAATTGTATTTTCTGTGGTAGGCTTATTTATGTCTATTCCTAATGATTTATTAATTGACATAACGGGTATTCAATCTGATGCAATCGCTAACTGGGCGGTGGTAACCTTGATTCCTATTATGTTTTTCTATTTAAGACTCTCTGTTAAAATGAGTGTTTTGATTTTTGCCTTTTTGAGTTTGTGCATTTTTGGGAACGCACAAATTGCTACTATAATGCCCTTATGGCAAGCTGCATTAGGTGTTTTTGTGGCTGCGTGGCTAGGGCAGTTTTATGGTCATAAATTAGAAGGGGCAAAGCCTTCTTTTTTTGATGATTTAAAATTTTTACTCATCGGTCCTGCATGGATTTTAGATGATATATTCTTTAAAAAATAAGTAATTGATTGGATTCGATAATTTTGAGCAAGTAGATTTTCGCGTAGGGACAGTAGTGCAAGTGGATACCTTTCCAAAGGTTAAAAAACCAGCGTACCAACTTACAATTGATTTTGGCCCCCTTGGGGTCTTAAAATCATCTGCTCAAATAACGACTCGTTATTCAATTACAGAAATGTTAGGTCGCCAAGTTGTGGCTGTGGTGAATTTTCCAGTAAAGAGAATTGCCAATTTTAATAGTCAATGCCTTGTGCTGGGAGCAACACAAGGCAATGATGTTTTTCTTCTCTCTCCGCAGGCGACTGTGGAAAATGGACAGATCGTTCGTTAATTACATCAAATCTGCATAAAAGAGCATGTTGGCATACAATTGTTGTGTGCCTAGCCAGAAGGCTCTAAAGTTGGTGTTGTCTGTCATTAATAGGATAGAACCTCTCCCTTTTGATTTGACTTTAAAAGGAACAGAGCCTTTGAGTAATTCTAGTTGTTCCTCTGAAATATAGCCACTTAAAATAGGATCCTGGGTGTACTGAATCGGATTATCATAGCTGTTTTCTTCAGGCTCCATAAAGATTTTTGAATTTCTAAAGAGCGCTAGGTAGTCATCTTCGATGCCAAAGTTAATTGGGTGCGAGCGGTCAATACGACTGTTGAATATCGCTCCGCCTATGGCTTGAGCTCCCTTGAACTTTCCTTGATTAACAAAAGAAACATCTTCTGCGACGAGTTCTTTTTCTCTAAACTCTTCTTCAATTAATTCTTGTTTGTTTGCCCATTTCACCGCATCGCGGTAAGCGATTAAGTGTCCGCCATTTTTGATCCATGCGGATAATTTTTCTTTGGCATCATTCAATAATCTACCGTTATAACTAGGTAATACGATATGAGTGTATTTGCTTATATCCCGGTATTTGATTGATTTAACATCGAGCTTAGTGACGGGCATATCGTATTGAGTATCCATTAAATACCAGATTTCACCTGCATCATAACTTCGCACACCATCACCGACTAATAAAGCGACCTTTGGTTTTTTAATGGTTTCAAAGTTTCTTGAACCTAAGTCAATTCCACGTGTTAAACCTGTGCTAACGCTATGGATATTGATTTCTGCTGCAGTAGCCACTTCTTGCATAAGCGCAAAGAGTTTATTTTCAGAAATCGCTTGATTGGCTACTGGAATCATAATACTCCCATAGTCATACGAGCGCCCTTCTAAAGAGAAGGGTTGCATTCCCACTTTAACGCGAACACCGGCATCTAATAATTGATAAATGGCTTTTGGAGTAAGGTAGCCATGTCCTTCAAATAGGTAAGCATAGGCAGCTTGTTCTACATTCTTAACTTTTGGCCGTTCAATCTGGGTCAATTCTTCTCCGGCAGTGTTGAGGTCTCTAACTTTGGTCATATTGACATCAAAAGCATGTGAAAGTGTCCAAGCAGATACATCATAAAATAAACTGTCTTTAAATGTTGTTTGTTCGCTGAATATGGCTTGAACTAAACGTTGTTTCTTTTGCGTTAGCGGAACAATAAAACTGTTTTCTTGTGGATATTGCTTTCCGCCTTTTTGAAAATTTTTATTTAAGCGATGAACTTTAATGTCGTGTCTCATTAATACCTCTGCTAAACGGTAACTGGTAGAGGCGTCTTTTTGATTCCCAAAAACAATCGCCTTTTCTCTATTTTTGAGTCCTTCTGCGCGTGCATTATTGTAGAAATCCCGTTGATAGTCTAAAAGGTCTTTTCGCAACGCTTGTGCAGCTTCTAAGGTAGAGAGGGCAGCCGTAAATTGATTGCGAATGGTAAATGGAAAAGTGAGTAAACCGTTTGCGGTTTCTTGTGCGTGGCCTCTTGAACTGGCTTGTTCAAATAAAATCCCAATTGAACCATTGACATCTGGATAGGTCGAGCCTTTTCCATAATAGAAATCGTCATAATCCTCTTCGGTGTAATACAATGAACCGATTTTATTCAAGGCCTTTTCATGAAACTTTCCAATGGCCATGGTTAACTCTTGGTTTTTCTTGGGCGTCAAAGGGTTGACCCTTGATTGAATCCCAGGTTGAAAGAAAAAGGTTTCGTTTGTGCCCATTTCGTGATGGTCGGTTAAGACATTTGGCAACCAGTCGATAAAACTAGCAATACGGGCTTTTGATTCGTTTAATTGAACCGGTAGCCAGTCTCTATTCATGTCAAACCAATAGTGGTTAGTTCGGCCTCTGGGCCAAGCTTCAGTGTATTCTCTATCATTGCTATCTGGAGTGATATTTTGTGCTTTATGGGTGTTCGCCCATTGTGAAAAGCGCTGTAAACCATCTGGGTTAAAACTGGGGTCAAATAAGATAACAGTGTTTTCTAGAAGTTCTGCCACTTGATCACTTTGTGATGCTGCAAGATGGTAAGCTACAAGTAGTCCTGCATTTGCTCCACTGGGTTCATTCCCGTGGATAGAGAAGCCTTGATAGACAACTGCTGGCATGGTTGAGGTATCTAAATTCTCTCCTTCAGGTTCTGTTAAAGCGATATGATCGATTTTAATTTGATCGAGCTTTTTATGATTATTTTCACTTGTAATGGTTAATAAAAACAGGGGACGATCTTCATAAGTTTTTCCTCTATTCTCAATTTGTATTCTGTCTGAAGCTGCGGCTAGGGTTCGCATATATTCAGAAAGTTTATCATGACTCACATGCCATTTTCCTACTTCATAACCTAAAACTTCAGTAGGAGTGGGGATGTTTGGGTTGTAGTTTTGATTATTGGGTAAATAGTAATCAAGTTGAGTTTGTGCATTTATAGCATAGCTGCTTAAAAGCAAAAATAAAAGTGTTGCTATTTCTTTCATGAATTTATATTTCAAAACTCAATGTAAAAAAAAACCGTTTCACAGAGAAACGGTTGAACTTTTATTTTAGTTGATTTAAATATCTTCGAAGTCTAAATCGGTGTATTTTTCAGGTACATCAGAAGTGGCATATCCGTTTTTATCCTCTGCAGAATAATTTTTTTGGTGTCTTTCGCTAATGACTTCATTCCCACGTTCTTTGATGATATAATCCATCATTTCTCCTAAGATTTCTTTAAAATCGCTAAAGTCTTCTTTGTAGAGATAAATTTTGTGTTTTTTGTAATAATAACTTCCGTCGTCATTTGTAAACTTCTTACTCTCTGTTATGGTAAGATAGTAGTCACTTGCTTTTGTTTCCCTTACATCAAAAAAGTAAGTTCGTCTTCCAGCCCGAAGTACTTTTGAGTTTATTTCCTCTTGAGGTGAATCCATTTTAGTTCAATTAGGTTCTAGTAATAGTGATTTTGTTCACCTAATAATAGTCAATTCTACGTAAAATTGCTAAAAAAAATTAAACAAAACAAATTCTTAAGTGATTTCTGCGCTTTGTTTTTCTGCTAGATCTCGATAATGCCCATCAATTTTGAGTAATTCATTGTGTGTTCCTTGTTGTATGATTTCACCATCTTCAAGGACGATTATCTTATTGGCATTCTTTACAGAAGTCACGCGATGACTTACAATACAAGTCGTTTTGTCTTGACTAATGCGATTGAGATGCGCAAGGATTTTCTCTTCTGTATCAGCGTCTACGGCAGATAGGCAGTCATCAAACAAAAGAATCATGGGGTCTTTGATCAATGCTCTGGCGATTGAGATCCTTTGGATTTGTCCTCCAGATAAGGTGACACCTCTTTCTCCTAATAGGGTTTTATATTGATGTTTAAAGTCTATTATGTTATTGTGTACTGCGGCATTTTTTGCTGCTTCAACAATTTCTTCATAGGAAGCATTATTTTTTCCAAAACGAATATTTTCTTCAATACTTTCTGAAAATAAAAATGGATTTTGGGGGACATAACCTATGACTTCCCTTAGGTTGTTTAAGGAGTAGGTATTGGCATTTTGATGGTCAATGATAACTTTTCCCTCGTTGGGATCATATAATCTAGCGATCAATTCTAATAAGGTAGATTTTCCCGCTCCGGTTTTCCCGACAATTCCTAAAGTTTCACCTTCCTTTAGTTCAAAAGAAATATCTTTTAGTGCCCTAATTCCAGTATCTGGATAAGTAAAAGAAACATTTTCAAAGCTCAGTTGGGCTTGTTTGATTTTTTTAGTGGAAAAACCATTTTCTATACTGGGTTTTTGCTGTAAAAAAGCATTGATGCGTTTTTGTGAGGCTTCTGCTTGTTGCACAAGAGAGGTTACCCATCCTACAGTAGCTACTGGCCAGGTTAGCATGGTGACATAGATAATAAACTCTGCCAAAACTCCGATTTCAATTTCCCCAGCGATATACTGTTTTCCGCCTACATAAATGACTATTAGATTGCTAAATCCGATTAATAAAATCATTAATGGGAAAAACCACGCTTGAATTTTTGCCAAAGCGACATTTTGATTTTTACTTTTTAGGGCTAGCACTGCAAAATTGTTTTCTATAGAAGGTTGAATGTTGTAGGATTTTATCACGCCGATCCCACTAAAAGCCTCTTGGGTAAATGATGATAATTTTGCTAAAGTCTCTTGAACTGCCGTGCTACGAATATTAATGGCCTTGCTAAGCTGATAAATAGTGATGGATAATACAGGTAAGGGGAGAAGAGTGTAGAGGGTAAGGCTAGGAGCAATACTCACCATATAGCTTATCACAATCACAAAAAGGGCAATGGTATTGATACTGTACATTAAGGCGGGGCCAAAATACATCCTCACCTTACTTACATCTTCGCTAATGCGACTCATTAAATCTCCTGTTCTGTTCTTTTTGTAGAAGGTGCTGCAGAGTACTTGGTAATGTTGGTAGACTTCGTTTTTTAGATCGTATTCGATAAAGCGAGAAACATTAATAATCGTTTGACGCATTAAAAAAGTAAAGAAACCAGACACCAGCGAAGCAGAAATAATCAGGGCTATATTAAAGAGTAAAATACCTTCTAATTGACTGCTATCTTGATTCGATTGATTCAAATACTGCTCGATTGCTGTCATTGAATTACCCACTAAACGAGGGGTAAACAAAGAAAAAATCCTTGCAATAATGGTAATAAAAACCCCGATAAGTAATTTATATCGATAGGTAAATAGGTATTTGTTAAGGTATTGTAGTTCCTTCATAATTGCGCCCCAAAGGTAAACATTTGAATATGGGAAAACTCTTTAGAAAAGAAAAAAATAAAACTGTTTTTTCCCGTATAAACTATTATTTTTGTGCCTTAAAGTTCTTTGAAGATGTTAACACGACGCCAAATTCGCGTAAAAGTAATGCAAGCCGTTTATGCTCAATATAACGGTAATCTCCTCTCTTTAAAAGAAGGAACAAATGCTATAGCTAAGAGTTGTCAGGATATGTTATTACTGCACACTACACTGCTCTATCTCTTTAAAGCTTTATGGGAATATGCCTCAGAACAAGATAAAATTCAAAATAAGCAGCGCAGAGGCGATGCCCCTCTCAATGACAATTACGCAAAAATTGTCAGCTTAGCTCCTTTAACCCTCATCGCAAAACATCCTTTTTTAGCTAAAAAAATTGAGCAGCACAAACTCAACACTTGGGATTTAGAATTTGATTATGTGCGCCAACTATTTGAAACCATTGTTAAAAGTGAGTATTATCAAGCGTACAAAGAAACAGCTGCGCCCAGCTTTAAAGAACAACAAAAATTTATAGTAAAACTATTTAAAGAAATCATCGCCCCAGATGAACCCCTTTATCGCTATATAGAAGATCTAAATATGCAGTGGGTAGATGATTTGCCAGTTGTTAATACTTTTATTCTAAAGCAATTGCGAAAATTACGCGAAGAAGATATGTCTTCTCTCGCTTTTCCAGATTTAGCCGAAAGGGTAGAGGATATTGATTTTGGGAAATCACTCTACGAAAAAGTTATTGCAAATGAAGAGGCCTTGCAAAGTGAATTTGAAGGGAAAACCCCTAATTGGGATAAAGATCGCATCGCAACACTAGATGGACTCTTAATCAAAATAGCGATCGCAGAGTTGATTTATTTTGCAGACATCCCGCCAAAAGTAACCTTAAATGAATACCTAGAATTAGCAAAAGAATATTCCACCCCTAAGAGCAATCAATTCATTAATGGGGTTTTAGATAGTCTAGTGAAAGAGTACATAAAAGACGATCGTCTCAAGAAAAAAGGGCGAGGCTTATTGGAATAATTTTTGCTATATTTGACTTGGAAAAAAATATAATTAATACCATGAAAAAATATTTCATTTTATCGCTCTCTGCAATTGCTCTTACATTTACAGCATGTGGAGGAAACACTGAGAAAAAAGAAGCACCTGCTACTGCAGTAGAAGCTTCTTCTGCTAAGGCAGTTTCTAACGCACCAGTAATGACGTTTGATAAAACGATTCACGACTTTGGAGCGATTCAAGAAGGACAAAAAGTTGAAACACTTTTTACCTTTACAAACACTGGAAAATCTGACTTAGTAATTTCTGATGCTCGTGGTAGCTGTGGTTGTACTGTACCTGAGTATCCAAAGAACACTGCAATCGCTCCAGGTGCAACTGGGCAAATTCGCGTAAGCTTTGACTCAAGCAACAAACCTAACTTACAACAAAAGACAGTAACTATTTCTGCGAATACAGATTCTGGTCGTGAGACTATCCGTATCAAAGCAATGGTTCAAGCAGACCCAGTAAGACAACAACAACGTGAAGCAGCTGCTGCAGCGCGTTTACAAAACTAATTAATGGATCAACTACCCTTTTTACTCTTAATGTTAGTGGTGTTTGTGTTTTTCATCATCCTACCACAACAACGTAGACAAAAAAAAGAACGCAATTTTATGAGTGCCTTAAAGAAAGGCGATCGTGTAATCACTAAAAGTGGAATGCATGGTAAAATTGCAGAGTTGAATGATAAAGACGACACTTGTGTGGTCGAAACATTGGCTGGAAAAATCAAAATGGAGCGAACCGCTATTTCTCTTGAATTAAGTGCAAAACTTAACCCGAAAGAAAAAAAGTAATCCCTTTTGATTTCAAAACTTTTTTAAAACCAACCCACTTGCGGGTTGGTTTTTTTATTTTTGCAAAAACAATTCCATGTACCATAGACTTATTAAGCCCCTCTTATTTCTCTTTGATCCAGAAAAAGTCCACTACTTTTCCTTCTTTATGATCAAACTACTCTCTGCTATTCCAGGAGTCTCTGCAATAATAAGAAGCTTATATCAAGTCAAACATCCCAGCTTAGAACGTGAAGTCTTTGGCTTGAAATTTCCTAACCCAGTAGGTCTTGCGGCAGGTTTTGATAAGAACGCCGTTTTATACAAGCAACTGTCTAACTTTGGCTTTGGCTTTATTGAAATAGGTACGCTAACTCCAAAGGGACAAGCAGGTAACCCCAAGAAAAGATTGTTTCGCCTTATAGAAGACGAAGCCATCATCAACCGTATGGGTTTTAATAACGAAGGGGTTGACGATGCAGTAAAGCGACTAAAGAAAAACACTAACGTCCTCATAGGCGGGAATATCGGGAAGAATAAAGTCACCCCTAACGAAGAAGCCGTTAATGATTATATCTACTGTTTTGAAGCTCTTTTTGATCATGTCGATTATTTTGTGGTCAACGTGAGTTCCCCTAATACGCCTAATCTAAGGGCTCTCCAAGACAAAGCGCCTTTAACCCATTTACTCTCCACCTTAAAAAGTTTGAATGATCAAAAGAACAAGCCAAAGCCCATATTGCTCAAAATCGCTCCAGACTTAAGCGACGATCAATTGCTCGACATTATCGAGATTGTAACCAGCGTTAAAATCGACGGAGTAATCGCCACGAACACAACTTTGAGTAGAGAAGGGCTACAATCTGCTGATAAAGAAGAAATGGGTGGTTTAAGCGGGAGACCCTTGACACAACGCAGTACAGAGGTTATTCGCTTTTTAGTTGAAAAGAGTAACAATGCCTTCCCGATCATTGGAGTAGGAGGGGTCCATAAACCTCAAGATGCCATTGAAAAACTCGAAGCGGGCGCTGCTTTAGTACAACTTTACACCGGCTTTGTTTATGAAGGCCCTGCAGCAGTAAAGAATATTAATAAGGCTTTGATTGAGTGGGGATCTAATTAAGTGTTTCGATATCCAAAGTGAACTTATTAGTTTTTAGTCTAAAAGAAAACTTCGAGGCGCTACCGCCTAGATAGTCGTTTTTAAAAATATCTTTATGCTTCAGTGTATTGTTTAAAGTGCGGTAATTATACTTACGCAGGTGTGATTTATATACATATTTGTATATTTGTATTCATAAATGACGCTTTTTATGGAGGTTTTAGGACAGCATATCACCGCTTTACGCAAACAAAAAGGCTGGTCACAAGCAATCTTAGCCCAGCAAATGGGTATGCCTAGACATGCCCTTACCCTAATCGAAACCCTAAAAAGAAAAATTAGCGTCACAGAATTACAAAAGGTCGCGCAGTTGTTTCATTTGAGCATGGACGAGTTGCTCGACCCTAATTTTAACCCAAATCAACCACTAACAAAGCCCAAACCCATGATTGCCCAATCTACTTTAAGAATGAACATTCCAGCCACGTCCCTGGAAAAGATGGAGCAAGTTCTGCTCTATGTTTTACAAAAATGTGCCGCTAAGCCTAATGTAGGCGAAACTGTTTTGTACAAACTCCTCTATTTTGCAGACTTCAATTATTATGAGCGATACGAAGAGCATTTAAGCAGTGCAACTTATCGCAAGCTACAGCACGGTCCAGTACCTAAAGAGTTGCAAGTCCTTTTACAGCAAATGCAAGCAGCGCACAAGATTGAGCAGCACAAAACCCAGTTTTATGAGTTCGCACAAACCCGTTACTTACCTTTGGTTGCTCCAGATTTACGTTTGTTAAAAGCCAGCGAAACCCAAGTGATTGATCAAGTGATACATCAGTTAGGGGATATGCCAGCAAAAGCCATTAGTGCTTATTCACATGAGGATATGCCCTGGAAAGCCACAGACTACAATGCTGTGATCGATTATGAACTCGCCTTTTACAGAGAAGCCCCTTATTCAGTTCGCCAATACCTGCCCCAAGATGACGATTGAAGCACTAGAAGCTTTTCAAAAGGATATTAAAAAATTACAGAAGAAATATGCTACCCTAGCGGGGGATATTGCTTTAGTGAAGAAAGTTATCCTTGTGCATCTTCAAGCGCGACCACCTTTTAGTTATACATTACAAACTGCTCAAACAGTTTCAGCAGTTATAAAAGTCAAAAAGATCGCCAGTCGAAGTTTTAAGGGGAGGGGAGTACAATCCGGTTTTAGATTAGTTTATGCTTATTTCGAAAAAGAAGAACGTATTGTTTTAATTGAACTCTATCATAAATCAAAACAAGCGAATGAGGATAGAGAAAGGATAAAAGCTTTTTTTAGCGAACGAGCTGACTGGCGCGAGGGTAAAGAAAAATGAAGATTTGTGTCTTCTGTTCATTTTGTCTTGATACAAAACGAACCAAAAAATCAAGACTACACAAAATAAGCTAAAAAGTGAACCGCTCTCCTAAAGCAAAAGAACTCGCTACGCTCAAACAGCTTTTGCTCTTTAACGGAGATTACTTCTCTTTTCTTTAGGCCGATTTCTTGAAGGTCAAAGGGGATTATTCTCAGGCTCAGTGTCCCTATGTGGTCATTGAGCAAATTCGAAATGACCGTATCAATAAGATCAAAAAAAAGCCTGAAGGAAACTTCAGGCTTTTTCACTTTATAAAGTAAGGCTTAGTCAAAATAACTAAACGAATCCTCTGGTTTAATGGTTAAAAGTGTTTCATAAATCAAACGAATCACATTTTCAACATCTTCCTTTTGCACCATTTCTACTGTGGTGTGCATATAACGCAAGGGGAGCGAAATTAAAGCAGAGGCAACTCCGCCATTACTATAGGCAAAGGCATCGGTATCTGTCCCTGTAAATCGAGAAGACGCTAAACGTTGGAAAGGAATTTCTTTGGCTTCAGCTGTGTCGAGTATCCTTTCGCGAAGCTTATTATGCACCGCTGGTGCGTAAGAAACCACCGGACCATCTCCAATCTTTGTGTGTCCCTGTTCCTTTTTATTAATCATAGGCGTGGTGGTATCATGGCAAACATCTGTCACGATCGCAAGATCAGGCTGGATCGTTTGGGTGATCATTTCTGCTCCGCGTAAACCTACTTCTTCTTGGACAGAGTTAGTTATATAAAGACCAAAGGGTAATTCTTTTTTGTTCTCTTTTAACAAACGCGCTACTTCTGCAATCATAAATCCACCGGCGCGATTATCAATGGCACGACACACAAATTTATTTTCATTAAGGATGTGGAATTGATCAGGATAAGTTATCACACAGCCCACATGAACGCCTAAATCTTCTACTCCTTTTTTGTCTTTTGCGCCTACATCAATAAAGATGTTGTCGAGTTTAGGAGTTTCTTCTTTTCCAGATTTTCTAGTATGGATGGCTGGCCAGCCAAAGACACCTTTTATAATCCCTTTTTTAGTGTGAATGTTCACCCATTTAGAAGGAGCGATTTGGTGGTCACTTCCGCCATTGCGGATTACATAAATTAATCCATCATCACTAATATAATTGACATACCACGAAATCTCGTCAGAATGTCCTTCAATCACTACCTTAAAAGGAGCGTCTGGATTAATCACTCCTACCGCCGTTCCATAGGTGTCTGTAATAAAGGTATCCACATAAGGACGAAGATAATCCATCCATATTTTCTGCCCACTAGATTCATAGCCTGTCGGGGCGGCATTGTTGAGATATTCTTCTAAAAATTCAATTGATTTGTCATTAAGTACCTGCATAGTCATTTTTATTATAAGGGCTAATTTAACATTATCTATCCAATTATGAATGGCAAAAATCGGTTTATCTTTTTAACTTTGGCACATGAAAAAAAATACCTTTTTTCTGTTCTTTTTACTCCTTCTCTCAACTGTATATGCGCAGCAAACACAAGAGGGGCCATTGCTATTAATAGAAGGAGACAGCATCCCACAATACGGGATTACCTTAAAAGAGGTCGTGGTTTTTCAGCCCCTGCGTTTTAAGACCAGAGAAGAACTCAAGCGTTATGTGTTGTTAAGAAGAAGGGTTTTTAGGGTATATCCTTATGCTAAACTCGCCGCAGACCGATTAACGGTGTTGAATGATCGCCTAAATAAGATTGAATCCAAAAGAGGAAGAAAGAAATACTTAAAGCGTTTAGAGAAATTCATTTACGAAGAATTTGAAGAAGAACTCAAGAAGCTCTCCAAGTCTCAAGGGCGTATATTGATCAAATTGGTCCATCGACAAACCGGCTCCACCACCTTTGATTTAGTCAAAGAATTGCGCACGGGATGGAAAGCTTTTGTCTATCAAACGACTGCCTCTCTATTTAGCCTTTCTTTAAAAGACCAATACAACCCAGAAGAGATTTTAGAAGACTACCTAATCGAAGATATCTTACAGCGCGCTTTTGCCGATCAATACTTGATAGAGCAGCCCGCCGCCATCGATTATGACTTGAATGCCCTCTATTCTATCTGGAAGGAAAAGGAATAGCTTTTTTACTTGCCTAAAAATAATTCATTGTTTTTTCTGATTTTTTTTATATTGTAAGTTCCTAGTAATTAGAGCATATGTTCTAGGCTTACTGGGATAGCAAAAAAACTTCAAATAATTTTACTCACTAGTGTTGTGGGTGGAGAAAAAGCGTTTTATATTTGCACCCGCTAAGGGGTAATAGCTTTGGCAAACGATCTTTGAAAAAAT